>Ga0105247_10003505_pt1 | contig 10213 bp, 13 predicted proteins | sample KBSS24metaG_FD_81519 | JGI IMG/M metagenome (GOLD analysis project Ga0105247, IMG submission 81519) | Switchgrass rhizosphere microbial communities from Kellogg Biological Station, Michigan, USA - KBS S2-4 metaG | ecosystem: Host-associated > Plants > Roots > Rhizosphere > Soil | place...
AGGTGAAGTCGTGGCGGGTCTCTTCGGCGAGGTTCACCAGGGGGCCGGTGAGTGTCAGGCCCCAGGTGGAAGCGTTGACGAACAGCGACTCGCTCTGGCCCAGGTGTTTCTTCCAGTCGGGCTCAACCAGCGTGTCGCGGATGAGCTTGTCCGCCGTCGCCTTGTCGGGGATGCGCAACAGCGCCTCGGCCACGCACATGAGCAACACGCCCTCCTCGGAGGAGAGGTCGTACTGGCGCATGAAGGATTCGACCGCGCTCTGGTCCTTGGCCCGCGCGCGGACGCGCGTGACCAGGCCGGCGGCGACGTCGATGACATGCTCGCGCTCGGTGGGGGGCAGGGTGGCCTGGGCCAGCAGGTCGTTGACGGCCTCGGTTTCGTCGCGCAGCCAGGCGGCCGTAATGCGCGCGCGCGCCGGCTCGGCGCCGGTCGGGAGTTCGGGACGAAGGATCGATGGGTTCACGGGGAGAGTGGGGTGTATGGGGAGACCGCCCATTGTAGGGGAGCAGGGGCCCGGGTGTGTGTTGCATAGCGGAAGGGTGCCTTGCGGCGCACCGACTGCGACATCACGTCCCTTCCCAACCTTGCCGCATTTTGACCAGCGCCCTATCATCCCTCGGGTTCCAGGCACGCTGGACTTTCCATGAACGTGCTTCGACCGACCGTCGCGGGTCAGCCGCGCGTGTTGTGGCTCAGGCCCAACCGCGCGCTGGACAAGCTCGGTCTGCGTCGACTGATCATGGGTCTGGCGGCGATAGCCCTGGCGACGGCGTCGTTCGGCGCGTGGCAGGGGAATGTCTTCGCTCCCGTGTTCGCCCTGATCGAAACCTTCGTCGTGGGGTTTGCGCTTGGCGCGGCCTGGAAGGCCGGCGACAGGGGTGAACGTATCGCCATCGGGCCGGATACGCTGGAAGTGAGGGTAGTGCCCGGACGCCGGGTGCGGCGCTTCCAGACGTATTGGGTCAGGGTGGGTCTGGCTCCGGGGGACGGGCGCCAGCGTCTGTTGCTCAAGTCACACGGCAGCGAGCTCGAAATCGGCGCCTTTCTCGGGGAAGAGGAACGGGTCGAGGTGTCAAGGAAACTCATGGTGCTGCTGGCCGAAGTCTCAAGCCAGACGCGCAGGTAGGTTCATTAAAGGTGCAAGACATGACATCTGGCGGCATCGGACGATCGGTTTCGGCGTGGACGGCAGGCGCACTGGCGCTGTTCGGTGGGGAGGCGTGGGCGAACCCCGTTCCGAACCAGATGAACATGACCCAGGGCGTCAGCGAGTGGTCGCCCTATGCGATGCACATGGTGGCCCTGTGGGTCTGCGTGGTGATCGGCGTCATTGTTTTTGGCGCTATGTTCATCGCCATGTTCCGCTTCCGTAAGTCGCGCGGCGCCGTCGCCGAGAAGTGGGCGCACAGCACGAAGCTGGAAATCGTCTGGACGGTCGTCCCGGTCATCATCCTGATCTTCCTGGCGAACCTCGCCACGGGTGGCCTGACCACGTTCGCCGATACCACCGGTGCGGACATGACCATCAAGGTCACCGGCTACCAGTGGAAGTGGCGCTACGACTACGTCGACTACAAGGGCAAGGGCGTCGACAAGGTCGGCTTCGTGTCCAAGCTGGAAGAGTCCTCGGACCGCACCCGCCAGCTCAAGTCCAACCTCGATCCGGAAAAGATCCAGGTCGAGGGCTACAACACCTATCTGCTCGATGTCGACAAGCCCCTCGTGGTGCCGGTCGGCGTCAAGATTCGCTTCATCATCGTCGGCGGTGACGTCATCCACTCCTGGTGGGTGCCGGCACTGGGCTGGAAGATGGACGCGATCCCGGGCATCGCCAATGCGGCCTGGACCAAGATCAAGGAGCCCGGTGTCTACCGCGGCCAGTGCGCCGAACTGTGCGGCCAGGACCACGGCTTCATGCCGATCGTCGTGAAGGCCGTGCCCAAGGCCGAATTCGAACAATGGCTGGCGACCCAGGAAGACGAGGCCAAGATCCAGAAGGCCGCGCAGACCGCCCAGAACGCTCCCGCCCCGGCCCCCCAGGGTTAACCGAACAGTTATTGCAGGTAGAGGTGCAAGGCCATGGCGCACGCAGCCACCCACGATCACCACGATCACCACGGAGCCCCCAAGGGCTTCTTCCAGCGATGGGTGATGTCCACGAATCACAAGGACATCGGCACGCTGTACCTGATCTTCTCGCTGACGATGTTCTTCATCGGCGGTGCCTTCGCGATGGTTATCCGCGCGGAGTTGTTCAAGCCGGGCATGCAGCTGGTGCAGCCGTATTTCTTCAATGAAATGACGACGATGCATGCGCTGGTGATGATCTTTGGCGCGATCATGCCGGCCTTCGTCGGCCTGGCGAACTGGATGGTCCCGCTCATGGTCGGCGCGCCGGACATGGCCCTGCCGCGCATGAACAACCTGTCGTTCTGGATCCTGCCGTTCGCCTTCTTCATGCTGCTGTCCACCCTGTTCATGCCGGGCGGCGGTCCCGCCGGCGGCTGGACGATGTACCCGCCGCTGTCGTTGCAGGGCGAGTCGGTGGCCTACGTGATCTTCGCGATCCACCTGATGGGTATCAGCTCGATCATGGGCGCGATCAACATCATCGCCACCATCCTCAACATGCGCGCGCCGGGCATGGACCTGCTGAAGATGCCGGTCTTCGTCTGGAGCTGGCTGATCACCGCGTTCCTGCTGATCGCGGTGATGCCGGTGCTTGCCGGTGCGGTCACCATGCTGTTGACCGACAAGTACTTCCACACCAACTTCTTCAATGCCGCCGGCGGCGGTGACCCGGTCCTGTTCCAGCACATCTTCTGGTTCTTCGGGCACCCCGAGGTCTACATCATGATCCTGCCGGCATTCGGGATCATCTCGGAAATCATCCCGACCTTCGCCCGCAAGCCGATCTTCGGCTACCGCGCGATGGTGTTCGCGATCGCGTCCATCGCCTTCCTCTCCTTCATCGTCTGGGCCCACCACATGTTCGCCGTGGGCCTGCCGATGGGTGCGGAGATCTTCTTCATGTACGCGACGATGCTGATCGCGGTGCCCACGGGCGTGAAGGTCTTCAACTGGGTGTCGACGATGTGGGGCGGCTCGATGACCTTCGAGACCCCGATGCTGTTCTCGATCGCCTTCGTGATCCTGTTCACCATCGGCGGCTTCTCCGGCCTGATGCTCGCCCTGGCACCAGCCGACTTCCAGTACCACGACACCTACTTCGTGGTCGCGCACTTCCATTACGTGCTGGTCACCGGTGCCGCGTTCTCGATCATGGCGGCCGCGTATTACTGGATCCCGAAGTGGTCGGGCCACATGTACAACGAGACCTGGGGCAAGATCCACTTCTGGTCCAGCGTGATCTCGGTGAACGTGCTGTTCTTCCCGCAGCACTTCCTGGGATTGGCGGGCATGCCCCGACGCATCCCGGATTACAACGTCGCCTTCGCCAACTTCAACATGGTCAGCTCCATCGGCGGCTTCTGGTTCGGCGCCTCGCAGCTGATCTTCCTCGGCGTGGTCATCCACTGCGTGTTCTTCTCCAAGAAGAAAGCGGCAGACCGCTCGTGGGAAGGTGCCAAGGGACTGGAGTGGACCGTGCCGTCGCCGGCGCCGTTCCACACCTTCGACGTGCCGCCGGTCATTCACGACGACGAGCTCGCCCACGGCAACACGGACCACTGATCGATGCAGGACATGACGGACATCGAGATGGCGGCGCGCCGCAAGCGCGCTCGCACCACCGCCATGATCGCGGGCGGGTTCGCGGTCGCGGTGTTCCTTCTCTCGATCGTGCAGATGCTGAAGGTCTGAGCGGCTAAACCAAGCGACATCCACGGGAAACCACCATGGGTCACCAGCAACAAGACGTTTACTACGTACCGAGCAAGAGCTACTGGCCCATCGTGGCGGCGATCTCCATGTTCGTCACCGTGTACGGTGCCGCGCATTGGCTCAATTCGCAGCCCGGCGACAGCAGTGCCTTCGGCAAGCCGCTCTTCTGGATCGGCTTCGTCATGATCCTGGGCATGTTCTTCGGTTGGTTCCGCTCGGTCATCCGTGAATCGATGGCGGGAAGCTACAACGGCCAGGTGGACCGCTCGTTCCGCATGGGCATGATGTGGTTCATCTTCTCCGAAGTGATGTTCTTCGGCGCCTTCTTCGGTGCGCTGTTCTACGCGCGCATCTTCTCCGTGCCCTGGCTGGGCGGCGAAGGCCACGGCGTGCTGACCCACCAGTTCGTCTGGCAGGGCTACGAGGCATCGTGGGGCGCGAACGGTGGCGGCGGTCCGCAGAAGATCGGCGGTTCGTTCCAGACCATCGCGGCCTGGGGCCTGCCCCTGCTCAACACGCTGATCCTGCTCTCGTCCGGCGTGACCATCACCATCGCGCACCATGCGCTGAAGGCCGGTCATCGCAAGGCGCTGCTGATCGGTCTGGGCGCCACCGTCCTGCTCGGCTGCCTGTTCCTGTGGTTCCAGGCCCACGAGTACGCCGAAGCGTACGAGCACTTCAACCTCACGCTGGGCAGCGGTGTCTACGGCGCCACGTTCTTCATGCTCACCGGCTTCCACGGCATGCACGTGACGCTGGGCACGATCATGCTGGCGATCATCTGGATCCGCTGCGCCAAGGGCCACTTCACCAAGGACGACCACTTCGGTTTCGAAGCCGTCGCCTGGTACTGGCATTTCGTCGACGTGGTGTGGCTGGCGCTGTTCCTGTTTGTTTACGTGCTTTGATCTGACGTAAGCGCGCCGCCATGTGAATTGAAGAACCCGCCGTGAGGCGGGTTTTTTTTGTGGCGCGAGCTCCGCCCTCATGCCGAGTTGAGCTCCGCCCACTGATCTCGCGCCGTAAGAGTGCGGATCCTTCCAAAAGCGCCATTCGCGCGAGCAGAGGAAGGATCATGAGGGACAACATCTCGGGGGGTGCGCCGTTGACGTATATGCGTCATTGGCGTACCTTCGCCGCGTGATCTTCGTCGAGACGCCTGCGTTCACCAGGCGTATCACCGAACTCCTCGAAGACGACGATTACGCCCGGCTCCAGTGGTACCTCCTCGAGCACCCCGAAGTCGGAGATGTGATGGAAGGCACGGGCGGGCTCAGAAAAGTTCGCGTTGCCATGGCAGGTCGCGGCAAAAGCGCCGGGGCGCGGGTGATTTACTACCACTTCGTTCCCCGCTCTCACATCGCGATGTTGCTGATATTCGCGAAGAGCGAGCGAGAAGACCTGACAGCGGAGCATCGCAAGACGCTCCGAAAGATCATCGAGACCTGGAAAAGTCACTATGAGCAAGTTTTTTGAAGACCTGATGGCGAGCGTCCAGGAGATGGACGAAATTCTTCGCGGTGAGCGCCAGGCCTCGCGCGTGTTCTGGGTTGATCCAGCCGCTATCAAGGAGCTCAGGGAAACGACCGGACTTTCGCAATCGAAGTTCGCCCTTCTCCTTGATGTCGACGTGGGGACGCTGCGCAACTGGGAGCAGGGCAGGCGGGCGCCGACAGGGCCGGCCCGGGCGCTTCTCCGTGCCATCCGTAAAGACCCCAAGCACGTGCTTGCCGCACTGGCCTGACTTATCCGCGAACGAGCGAGGCTATTCGCCCGTCGAGCGTGGATACGGTCCCGCAGCTCGCTCACGCATCAGCTGCCAGATTCCAGCAACGACGAGGACGCCGTCCAGCCCGGCGATCCACACGCCGAATACGACGCGCTGGTACATCGCGGGCGCGAGGCTCACGTATCCCGCGAGAAACAAGGCCATGAACAAGGCGCAGACATAGGGCCGCCGGCCACGGGTGAGAAATGCGCCGGCCGCCATCGCAGCGGTGATACCCCAGCCGATGAGTAGCGCAGGCGAAGCTTGGTGAAAGCTCTGTAGGGCGGCCGCGAAGCGGCTCGGAAAGATGCCGAACAGGCCTTCCAGTCCTGTCATCACGACGGTGACGCCAAGCCAGGCGATGGGAATCAGCGCGAGAAAGAGCGCGGTTGGCAGCGGTCTGCGTGTTGCTGAAGTCATCCCTCTTTTCCCCTGTGACGACCCCACGGCACCAAATGCCGCACCGCGCCTTGGCCCCCCGGCCATGCGCGTTAGAATTGACCGACCCCATGGGGATGCAGCCAGCCCATGAAGATGCCCAGCGCGACCATGGCGATGAGCAGCAACGACAGGCCGATGCGACGGGTGAGCGCCCATACCGTGCGTTTGCTCTGGCCTTTGTCGGTCATCATGAAGAACAGGGCCTGGCCGAGGTTGAAGAGCACAACCAACAGCAGAATCACCAGCGCGTACTTATAGATGGTTTCCACGTGACCCTTCCGCCTGATATCGACAATCCGAGTATAGCGGTGGCCGTGGGGCGTCTGGCATGAGCTTCTTGCGTCGTCCGACGTGGTTCGCTGTCGCACTCACCGTGGTGGGCGTGCTGGCGTTCGTGCGCCTGGGTGTATGGCAGCTGGATCGCGCCGACGAGAAGGACGAACTCCTGCGGCGCTACGCCGCATCGGCTGCCGCTGCCGTGGAAGACTTCGGCATGATCGCCGATGCACCGCCGGTGGACCGCTATCCCCGCGTGGCCCTGCATGGCCAGTTCGTGCCCGGCCACACCTATATTCTCGACGACCAGACCCATGCGGGGCAGGTCGGCATCCACGTCTATGTGCCGTTCTCTCCGCAAGGACAGGTGCCGTATGTGCTGGTGGACCTCGGTTTCCTGGCCAAGGAGGCTGGCGCCAATCCGCGCCTGCCGCCGCTTCCGAAGGGTGAAACGAGCATCCGCGGCTTATACGTCCCTTCGCCCGGTGTCGGCGTCCGGCTCGGCGGCGACCGCCTGCCGGAGCAGCATGGCGCGGAGAAGTCCATGGTGTACGTGGACCTCAAGGAGATCGGCGCCGACGTCGGCCGCGCGCTGTATCCTCGCGTGCTGCTGCTCGATGCCGATCCGGCCAGCATCTACGCGCGCGAGTGGACGCCCGGTTTCATGCCCCCGGCACGGCACCGCGCCTACGCCTTCCAGTGGTTCACCTTTGCGCTTGCCGCAGTGGTGATCTTCGTCCTCCTGCATCGCCAGCGACGCCCGAAGCGGCCCGAGTAACCATGACCGATCCGAACGTCTCCACCAAAAACATTCGAAGCAGCCGGATCAAGCTGATCCTGATCATGCTGGTGTTCCTTGCACCGATCATCGCCGCGGGCCTGCTGACCCTCAGCGGCTGGCAGCCCGAGGGCAAGGGCAACGGCCGGCCGATCGTGCCGCAGCGTAGCGTCACCGAGGTACGCATCGACGTGGACGGCAAGCCCTGGGTATGGCGCGACAGCGAGCCGCGACTGACCCTGGTCGCGCTACCGGGTCCGGGCTGCGCCGACCACTGCCTGCAGACGCTGGCGCTGATGCGCAACGCGCGCATCGTGCTGAACGCCAACGCGGACCGCCTGCGTTTGCTCTATCTCGGCACGCCGCCGACCGCGCCGGGTGCTGACGGTGTCATGCGCTCCTGGAAAGTGGGCAGCGACCCCGCGGACGCCTTCGGTGAGTTCCGTCCGACCGAGCCGGACAGCGTCTCTGCCGTTCTCGTCGAGTCCAACGGCACGGCACTGTCTTTCTATCCCGCCGGCTTCGATCCGAGCGGACTGCGCAAGGACATGCAGAAGGTGATCCGCTGATGTCGCCGCGTGCCGTGAATATCCTGCGCACCCTCGCGCTCCTCGCCGCGCTGTTCGCCTTCTGCATCGTGATGTTCGGTGCCTTCGTACGCCTCTCCAACGCCGGCCTTTCCTGCCCGGACTGGCCGACCTGCTATGGCAAGGCCACATGGCCAGGACACGCGCAGGACATCGCTCAGGCCAACGAAGCCTTCCCCGACCGTCCCTATGAAACGCATAAGGCGTGGCGCGAGCAGGTACATCGCTTCCTCGCCGGTGGCCTCGGCTTCATGGTGCTGGCGATTGCGTTGATCTCGGCCTGGCGCCGACGGATGGCGGTGATCGCCGTGTTGCTGGCCGCCGCGTTCGCGGTCGTGGGCGTCGTGATGTACATGCGTGGCGAGCATGTCGTGTCCTCGTTCCTTTCCGCCTTCGCGATCGTCTTGCCGTTGATCGCGGCGGCGACGCTGGATCGACCCGGCGCGTGGAAAATCGGCGTGATCGCGCTGGCGGTGATCATCTTCCAGGCCATGCTTGGCATGTGGACGGTGACCCTGCTGCTGAAGCCGATCGTGGTGATGGGCCATCTGCTCGGTGGCCTGGCCACCTTCGCGTTGCTCGCCTGGGCCGCCTTGCGCTGGTGGCGCGTCGGCACACCGGACGACCGTTTCGCGGCGCTGCGTACGCCGGTTGCCATCGGCATCGTGGTTCTGGTCTGCCAGATCGCCCTCGGTGGCTGGACCAGCTCGAATTACGCGGCCCTCGCCTGCGGTACGGATTTCCCGAAGTGCCTTGGACAGTGGTGGCCGCAGACCGATTTTCCGCAGGCCTTCGTGCTCTGGCGTGGCATCGGCGTGAACTATGAAGGCGGTGTTCTCGACATGGCGGCGCGTAGCTCGATCCAGCTCGCGCACCGCATCGGCGCGTTGGTGACGTTCTGCTACCTCGCCTGGCTGTCGCATAAGCTGGCGCGCGCGGGCCTGCGCCGGGTCGGTATCGCGATCGGTGTTGTCCTGATCGCTCAAGTCCTTCTCGGCATCGGCAATGTCCATCTCGGTCTGCCGCTGCCCGTGGCGACGGCGCACAATGGCGTCGCTGCGCTGCTCCTTTTCACCTTGCTCGCGGCCCTGGCCGGTACGCAGCGCCTGCCCGCGACGACGGAGTCACTGTGAGCATCCTCGGCCAATATTACGAACTGACCAAGCCGCGCGTCGTCGCGCTGCTGGTGTTCTGCGCCGTCATCGGCATGTTCCTCGCCGTCGATGCTTCGGGTCAGCGTGTGCTGCCGACATGGCATGCGGCCGTCTTCGGCACGTTAGGGATCTGGCTTGCGTCGGCCTCGGCGGCGGCGTTCAATCACCTGATCGACCAGCGAATCGACAAGCTGATGGCGCGTACCTCGCACCGTCCGCTTGCGACGGGTCAGCTCACGCCGATGCAGGTGTTTGTCTTCGCCATGGCACTGGGCATCGCGTCCATGCTGGTGCTCGTGTTCCTGGTGAACATGCTGACCGCCGTGCTGACGTTCTTCTCCCTGATCGGCTACGCGGTGATCTATACGGCGTACCTCAAGCGCGCGACACCGCAGAACATCGTGATCGGTGGCCTCGCCGGCGCGGCGCCCCCCATGCTGGGCTGGACGGCCGTTACCGGTTCGCTGCATCCCTATGCGCTGCAGCTGCTGCTGATCATCTTCGTCTGGACGCCCCCACACTTCTGGGCGCTGGCGATCTTCCGGGTCGACGACTACTCGCGCGCGCAGGTGCCGATGCTGCCGGTGACCCATGGCGTGGTCTACACACGCTGGCACATCCTGTTCTATACGATCCTGCTCTGCGTGGTGACCCTGCTGCCGTTCTTCACCGGCATGAGCGGGCTCATCTACCTGTTCGGCGCGGTGATCCTTGGCGCGGGTTTTCTCTGGTATGCCATCCGCATGCTCAACCCGCCGGACGAGCTTTTCGCAATGAAGATGTTCAACTACTCCATCGTGTACCTGATGGTGTTGTTCGCCTTCCTGCTCGCCGACCATTGGCTGGTCGATCCGATGGTGCAGCCGGCGTTTAGGCTGGAGCCGGTGGTCTAGGGCATCGCCGATGAATCGGCTCCCACATGTCTGCGGTGCCCTTTGTCGGTCTGCGGTGCTTTGTGTCGATCTGCGTTGCCTTCCGTAGATCTGCGGTGCCTTATGTGGGAGCCGCTTCAGCGGCGATAGCTACAGGGCGGCACCCAACCAGTCCGCCACAGCCCCGGGATGCTCAAGGTGCAAATGATGCCCCCCGTCCATCCGCGTCACCGTGATGTCGTCGACGCAGTCGATGCGCACCTGCAACGCTTCCGGTTCCAGGTACGGCGGGTGCGGCCGCGCCAATAGCAGCGACGTAGGTGCGGCGAGGCCAAGCAACAGCGACATCACCTGCGTCTCGGCCAGACGGATGGCCGTGGGCTTGGACAGGCGCGGGTCGCTGCGCCAGCTGTAGCCATTCTCTACTTCACGAAGCCCGCGCTCGACGATATGCCGGGCGAGCGAGCTGTCCAGGCCACTGGCCAACGCACGGG
>Ga0105247_10003508_pt1 | contig 10209 bp, 7 predicted proteins | sample KBSS24metaG_FD_81519 | JGI IMG/M metagenome (GOLD analysis project Ga0105247, IMG submission 81519) | Switchgrass rhizosphere microbial communities from Kellogg Biological Station, Michigan, USA - KBS S2-4 metaG | ecosystem: Host-associated > Plants > Roots > Rhizosphere > Soil | place...
GCGCCGCGCACCATGCCGGGGACGTCGCGGAGGCGGGTGCGCAGGCCGCGCGGCCCGGCGACGAGCGGGGCGATGGTCGGGACGGCGAGGCGGGGGACGCGCGCGTCGGCGCCGAGCGTCGCGCGGTAGACGACGAGCGGGACGAGCGCGAGCGCGGCGAGCCACCACAAGGACGTCCAGTGCGCGCTCGACCACGCGTCGCCGCGCGCGATCGCCGGGTACGCGAGGCCGAGCGCCAGGAAGGCGATCACCCCTCCGGCCACGCCGAAGGCGCGGAGCACGCGGCGGCCACGCGGCGTCACGGGCGCGCCTCCCCGTGCGCCTCGCCGCGCCGCGGCGCCGGATCCGGCATGCTCGAGCGGACGATCTTCTCGCCGGCGTCGAGCGCGCGGCGGCACTCCTCGGGCGTCGGCGTCACGTTGGCGAACTTCACGAGGTCGCACTCGCGGAGGAAATCGCGGACGGCGTCGCGCGACAGGTCGCCGTCGAGGCGCGCCTTCTCGAGCGCGCCGAGGATCTCGTCGGTGGTCGACTCGAGCCCGTCGAAGCCGTAGCGATCGCCCAGGTATTTGCGGAGCGCGTCGTTGACGCGGTCGAAGTATTCGCCGTAGCGCTCGACGTCGAGGAGGCCGGCGTGGCGCACCTCGTCGAGCTGCTCGAGCGCGACCTCCCACGGCGGGCGCGGCGGGGGCGGCGGCGGGACGGGGCGCGGGCGCTTCATCCACCGGCGGAGCGCGTACGCGAGGATCGCGCCGAGGACGGCGCCCGCGGCGATCCACTGGAGCGCGCGCTTGAGCGACGTCCACTCTTCGCGCTGCGGGACCGCGGGCGGGTTCGGCTTCGGGCGCGCGTCGGGGGTCGACGCGGTCGGGTCCTCGACCGTGATCGAGTGCGGCTTCGTACAGACCGACGCGATCTCGCCGCTGGCGCGCGCGACGGCGACCGGCAGCGGCGGGACGCGCAGCACCTGCCTCCCCGGGTCCTTCGGCAGCGGGACGAGCGGCAGCTCGAGCACCGTCACGGCGCGGTCGGGCTTCTTCGGATCGGCTTCGCCCGGCGTGAGGCGCGCGGCGCCGCCGCCGTCCTGGTCCGGCACGACGAAGCTCGCGTCGCGGAGGAACTTCGCGGCGTCGCCCGCGCTCTGCAGCTCGAGGCCGCGCGGCAGGACCGTCTCGCCCTTCCCGTGCTCGACGCTGATCCTCAGGATCGCCGCGTACCCGGTGGTGCCGCGATCGGGGAACGTCTCGGTGAGGATGGGGCGGGTCGCGCCGCCCGGGACGCTGTCGACGCACCCGCCGATCACGCCGCCCGCGCCCGCGGGCGCGCTCGCCGTCGCACCGGACGGCGTGGGCGATCCGGCGCCGCCGGCCGGCGCGGGCGCGGGCGGCGCGGCGCCCGACGTCGCGGGGACGCCCAGGACGAGCCCCGGCGCGCCGCCGCCCGCGGCCTTTGCCGCGCCGGCGACGATCGCCTGCGGGGAGAACGTGCTCGCGGCGGGCCTCGCGCCCGCGCCCCCGTCGCGCGCCGGATCGGCGCCCGCGCCGCCGGCCCGCGCCGCGCCGCCGCCGGCCGCGATCGCGATCGACGAGGCGACGAGCGCCGGAGCGAGCGCCCTCATCGCGTGCGGACCCTGCGCGCGCGGCGCGCGAAGAGGTCGCGCAGCGGCTTCACGAACGAGCCGTGGGTCGTCACCTCCACCGAGTCGACGCCGAGCTTCGCGAAGAGCTGCTGCCGCGCCGCCGCGAGCTGCTTCATCGCGCCCGCGTGGGCCGCGCGGACGCGCCGATCCGACGTGTCGACCAGGATCGCGTCGCCGGTCTCGAGGTCCTCGAACGTCGCGAGCCCCACGTCGGGGAGCTCGAGGTCGCGCGGATCGACGAGCACCACCGGGATGACGTCGTGCTTCGCCGACGCCAGGGCGAGCGATCGCTCGTACCCCTCCGCGAAGAAGTCGCTGACGACGAACGCGATGCTGCGCCGCCGCGACACGCCGACGAGCGCCTCGAGCGCGGCCTTCAGGTCGGTGGCGGCGCCGAGCGGCGGCGCCTCCGCGTCGTGGGGCGGGGCGCCGCGGGCCGCCTTCGCGCCCCCGAACGGCGCCTCGCTCTCCCGCGCCCCGCGCTTCCTCCGCGACTCCGCCTCGCCCGCCTCGCCGCGCCGCTTCGTCTTCGCGCCGCCCTTCGTCCTCGCCGCGGCGCCTCGGGTCGTCGCGTCGCCCTTCGCGCCGCGGTCCGTCGCCTTCGCGCCGCTCGGCGCGGGCCGGTCCGCCGCCGCCCGCGGCTCGTAGCCGAGGATCTCCCGGACGACGCGCATCACGTGCTTCTCGCCCTTCTTGGGCGGGACGATCCGCTCGACGCGATCGGTCGCGAGGATCAGCCCGACGCGGTCGTTGTTCCGGATCGCGCTGAAGGCGAGGAGCGCCGCGACCTCGCTCGCGACGCGCGTCTTCGGCGCGCGGCGCGTCCCGAACCGCTGGCTCGGCGACAGATCGACCACGAGCATCACCGTCATCTCGCGCTCTTCGACGAAGACCTTGACGAAGGCCTCGTTCATCCGGGCCGAGACGTTCCAGTCGATCGAGCGGACGTCGTCGCCGGGCTGGTACGGCCGCACCTCGCGGAACGCGAGCCCTTGCCCCTTGAAGCTCGACGCGTACGTCCCCGACAGGTTCTCGTTGGCGAGCCTCGCCGTGTGGATCTCGATGGTGCGCAGCGCCGCGAGCAGCTCTCTCGGGATCATCGACGGAGGGGCGGGCGGGGACGGGAGGGGGTTGGGCGGGAGGTACTGCCGGGGCGGGCGACACGCGCGCCGGGCGGCTTATTCCCGGGCCGGCATAGCACACCCCCGCCGCTCGCCACAAAACGCGCGAGGCGGGACGGGCTTTTCGCCCGTCCCGCCTCGCGTCAGCTCCGTGTCAAATCGAGGGGCTGAATCAGTTGCAGGTCTGGCCGCAGATCGAGCCGACCTCGCTCACGCAGATGCTGTCCCAGGTCGAGTTGCAGCAGAACGAGTCCGCCGTGCAGATCTTGGTGACGCAGGCGTCGCAGGTCTTGACGAGCTTCGCGCCCGACGTGCACTCCGAGTGCGAGCAGCTGCCCGCGTCCGGCGGGGGCGACGCGTCCGGGGCGCCGCCGCAGGTCTGGCCGCACACCGACTTGACCTCGCCGACGCAGGTCGCGTCCCACGAGCTGTTGCAGCAGAACGAGTCGACCGCGCAGATCTTCTTGACGCACGGGTCGCAGGTCGCGACGAGCTTGCCGCCCGTCGAGCAGTCCGAGTGCGAGCAGGTGCTGCCCGCGTCGGTCCCGGTGTCCGGGGCCGCGTCCGTCCCGCCGTCCGCGGGCGGGGTCGTGCCGGTGAGCGCCGCGGCGTTCGGCGTGCCCCAGCCCGTCGGGCCGTCGAAGCCGGCGCCGGCGGTGCAGAGGTACGAGCCGCTGCAGGAGCCGTTCGAGCCGGTGGTGACGTCGAAGAACTTGCCGGTGTTCTGCCACACGAAGGCGCCGTCCGTCGTGCCGTGGCCGGTCTTCGCGAAGATCGACGCGACGATCGGCGCGGCGGCGCTGGTGCCGCCGAAGACGAGCCAGCCGGACTCGCCCTGGGTGTCGAAGACCGCGACGCCCGTGTTCGGGTCGGCGACGGCCGACACGTCCGCGACCGTCTTCTTCGCGCACTTCGTGTCGTTCTGGAACGAGGGCTTGCTCGTGACGGTGCTGCAGCCCGAGCCCGCGCCGCTCCACGCCGCCTCGGTCCAGCCGCGCGAGTTCGTGCTCTTCACGAGGCTCGTGCCGCCGACGCCGATGACGTGCGCGCCCGCCGCCGGGTACTCGACGCCGAACCCGTCGTCGCCCGAGCTGGCGAAGATGCCGACGCCGGGGTGCGTGAAGAACTGCGTGTCGGCCTGCGTCTGCGTCGCGTCCTCGCCGCCGCCGTAGCTGTTGCTGATGACCGTGGCGCCCATCGCGGCGGCCGTGTTCACCGCGGCGCCGAGGTCCTCGGTCGACGGCTGGTTCGCCTCGACGAGGAGGATCTTGCACTCGGGGCAGATCGCGCTCGCCATGTCGAGGTCGAGCGAGATCTCGCCGGCCCACCCGTTGTCCGCCGTCGGGAGCGGCGAGGCCTGGCCGTTCTGGTTGACCTTCTTGAAGCAGCCGTTCGCCGTGGTGCACGGCGGCAGGCCGAACTGCGCGCGGTACGTCGCGAGGTCCGACTCGGCCTTCGGGTCGTCCTGCGCGTCGACGATCGCGATCGTCTTGCCCGCGCCGCCGCCGGCCGCGAGCTTGTACGCCGAGACGAGGTCCGCCGGCCCGAGGCCCGACGGGGTCGCGAACGCCTTGATCGCCCCGTTCGCCTCGGTGCGGACCTTCGCGTGACAGCGCATCTGGCCCGGCTTGACCGAGGCCGCGTCACAGACGTCCCTGTGCGGGAGCTTCGCGATCGAGTTCAGCGCGGCCTGGTCGTCGCTCGACGTGCCGGGGGCCGAGTTGTCATCGCTGGACGGGCTGCTCGAGCAGGCGAGCGGGAGACACGCCAGGAGCGGCAGCGCCAGCACGGCGGCCCACTTTTTGTTCGCGAAGAATGCCATGGTCAACCACTCCTCTGATTCGTGAATGCTGAGCGTTGCGCGGCTCGCGTCATCGCGTGCACGGCGTGGGTTCCGAGTTGTCTACCGTCGTCGCGTCGCCTTTCTCCCCCCCGTCGAGTTTCATTTGTTTCTCGGATTCGTCGCGTCCGATCCCTCGACGGCGTCGCGATCGCAAATCGCCATGAATCCTCGAGGTCTCTCGGCGCGAGCGCCGGTGCGACGATCGCGTCGCCGGAGCCGCTGCGCCGGCTGCGATGAGGCGTCGCTCGCGGCGCCGCGGGCGCGCGAGGCGAGCCGTTTTCGGCTCGAGCAGAGGGCGGCTCTCCGCGGCTCGCCCGTCGGGTGCGCTCCCCAAGCGCAGCGCGCTCCCGGCTGGAGTCGCTCGGCTAGAGTGACGGCGACGACCGCCGGCAGCGCGGGCAGCCGGCGCCCTTCGTCGTCCGGTTGTTCACCGCGGAGCGCCATGCGTGCTGCGGGTCTCGCGCGCATTGCCAGTAGACGCGGCGCGCGGCGCCCCGCGTGACGTCGTGAGCCGTCAGCGCACCGTTGAGCGTCGGGTGCCACTCCCTCGCGATCGCGGGGTGCCGCGCGGCGAGCGAGTTCGTGATCGACACGCGGCGTCCGGCGCAGAACGGGCAGCCGAGTCGATGGCGCGCGCGCTCGCTCGGGCTCGCGTCCCAGACGTGATCGGGGCCGCTCGCGCACCGCCACCACACCTTCCGCGTCGAGCTGATCGACACGTCGCTCGGCGCGCGCTCGTTCCGGCTCGCGTCCCACTGCGCCGCGAGATCGGGCGCCGCCGCGGCGATCGAGTTGGTCACCGACAGGCGCTGCCCGGTGCAGAACGGGCAGCCGGTCTTCGCGCTGGTCCGCGCGTTCACCGTCGCGCGCCACTCGTGATCCTCGCCGCGCGGGCACTTCCACCAGACCTTCGCTCCGGAGCTCCACGCGACGTCGACCGGCGACACGCCCGCGTTCTTCGTCGGGTGCCACTCCGAAGCGACGGCGGGCACGCGCGTCGACAGCGAGTTCGTCGTCGACACGCGCTGCCCGGCGCAGAACGGGCACCCGTATCCGTACGACGTCCGCGAGCCGACGACGGCGCGCCACTCGTGATCGGGCCCCTCCGAGCACTTCCACCAGACACGGCGCTGCGATCCGTACGAGACGTCCTCCGGATAGAGCGTCGCGTTCTTCGTCGGGTGCCACTGCGCGACGAGGTCCGGATACCCCGCGACCCACTCCTTCGACGTCCGCGGGACGAGCCGCTCCAGGCGCGCGATCGGCGCCTGTTCGCGCTCGCCGCTCCGCCGCGTGGCGTGCCGCGAGCTCACGGACCCATCGACCGCGCCGCCTGTCGCACCCGGCAAGCGAATTTACCACAACCACGCATAAACGTTTAGCTATGGAGAGTGACGCTCGATGTCAAGGGCCGCGGGCTGCGCCAGCCTCGGGCCGCTCGGGGCGCGCCCCGCCGTCGACGCTACGGGACCTCGACGACCTCGAACACCTTGCGAACGACCTGCTCCGGCGTGACCTCCTCGGCGTCCGCCTCGTACGTGAGGACGAGGCGATGGCGCAGGACGTCCGGGCCGACGGCCTTCACGTCCTCGGGCGTGACGTAGCCGCGGTGGCGGAGGAACGCGTGCGCGCGCGCCGCGAGGTTCAGCGCGATGGACGCGCGCGGCGACGCGCCGTACTCGATGAGCGGCGCGAGGTCCTTGAGGCCGTGGCGCGCCGGCTCGCGCGTCGCGAAGACGACGTCCACGATGTAGTCTTTCACCTTGTCGTCGACGTACACCTGGTTGATGACGCCGCGCGCGTTCAGAAGATCGGCCGGGGTGATCACCTGCTCGGCGTGCGCCGGCTCGATCGCGGTCATGCGGTCCATGATCCGCCGCTCGTCCTCGCGCGACGGGTAGGTGACCTTGATCATCAGCATGAAGCGGTCGACCTGCGCCTCGGGGAGCGGGTAGGTCCCCTCCTGCTCGATCGGGTTCTGCGTCGCCATGACGATGAAGGGCTGCGGGAGCGGATACGTCCGATCGCCGATCGTCACCTGGCGCTCCTGCATCGCCTCGAGCAGCGCGCTCTGCACCTTCGCCGGGGCGCGGTTGATCTCGTCGGCGAGGACGAGGTTCGCGAACACCGGGCCGAGCTTCGACGTGAACTCGCCCTTTTGCTGGTTGTAGATGACCGTGCCGATGACGTCGGCGGGGAGGAGGTCGGGCGTGAACTGGATCCGCGCGAACTTCGCGTTGATCACCTCGCACAACGTGCGGACCGTGAGCGTCTTCGCGAGCCCCGGTACGCCCTCGAGCAGGACGTGGCCGCCGGTGAGCAGACCGATCAAGATCCGCTCGATCATGTAGGACTGGCCCACGATGATCTTGCCGACCTCGTGGGTGACCTTGTCGATGAAGGCGCTCTCTTTGGCGACGAGCTCGTTCAATGCGCGGACGTCGTACATGCGCGCGATCTAACACAAGACGGGGCGAAACCTTCCGCGCTCGGCGCTCTTCCTTCGCCGTCGCTCCGCCGTCGCCTCGCCGCGGCGCCGGACGCCCCGGCGATCGCCGCGGGGGCGGTCACATCGGGCGGGCGCGGGGGCGCGGGTCGTTCAGGTCCTGGCACGCCGAGAACGCCTCGAGCGCCTGGCGGCACTGCGCGGTGGTCGCCGACAGGCTCGATCGGCCCTGGGCGTCGCACCTCGCCTTGTCGCGCAGGCACTCCTGGAACCCGCGGAACGCCGCGCCGCACTTCGGGTGCGCGAGCGACTGCGCGCACCGATCGCGGACGCTCGCGGTGGGCGGATCGTCGTTCGGGCAATAGCCGGAGGCGTGGGAGCAATCGATCGGCCCGCCCACCGGGTCCGTCAGCGCGGCCTGCGCGGACGCGGCGGCGACCGCGCGCTCGTCGTCGTCCGTCGACTCGCGCGCGCTCGCGCCGGCGTCGGCGCGGCTCGCCGAGGTGCCGCAGTCGCCGAGCTTGCACGACGCGAGGAGGAGGGCAAAGAGGGCGGACCACGTTCGGCTCATGGTGCGTTTCTTTAACGCATCTCGAACGCGACGACACCTGGAACGCGCGACGCCGGGGGCGCGCGTCTCAGTCGACCTCGAGCACCACCTTGCCGAAGGCGCGGCGCTCCTCGAGGATCCGGTGCGCCTCGGCGGCCTCCCAGAGCGGCATGACGCGGTCGATCACCGGGCGCAGGCGCCGCTCCGCGACGAGCGAAAGGACGCGGTGCATCGTGCCCTTCGAGCCCATCGTCGACCCGATCACCTGCACCTGACGGAAGAAGATCTGCCGCAGATCGATCGCCGGCGCGAAGCCGGCCGTCGCGCCGCACGTCACCACCTTGCCGCCCCAGCGCGCGGCGAGGACGCTCTTCGCGAACACCTCGCCGCCGACGTGCTCGACGACGACGTCGACGCCGCGCTTGTCGGTCAATCGCTTGCACTCCGCGACGAAGTCCTTCTGCGTGTAGTCGAACGCCTCGTCGGCGCCGAGCGCCTTCGCGCGCGCGACCTTCTCCTCGCCGCCGGCGGTGGCGAAGACGCGCGCGCCGTGGAGCTTCGCGATCTGGATGGCCGCGCTCGACACGCCGCTGCCCGCCGCCTGCACGAGCACCGTGTCGCCCGGCGCGACCGCCCCGTGCGTCACCACCATCTGCCACGCCGTCAGGAACACGAGCGGGATCGCCGCCGCCTCGGCGAACGAGAGCGGCTCGGGGAAGGGGAGCACGTTCGCGTCGGGCACGTTGACGTGGCGCGCGTAGCCGCCCTGCGTGTTCTCGCCGAAGATGCGGTAGCGCGGGCAGAAGTTGTCGCGCCCCGAGAGGCACGCCGCGCAGACGCCGCACGAGATCCCCGGGCTCACCACCACCTTCTGGCCCACCGCGCACCCGATCGCGCCCGGGCCGATCGCCTCGATCTCCCCGACGATGTCGGCGCCCAGGCGGTGCGGATAGACGTACTTCACGTTCGGCAGGCCGCGCCGCCCCCACAGGTCGAGGTGGTTCAGCGCGACGGCGCGCACGCGGACGCGCACCTGGCGCGGCCCGGGCTCGTCGATGTCGAAGGCCTCGCGCACGAGCACCTCGGGGCCGCCGTGACGGTGGAGGACCACCCCTTCGGTTCGCAGGATCGACGTGGACGCCATGGGGACGATGTGTCGCGCGATTCGACACGTCGATCAAGCTCGGGTACCGTGGCGTCGAACGTATGGGCGGACCGCGTGGCTTGCTGGGGGACGTGAGGTCGCGGGCGTCGCGGCGGGGCTTGCGCGGCGCGACCTTCGCGGCGGCGGCGATCGCCGCGGCCGGCCTCGTGGCGTGCAACGCGCTGCTCGACCTCGGGGCGTACCACGTCGACGAGGCGGACGGCGCGGCCCCGGGCGGGGGGGGCGACGGCGGCCTCGCCGGCCCCTGCGCGCCGGACGCCGCGCCGAACGACGCGGGCTGCTACGAGTGCGCGCCGCAGAACGACAAGCAGCTCCTGAACGCTTGCACGAAGGCGCAGTGCGTGACGTTCGACGACGCGCGCCTCGCGAAGCTCATTCCCGCCGACGGGAAGCTGCCCGCGTACCCGGCGAACGGGCCGTTCGACGCGGGGCCGATCCTGAACCCCGACGCCGGCGCCGTCCCCAACTGCGCCGCGATCAACTCGAGCCCGGTCGTCTACGTCACGGGCACGGCCAAGCCGTTCGTCAGCTCGCTCGCGTCGGCGCTCTTCGCCGCGCCCGATCCGATCACCATCGTGTACGTCGGCCGCACGTCGTGCGTCGGCGTGGACGCGATCTTGAACTCGACGGCCACGCCGCCCGGCACGGTCGCCTCCTATTTCGACTCCGGCGGGAACGAGCAGAAGTGCGTCATCGGCGCCGACGACGCGGGCGGCCCGACGTTCACCCAGATCGGCGTGTCCGACGTGTTCGCGACCACCTGCTTCCAGCTCCCCAACGGCATCCCGAAGGACATGAGCGACTTCCCCGGCCCGGTGCAGTCGATGACCTTCGCGGTGCCGAAGGCGTCGACGCAGACGGCGATCAGCGCGAACGCCGCCTACTTCGTCTACGGGTTCGGCGGCGCGGCCGGGCTCGCGCCGTGGACCGACGACGCCTTCATCTACAAGCGGAACCCGACGTCCGGCACGTCGCAGCTCATCGCCCCGGGGATCGGCGTCCGCGTCGAGGACTGGAAGGGGATCGACTCGATCTCGAGCTCGACGATGATCACGAAGCTCACGTCGTCGACCGCGCCGGAGAAGACCATCGGCGTCGTGGCCGACACGGACATCACCGACACGCTGACGCAGAAGATCGGCGTCCTCGCGTTCAAGTACCAGGGCCAGAGCTGCGCCTACTACCCCGACTCGACGCAGACCGCGAAGGACAAGAACAACACGCGCGACGGGCACTACGCGCTGTGGGGGCCGTTCCATTTCTTCGCGAAGATCGACACCGGCGGGAACATCCGCGACGCCGCGGCCAGCAAGGTGATCAACTACCTCACCGGCAGGACGCCCCCTCCGAACGGGCTCGATCTGATCCAGGTCGAGGCGACGCTGAACCTCGTCCCGCTCTGCGCGATGCACGTGACGCGGTCCACCGAGATGGGGCCGCTCACC
>Ga0105247_10003509_pt1 | contig 10208 bp, 9 predicted proteins | sample KBSS24metaG_FD_81519 | JGI IMG/M metagenome (GOLD analysis project Ga0105247, IMG submission 81519) | Switchgrass rhizosphere microbial communities from Kellogg Biological Station, Michigan, USA - KBS S2-4 metaG | ecosystem: Host-associated > Plants > Roots > Rhizosphere > Soil | place...
CGATCGCGGAGCTGCGCGAGCGCTTCGAAGGTCCGGCGCGCCTCGTCCAGGTCGCCGGCGGGGGGCATCGTCATCAAGCCGCGCAGGTCGAGCGACGCCTCGGCGCGCACCGCTTCGATCACGGCGCCGAGCTCCGACGGGGGCGCGCCGTGCTTCTGCGCCTCGCCGGCGACGGACACCTCGATGAGCGCGCCGACCTTCGGGCGACCGGCCAGCGCGACGCGGCGCCCGAGCTCGCGCGCGAGCCCCGCGCCGTCGATCGAGTGGACCACGCGGGCGTGCGCCGCCACGAGCTTCGCCTTGTTGCTCTGGAGGTGCCCGATGAAGTGCCACTCGATGTCCGCGAGATCGGCGAGGTCGCGCGCCTTCGCGTCGAGCTCCTGCGCGTAGCTCTCGCCGAACGCGCGGTGCCCCGCGGCGTACGCCTCGCGGATCGCCTCCGCCGGCTTCTTCTTCGACACGGCGACGAGCGCGACGCTCGCCGGATCGCGCCCCGCGGCCCGCGCCGCGTCGCGGATGCGCCCGCGGATCGCCGCGAGGTTCTCGGCGATCGTGCTCAACGCCGCCCCTCGCCGGCCGGCGCCGGGCGCCGCGCCTCCCGTGACTTGCCGGTCTCCTTGCCCGCCGGCCGCGACGACTCGGCCGGCGCCGGGCGCCGCGCCTCCCGCGACTTGTCCTTCTCCGTGCCCGCCGGCCGCGACGATTTCGCGGCGTTCGCGCGGGGCGCCTTCGCGCCGCGGCGCGCGATGCACGTCCAGACCATCACGTCGCTCGTGCGATCGAGCGGCCCGCCGTAAAAGTCGCCCGAAACCTTCGCGACGTCGAAGCCGTTGTAGTGAAGGAGCGCCTCCCACTCTTGCGGGAAGAACTGCCGGTGCGCGAGCGGCGTGGCGAACGGCGGGTGCTTCGGATCCACCGGCTCGAACTGCATCGACACGAACATGATCTGCCGGAACGCGTCGTAGTCGAAATGCTCGACGTACCGGACCACGCCGACCCGCGGGTGCCGAAACCGCGGCGCGCGGTAGGCGCGCGTCGGGTCGCGCGTCAGGTCCTCGAGCGACGGAATCGAGAGATCGACGATGAAGCGGCCGCGCGGCGCCAGGTGGGCGTGGACGCGGGCAAAAAACCGCTCGACGTCGTCCCGCGTATACAGGTGGAGCGCCGCGTTGAACGGGCAGATGACGAGCGGAAATCGCCCCGTCACCCGCGCCGTCCGCATGTCGCCGCGGACGACTTGGACCCGGTCGCGCACCTCGGGCGGCTCGCTCGCGATCCGCGCCGCGAGGTCGTCGAGCATCTCGGCGCTGTGATCGACGCCGGTGACGCGGACGCCGTGCCGCGCCATCGGTACGGCGATCCGCCCGTTCCCGACGCCGTACTCGAGGACCGGCCCGCCGCACGCCACGGCCTGCGCGACGTAGAATTGGACGTCGTCGAGCCGCCGACCGTACGTGTCGGTGTAATACGCGGGGTCTTCGTAGTGCGCGCGCGAGCCGACCTCGAGCTCGCGGTCCACGCCAGGCACGGCCGTGCGCTCGAGGCGCGCTACAGGATGACGGAGTTACGGGTCTGCGTCTGGATCCACTCGTGGACGACGTCGTTCGCCGCGCGGTCGAAATGGACGCGCCCGGCCGCGATCTCGCGGAGCGCGGTGACGGCGGCCTTGTTCTTCGAGTGGACGAGCGGGTTCGCTCCCTTCATGAGCTGCCGCGTGCGCTGGGCCGCAAGGACCACGAGGGCAAACCGGTTCTCTTCGCGTTCCAGACAATCTTCGACAGTGACGCGGGCCATGGGGACTCCTCGGAAACGCACGAGCCGCGCAGTCGAGCCACGGGGCTCCTCGGGGGATCGTACGGGCCGCGCAGTCTAGTCACACCCTCCCCGACGAGCAACTCCCTTAACCGGAACGCTGACGGCGGCTCTGCTACAGGATGGCCGAAGAAACTTCGGCGAGCGGCCATGGCGCGACGTCCTCGCCGGCGCGGGCTGCACGCCGATGCCGGGCCACCTCTTCGCTCGCGCCCGCGCCGGTCCGTTCGCCCCGGCGCGCCGGGAAGCGTCGCGCCGCCGGCGCCGGCGCACCACAAAACGACGAAAGAGCGCGCCCCTCGCGGGGACAGCGCTCTCTCGACATCCGCCATCGCTCGCGCGGCGCGCGACCCGAGGCGACGCGGCGTCAGTTGGCGATGAAGATCGACTCGATCTCGGCCTTGATCTGGTCTTCCGTCTTCTCGCGAGCGATCGCGATCTCCTTCACGATCAGCGTGCGCGCGGTGTCGAGCATGCGACGCTCGCCGAAGGAGAGCTGCTTGTCCGTCTTCAGGCGGTACAGATCGCGGAGCACCTCGGCCACGTCGTAGATCGACCCGGTCTTGATCTTGTCCATGAAGCCGCGGTAGCGCCGGTTCCACGTCTGGTTGTCGAAGGCGAGGGTGCGCTCCTTGAGGATGTCGAAGATCTCGCGGATCTCCTGCTCGCTGATCACTTGCCGGAGGCCGACGGCGCTGGCGTTCGTCACGGGGACCATGATCTTGCGGTCGGTGTCGAGGATGCGGAGGACGTAGAACTTCTGGCGGTTACCGCCGATGTCCTTCTCCTCGATCCGGATCACCTCGGCGACCCCCTGGGCGGGATAGACAGCCTTGTCGCCGACCTTGAACTTGACGTCCGTACCAGCTTGCATAATGTCTCCTTGCGTTAGGATCGCCGCCTGGCGTATGGCCCCAGATTTTGCGCGATCTCGAATACTTAGGCGAAGCTTTCGAAAATCGGATTCGACGTGGAGCTTGTATCGTCCGATGCGACAGGCGACGCGATTTCCTGACCGATGCCTGAGACCCCCTGAGAGTAGCTGAACCGTGGCCCGTGCTCCGTACTCGGCCCGTGGCCTGAACCGCGCTCTGATTCATGCCCTGATCCATGCCCTGATCCATGCCCTGACCGAGGCTCGACTCGTACTCGTAGCGGACGGCGCCCGGCCCATCGGCCATTTCGAAGGCTCGTTCGAGCCATTCGACGTCGCGTCCCAGGAGATCACTCATTCCCCTACCGTTTGTCTAGATGACGCGGCGGCGTGTCGCGTTTCTCGAACGGAAAAAGCGGCCGGTTGGCGGGGTTTCAGCAGGTATTCCAGACGGCCCGTGTATGATTCGATGTACGGATCCGTGCAACCTGCAACTCAATCGATTCGAGTGCAACTTCAGATGTGCCGAACGTTCGCCCTGCGCTCACGAAGCCGAGCTACGAACGAGTCGAGGTGCGACGAGATATCCCCAGTAGCGGCTGTGGAAAACACGTGTGCCGATTACGGGGTACCAGCCAATTAGCCAGTCGAAAGAGCGTGTGGGCGCGCCGCGCAAACGCAAAAAGCTATAAAGCGGTAGCTGAACGGGCAGGCTACCGGGTCCGGCGGGCAGGGAACGAGGCGAGCGCACTCTAGTGGTTCGCCTGCCGGTCTGTCAAATCGATTGAACCTGAATCTATTGTTCTAGATCAAACAATTGTCGCCTGTTGGGTTAAGTTTATACGCGGCGCTCAGTAAAGGCGCGATATGTGCTGCCGCGCAGCGACGGGCGAGGTGAGCGCCATCGCGAGCCCCCATCGCACGCCTCGATCTGAAATCATTACAGATTTTGCTGCGAGGCGCTCGAGGACCGCCAGCGCGATGCACCCTCCCGCGACGATGACGTCGGCGCGCTTCGGCTCCATGCCCGCCACACGACGTCGTACGTCTACACTCATCGTCGCCAGGCGCTCGACGACGTCTCGAAGCTCCTCGACGGACATCACGTGCCCGTGGACCCGCGCTCCGTCGTACGTCTCGAGCCCGAGCGATACCGCGGCGAGCGTGGTCATCGTCCCCGCGATTCCCACCGGCACGTCGGACGTGGGGAGCGCGCTCTCGACGGCGAGCACCGATCGCACGTCGGCGTCGATCGCCGCGATCTCCTCCTTCGCCGGCGGATCGGAGGCGACGTGGCGCTCGGTCATCCGCACGCTGCCCACGTCGAAGCTCCGCGCATAGGCGAGGGTCACGTCGGCGGCGCCGCGCGCGACGAGCGTGCCGCGGACGATCTCGGTGCTCCCGCCGCCGATGTCGAACACGGAGATCGCCTCGTCGGCCGCGACGCCGAGCCCGGTGAGCGATCCGACGAACGTGAGCCGCGCCTCCTCTTCGCCCGACACGACCCGCGCCTCCACGCCGAAGCGCTCCCGCACGCGCGCGCGCACGATCTCGCCGCCGCGCGCGTCGCGCATCGCGCTCGTCCCGACGCACGCGGTGCGTGTCACGCCGAGGCGCTCGCACGCGTTCGCGTATGCGTCGAGGCACGCGAGCGTGCGCTCGACGGCGTCGGGGGCGAGCTCGCCGGAGCGGTCGACGCCCTGGCCGAGGCGCGTGATCGTGGCGTGCTCCTCGACGGCGCAGAGCTCGCCGCCGCGCGTCTCGGCGACGAGGAGGAGCACCGTGTTCGTGCCGATGTCGATGGTCGCGATCCGCATGCCTTTCGCCCTCGCCGCGTCTTCGCCGGAGCGGCGCGCTCGCGCCCGCGCGATCCACGAGACTCCCACACTGAGACGCCCACAAAATGCGGGCGGGGCCGACCCGCACCGGATCGACCCCGCCGTCGCTACCCGTTCACGTCACTTGATGGTGTTCAGGTTGATCATCTCTTCGACGTTGGGCTGGAGGACCAGCTCGACGCGGCGGTTCTTCGACTGATCGTCCTTGCTCTGCGTCTCGACCGAGCCGGCGAGCGGATCGGTCTCGCCGTAGCCGGCCGCGGCCCAGCGCTTGATGTCGAGGCCGCCGCCCTTCGCGTCGCTCGCCTTCGCGCCCTTCGGCGTGATCATGAACAGGAGGACCGTGCGCGCGCGCGCGAGCGAGAGGCCCCAGTTGTCCTTGAATTGCCCGCCCGCCGGGTACTTCGCGTTGTCGGTGTGACCGGCGACGAGGAAGTAGCGCTTCGACAGATCGGCGTCCTTGCCGATGACGTCGGCGACCTGACCGAGCACCTCGCGCCCCTGCGGCTTGAGCTGGTCGCTCCCCGAGTCGAAGAGGACGTCGCCCGGGAGCTGAATCACCATGCGGTTGTTGCGCACGACGACCTTGAGGCCGACCTGCGTCAGCTTGTCGAGGCGCGACTTGAGGTCGCGGAAACGCTGCTCGATCGCCGCGAGCTGATCGGCGCGCTGCTTGTACTCGGCGAGCGCCTGGCGAAGACGCTCCGCCTCTTCGCGGTTCCGCCCACCTTCGACGCCAGCTTGTTTGAGCTGCGTCTTGAGATCCTCGATCGCGGACTGCGACTCGTTGTACTTTTGCTGGTCGGCGGCGATCTCCGCGCGCGCCGCCTTCAGATCGGCAGAGAGCTTGTCGATCTCGCGCTGCTTCGTCGCCATCTCTTCGTCGGTGTGACCGCAGCCCGACAGCGCGAAGAGGATCGTCGCCAGCACGGCGAGAAACCCGACCCGCCAATTTTGTCGTCCCATCGGAGGCTCCTTGAGCAAGAAAATGTTCCGCCGTTCGCGACGCTAGACGGCGCCCGCGCGATGCGTCAAGGCGCCCGCACTAGGCGAAACGGCAAAAACCACGGCTGTTCTCGTCCGAGTACGTTCGCAGAGGTTTGGGAAGGGCTTTTTTGCGACCGGGCAAATTAATTGTTTGACACCTGACGTAGGTGACCATATACGTCATGTAAATCACCTTCTCAGGAGGGCTACGAATGGCTGCGAAGAAAGCTGCGAAGAAGACGACGGCGAAGAAGACCAAGACCGCCAAGAAGCCGGCCGCGAAGACGGCCAAGAAGGCGCCGAAGCGCAAGGCCGCAAAGAAGGTCGCCAAGAAAGCTGGCGCCAAGAAGGCTGCCAAGAAGAGTGCCAAACGAGCCGCCCCGAAGGCGGGTAAGACGGGTCCTGGTAGGTCGGCCGCCAAGCGCTCCAGCAGCGGCCGTGGGAAGTCTTCTGCGAAGGCGGCTCCGCCGGCGGGTGTTCCGTCGATGCTGGGCGGCGCCCCGACGTCGAGCCATGGTCTCGACGACGGCGAAGAGTAGGCTTCTCGACACCCTGGCATAAATAATGTATCTGGCTTAGACTCATTATGGGGTAACCCGCGGCTCTGCTTCGGCAGCGCCACGCTGAGAACACCTCAGCCAGGGGACGAAGGGCGTTGGCTTGTTCAAGCCGGCGCCCTTCGTGTTTAAGGAGCACGATTAAGGAGCACGCGACGCCGCGCCCCCGGCGCCGGTCAGTTGCCCAGATACAGCTTGAGCGCCTCGGCGGCCTCGCGCCGGTTGAACGGCGAGGACGCGAGCTCGTCACGGCGGCTGATCTGCGCGAACAGATCGGTGAGGAAGCCCTGGAACTGCTCGGCGGCCTCGATCGCGCGGCGCAGGCGGAGCGGGTCGAGCAGGTCGCTCTCCTCGAGCGCGGTCATCGCGGACATGAACCCGTCGACGTGCGGATAGTCCGCGGTCCGCAGGAGCGGGTACCCCATCGCCTTGAAGTACGCGAGGAACTCCCGCACGAACTGGAGGGGCGAGACGCCGCTCCAGCGCACCTCGCCCTGCGGCGCGGCGCGCGCCTTCACGGCGAACGCGCGGACGATCTGCGCGAACATCCAGACGTCGCGCCGCAATCGCTCGGACAGGTTCCGGCGCGCGGCCGCGTCGTCGAAGACGCCCTGCGCGTCGAGCCGCGCGCCGAGCGCCTTGCCCAGGAAGAGCACGGCGTTCTGCAGCGCGGGGCGCAGGTTCGACGTGACGGCGCGCGCGCGCTGGCGGACCGTCTCGGCGCTCACCGGGTTCTCCGGCGACGGGAACTCGTGCTCGAACGCGCGGCGCATCTCGAGGCGCACGTTCGCGGCCATGCCCTCGAGCGACGCCTTCACGTCGAGGAGGCGGTGGCCGTCGGCGAGGACCGACACGTACTTCGCGACGATCTGCGTCGCGGGGACCTTGAACAGATCGCGGTCGTACCCCTCGGCGAGGAGCGGCCCGGCCTGGTGGCGGAGATAGCCGGTGAGCGCGCGCGCGTCGGAGCGGAGCACGCTGAGCACGAGGTACACGACGCCGGTCATGCGCCGCGGCTCGCTGAAATCGCGCACCGCCGCGTCGACCAGGGCGAGGTAACGGAGCATGCGGAAGAGCGACAGGAACGTGAGCGCGACGAGCCGGCGCGCCTGGTGTCCCGGCACGGCGCGCGTCAGCTCGAGGATCCGCTGGTTCGTGATCCGGTCGAACTCGGGGCGGAACTCGAGCGCCGACAGCGGGTTGAAGTACGCCGACTGGGCGACCTCGCGCTGGGCCACGCCGAGGAGCGCGTAAAAGAGCCGGAACGGGACGCGCGGGAGGCGGGACATGCCGCTCGCCACCTCGAGCAGGTTGTTCATCGCGTGGCGCATCACGAAGAGCGACTGCGCGGGCGAGTCCTGCCCGATGTTCTCGTTCACGAGGCGCGTGCGCGCGCGATCGTCGGGGAGCACCGTCTCGAGGTACCGCTGGAACACGAACGCGCGCTCGCGATCGACGAGGAGCGCCCGGCACAGCATCACGATCCGCGCGACCGCCTCGCGCGCGAGGGCGAGCGGCTCGCGGAAGTCCTGCGCGACGATGGGCGTGCGGCGCGACGGGCCGGGGTGGTTCCGCGGGTTGGCGAAGCACGCGAGCCCCTTCAGCAGGATCTCGAGCTCGAAGAGGAGCTCCTCTTTGCGCTCGTTCGGGAGCTGCGCGAACCACGCCTCACGGGCGAGCGCGTGCTCGCGCTGGAGCCCGCGCGTGTCGCGGAGGAGGTCGAGGTACGCGTCGCCGTCGGGCGCGGGGCCGCTCGGCGAGAGCGACCTCGGGGGAGCGAACGATTGGCCGTTCTCCACGATCTCGGGAGCGTATCAAAGCTTCGGCGGCTGGGGTCGTCCCTTCGACGGGGGCGGGTCGTTGCGCGGGAGCAGCGAGTCGAGGCGCCCCACGCGGTGCCCGAGCATCTTCGCCATCACGCCCTGCACGTCCTCGCCGCGGCGCTGGCCGAGCAGCGTGATGTCGAGCGCCACCTGGCTCGCCGCGACCTCGGCGATCGCCGCCGTCTCGCTCACGACCGCGCTGTCCTTCTCGGACATCTCCGTCGCGCCGATGAGGGTGCGCCGGTCGTCCGCGACCACGATCAGCCGGTGCTTCCAGAACTGCTCGACGTCGCTCTCGGCGAGCCCGTAGCTGAAGATCTCGCCGGGGAGCTTGGGGAGCGCGGCGTGCGAGAAGACGACGAGGTACGCCTTCCGCTTCGCGGCGCGACGGAGCTCCGGAGAGATCCGGCCGATCTCGCGCGGCCACCCGCTCACGACGAGCGTCTCCGTAGCGCCGCTCGCCAGGCGCTCCGCCTCTTCGAGGATCCGGTCGTATCCGTGCACACTGAACGCATCGGGAGCGGACGGGGTGATGTCCAGGCGGCGGATCGCGTCGGCCAGCGCGTCGGTCGACGAGTCGAAGCGGCGGCGGAGGAGCGCGAGCAGCTCGGGGGCGGGCGCGGGCGCGAACCGCTCCGGCGAGCCCGCGATCGATCGCGCCGCGCCGGCGCTCACGAGGCGGCGAAGGACGCCGTAGACGGCCGATCGCGGGATCTGCGCGCGGATGCCGACCTCGTATCCCGTCGCCGGGCTCTCCAGGAGGAGCGCGTGGTAGGCGCGCGCCTCGTTGAGGCTGAAGCCGAGCGCGACGAGCGCCGCGACGATGTCGCCCGCAGAACCGGAGGGCTTGGGACCTACGAAGGACATGGCTCCGCAATATCAGGATGTGGTCACGAAGATGTCGCGAGAAAAAAATTGGCCGCGGCCGACGATACGCCGCTAGCCTTGGCGCGTATTGGATGCGCCCCGCGGATAGACCGTCGAGGCGCGCCCGCACCCAATCGAAACGCGGTCGGCTCTCGCCGCCGCCTGCTATCCGCGGGAAACATGGAGGAACTACGCAATGAAGATCGGTAAGGCTTTTGCGGTGTCTGCTGCTTCGGGGATCCTGCTCGGAGTGCTCGCTGGCTGCGGCGGAGGGGCGGCGGCGGGGGACCCCAAGACCCCGTCGACCGATCCGGCGGCGGCGGGCGCGAAGGCGAGCTGCAGCGGCACGGCCGCTCCGGCCGCGGGCGACGGCAAGGCGTCGTGCAGCGGCAAGGGTTCGTGCTCGGGAAAGAGCGAGAGCGCTCCGAAGACGAACTGATCGCTTCGGCGATTCAAATGGGTCGAGCCTCGCTCGACCCGGCGGGGGTGCCAGGCGGAGGCTCGAACGAGCGCCGCCTGGCATCTTGCTTTTGTGGCGACCGGCTTGGTGGAGGCTAAATTCGTGGGATTTCGAGAGCGTCACGGCGTCCCCGACCTCGGCGTCGGCGTCGGCTGCAGGACCAAGCACTACCCGATCATCTTCGGCGAGAGGCCGGCGATGGACTGGTTCGAGATCATCAGCGAGAACTTCATGGTCGACGGGGGCAAGCCGCTCGCGAACCTCGAGCAGCTCGCGTCGTCGTACCGCGTCGTCCCCCACGGCGTGTCGATGTCGATCGGCGCGACCGCGCCGATCGATCGCGGCTACCTCGCCCGGCTGAAGACGCTGCTCGGGCGCCTCCGTCCGCCGTGGTGCTCGGACCACCTGTGCTGGACCGGCGTCGCGGGGAACGACGTGCACGACCTCCTGCCGCTGCCCCACACGGACGAGGCGATCGCGCACGTCGCGGAGCGGATCAAGATCGTCCAGGACGTCCTCGAGACGCCGCTCGCGATCGAGAACGTGTCGAGCTACCTCGCGTTCCAGGACTCGGCGATGCCGGAGTGGGAGTTCGTCGCGCGGATCGCCGAGGCGGCGGACTGCGGGATCCTCCTCGACTGCAACAACATCTACGTGAGCTCGAAGAACCACGGGTTCGACCCCGAGGCGTACGTCGACGGCGTCCCGGCCGATCGCGTCGTGCAGATGCACCTCGCCGGGCACACCGACAAGGGGACCTACCTCCTCGACACGCACTCCGATCACGTGTGCGACGCGGTGTGGGACCTCTATCGGCGCGCGCTCCGCCGCACCGGGGCGGTGTCGACGCTCATCGAGTGGGACGAGGACATCCCCGAGTTCGGCGTGCTCGCCGCCGAGGCCTCGCTGGCGCGCTCGGTGCGCGCCGAGGTGCTCGGGCCGGACGCGCGCGCGAAGCTCCAGGCCACGGCGCCGCACGGCGGCTGCGCG
>Ga0105247_10003510_pt1 | contig 10207 bp, 4 predicted proteins | sample KBSS24metaG_FD_81519 | JGI IMG/M metagenome (GOLD analysis project Ga0105247, IMG submission 81519) | Switchgrass rhizosphere microbial communities from Kellogg Biological Station, Michigan, USA - KBS S2-4 metaG | ecosystem: Host-associated > Plants > Roots > Rhizosphere > Soil | place...
GGCTTGATGGCGGTCGGCCGCGCCTGCGGCGAAGCGTAGACCTGCGCCTGCCCCGCCGCGGTCGCCTTCATCCCGCGCGGATCTCCCGGCGCCGGCTCGCCGACGATGGCACGGTTGGGATCGATCTGCGAGCGCCGGATCGCGGCGTATTCTTTTGAGAGCAGCGCCTGCATCGGGATGTTCGGCACGAACTTCGGATCGCCGACATAGGCGTTGCGATCGGCGAACGACAGCTTCAGCGACTCGGTAATCGCATGGAGGTACGGCGCGCTGTTGCGCCCCATCTCCTTGAGGTTGTAGCCCTCGAGGATGTTGAGCGCCTCGAGCATCACGAAGCCCTGCGAGTTGGGCGGGCACTCGTACACATCGACGCCGCGATAGTTCACGTGGATCGGCGCGTCCTCGAACGCCTGGACGCCTGCGAGGTCGGCCTCGGTGATGATCCCGCCGTTCGCCTTCAGGAACGCGGCCGTGTTCTTCGCGATGTCGCCCTTGTAGAACGCGTCAGGCCCCTGCGCCGCAATCGCGCGCAGCGTCCGCGCGAGATCCGGGTTGCGGATGATGTCGCCCATCACCAGCGGCTTCCCATCCTTGAAATAGATCTTCGTCGTCGAGGGGAACTTCGCGATCTTGGCCTGCGCGCTCTTGATCCCCGCGGCGAGCGCCTCCGAGACAGGGAAGCCGCCGTCAGCGATCTCGATAGCCGGCGCGAGGACGTCGGCGAGCGGCTTAGTGCCGTAGGTCTTTACCGCGAATGCCGCGCCGCTGACCGCGGCGGGCACGGCAATCGACAGCGGTCCTTCCTCCGGGATGCCGCCTTTCGACTTGTAGAAGTCGATCGTCGCCGCCTGCGCCGCGAAGCCGGTGCCGTTGATGAACTTCACCTGGCCGGTCTTCGCGTTGTAGTAGAGGACGAACATGTCGGCGCCGAGTCCAGTCATGCCGGGCTCGACCTCGCCCTGCACCGCCCACGTCGCGATGGCGGCGTCCATCGCGTTGCCGCCGGCTTTGAGAATCCGCATGCCGGCTTCGGCGGCGAGCGGATGTCCCGCGGCAACCATGCCATGCTGAGCAACGATCGTCGGCCGCCAGCTGCCGCTCGTTGCCTGAGGGTTGTCCTGGGCACGAGGCCGGCCGATCGACACAAGAACGATGGCGAAGACAACGAGCGCTTGTCGGCGTGTCATGCAGCCTCCAGATCTCAGACGTGAAACGGAAAACTCAAAACTTAGAACTCAGAACTTTAGAACCCTGGAACTCCAGAACACTAGAACCTTAAACGATCCCTGTGAGGTAATACACGGCGATCACCACAAACACAGCCGTGGTCTTGATGCACGTGATCGCGAAGATATCGCCGTACGACTGGCGGTGCGTCAGGCCGGTGATGGCCAGGAGCGTGATGATCGCGCCGTTGTGCGGCAGGGTGTCCATGCCACCGGCGGCCATCGCCGACACCCGGTGCAGGACCTCGAACGGAATGTGCGCGGCGACGGCCGCGGTCTTGAACTGCTCGGCCATCGCCGCCAACGCGAGGCTCAGCCCGCCGGACGCCGATCCGGTGACGCCGGCGAGCGTCGTCACCGTGATCGCTTCGTTGACCAGCGGGTTGGGAATCGCCGTCAGCGCCGCCTGAATCGCCGCGAATCCCGGCAGCGCCGCCATCACCGCGCCGAAGCCGAACTCCGACGCCGTGTTCATCGACGCGAGCAGGCAGCCCGCGAGCGCGACGTGGCTGCCCTTGACGAACGTCGGGAGCAATCGCCGCCACGCGAAGAGCGCGACGGTGAGAATGCCGAGCACCAGCGCGACTTCGACGGCCCATACCCCTACCTGTCGCGAGACCTCGATCGCGATCGGTCTGGCGGCCGGCGTCAGCGCCAGCGCGGTGGTCGGGCCGTACCATTTCGGAATCTGCAGCGTCAGCAGGATGTTCGCGGCGGCGACGACGGCGAGCGGGACGAATGCGAGGAACGGCGATACGAGCGCGTGCGCGTCGACGGCCTCGGGCTCGTTGAGATGACCCGTGCCATAGCCTTCGCCGGCGACGGCCGCTTTTCGCCGCCGCCACTCGAGATACGCCATGCCGACGCCGAAGATGAACAGGCCGCCGATCGGCCCGAGAATCGGCGCCGCCATCGTCGTCGTGCCGAAGAATGTCGTCGGGATGATGTTCTGAATCTGCGGGCTGCCCGGCAGCGCGTCCATCGCGAAAGTAAACGAGCCGAGCGACATCGTCGCCGGAATCAGGCGTTTGGGAATGCTCGCTGCGCGAAACAGTTCGGCGGCAAACGGATAGACGGCGAAGCCGACGACGAACACGGAGACGCCGCCGTACACCATCAGCGCGCAGATGACGACGATGCCAAGCATCGCGCGCGAGGGGCCGGCAATGTGGCTGATGCCGGCGGCGAGCGCCTTGGCGAAGCCCGACAGCTCGATCACTTTGCCGAACAACGCGCCGAGCATGAAGACGGGAAAGTAGTTGCGGACGAACGTCGCCATGTTCTCCATGAACAGGACGCTGTACGCCGGCAGCACCGCGCCGGGCATTGTCAGCAGCACCGCGCCAAGCGCGGCGACCGGTGCGAAGAGGATGACGCTGTAACCGCGGTACGCGACCAGCATCAGGAATCCCAGGGCGAGGAGCGAAACGAGGACGGTCAACGGTGGGCCGATGATACACGGAGGACAAGGCCCACGACGGTCAACGCGGAAAGCGCAGAACCCGCAGAACGCTGTGTCGGTAGTGTCCGGCTTCAGCCGGACCTGCGTCCACCATGCCCTATAATCCCAGACACCGCCCGTGGCCCTCGCTCCCGGTACGCGCCTTGGCGTCTACGACATCACTGCCCAGATCGGCGAAGGCGGAATGGGGCAGGTGTATCGAGCCACCGATACCAGGTTGAAGCGTCAGGTCGCGATCAAGATCCTGCCCCCATCGCTCGCCGCCGATCACGATCGGCTCGCGCGTTTTCAGCGCGAAGCGGAAGTGCTCGCGTCGCTGAACCATCCACACATTGCCGGCATCTACGGGCTCGAAGAGAGCGACGGCGTCTTCGCGCTCGTGATGGAGCTCGTCGAAGGCGAAGATCTATCGCAGCGGATCGGGCGTGGCGCGATCCCGCTCGATGAGGCGCTGCCGATCGCGAAACAGATCGCCGAGGCGCTCGAGGCCGCGCACGAGCAAGGGATCATTCACCGCGATCTCAAGCCCGCCAACATCAAGGTGCGGAGTGACGGCACGGTGAAGGTGCTCGACTTCGGGCTCGCGAAAGCGATGGACGTTGGGTCGGGTGGAGCCGGTGGGTCAGGTGGGTTGTCGATGTCCCCCACCCTCACCTCACCCGCGATGATGACCGGCCTCGGAATGATTCTCGGGACGGCCGCCTACATGGCGCCTGAGCAGGCGAAGGGCCGCGTGGTGGACAGACGCGCGGACATCTGGGCATTCGGCGTGGTCCTCCACGAGATGATCACGGGCACGCGATTGTTCGACGCCGAGGACATGTCGGAAACGCTGGCCGCGGTGCTCACCCGCGACGTGAGCATGACGACGCTGCCGGCCGCGAGCCCGGCGCGGCTCCGCGCGCTGCTGCGCGACTGCCTCGTCCGCGATCCCCGGCAACGCCTCCGCGATATCGGCGACGCGCGAATCGTCCTCGAGCGGATCATTGCCGGCGCGCCTGACGTGACGACGGCGACGCCTGGGACCGCGGTTGCTGTTTCCGCAGGGCAACCGTGGCTGCCGTGGGTCGTCACCGCGGCAGCTCTTGCCGCCGCAGCCGTAACCCTGTGGGCACCGTGGCGCGCTGAGAAGCCGGCGGATCGTCCGCTGGTGCGGCTTGACGTCGATCTGGGCGCGGACGTGTCGCTGCCGATTCCCAGCAGCGCCGGGAACAGTTTCGCCATCTCGCCCGATGGCACGCGACTCGTCTACGCCTCGGGCACGCCCACGAAGCTGTTCACCCGCCGGCTCGATCAGCCGAATGCCATTGAACTCCAGGGAGCACAGAACGCAACCGTTCCCTTCTTCTCGCCAGACGGGCTATGGGTGGGATTCCTGTCGGGCGCCACGGCGAACAAGATCTCCGTGGATGGCGGCTCGGCGGTCCCTCTCGGCGACTGGGCCAACGTCAACGGGGCGATCTGGGGTGAGGATGGCAGCTTCTTCATCAGCTCCGAAGGGACCATCGTGCGAATTCCCAACGGTGGGAGGCCATCCGAGACTGTCGCTGAGCGGCGCGGCGGCGAACTCCAGATGCACACCCCTGACCTTCTTCCCGGCGGCGACGCCGTGCTGTTTGCGGCGGACAACCCCGGTGCCGTGGACAAAACCACGATCGACGTCGTCACGCTGATCGATCGCCAGAGGAAGACGGTGGTCCGCGGCGGCGCGTCTCCGCGGTATCTGGCGACCGCGAAGGAGGCCGGCCACCTGGTCTACGTCAACGGGGCCACGCTGTTCGCGATCGCTTTCGATCCGAAAGCCCTGACGACGCGCGGAACGGCGCTGCCTGTCGTCGACGATGTGGCACACGAGTTCCTGGTCGGCACCGGCCAGTTCGATGTCTCACGAACCGGCACGTTGGTCTATCGACGAGCCACCGCCGGTGCGTCCACGCTGATGACGATGCATTGGGTCGATGCCGCCGCCAGGCGGGAACCTTTGCTGGAGAAGCCCAGCTCGCTTACCGATCTCAGCCTGTCACCTGACGGCACGCGGGTCGCGCTGACGGTCACCGAGGGAAGCAGTCAGGACGTGTGGGTGTTCGACCCGCGCCGGGACGCCATGACGCGCTTGACGTTCGGCGGAGCGACGTTTCGTTTTCCACGGTGGAGCCCGGACGGCCGCCATGTCGTCTTCGCCTCCGCCGGCAACGGCATCTTCCAGGCTCGCGCGGACGGCTCCAGTCAACCGCAGGCGTTGACACAGAGCAAGAACCTTCAGTATCCGTCGTCATTCGCACCGGACGGCAGACGGCTGGCGTTTGAGGAAATCACCGGGCGTTCACAGATTTGGACCGTGCCTCTGGAGGACGTTGGCGGCCAGTTGAAGGCCGCGACGCCGCAGCCGTTTCTCAAGAGCAGTTTCTCCGATTCACTGGCTGCGTTCTCGCCGGACGGCCGATGGCTGGTGTATCAGTCGAACGAATCGGGAACGTCTGAGGTGTACGTCCGTGCGTTTCCGCCGCCATCGTCAGGTCCAGCCGGCAAGTGGCAGATCTCGAACAATGGAGGCACGCTTGCCCGCTGGTCGCGGACCGGACACGAACTCGTGTACAGGTCGGGCGACCAGATCATGGCCGTGAGTTACAGCGTGAACGGCGACACGTTCGTGGGCGAGAGGCCTCGCGTGTGGATCGCGAAGCTCGGCGGGACGTTCTGGGATCTCGCGCCGGACGGCAAGCGCGTTGCGGTGGCGACGCGAGTGGAATCCGCGACCGGGCCCAGGCAGGAGCACGAGGTGGTGTTCCTGCTCAACTTCTTCGACGAGCTGCGACGGCGCGTGCCGCTGGGGAAATAACGGGCCGTTTCGCCTGATCCATCCGACGCCGGAAGGGTTACACTTGCGGCACTCGCAGGAAAAAGAACGTGCCTGAAGTGAGACGAGGGACCGCCGAGCCGTTGCCGACAATAGCCGGGGCCGCGATTGGGTTGACCCTGCTGGGATTGGCCGTATCTCAACTGGCGGTGAGCGCCCAATCCGTTCCTTCAACCGGCGCCGTGGCGACGGTCCGGCTAAAGCCGGACACTACCGTACCCCCCCGTCTGGTGCTCGATCGATACTGCGTCACCTGCCACAACGAACGGCTCAAAACGGCGGGGTTGACACTGGACCAGATCGACGTCGCCCACCCGGGTCAACGCGCGGAGGAATGGGAGAAGGTCGTGCGCAAGCTGCGCACGGGTGCCATGCCGCCCGCGAACGCGCCGCAGCCTTCCGCCCAGGATCGAACGGCGCTGGTCTCGTGGCTGGAGTCGTCGCTCGACGCTGCCGCCGCGGCGCATCTGAATCCGGGCCGCACCGACACGTTACGTCGTCTCAATCGGACCGAGTATCAGAACGCCATCAGAGACCTTCTGTCGCTCGACATCGACGCCGCGTCGCTTCTGCCCCCTGACGACAGCGGTCATGGCTTCGACAACGTCACCGTCGGCGACCTCTCCCCCGCACTCCTGGACCGGTATATCTCGACCGCGCAGAAGATCAGCCGGCTGGCGATCGGCGGCGCGCAGCCATCCGCGCAGACCGATGTGATCCGGCTGCCAGCCGATCTCACGCAGGAAGAGCACGTGCCCGGACTCCCGGTTGGCACGCGCGGCGGAGTGTCGTCTGCGCACACGTTCACGCACGATGGCGAGTACGACATCCAGATCTGGCTCGCGCGCGATCGAACCGGCAGCGTTGGCGGCCTCAGAGCGTCGGCATCGCACGAGCTGCTCGTGCTCGTTGACCGGACGCTCGTCAAATCGATGACGATTGAGATGCCCCCCGACGGCGACGACACGTCCGTCGATGCAGCGCTGAAGGTTCGTGTGCCCGTTACGGCCGGCTCGCATCAAGTGGGCGTCGCGTTCGTCAAGAATGCCGCGTCGCTTCTCGAAACGGCGCGGCAGCCGCTCCTGGCGCATTTCAACGAGAACCGTCATCCCCGCCTCACTCCTGCGATTGCGCAGGTGTCGATTACGGGACCGTATGCGGCGAAGGCTGCCGGCGACACGCCGGCCCGCCGGCGGATCTTTGTCTGCCGCCCCGATGACGCCCGCCCCTCGACGAGCTCGGGGCGCCCTGAGCTTGCGGAAGGGCGCAAGGAAGACGCGTGCGCGAAGCAGATTCTCTCCACCGTCATGCGGCGAGCGTACCGCCGGCCGATCGCCGAAGTGGATCTGAAGGGACCGATGGCCCGCTATCGCGAGGGGCGGTCAGAAGGAAACTTCGATGCCGGGATAGGGCGGGCCTTGAGCGCTGTGCTCGTGAGCCCGGAATTTCTGTTCCGCGTGGAGCTGGACCCGGACGGGGTGGCCGCAGGCGCCGCCTACCGCATCAGCGATCTCGAGCTGGCATCACGGCTGTCGTTTTTTCTGTGGAGCAGCATCCCGGACGAGGAACTGCTCGACGCGGCCATTCGAGGCACGCTCAGCCGGCCGGACGAGCTCGAGCGGCAAGCCCGCCGCATGCTCGCCGATCCTCGATCGTCCAACCTCGCGAGCAATTTTGCGGGCCAGTGGCTCGGGCTGCGCAGCCTGGAGTCGCTCGACCCGAACGTGCGTCTCTACCCGGACTTCGACGACAACCTTCGTCAGGCGTTCCGTCAGGAGACCGAGCTCTTCGTGGACAGCATCCTGCGCGAGGATCGCAGCGTGCGCGATCTGATCAAGGCCGACTACACGTTTCTGAACGAGCGCCTGGCGAAGCACTACGGCATTCCCCACGTCTATGGCAGCCGGTTCCGGCGCGTAACGCTTGCCCCCGACAGCGCGCGCGGCGGATTGCTCCGGCACGGAAGCATCCTGGCGGTGACGTCGTATGCGACGCGAACGTCGCCGGTGCTGCGTGGCGTGTGGGTCCTCGACAACATCTTCGGCGCACCTCCACCGCCCCCGCCCGCGAATGTCCCCGCGCTCGACGACACGCCGGTGGCCGCCAGCCTGGCGATGCGGCAGCGGCTGGGCGCTCATCGCGCCAATCCGGCGTGCGCGAGCTGTCACAAGACGATCGACCCGGTGGGGTTTGCGCTGGAGAACTTCGACGCCGTGGGCCGCTGGCGGGATGATGACGGGGACAGCGGGCCCGTTGACGTGTCCGGGGCCTTGCCTGGGACCGGCGCGTTCCGCGGCGTGGCCGGCCTCGAAGAAAGCCTGTTGAGCCGTCCGGAGTTGTTCGCGGGACGGTTGACGGAAAAGTTGCTGACCTTCGCGCTGGGACGGGGCGTGGAGTATTACGATGCGCCTGCGGTCCGGAAGGTTCTGCGCGAGGCCGAGCCTGGATATCGCTTCTCGTCGATCCTGTTGGGCATCGTGAAGAGCGTCCCGTTTCAGATGAGGAGATCGTCATGATCATCATGAAGAAGGCGCTGCCGCGTCGCACTTTTCTGAAGGGCGTGCACGCGGCCCTGGCCCTTCCCCTGCTCGACGCGATGATTCCCGCGGCGACCGCGCTCGCGAAGACGCCGGCCAAACCGGTGGCGAGGCTTGGCTTCGTGTTCATCCCGATGGGGTGCGACCATTCGCGCTGGACCCCCAAGGGGCAGGACACACTTGGTGACCTGTCACCCATTCTCAGCTCGCTGGCGCCGGTGAAGGATCACGTGACGGTCGTCAGCAATCTCAGACTGGAAAACGCGTATCCCGGCACGCACGACACGTCGAACGCCGGGTTCCTGAGCGCGGCCTTTGCCAAACACACGGAGAGCTCGGACTACTACCTGGGAACGACGGTCGACCAGGTCGCGGCCAGGCAGATGGGTCAGGACACGCAACTGCCGTCGCTCGAGCTGTCGATGGACATCAGCTCGCGCGCCGGCGTGTGCAACAACGGCTACGCCTGCGTCTACTCGAACAGCCTTTCCTGGTCGTCTCCAACGACTCCGCTTCCCTCCGAAGCGCACCCGCGCCTCGTCTTCGAGCGCCTCTTCGGCGAGGGCGGCAGCGCCGCCGAGCGGCGCGCGGTGCTGCGCAGCCGGGCCAGCCTGCTCGATTCGTTCAGCGAAGACATCGCCCGCCTCAAGCGCCGCGTGGGAATCGGCGACCGCGCCCGCGTCGATCACTATCTCGACAGCGTCCGCGACGTCGAGCGCCAGATTCAGCGCGCCGAAGCGGCAGCGGCCGACAGTCCCGTCACCGATCTGGATCGGCCGGAGGGGGTCCCCGCAGCGTTTGCCGATCACGCGAAGCTGATGTTCGACTTGCAGGTCCTGGCGTTCCAGGCCGACATCACGCGCGTCGTCACGTTTCAGCTGACGCGCGAGCTGAGCAATCGGACGTATCCAGAAATCGGCGTGCCGGACCCACACCATCCGATCAGCCACCACGGCAACGACCCGGAAAAGATCGCGATGATCGCCAAGATCAACACGTTCCACGTGTCGCTGTTCGCGCAGTTTCTCGAGAAGCTGAAAGCCACGCCCGAGGGCGACGGCACGCTGCTCGATCACACGGTCTACCTGTACGGCAGCGGGATGGGCAACCCCAGCGTGCACGACCACGAGAATCTTCCCATCCTGGTCGCGGGCGGCGCGGCATCCGGCCTGCGTGGTGGCCGGCACATCACGTACAAGGAGGGTACGCCGCTGGCCAACCTCCATCTCACCCTGCTGGACCGCGTCGGCGTCCGTCTGGATGCATTCGGCGACAGCAACGGAAAGATCGAAGACCTCTTCGGCTAAGAGCACGTCTCACATGCGTGTAGAGAACGGAGAGCACGGAGCCAACGGTTTCACACGGAGGAACAGAGAAACGGAGTACGAACGGAGCGGTGCGGCCGGCCCGCAACGCGGGCCCGCAGACGAAAGAAGCCACGCAACACAAACCCGGTTATCGAGGAGGTTTGTGGTTGCGCGGCTTCTTCCGTCTGCGTGGCGGCTGGCTACGCCAGCCGCCGGCCGCACTTCCCCTGCTCCGTTCACCTTCGTTACTCCGTTGCTCTGTGTGATCCCGTTCCCTCCGTCAACTCTGTCAAGCTCGACCAGAGTATTGGGAGAACGCAGATGAAGTGGCGACCAATCGCGGGACTCTTTCTCCTGGTGTTCGTCCTCGCCGGCGCAGCGATCGCCGCCGAGAAGCCTGCGCTGGCGGACGCGGCCGAGCAGGGCAACAAGGCGCTCGTGCGCACCTTGCTCGATGCACGCGCCGACGTCAATGCCGCGCAGGTCGATGGCATGACGGCCCTGCATTGGGCGGTGTACCGCGACGATGTGGATATGGCCGGCCTTCTTGTGCGATCGGGCGCCAAGGTCAACGCGGTAAATCGCTACGGCGTGCCGCCGCTGTCCCTGGCCTGTACGAACGGTAACCCGGATCTCGTCGCTCTTCTGCTTGGCGCCGGCGCCGACGCCAACGCGTCCCTTCCCGGCGGGGAAACGGTGCTCATGACGGCGGCGCGCACGGGAAGCCTCGAAGCCGTTAAAGCGCTGCTGGCGAAAGGCGCCAACCCCAACGCGAAGGAACTGAACGAACAGACCCCACTCATGTGGGCCGCGGCCGA
>Ga0105247_10003516_pt1 | contig 10188 bp, 8 predicted proteins | sample KBSS24metaG_FD_81519 | JGI IMG/M metagenome (GOLD analysis project Ga0105247, IMG submission 81519) | Switchgrass rhizosphere microbial communities from Kellogg Biological Station, Michigan, USA - KBS S2-4 metaG | ecosystem: Host-associated > Plants > Roots > Rhizosphere > Soil | place...
AACCTTTCCCCTTCACGCTAGCCAACTGTGGTTGGCCTGTCCCAAGACCAAAATAAGGCTGCCCGCCGCTAAACGCTGTGCAGCAGCACACGTTGGCAACAGGAGGGCCCTACTGCTAGGTTATCTAGGGAACTTACACTGTGAACGAGCAGGAAAAACAAGCTAACCCCGTGAGCGTGGTCGCGCTTAGAGCGGAGAGTCGTTCGGTTGACGGCAAAAATATTGTAATTTCACTGCGCACAAAATATTCGACGGCTGAACGCAAATACTCCGTTCCACTCGAATGCTTCCAAGACTTGCTGGTCGACCTGCAACGACTTACACGCTTTCACGGCTCATAAATTGAATTCGGCCGACAGCCAGAAGTAAGTCGAGCTTACCTGCAGGTCCTAACAGGCCGCCACGCCACCCAATACAGGGTTTCGACTCGAGTCCTTTGATAGCAACGCAAAAAATATCCGGGGTCAGCATAATAGGATAAGTCTGCATAGAAACCCCAAGCACCGGTTTGACGTCCTCTCCTTTTTCCCCAGCCATCATTTAACGATGTACCAGACGCATGCGATGAAGTGGCGCCATAATGACGTACCGCACCGCTCGCCGAAACGCCGCGCAGGTCAGACAAAATGCTCACTACCGCAATAGCGGCGATCACGATGCTGCGCAAAATACAATCTCCCTCGTGTCGCTTTAAATCCTATCAGACTAGAAGTGATCGCATTTGGGGATCGATGGTCATACTTAACGCTGCGCGGCGTAGCGACGTTGCCCGCGGCCACCCCCCGAGAACGAACGTGCTTCCTGAAAGCGAATGGCAAAACCCGGGGCAGCATCCCGGGGCTTTAGTCTGAGCGGTCGTGCGTTGGTGTATCGGGCGCTGCCTTCTTGAATACAAGGAGCGGCTATTGCGCGAGGTAACCGCCGTTAATTGTGGCGTTCGCTCGGATCATAAATGGGTCCGCAACCTCCTCCGGTCTTCCGATTCACCCCATCGATGGATGGCTCCATCATCGCATGCGCCTTCAACCCTCATTTGGGTCGCTCGGCACGTGGCGCGCTGCTACTTAAACATTTTCTCTCATGATCACTGCACAGTCGACAATCCAAAATGTCTAGCTGTAAGCAAAAACGGCCGACCCCAAGGGCCGACCGTTTTCTCAAAGTCTTAGCAATCAGTTCGTCAGTTCTGTCACCACTTGTATGCCAAGCCGATGCGACCGATCATGAACTCATGTGAAAGATTCGAACTGTAGCCCGTATTTGGCAAAGAATTAGTGCTCTGTCCAAAGTCGGCGTACAAGAATTCAAGTCTTCCAATCCAGTTCGGCGTGAACATATATTCTGCACCCGCGCCGACCGTCCAACCAGTCCTCGTATTGCTGACTTCATCGGAGAAAAAACCGGAGCTGGTAAAAGCCGTAGTCTTAAAGTGCGCAAAAGCGACGCCACCGGTGAGATAGATCATCGCGTTGTCGACCGCGAGACCAGCCCGCCCGCGAACCGTGGAAAACCATTGGGCTTTTGTGCTGAAGCCATAGTCAGAGTCGAAAATACCAAGCTGTGATGTGCTTGATCCGCCCAGGCCACTGAAGTCGCCTTCAACGCCATACACAAAGGCTCTATTTTGCCAGTTGCAGCCCAGATAGCCGCCGTAGATTCCTCCAGTTTTGCTGGAGCTAAATGGCTCAGGAGCGCTTCCACCCTCGGTGTCGAAGTGCCCAGTGGTGCGGTGGTTCACCGCGCCAACAGTGCCACCGATGTAACAACCGGCCCAAGTCGCAACCGGCGGCGGATATATTGGTGCGGCAACTGGGGCCTTGCGAGGCAGATCTGCTGCAAAGGCAGTATCCCCGAGCATGGCGGTAGCGCCTAAGGTGAACACGGTCCCCAGAAGCAATAACTTCGTTTTAGTAATCATCGCTACCCCCACAAACAGCGGTTAAATTGTGAGTTAACATTTATAAAGGTTTGTCCCCGGTGGCTATGACATTTCGGCAACACTGAGGCATAATCATCAACGCCAAGACGAATACGAAATAAATCTAGCTTTATCAGACACTTATCTGGTAGCTTTAGGCGTGGATTCTTGCGGATTAATTCGCTTTAAGGGGGGTCCAGGTCGTCCTCGGGGAGCAGAACGTGAACCCGCCGCATGATTCCATGGCTTGGCTAAATGTTCTTGCGCGAGCAAACGACCGCATACAGGTCTACGTAGCTCCAAGCTGCGAGAATTCCCGTGGCCGCATCGAGTTGAGCAGCGGTAGGCGGCTCACCGGAGTGAACGAAACCCCCGATCGTGCGGATGGCGCCATCTACGAGGACGGTGCCAGACTTCCGCGCGAGCCATGGCGCCGGGCCACCACGGAGGAGACTCTCAGCCTCATTGCAGCGGAGCCGCCCAGAAACATGGCGACCACCGTTGCCATCATAAAATTACCCCGTGAATTGTGGGGCGATCTGCCGATAATCAGGGCAAGCGGCGATGCCGATGCTCTGACAAACCTACAGCACGCTTTTCGGGAGACCTGCGAACTCGGTCACCCTGTGTATTGCATCGGACCAAGCGAGAATCCTGCAAATCTGAAGACTGTCACGTTCAATCCCGATACTCGCCGATATAACGGCTTGCATGTCGACAATTGGGATCAAGTCGACCTAAGTTCGCGTCACCTCGCTACCAATCGCCTTTGCGTCAACATTGGACGAGATATTCGCTATTTCCTGTTTTTGCCCGTTTCACTCACGGATATTGCGCGTATGCTCTCGGAAGAAATGGGAACAGACTGGGAAGCGCCTGCGCGACTCACGGTGATCGGTCGCCAATTCATGGAGCAATTCCCGGAAGTGCCGGTCGTCAGATGTCGGGTCAGCCCCGGCGAAGCATATATTGCTCCAACAGAAAATCTTGTTCACGACGGATCGTCGGTCGGCCAGAGCACGGTTGATCGACAGTTCACAATACGTGGGCACATCCGGCCGTTGTAGGTAAAAGGGGTCGAGCCCAGCCGCGTCAGCCAACGCTCAAGGCAGGATGCGTTTTTGCGAAAGCTTCATTCGTTTTGCGGTTTTCCAGTATTAAATCATTGAGATCCGCTCGCTCGAACACATCAAGTGTGTAATCGAGCATGGCGCGCACCGGGCACCCGCTTGCTTCAAGGACCCTGCGCTCGACACTCGTCGCATTGGCAACAAATATACCCGGACAATTGCCGAAATATGGACATTGATGACAGAAGCGTTCGACCCGTTGTCGGGACAGCGCAATCGAACGGGTGCGTCCGGGCGACGCTACAACCTCATTAAGCGCTGAGGTGAACAGGTTGCCGTAACAGAATTCCGGTTCATAGGATTCCACTACATTAAATACATCGCCGTTGATGTCGACAATAAACACGCGTTCGCTGATGGACCGATCATATCGGTCATTGCTGGCGCCGGTAATGTGCCGGATCGCATAGCGCACAAAATCGTTAATCGGGTCCACCGGTGTGGCTCGCTCCGAAGCGAGCCATTCATGGAGAACGTCCCTGTAGGCACCGACCAGCTCGTCAAAATCCAAACCATGACGCTGCGCCTGTTCGCTGCTGACGCTTCGGTAATATGCCAGTATGCGGTGATCGATATTCAACTCATCGAAGAACCGGTATATTTTCTTGATGCTTGGTAGCGTGTCACGTGCCAGCACCGCGATGGCAGCAAAGTCGATCTTATGGCTGATTAGCTTATCTATATTTGTACGCACCACGTCCGTCCGGGGCCTACCTTTAGTATCGACCCTTTGATCGCCGTAGACATCAAACGAGACCCCGATATCTCCAAAAAACCCTGTCTTCAGGAACTCGATTTGACGTTCAGTCAGTACAGTCAAGTTGGTCTGAACTGAGTTATTGTATTTGAGCTCGGTCCCAAAGATTTGCTTCTGAAGCAAGTCGACCTGCTCATAAAACTCAAGTGGTATGAGGAACGGCTCGCCACCATGCCAGACGAAATCAGCGCTTTCGATCGCGAGTTCGTTGATGCTGCCTTTGATGTTCTGGAAGGCGGTCCGTATGTGCTCCAGGCTCATGCGAGCCTTCTCGCCGAGATGCGGAAACTCGTAGCAATAATTACAGCGCAGGTTGCAATATTTGGAAATCTTGAAAACAAACTGTGGAGACGTGTTTATGGCCATCGTCATCCATCACGCTCAATTCGGAAACAGCCAAGCCGCGACCGCGCCAAATGGCACGATCCCGGCTTATACCTTAAAAGCTTCGTCTGATCGACTTTATTGGCTCTTTTTGGCCCGGGGCGAGTCGAGGAAGGCAGAGTCTAGAAATTTGGCCCCAGGCAATACATTGGGTTCAGACGCTTGCATTGCAATCTGCCGTTTCGCGCTTTCCGAGACGCTAACTGCATCGGCGCTGCCAGTCGACTGATGAGTAGTGTTTGAATCAATCCTCATAAAACTCCTCCTCTTTGCTCGTGGATTTGGTTGTAAAAACTAGGGGCCACGCCGTCAATATCTAACTGCGGTCAGCTTCACGGTCCAAGACGGTCGCACTAAGATCCATGCATTTGCTGCTGAACTGTGACTTTTTGGCCGCTATCCTTAGGGGATTGACCACGCCGACCGCGACAAGTCTGGTAGGTGTAACCCCGAGCGCTGGCAATCTCAACGAGCCAAAAGGGTTCGCGGCGGCAAATCAGGCTGGTCATTCCGCACTTGGATGAGTTCTACCAACGCAAGTACCCGTTGCGCAGGTAATAAGCTAAAGGCCCCTGGCCCTCATGGACGTCACCAAAAGAAACTCAATGCACTTCGACTTTTCGAAATTGCGGTTAAAAAATCGAGCGTTCAGCGAAAAACCGATGACGTTTATCGATGAAGCTCCCAGAAATGTTCTGGCGGCGGTGACGGATATAGTGGCAATTGAAACAGGAAATCGCACCGCACGCGATCACTGGCAGTTCAAGCAACTGCAAAATCTTTTACAGCATGCTGCTCAACATTCTGCATTCTGGCGCGAGCGAATTGGCAGAAAGAACATCAAAAACACGACCCTCGCCGAGCTTCCTATTCTTACGCGCGGCGACGTAGTTAGGCAGGTCGAAACTGAAGGGAACCTGCTGAAGGGACCTATAGCCACATCAAAACACGCGACGTCCGGTTCTTCAGGCACACCCGTTCGCTTCTTTATCTCGGAGATGAATGCCCAGTACAACTTCGCCCGAACCGCCGCGCAGTACCTAATGGAAGGTCGCGACCTGACTCTGAACAGGACACGCTTTATATCAGCGCCGAATCGAAATGAAGCCGGCTTTTCAGTGGAGAAAACCGCTACTTGGCTTGACCCACTGAGCGCACTTTTCAAAGTTGGGAACAACAAAGAAATTTCACACTTACGTCCAAACCGTGATTTGCTGTTTAAAGAATTAGCTAAGGATCCTATTGGATATTTTATCGCTCAGCCGCGACTTGTCGAAGCACTTTTCTACGACTGCGACGTCTCCTTTCTTTCTGAACATGGGACAAAAATGTTCATCCCAATTTCAGAGGAAGCGGAGAAAGACCTGCGAGACAAGTTCGCCGCCGCAGGGATACCGGTCAGGGCAACTTATTCGAGTGAAGAAGTCGGCTGTATCGCCGTTGAGTGCGTGGATTTTCCAGGGACCTATCACGTAGCGCAAAGTAACGTGATCGTTGAGACTGATGGCAGTAACGGCGTGATCGTCGGCGCTAGCCGGCTTGGAAAAGTGCTAGTAACCCACCTGCATTCTTACGCGACTCCTTTTGTGCGTTACGACATCGGCGATGTTGCAACTCTCTCACAGGTTTGCAGATGCGGCCATGATGGTCCGGTGCTGTCAAATATTTATGGACGAAAAAAGAGACTTCTTAAGCACGCAGATGGAAGCGTTGCTCCGTTTTTGATTAAGTCAGAGAATATGCTCAAAATCGTCAAATGCGACGAATATCGTATTCGACAGACGACCTTGGATACCATTGAAGTCCAAATCGGTGGTATCGACCGATTAAGTGATGATCAAATCACGTCGTTGAAGACTCTATTCCGAGAGCACGCCGGCGAATTTCAGCTCCGGATCAGCGCAACCAAAACTATTGATTGGGGTAATGATATCAAGAGGCTCGGTTTCCAAAGCGAGGTCCTTTAGACACGCGCTCGATCACGCAGCAAAGAGAGCGGTTGGCTTGGCATTATAGATGTTGCGAAAAGCGGTAATGGCACGGTCAATATCAGCTTCACTTACCTGACGATGGGTCACAAACCTCATCACATTTGTTGTTGCCGGTGATGCCAACACACCCTCTCCGGCGAGAACGTCGGTCCACTGCTGAGCGGTCGCGCGGGATTTCCCAACATCGACCATCACGATATTGGTCACAACCGCTTTGGGATCGACCAATGACGGATCTATTTTATAGAGGCCCTCGGCAAGGCGCCTCGCGTTAGCGTGATCGTCTGTCAGCCGGTCGATTGATTGTTCGAGCGCGACAAGACCACAGGCCGCCAAGAGCCCAGCCTGTCGCATATTGCCGCCAAGCATCCTGCGGAATCCGCGCGATCGAGCAATGAAATCAGCGCTACCAGTCAATACAGAACCCACAGGAGCGCTCAATCCTTTGGACAAACAGAAAGTCGCGGAATCGGCGTGCTGGGCAATTGTCGAGACAGGAACCTCTTGAACGAGCGCAGCATTGAAAATCCGAGCGCCATCGAGATGAACAGGAACCCTGTGCCTCTGGCACAAACCAAACACCTCACGCATGTGTGCAAGTGGCAGCACCGTACCACCTGCCGCATTGTGCGTTGTCTCCATACAGACGACGGCAGTGCCGAGTGCATTTGGCATCATCTCTGGCGACCGCAACGACAGCCTCAGGCTGTCGATATCCATCGCGCCACGCTCTCCCGGAATCGGACGCGGATAAAGCCCCGCGACGATAGAGAGACCGCCCAATTCGTAGTGGAAGATGTGCGAAGTCGCCTCGCCGATCACTTCGCCTTTTGACCGCGCATGGGCCAAGATGGCGACTTGATTACTCATCGTCCCGGACGGCAGGAAAAGCCCTGCCTCCTTGCCGAGCATCTGGGCTGCGACCCTCTCCAGCTCTTTTACTGTCGGATCGTCCCCCCGCCCATCGTCACCGAGCTCGGCGTGCATCATCCGCTCGAGCATCGCCGGTGTTGGCTTAGTCACTGTGTCACTACGCAGATCAACGAACGGCGCTGTCGACGCTGTTGGCATTATCAAAGCCTATGGAATTATTCGATGCAAATTGCCAAGCGCAAGCATGCCGCTTCCTCTCCAACGACGTTAGGCTTATTCTGCGGGGATGGCCAGCACCGCTGATGACATAACGGGCCAGTCGATCTCTCGTGATAAACTTAATGGTAACCACCTTAGCGCCGGCTGCAGCCCATCGTTCACCGCAGAGTTGACATAGCGACGACCACTTTATCCATCACGAAGGGTGAACCGCGCTCGGCATTACGAAATAAGTCGAATAAACCTCGCATCTAACCAAAAGGCGTACCTCGGAAATGAATATTGTTGATCCAATACTTGTTCAGTGTAAGTACCATCCGCCGGCGGCCGCAATATGCACACCGGGATCGGGACAGAATCTAATAAGTTATGCTCGTCTCGAGCGCCTCATTCACAATGCAAGTCGCATGGCGATTGCCGGAGGTCTCCGGCGCGGCAATACCGTCGCCATTTTTATCGAGGACGCAATCCTGAACGCCGCCGTTGTGTTGGGATTGACGCGGATCGGCGTCGTCACGTTAGCAGGCCGGCGCGACATACCGAGGGATCTTACAATCGATGCCCTGCTCACCGATAAGATTATGATTCAACCGCTCATTGCTGCGAGAGTCATTCTGGTGGATGCAAATTGGACAAGCGGTGATGGCGAACCGCTCCAAGATCGCCGTTTTTACGAAACCAATGAGGATGACGTCTGCAGAATTATCCTGACGTCTGGAACAACCGGAGAGGCCAAAGCCGTCGCGGTGACTCACCGAATGTTGGCCGCCAGAATTGCGAGACATCCGTACTTGATGGGAAACCGGTTGTCGCGTTGCGATCGCATCTACTGTGACTTCGGCCTTGGTACGTCGTTGGGATTTCAGTTCCTGATTTATTCCCTTTGGCGGGGTGGTACGATCGTCCTGAGCGGTCCGGACCATCAAAGCACAATACAATCGTTCGATCTTTACAAGATCCAAGGTCTCGTAGGATCTCCTGCATGCCTCGCGGGGTTCACGAAATTCTACGAGCAATACAGCCAGTTTCAGCCAAGTTTCGAACTTGCGATCGTCGGTGGTAGTCAATTGTCACCCTCATTGTCGCGACGCGCGCGAGCCTGCGTCTGTCCAAACATCGTTGCCGCTTACGGCGCGACCGAGACGAGCATGGTTGCGAGCGCTCCTGCACATGCGATTGAAAATGTGACGGGGGCTGTGGGATACGTAACTCCGGATATGACTGTCGAAATCGTTGATGAGGCGGATCGCGCACTTGGGCCCGGACAAGAAGGCTTGGTGCGCGTGCGCGGACCGTACAGCGTCAGTGGCTATCACGGCCGGCAGGAACAGTCCGACACTCCGTTCAGGGCTGGATGGTTCTATCCGGGTGACACGGGTTCGTTGACTACCGACGGTTTGCTCCTGATCGCGGGTCGGGAGCAGACGGTGGTGAATGTGGGAGGCGACAAGATAAGGCCCGAGGCGCTCGAGGCAACGCTCTCGACCTATCCCGATGTCGAAGAGGCCGCGGTGCTGGGCATAAAGAGTGATCTTGGGATTGACCAGCTCTGTGCCGTCGTCGTGCCACGTGCAAATTATGACGAAAACGCGCTCAAGAGCTATTGCCTTGCAAAATTTCCGAGAGCGTTCGTGCCGACAAGTTTTGTGATCGTCCGCGAGCTTCCAAGAAACGAAATGGGAAAAATCGACCGTCAGCGGCTCTTACGCCTGATTCAAGAGAACTAACCCAGCCACACGCCTGCACGGGAGTTCTCTCATTACGTCCCGCTTTATCCCCGAAAGCAGACATTCGAATTTCCAGAGCCATACACCTCGCCCGAGATATTTTTATTACCTCCGCCACGCGGGAGATGTTGTGTTCTTGCGCAGGAGTAGACAAGGGTTCGATCATTTTAAAAATAGAAAATCGCGTGGGTTTTATCTGAGATATTCGTCAGCGTAGCGTCCGTGGCAATGCTTGAATTTTTTTCCCGAGCCGCAGGGGCATATCTCGTTGCGGTGGACTTTACGTCTGCGATAGATGGAACCTAGGGTGAGGTGCCTTTCCGTGATTGGGCCGTTACGAAAGTAAGGGGTCATCGCAGAGCGAATAGCCTCGCTCATCTCGTCTGTTTCGGTGGCACTGAGCACCGCCCGCGACGAGTTGGCCGTGCCGAGAGCACGGCGCACGAGGTGCTCCAGCTCGAGCCGCTTCTCACCCTGGACGATCACGCGTTCGGCCAGAACGAAGTCCGTGCCCTCGAAGAACTGGTCGGCGGTGAGTCGCGTCATCTCCCGGAGATTACCGCGGACCCATTTGTCTCGAGTTGCTGAATAAACCCTGTACCACTCGGCGTTATCGGGGTGCTTCGTCGGGAAGCAAACTAAGATTGCGCCGCCTGAGGTCAGCCATTGATCAAGGCGGATAAGGGAAGTCGGTGTATGCATGAACCAATGGGCCCGGCCCATGGTGATAAGGTGGAAGCGGCCCATGTCGGCCGGTGCCTCCTCCACGCTGGAATGGATTAGCCTGATGTGGACGCCCATTGCTTCCGCCCGCTTGCCTAATGCATCCAGCATTGGCTGCTCGAGATCCATGCCGGTCAGGCTGGCAACAAAGGGCGCGAAACCTAACGCCACCTCGCCCACACCGCAGCCTAGGTCGAGGAGATCTTCCGTGCCAATCAGAGGGATCGCTTCCGCCACGCTGCGAAAAAAAACCGGCAGGTAGGGCTCCCGGTACTCGCGGCAACTGATCGTCTCGGACCACACAGCTATCCGCCCGTCCGTCCGGGCAACTTCACGCACACGTAGGCCGCGAACATGTGGCTGCGCCAGAACGGCTCGATGGTTTCAACGGTGAAGCCTGTCCCGGTCAAAAGCCGGATAAGATCGGTCTCGCGGCCCGGCTTCATCTTTTCACGAAGCGATTTCT
>Ga0105247_10003519_pt1 | contig 10181 bp, 3 predicted proteins | sample KBSS24metaG_FD_81519 | JGI IMG/M metagenome (GOLD analysis project Ga0105247, IMG submission 81519) | Switchgrass rhizosphere microbial communities from Kellogg Biological Station, Michigan, USA - KBS S2-4 metaG | ecosystem: Host-associated > Plants > Roots > Rhizosphere > Soil | place...
CTCATGTCGATCGGGAAACAACGACGGAGGAGTTTGAAGTGAGAAATTCACAAGTCGCCATTCTGAGTGTGGTGATTCTGGCTGCGGCCCTGATCGTAGCGGGTAGCAACTGGTTATCAACACGTTCGCTCAGGGAAGAGATCAGAGGCAGATCCGGCAAGGGGGCAACTGCGAACGGTCACAAGCCCGTTGTCGCCTTGATGCCGAAAGCGAAAGGCGATCCCTATTTCGTGAGTTGCAAACAGGGTGCGGATGAAGCGGCGAAAGAGTTAGGCGTCGAGTTGTTGTGGGATGGTCCAACTGATCTCGATCCGGCGAAGCAGAACGAAGTAGTCGAAGCGTGGATCACCAGAGGTGTCGACGTAATCGCGGTGAGCGTGGAAAACAAAGTCGGGATTTCCACTGTGTTGCGGAAGGCGAAAGAGAAGGGAATCAAGGTGATCACCTGGGATGCTGACGCCGAGAAGGATGCGCGCGACTACTTCATCAATCAGGCGACGCCACAGGGCATTGGCTACACCCTCGCCGACGAGGCGGCGCGAATTCTCAATGGTAACGGTGAGTTCGCGATCATCACGGCGTCCTTGAGCGCGGCTAATCAAAATGAGTGGATTAAATACATCAAGGAGCGGCTCGCACAGAAGTATCCGAATCTGAAGCTGAATGCGATCCAGCCCAGTGAAGGCGACCGCGATCGGGCCTTTGCCGAGACGCAGACGGTGTTGAAGGTTTACCCCAATGTAAAACTCGTGATGGCGATTGCGGCCCCGGCTGTTCCCGGAGCGGCTGAAGCGGTCCAGCAATCCGGTCGCAAAGACGTGAAAGTGATTGGTCTATCGCTGCCCAACCTGAACAAGGCTTATGTTCATGATGGCGTTGTTGAGAGTGTGGTCCTGTGGAACACGCTCGACCTCGGATACCTGACGGTCTATGCGGCGAACGCATTGAGCACTGGCGCACTGAAGCGCGGTGATAATTCCATTGGCGCGGGCCGTCTCGGCAACATTGAAGTCGTTGGCGATGAAGTGAGACTCGGCGCGCCATTTATTTTCAACAAAGACAACATCGATCGATTCAATTTCTGATGTCTTTGCGCCTTTGCGTCTTCCTTTGCGCCTTTGCGTGGAAAATAAGTTTCACGCAAAGGCGCAAAGGAAGACGCAAAGGCGCAAAGAAGTAAACCATTGATAGGAGGGTCCACCTTGACGTTGCGCTCTGCAAGCGTAATCGTTTTCTTGTTCCTTGCCGTCTGCTGGCAGGCACACGCACAGACCATCAACGAGCTGCAGCGCGGATTCGAACGACCGCCCGATGATGCAAAGATCATGATGCGTTGGTGGTGGTTTGGTCCAGCCGTCACCAAAACAGAGCTTGAACGCGAGATGCGGCTCATGAAGGAAGGCGGAATCGGCGGGTTTGAAGTGCAGCCGGTATATCCGTTATTGCCGGACGATCCAGCCGCGGGAATCAAAAATCTTCCGTACCTCTCCGACGAGTTTCTCGATGCTCTGCGCTTCACCTCAGCCAAGGCGCGCGAGCTTGGACTGCGAATGGATTTAACGCTCGGCAGTGGCTGGCCCTATGGTGGACCACAGGTGCCGATTACCGACGCTGCCGCTACGTTGCGGACGGAGCGCGTAAAAGTTCAGCCAAACTCGCGCCGCATTCCGTTGCCGAATATTGGTAAAGGCGAGCAGTTCCTGGCCGCATTCGTTGCTGACAGCCTGCGAGAATTAACTGACGTTCACGACGGCGCCGTGTGGCTGGACGGCGACCCGCAAGGACCGCTCGAAATCATCTTTTTTGTGGCCAGCCGCACGGGCATGCAGGTCAAGCGCCCCGCCGTCGGCGCTGAAGGTTACGTACTCAATCATCTGGACGCGCGCGCGACCGAGCGCTACTTGAAGAACGTCGGCGATCGATTGCTGCAGGCATTTGGTTCGAACCCTCCGTATGCCGTCTTCTGCGATAGTCTCGAGGTTTACAACCAGGATTGGACTCCGGACTTTCTCGAGGAGTTCAAGCAACGGCGCGGGTATGACCTCAAGCCTTATTTACCGGCTTTGATCGCTGATGTTGGGCCAAAGACGTCCGAGATCCGGCGCGACTGGGGCATGACGTTGACGGAGCTTTACAACGAACGCTTTCTGCAGCCACTGCACGACTGGTCCAGGCGAAATAAGGCATTACTGCGAGTTCAGAACTACGGCGTTCCGGCAGTCAATCTCGCGGGTTATGCAAACGTTGATCTGCCTGAAGGTGAGGGCGCCCAGTGGAGAGTTGTACGCGGCACGCGTTGGGCTTCTTCGGCGAGTCACATTTTTGGCCGGTCCGTGACTTCATCAGAAACGTGGACCTGGCTGCATTCACCTGTCTTCCGCGCGACGCCGCTCGACATGAAGGCGGAGGCCGATCGCCACTTCCTGATGGGAATCAATCAACTGATCGGTCACGGTTGGCCATACACAGCGGAAGGTGTGGAGTATCCAGGCTGGCGCTTTTACGCCGCGGCCGTCTTCGACGAGAAGAATCCATGGTGGATCGTGATGCCGGACGTTGCGGCTTACTTGCAACGGGTGAGTTTTCTCTTGCGTCAGGGAACCGCCGTTAACGACGTTGCACTCTACTTGCCGAACAACGACGGCTGGGCCAGTTTCAAGAAAGGCGATCCGCACTTAATCGAGGTTCTTCGCGAACGTGTCGGCACCGACGTTATCGGGGCGATACTCGACTCCGGTTACAACTTCGATTTTTTCGATGACGAGATTCTGCTGAAGCATGGTCGAGTCGAGCAGGACAATCTGGTACTCGGCGCTGCGCGTTATCGAGTGGTTGTCCTTCCGAACGTGGAACGCATCCCGCTGGAGACGATGCGCAAGCTCGAGCAGTTTGCACGCAACGGCGGCATTGTTATCGCGACTCGGCGTCTTCCGTCGATTGTCCCGGGTATGAAGGCCACGGACGCGGAGCAGGCGGAATTGCGCGAACTCACCACCCGGCTGTTCAAAGCTGATTCTGCCCGGGGACACTTCGTTGAAAACGAGAAGGACCAGCTCGGACGCACGCTTACGTCGTTATTGCAACCCGACATGTCTCTCAATGTTCAGGTTCCCGAGATCGGATTTGTGCACCGGAGCACGATAGACGCGGACGTCTACTTCGTTGCCAACACTGCGAACGTACCGCAAACCTTCCAGGCGATATTTCGGGTTAGCAACATGCAAGCTGAGGCGTGGGACGTATTCTCGGGAAAGACGAGTGAGCTGAAGTCGCAAACAACCTCGCGCTCCGGCACGACTGTCATGCTTGACCTGCCGCCGTATGGTTCGCGCGTGCTGGTTTTCTCGAAACGAAGGTTGCCTGCATCTACCGCTAATACCACCGCGCGCGCTGCGATTGATCTCAGCACTGGCTGGCGCGTCGCGTTTGGCGGGACAAACTCGGTGATGATGGACCAGCTACATTCGTGGACCGATGACGACACGACGCGATATTTTTCCGGAACCGCAACCTACGAGAAGAATGTGACGGTGCCTGAGAGTTTCCTGCGATCACGACTCAATGTGCAGTTGGATTTCGGCGAAGGCAAGCCGCTCGCTGAGCAGAGTCTTCGTGCCGGTATGCAGGCCTGGCTTGATGCGCCGGTACGGGAGGCTGCGGTGGTCTACATTAACGATCAAAAAGCCGGATCTGTTTGGTGTCCGCCGTACGCGGTCGATGTCACGCCGTTTCTCCGGGCCGGCAACAATCAGATCAAAATCGTGGTGGCGAACTCAGCTTTGAATTACATGGCCGGGCGCCGGCTTCCCGACTATCGTCTGCTCAATCTTCGTTACGGCGAACGCTTCCAGGCGCAGGACATGGACAAAGTCGCACCCATTCCTGCCGGGTTACTCGGATCGATCCGCCTGGTCGCCGCGCCACATTGAAGTGTTCTCTCTGCGATCTCTGCGTCTCTGCGTCCTCTGCGTTAAATATGTCCGACGGCCTACTTTAAACGCAGAGGACGCAGAGACGCAGAGATCGCAGAGGACAACCCATCGCGTGGCACTCAAACGAACTGGTTAGTCCACCCGCGCTCACGAACTTCTTGCATTCCCGTCGAGACGATATATAATCGCGCTCCCCTGCACTGAACAAAACGGACCATACTGTCAGAATCGAGGAGATAGAATCATGCGCCTGGTGATGTCTATTGCATTCGTCCTTCTGAGTTCGACCATCATGTTTGGTCAGACCAATAAGGGTGGCATTAGCGGAACGATTACTGACGCCAATGGAGCCCAGATCCCTGGCGCCACCGTAACCGTGACTAACCTCGGGACCGGTCAGAAGGTAACTGTCACAACCAGCGAGTCAGGCGTCTTCAGCGTCCAGTCACTCGAGCCCGTAAGCTACAGCGTTGCAGTCGAGGCGAAGGGCTTCAAGAGAGCGGTGGTCGAACCGGTAAAGGTCGATACGGCTGCTGTCGCAACGACGAACGTCAGCCTGGAAGCAGGATCTATCTCCGAACAAGTAATGATCGCGGCGGACGCGGCCCTGATCAATAACGACAGCGGAACGACGACCCATACCATCACCGCACGCCAGATTCAGGATGTTCCCCTGAACAATCGCAGCGTACTGGACCTCGCGCTGACAGCGCCGAACGTCACCGGCGACGCCGGCAGTGAAGATCCGGACGTCACTGCGGGCCAGCCCGTCCCGGGCTTCAACCTGAATCTCAACGGCGGCCGCGCCGGCAGCACTGCAATTCTCGCCGACGGCGTAAACAACACCGGCGTCGGCATCGCACGCGCTGTCGTCAGCTTTACTCCTGAGACAGTGCAGGAATTTACGGTGCAGACTTCGGCGTACTCCGCCGAGTTTGGCAATACCTCCGGCGGCGTCATCAATGCGACGACAAAATCCGGCACCAACGATTTCAATGGCATCGCACTCTGGTATCACCGTAATCCGAAATTCAACGCCATCCCTTTCCAGATTGGTAATGCGCCACGGCCCAACAACAACCTTCGCTACAACCAGGTGTCAATAACCGTGGGTGGACCGATCATCCTGCCGAAGTTTGGCGAAGGCGGCGATCATTTTTACAACGGCAGGAACAAATCGTTTTTCTTCTTTGCGGTTGAGCCACGTTGGCGTCAGGACTTTGTTACGTCGACCGGTTTAGTGCCTGACGCGAATCAGTTGGCAGGTAACTTCAATAATCTGGTGAGAACGGCAGCGGGCATTGTGCCCACGAGCGTCGCCACACAACTTGGCCTAACGTCGGTTGGAAACGCAAACATCTACCAGCAGTTCGTGCTCTTCCAGGGCAAACTCGTCCCGATTGTATTGCAGGGCGCGAATCAGTTTTGCCAGTTCAACGATCCGCGCCGGATTCTCGTCAACCAGGTATTTCAGGGCGCTACTCTCCAGGTTCCACAGTGCACCGCGGCAACCAACGCTACTCCGAATCCAGCACTGAACATCATTCCGTCAGAATTCATCGATCCCATCGGCAAGAAGCTGCTCGAGTTCATGCCACCCGCCGGCAATTACTTTCTTGACGGCGGCAACGTCAGGAATTTTTTCCTGCAACGTTCAGTGACGCAGAATGAAAATCGTTACACGCTGCGGCTCGATCACAACTTTACCGATAACTTCAAAGCGAATTTCCGCTACACGACCACACCGGCGATCGGAATCAGAAGCGCCGGCAACGACATCAACGGCAACAGCGGCGTGTATAGCGACGCCAAGCAGTTTCTGTTGGCCTTCAACCATCTCATCAGTCCAACTGTGGTCAACGATCTGCGCTTGAACTACACGCGTGGAAACTTCAGCGAGGACTTCTCCCCGGAGTTCGCAATCAAAACCGGCCGGAGCTTTGCGGGAGACCTCGGCATACCACACCTGACACAGGGAGGCATTCCGCTATTCCTGATCGCTCGTGATAACAATTACACCGGCTCTGACATCGGCTCCTCGGCTTCAACCAACAACTTCAACGTCGAGGAGCGTTACAACATCAGCGATACTCTTTACTGGACGCAGGGTAACAAGACCTGGAAATTTGGCGTCGATCTGAACGATGCGCGATTGACAGCGACGCCTTTCTTCGCGGCGTCTGGCGGCAGGTGGGACTTCCGCGTCGTTAACACGAGTAACAATCGAACCACCGGGGTTAACAATGGCGGCAACACAGTCGCCAGCACGCTGATCGGCGTGCCGAACATAGTCGATCTCCGCCCGGTGCTGTTCGACTACGATTACCGTTGGAAGAGCGTCGCCACGTTTGTTCAGAACGACTGGCGTGTAAGGCCCAACGTGACACTGAATCTGGGTTTGCGTTACTCATTGCAATTACCGCGTGAGGAGAAACACAATCTTCAGGGAGTCTTCCGGCCTGATCTCGCGCAACCTTTTCCGTTAACGGCGGCGCAACGTCGCACACTCGCGAACAACCTCGGAGTTCCAGCAGCGGCAGCAATTCCCGATTCTGTGCCCACGTCAGTGAACATTGTTCCGTTTGCTTTTGCTGGTCGTGGCGGACGTTCGAAGTATCTAGTGCCGATCGATTACTGGGGCTTCGAGCCGCGCTTCGGCTTTGCCTGGAATCCGCGCGTGAAGATTCTTGGCATGGACCTGGATAAACGATCGGTTGTGGTCCGTGGCGGCTACGGCATCTCGCACGCAACACTTACCGGCAACAATCGATCACCCAATCCTGATTTTGGAGGCTTCGTCACTGTCAGCACGGCCGCGAATGGCTCGGCCGCTGGCGCCACCGCCGATCCGACACAGCCGATTCGGCTGTCAGGCAATCCGCCGTTACAGGGAACCTCGGGCACGCTGGATTCGATTCTCGGAACGGATGCTAACGGGTTGGTCTTCCTGAAGAGTCTCGCTATTCCTGGCTTTGCTGCCGGCGGGGCAAATCCCAGTGGCAAAGTACCGTACTCGCAAAACTGGAACCTGTCAGTGCAGTTTGAGTTGTTCCGGGATACCGTTGTTGAAGTAGCATACGTCGGCAACAGGTCAACGCACCTGTTCCTGCCATTCATCAACATCAACCCGCGCAACGTTGATCTAATCGAGCAGTTGGAATCGTCGGGTTTGTGTGCGACGTGTACGTTGCAGGATGCTACCAACCCACTGATACCCGATCCGCTCGGGCGCACGAACCTGCAGGGATCAGTGATCAGCATCACGCGCGCCAGCGTGTTTACGAATTATCTCGGTTTCGATCCACTCAATACGTATTTCGATCCTTCCGGTACTTCAATTCGTCACGCGGGTTACATCGATGTGCGTCGTCGCGTTAGTCGCGGTCTGACTTTCACTGCCAATTACACTTACGCCAAGAGTATCGATACGGCGTCGGACGCGAGTCCTGATACGCGCACGCTCTCGACGGGCCAGGCGCGCCAACAGGTATCGCTCGGCGGTGACTTGAAACAGGATCGGGCCATCTCGACGTTCGACATCAAAAACAACTTCACGGCCACAGGCATTTGGGATATCCCGTTCGGTCATGGGCGGCGATACTTGAAAGATACGAATGGCTTCATCGACGCGGTGGCGGGTGGCTGGGTCATCTCCGGCATTCTTCGCATGCCGGGTGGACTTCCATTCCTGCCGTTCATAACCGATCCGAACAAACTCGGCGGTGTTCTCTTCAATCGTTTTGTTAGACCAGACATTGTTCCCGGAGTTCCGTTGAAGAACCCATTGTGGAAACGTGATTGCCCGACCGGCAGTGCGGCTCCGCCCAGCGGCTGCGAGCCTTTCATTAATCCGGCGGCGTTCATGCGTCCGGTTAAGGGAACGCTCGGTAACGCGCCGCGCTCGCTGGACATCCGCTCGCCGCGCCAGGAGTTCTTTGATTTTTCGATTTCGAAAGACTTCCGTTGGCCCTTTGCCAGCGGTGATGGCAAACGAAAGATCAACTTCAGAGTTGATCTCATCAACGCGTTCAATCATCCAAACTTCCGCTACAACAACACCGGCAATACACCGTTCGGCCTGGGAACTTTCCCGACGGAGATCACGACCGAAGCGGTTGGTGGCGTGAATCAACCGATCACAGCGGCTGAGTACAACGCGTGGGCCACGTTCAATAGTCAACCATTGTCTACGACTCCGGCTGGCGCAGCGATCCTTGCGCAGATACGTTCGACTGTGAATGGCACGCGCCAGGCTGGTCCACAGGGAGCGCAAAGTGGCGGTCTGCCGCTCGACTTCTTCCACGTGCCGCTGCCGCAGGGATTCGCGACCAGAGATCCGCTGACTTTCGATATCAGAACGCTCGAAGGTTTCAAGTTGTATCGCATCCGGCAGACGTACGATGCGAACTTCGGAACGTTGACAGGCAACACACCAAACACGCTGCCGCGTTATATTCAGTTTGGGATCCGAGTTTTCTTCTAAGAGGAGCTTATGCCGCAAAGAAGCACAGGACTGCTTCTTCTAATCGTTTGCGTTTTCTGTGGCTCCGCGTTGGGCCAACAGTCGTCAGAAGTGCCCCGCGAATGGATCGATCCGGACACGGGCCATCGGGTCGTTCGTTTGTCGGACGAGCCGGGCAGCGCCAGTTTGTACTTTCATCAGAATGCCTACACGCCTGATGGGCAAAAGCTCCTGATCACGACACCTACCGGTCTCGCGACGATTAATCTGAAAACGCGCGCGGTGGAGAAGATCGTCGAGGGCCGGGTTAATGTGATCATCGTTGGCAGGAAAACCGGACAGGTCTACTACACACGAACTGTCAGCAACAACAACATTCGCACGACCACGGTTTACGCCACCGACCTGAACACGAAAGCGACACGCGAGCTCGTGAAGTTACCGCCTGCTGCTTCTGTTTCGACAGTCAATGCGGACGAGACGCTGCTGGCCGGTACCATCGATGAAAAACTCGCCGCGGCGATCAAGGAAGGCCGGCCACCGGCGCCACCGCAGGCGCCGCGCGGCGATGCATATCCCGGCAAAGGCCAGATGATGGAAGACCGGCTCGCAGAACGCCGGCCTCTCCAACTAATCACGATCAATATCCAAACCGGTGCAGTGAAGACGCTTTTGCGCGGTACTGATTGGTACAACCACCTTCAGTTTTCACCAACTGATCCAACGCTGCTCATGTTTTGCCACGAAGGTCCCTGGCATAAAGTCGATCGCACCTGGACCATTCGCACTGACGGCACGCAGCTCACGCAGATTCACCGGCGCACGATGCTGATGGAGATCGAAGGACACGAATGGTTCAGCGCGGATGGCAAGTGGATCTGGTACGACTTGCAGACGCCGCGCAGCCAGGTGTTTTGGGTGGCCGGTTACAACGTCAACACTGGCGAAAGGATCTGGTACAACCTCCAGCGTAGCGAATGGTCAGTTCACTTCAACGTGTCGCCGGACGGAGCTCTGTTCGCGGGCGATGGAGGTGGGCCAAACAGCGTGGCGGCGCCTGGCAACGGACAATGGATCTACCTGTTCCGGCCGGAGCTGGTGCGTGACCGCACTGACGGTGAGCTGCCCAAAGCGAAAGAGTTGGTCCAACCGGGAGTTTTCAAAGCGGAGAAGCTCGTCAATCTCTCGAAGCACAACTACAACCTCGAACCCAACGTCACGTTCACGCCTGACATGAAATGGATCGTGTTTCGCTCGAACATGTTCGGAGCGACGCACGTCTTCGCGGTCGAGATCGGCTCGGCCAAAAAGTCCTAAATCCCACCCACGGCAGTGGGTGGATTGGTTCTGATCCTGTCTATAGACAAACTCCTGAACTGACATTCAATCCCACCAACGGCAGTTGGTGGATACTTCAAATCGCTTCTTAGACAACATTTGAACCATCCACCAACTGCCGTTGGTGGGATTCTAAGGCTGCGGTGTGAGGCTCGAGCAGAAAACATCTGAATGAACCACCCACTACCGTGGGTGGGATTAGGACCTATGCAAAGCGTCGAGATCGCGAAGAGTAACGTCAGCTTAAAGTGAACGTGAGCCGTGTCACCGACGCCGGGGCAAACTGATAAACCAGACTCGAACCACTCGCGCTCACGGGCGCGTTCTTTGGTTCGAGTGCGTGTGGATTCGCGAAACTGTTTCGCGTGTGCAGATCGTTGGCCGTGAGCGTGCGGCTCTCGCCGGATTTTATCGACGCTCCCCGAATTGCGATTTCCGTCTCTCTGGCC
>Ga0105247_10003528_pt1 | contig 10171 bp, 15 predicted proteins | sample KBSS24metaG_FD_81519 | JGI IMG/M metagenome (GOLD analysis project Ga0105247, IMG submission 81519) | Switchgrass rhizosphere microbial communities from Kellogg Biological Station, Michigan, USA - KBS S2-4 metaG | ecosystem: Host-associated > Plants > Roots > Rhizosphere > Soil | place...
GTCCGCGATAGCTGTAATAGGGCATGACCAGGCGTCCAGTCATGATGACCTTGCGACTGCGCTCGTCATTCGCCTTGAGCAGCGCCACCCGTTTGTAGATCTCTAACTGTGTGGGAAGATCAGGCGCGAATTCGCTCGTCATGCCAGTACTCTCCTTAAAAGAGGGGTCTTGTCTTGTCTCAGCGGTTGCGCTTTGCAGTCCAGGCCTCTGCCATATCTCATCTCCTTCACCTGACCGCAGGCTTTGCGCGTTGCGATTCCGGACCGACTAGCGCCGCTCCCACACGAGAGGCAGGCGATCGACCCCCCAGACCGACCCATCTGTGTGCCACTGGACGTCTGCACCATCGGGAATACGGATATTCCGGAAGCGGGAGATAAATAGCTCCAGTACTACGCGTATCTCGCGTTTGGCCAAATGGATTCCGAGGCAGTTGTGAATACCGGTCCCGAATGTCATTTTGCGTTGCCTGCGATCAGGGTCTACAACGCCAGCCCGTTCGAATTCCCGCGGATCGCGACTGGCCACCTGGGTCGCCAACTGGATCGTCTCGCCGGCCTTCATCTGCACGCCATGAAAAACGATGTCGCGCGTAACTGTTCGCCCCAGACCTGAGACTCCGAATGCACGAAGAAGATCCTCAACCGCGCCTGGAATGTCGTCGGCGTTTTCATGCAACCGCATTTGCAGGGATGGGTTGGTGGCAAGGTAGCGCATGTACCAGCCGAGGCTGGACATCACGGTATCTAGCCCGCCTAGGTACAGCACCATGGCCATGGCGATCATCTCATCATGTGACAATGGACGGCCCTTTATAGCCCCTGTCAAAATGGCAGAGGTAACGTCATCCCGCCCCGGTTGCTTGCTGCGCTCCTCAAGAAAAGAGGTCAAATAGGCTGCGATGGCCTTGGTTGCAGAGATCTGTTCCTCGATCGTCACGCCCCTCATGAACCCGTGCTCCCATTCGAGGAATTGGGGCAGCATGTCGCGCGGCAGACCCATCAGGGCGAGAAAGATGTAAGACGGAAAGACGCTGGCGAACTCCTCGATGAACTCACACCCACCATTATGCTCGAAGGACGCAATCAATTCCTCTGCGACGCCGCGCACCATGGGTTCAAGTCGCTTCACGGCGCTAGGCGTGAACATTGGCTGCAAGACCATCCGTGAGCCCAGGTGTGCAGGGGGATCGATTTCGAGCGGATTGAGTTGCCAATCCACTCCGAGCATCTCGCTGATGCCACTCATTCCCCCGCTTTTGAACGTCACGGGGTCCAGAAAAATTTCCTCGATAAGCGCATTGCCGATGGCAATCCAACCCGGCGCTCCCCTGAACCCATGGGGAGACCACATGAGATCAGGCCCTTCAAACAAGCGCGCAGCCGCAGTGTAGGGATCGTCAAGCTGGGCGACATACTCGGCCAAGCTCATGTTCAATACATGAGCAGGCGGGACATGACCCGGAATACGATCTGCACCGTACGCGGTAATGATCGCCATGACAGACCTCCCAAATGCAGTTCACCGTCCTCAATTTTGCAGCGAATCAGCAAACCCCTGAACTGGCTGGTGCACTCTGGCGCAAGCCTCTCGAATTCGACTTTGACATTCCGATTGCATGCTAAAGTGCAGGAGTCAATGGGGCGAAGGTTTGCGACGCGCGTAAGAATGCGCGCGTGATGGGCGAAATGGTGATCGACCGCTCGACTTTCGCCGGGCCTTGGTCCTCGATAGCCTGCATGAGCATTCGCGGATGGAGAGGCGTCGGCCTCGGAATCCGAGGCATCACAGCCTTGATTCTTTTCAGGAGACGAACAGGTGCTGGTGAACAGGGGCTAGCGCGATCCGATGGGCCGATACAGTTCCCCGCAAAGGCCTGCTAATGGCCGGAGGAGAGAAATCGATGCAGGACAGGCTGGGGGCCGGACAAGGCCAGCAGCTATCGGCTACCGTTCAGCACGATTCTCAACGCAAGGGCCGCCTTATCACACCGCGCCCTTCACATATGCCATCGTTGCCCTGGCCGAAGGCAGCCACGTGATCTGCATGGAAAGGTTCGACGCCGCGAAGTGGCTGCGACTTGCGGAGAAGCACCGCGTCACCGCGGCCTCGCTCGTGCCGACCATGATGAGCCGGACTGCAAAGGACGAGTCGGGAATCGCCGTGCGGGATGACCTCAACTCGTTCCATTACCTCATGCATACTTCGGCCATGTGTCCCGAGGATGTGAAGCGATGTTGGATCGCGCGGGTGGGCCCGGATGTGATCTGGGAGGTGTACGGCGGGACCGAGAGGCTGGGGTTCACTCTCATAAATGGCATTGAATGGCTGCAACACCCCCGTTCTGTGGGGCGATCTCCTCCGGGCGACGCAGTCGTGATCGTCGATTCCGACGGCAAGCCGCTGCCCGCCGGGGAGATCGGCGAGATATTTTTCCGCCGTTCCACCGGGGTGGGCACGTCCTATCGCTACATCGGCTCCGAAACATGTGTCAGGACCGACATCGATGGCATGGGCGACGTGGGCTGGCTGGATGCCGACGGGTATCTCTACATCGCGGATCAGCGAACGGACATGATCGTCGTGGGCGGCGTGAACGTATTTCCGGCCGAAAATGAAGCCGCCCTCGAGAGGTGCCTGGCGTCTTGTGCACAGCTGTGATCGGTCTGCCCGACGCAGACCTGGGTAACCTGATTCATGCGATCGTCGAACTGGCGCAGGACCCCGATGTCCCTGATCCGGCCAGTGCGCTCGAATTCCTGGCGCCCGGTCTCTCCCGGTTGGCGCCGAACAAGCGCCCGCGCTCGGTTGAGTTCACGCATCAGCGGGTGCGCGACGACGCTGGAAAGGTCCGGCGTTCAGCCTTGCGTGACGCGCGGATACGCGCATCGTCGCATGGATGTGATTGATGGCCGGGCACCTTGACCAGGCAATCATTGGGCCGGCCTTCGGATAGGCAGGGATCTATATGCATTTGAACAGGCAACTGCCGTCTCGTCACCGGACCGGTCAGCAAGGAACGCCGCAAGTCGTGGCAGCATTAGCGCCGCAGTGCCGCCAAATCGCGCAGATCGTCGTCCGTGAGTACCCAGCCGGTCGCAGCGACGTTGGCCGCGATCTGCTCGGGCTTGCTGGCACCGGCAATGATCGAACCCACGCAGTCCTGCGCTGCCAGCCACGACAAAGCGAGCTCGAGAATCGTATGTCCGCGCTCACGCGCGAAGGACTCGAACTCGGCGACCTTGGCATGGCGCTGGTCCGAAACCTGTCTCTCGCGGAGAATTCCGTTCACGAAGGTGTCCGCCTCGAACCGTGACCCGGCCGGCACGACCGTTCCCTGCGCGTATTTACCCGTCAACAGTCCGCTCGCGAGCGGAAAGTAAGGGATGAGCTTTAGTCCGGTTCGCACGCAGGCTTCGATCGTACCCTCCTCGGCTGGATCGTCGAGCAAGTTGTACTGGTTCTGAGCGCTGGAAAACCTGGCGAGGCCGAACCGGTCGCTTGCTTCGAGAGCTGCGTCGATCATCGCACCAGAGAAGTTGCAGCAACCGATTTCGCGGACCTTGCCCTCCTTCAGGAGGCGGGTCAGCGCCTCGAGCATCTCTTCGATCGGCACGTTCGGATCGGGAAAATGTTGTTGATACAGATCGATGCGGTCCGTCCCGAGCCTTTTCAGGCTAGCCTCAATCGCATGGACAATGCGGGCGCTCCCCCGCTGGTCCTGGTCGGCGACATCGTAAACGCTGTATTTGGTGGCGATGATCACATCATTTCGCCGCGTGCCAAGCGTGCGGCCGATGATCTCTTCGGAGCGACCCGAACCGACGAAGGAATCGACGCTATATTCTTCGGCCGTGTCGATGAAATTGATTCCGGCATCAAGAGCAGCGTAAATGATCCGCGCGGACTGCTGCTCGTCGCACTTCTTGCCGAAGAAGTCTGTCCCGAAGTTATTGCCTCCAAGTCCTACAAGGGACACAGCGAGGCTGCCGATCTTGCGATATTCCATGCTCTCTCTCTCTCTCTCTCTCTCTCCATCCATCTCCGCGCCCTGCATCGTGCATTTCGAGAGGCCGGGGCATCGCAAGGTCCATGACATGCATTTCGCCATAATGCCGCCATCGATGGTGACCGTGTCCCTTAGCGCGGCAGCCCGGCATGATGATCGGGGAATCAAGCACAACTTCTTCAATCTCGGCGTGCCGACGGATGTAGTCCTCAAGCCCAAGTTGGGCGCGGAGGAACCGGACCGCAAGTCCAAAGAAGCCGGCCTGACCCGCAGAGGAGAGGTTCTCACCCGCATTTGCTGCCGACATGATGAGTTCGAGCCGGGGCATGAAGCCGAGATCGCCAAAATGGTCGAGGCCAGTCTGCGCTTTGGCAGCGTTGATAACGGCGTCGGCGTAAGCAGGCAGCTGCCGTTGGACGTCGGTCAGCACCGGGTTTCGCATGTCAGGAATACGGGCTTTTTCAGCAGTCATTTGTAGTTCGAATAATTTTTCTGGGTGACTGGATGATCAAGCCAGAGCATTTTTGGCGGAAGCGATGCGCCCTTCGAGCCAGCCGAGCAGAGCGAAGATGCGCCCTCCGGTGTCCTCCGTCAGTGCGTCCAGCACCGCGAGTTCTATCGTGCGGACGGGCTTGCTGTCGGGTGCGACGAACACCGCCATCTCGATGAAGTGCAATGCTTTTTCGAGGTTGCTTGCCGCCAGTTCGCGCTTCGCCTTGTCTGCAATCTGTTCGGCACCGCCCGCACATTCAACCAGTTCCTGCCATATTTCGGGTGCGGCGAAGGGATGCCCATGGGCGTGGGCATCCGGCTGAAGAGTTGCTCGTCCGGCCAGATGTCGTACTGGGTTTGTACGTCGCTGTCGCCAGGGCGGGTGTGCGTGTGCGATTCGAAGGCATGGAGCACTTCGATGAAAGCCTCCATGCAGACTTTCCAGTTCACCGCCATCGGCCGGATCACCGAAGCCGCGCGGAAGCGGTTGTGGAAATTCCAGCCTTCGACGCTCTCCCACTGCTCGACCATCTTGCCCATATCGTCCCGGAGCGTTGGCGCGTTCTGATCGAAGTTGATGAAAACGAAACCGTTCCACTGCTCGCACCGTACTTCGGCGAGCTTGTGGGTCTCCGCCTTCACCTGGGGCAAATCCCATTGGCACGGAATCCACTTGAGCGCGCCGTCGATGCTCCAGGTAAAGCCATGGTACGGACACTTGAGCTCGGTCCGGTGCTGCAGCGTTTCGGTGCACAGTTCCCGTCCGCGGCGGAGGCAGGAATTGGCGAAGGCGCGGATCGATCCGTCCTTCTGCCGGACGATCAGGACCGAGCGACCTGGGTTCCGGTATACGGCGACGCAGAATGGCTCGAAATCACATCCATAGCACTCGCTCCTTGACTTCATTTTCGCATACTACCAGCATGCGAAAGGAACTCGGTCGTTGAGACGATGCAGCGGCTTGCGTCCTGGTTCTGCACAAAGCGGACCGGCGTGGACTCAAAGCGAACATCACCAACAAGCTCACCTTGGCCGAGTACCAGGAGATCCGCATCCGCCACTCTCACCAGACGCTTGATGCATACCTTTATGGTTCGTGATGGGGTAAGTTGAGGAGAATCCGGGAATGAATGACTTCCCAGTCCAATCGCGTCGCAGGACATCGATGGATCTCGCGGGCCGCACAATCGTCCTGACCGGGGGCGGTGCGGGGATAGGACGGTCTGCTGCCCTCACGCTCGGAGGCCACAGAGCCCGAATTGCAATCCTCGACAGGGTACCCGAGCGCATCGATGCCGTCACGGCCGAAGTCGAATCCGCCGGGGGATCGGCGCTTGGAATTGTCACTGACATCACCGATGAATCAGCGGTGGACGCGGCGATCCGTCAGGTTGTGGAGCGGTGGGAAGGCATCGATGTCCTTGTGAATTGCGCCGGCATCTTCGATGATCTGCGCCCTGCGGACCGAACCTCGAACGAGGTGTGGAACCGGGTCATCGCCGTCAATCTGACTGCCGCGTTCGTGCTGACGCGCGCGGTGATTCCTCTGATGGTCGCGGCCGGCAGGGGATCGATCATCAACATCGCCTCTGTCGCAGGCACCCGCGGGGGGGCGGGCGGCGCGGCATATACCGCTTCGAAGCACGGCTTGATCGGCCTTACCAAGTCCGTAGCCTGGGGTTACCGCAAGGACGGAATCCGCTGCAACGCGGTGTGCCCTGGCGCAATCGGCGAAACGGCAATTCTCGATCACAACGCGATCGACCAGGATTACGCCCAGCGCTGTTTTCCCATCATGTCCCTCTCAGGTGAACCTGGCGTTCCGCAGTCCATTGCGGATGCTATACTGTTCCTGTCCTCCGATCATTCGGCATTCGTGAGCGGTGTGGTGCTTCCTGTAGACGGAGGCTGGTGCGCAGGTTAAGCGCAACGGACGTTATCGGAAGCTCGCGCCGGGCAGGTTCTGGCGATTGCGCAAAGGGGGGCGGATTGGCCAAGGGCAGGGGGATCAGGGCCGCCCAGTCAGAGGCGACGAGAGGCGCTCTGATTATCGCGGCAACGCGCTTGTTCGCGCAGAAGGGCTTTCATGCCACCGCCACGACCGAGATCGTGCAGGCTGCGGGGGTGACCCGCGGCGCGCTCCAGCACTATTTCCCGCGAAAGGAAGACCTGTTCAGGGCGGTGTTCGAGCGGGCCGGTCGCGGACTGGTGGATGCGACGGCGGAGCGGGTTGCGGCGGAGGGTTGGAACGGGTTCACCCGGGATGTCAGGGATTTCCTTGCCAACGTCGTGAATCTCGATGTCCAGAGAATAGCCTTTGTCGATGGCCCGGCCGTGCTCGGTTGGACGGAGTGGCGCAAGCTGCAGATCGGATACGGCCTAAAGATGATGGAGGCTGCCATTACCGACGGCATTGCAAAGAGGCTCGTGCAGCCCCAGCCTCCACGTGCGTTGGCGCACCTGATCCTGTCGATCGTCGAGGAAGCCGCATTGATGGTGCTCAATGCCAGGGACTTGGCAGTCGAGCCCGAGGAAGTCGAATTTGCGATGATATCCTTGCTAGGATCACTCAAACCCAAGGAGTCGAAAATTCCGGGTTGTGAAACAGGAGGCGAAGTTTAGCAGCGCTTATCCGGTTAGGTTGCCAGCCTGACCCCTCGCATACTGACAATATTGCTGCAGACTGTGAATCCTGCTGCCGGGGTCAAGGGGCTTCGCGTCCCGGGAGGGCAGACCTTCGGTGACGGTGCCCTTCGCAGACGTTGCACACTTCGTGATCGCGGATATGCAGTCCGCTTTGAACGGCGGCGGCAGGAAGATGCTCGCAGACTATATCCGCACAATATCGCCATCACGCAGTAGGTGGAGCGTCACGAACCGGCCGGTCGGGGCGTGATCCCGGCGAGGATCGCTCTTACGAGTGCGCTCGCCATCTCCGACGGCGTCAATGCTCCGTCCGCCTGGTACCAGCGCGCCGACCAGTTGAGGCCGCGGCGCTTCGATATGCTGGATAGCGGCCAGCGCGCGCATCTGATGCCGTTGCTGTCGCTTTCCTCCAGATCGTGCCATGTGCCGAGGCGGGCGAGCCGGACGGATCGACATCGCCGCCGCTCGGCCTGCTCGGTTCAATACCCGCCGTGCATAGTCACGTGGACGAGACTGACCTTGCCTTTGCATCACCGGAAAGTGTCCGCGGCCCGTCGAGGTGGCGGGGGTGTCGTCGCACCCCCCTTTGACCGGGCCTGCTGTTGCGATCCTCAGCGCAGTTGCGAACGCTTCAAACTTGTCTTCAGGCCGGATGACTCGGTGCTTACTGTAGAAACCGGAACACGGACCATCTTGGTCGCGGTAATGACTATCACTTGGTCGTCGCGCACGCTGTCTACTACACCAATCCGGCGACCGTCGGCGTCGCGGATCACCTGGCCCGTCTTCACAGAGACGGCCGCCGTGGTCGGTTGAGCCGAAGGAGCCGGGTCGTTAGCGAAAGACGGGGTGGATGTAGCTATTGCAACAGCTGCGACAATAGCGGACAGTCCGAGACTCATTGCAAGGGTTCCAATCAAATTTTTGAGCGTGATGAGTGGTTTGATCGACTAGTTGGCGAGCCAGGCAGTGTCAATGGCCCTTGTTGCGCCGCAACATTGCGCGGTTTTCCGGTGTCAATCCGGTGTCAAGCTGCCTGACACCCCGTACGTCGCGCCCGTTTGGGCGTCTTCGTGGCCATCCCGGTGGCACAAAGAACGCTATGCCTTCACCGTCGGGCGTTTCAAAAATCAGATATAGGAAAGAACCCGTACGAGACCGTTCGCCGCGGAAAACGCCCCATGTGTCGATTGACGAGGAGTAAGCCGCCGTGCATCGTCGCTTAACAATAGAAATATGGCTTGGGACGGAGGCGGCGTTGAACGTTTACAAACTGGTGGCGTTGACCAATTCCGTCGATGGAAGGGACGAGGAGTTCGGGCGGTGGTACGACCGCCAGCATATACCCGACGTCCTGGCCATTCCTGGTGTGCTTTCAGCTGAACGCTTCATCCTCTCCGGCGAGGGCCAGCATCGGTACATGACAATCTACGAGATCGAGACTGATGACCTGGATGCGGTGAAGGCGGAGATTGCCAGCCGTCCAGGCACAGACCGTATGCCGATCACGGAGGCCCTGGACGCGCAAACCGCGTCAGCGACATTCTGGGCGCCGATCACTCGAGCGTAGGAGGCAGGCAAAGTCTGGGTTGGCAGGATGATCCGGCTGGGCCAGGCGCTTGACATGACCTCGGGAGAGCGATCGGATGGCACAGGTATCAACATTCAAGGGAGCAATATATCGGGGCATAGGAAAAATCGACATTGTCGATCTTGCCTATCCTGAATGTGGTGACGACGACGTCATACTGCGCAATCTACTCACCGGTGTGTGCGGCTCCGACGTCGCAGCTTATTATCATGGCGGCGACGACGGCATGATCTGGAAGGATCATGAATTTGGTCACGAGGCCGTCAGCGAAGTCGTCCAGATAGGGAAGAATGTGACAGGTCTTGCCATAGGCGACCATGTTTTTCCCAATTATGACAAGGCGCTTCGCGATCCCATGCGGATGGCGACTGTCGGCGGGTTCTCGGAATTTATCAAGATTCCGCGGTGCGAGGTAGGATATAGCGTCCTCAAGATCGACAATGATATTCCGATCAGGACCGCCGTTCTGTTCGAACCGTTCGTAATTGGAGCGCGCGCCGCGAGAAGCCTGGCTCCCGGTCCCGGGAAAACCGCGATCGTTTTTGGCGCCGGAATCATCGGTATGTCGTCCGCGATCATGCTGAAATGGGCTGGCTGCTCGAAGGTCATGATCGTGGATATTTCCGATCGCCGGCTGGCCAACGCTCAAAGTTTTGACCTGATACCCTGCAACCCTTCATCGGAAGATTTCAAGGAAAGAGCGTTCGCTGAATTTGGCATCGACCATTCAATCCTCGGCGAGCGGTGCGGTGCGGACTTGTATGTCGATGCGATCGGACACAAGGCTGCGTTGGACAACTTCACCAGGGTTGCGGGTTACAACGCGGCGCTTTCCATAGTGGGCGTCCATCACGTTCCGGTCGAGATCGATTTGAAATCCCTGTGTTTTGCAAACTGGCGCATCGGTGGCTGTGGTGATCTCCCCACCGAAGAGGCACTACCCGAAATACTCGATCTCATGCGGTCCGAAACCTACGACCTTTCGGCGTTGGTGACGCACGAATTTGGAATAGACGAGATCGAGCAGGCGATCATCATGGGCGCCGATACCAGCAAGGCCCAGAAGGTCTGTATTTCGTTCACGCGGCTCTAGGCCCGGCCAGGCGCATGTTCCTAAGCAAGGAAGACGTATGGGCAAGTTAGAGGAGGAAGATGGGCGAGTAGGCCGCTGCGTCGAGAAGCTGGTCGGCGGCCGCGTTGCTAGCCTGATCCGTGAAAGCCGTTGGCGACCATCCTGGATCGCGACGGTTCGACTGCGGGATGAGGATGTGGCCATTTATGTCCGTGGCGACCGCGGGGAGGGATATAGCTATCCGCTCTCCTATGAAGCCAATGTGCTCGGCATACTGGAGGCGAATGGCATTCCGGTCCCGCACGTCTATGGCATGTGCGAGGATCCGCCGGCGATCGTGATGGATTGTGTTCCCGGCGA
>Ga0105247_10003529_pt1 | contig 10171 bp, 11 predicted proteins | sample KBSS24metaG_FD_81519 | JGI IMG/M metagenome (GOLD analysis project Ga0105247, IMG submission 81519) | Switchgrass rhizosphere microbial communities from Kellogg Biological Station, Michigan, USA - KBS S2-4 metaG | ecosystem: Host-associated > Plants > Roots > Rhizosphere > Soil | place...
GTCGAGCAGCGCACGGATGGCGCCGCCGGTCTTCTCGCGGGCACGGAGCTCGAGAACCTGGCCGAGCAGCACGAGTGCCACGATGACCGCGGCTGCTTCGAAATAGACGGGAACCAAGCCGTGTTCATCCTTCATAGCCGCCGGGAAGAGATCAGGCGCGACGGTGGCGACCACGCTGTAGAGGAAGGCCGCTCCCGTGCCGAGCGCGATCAGGGTGAACATGTTGAGCCAGCCTGACCTGATCGACTCGAAGCCGCGCACGAAGAAGGGCCAGCCGCACCACAGCACCGCTGGGATGGAGAGGGCGAGCTTCAACCACTGCTGGGCTTGGGGCGACAGGAAGGGCAGAAGATCGATGCCGAAAACGTGCTGCCCCATGTCGAGCGCGACAAGCGCGAGTGACAAGGGCACCGCGACTTCGAGCCGGCGGGTGAAATCCACAAGCTCAGAGTGGCCGCCGTGATCGTGCTCGGCTGGCACGCCCATGGGCTCGAGCGCCATGCCGCATTTCGGGCAGTGGCCTGGGCCCTCCTGCACGATCTCCGGGTGCATAGGGCAGGTGTAGACCGTGCCCTTGGGTAGAGGTCCGGGCTCGCCTTTCTTGTCGAGGAAGCGCTCGGGTTCTTTGGCGAACTTTGTGCGGCAGCCCTGGGAGCAGAAGTAATGAGTCTCGCCCTTGTATTCGTAGGTCGGCTTGCCGGCGTGCTCGTCGACCATCATCCCGCACACAGGGTCAGTGGCCATGTGGGTCTGGCCGAGTTCGCTCCGGTTCATGCTCCGATATTCCTTGAAGCCTTTACCCCCTGGGGGTATATAGCCGGTATGCAAGTTAAAGCCAATACCTCGGCGCTTAAGCGCCTGAAGCGCATCGAGGGCCAAGTCCGCGGTCTCGCTCGAATGGTCGAGACGGACCGCTACTGCATCGACATCGTCACCCAGATTTCCGCGGTGCGGGCGGCGCTGCGCGCAGTGGAGGTGGAAATCCTTTCCGATCACGTGGCGAATTGCGTCGAGCACGCCATTGCCAGCGGCAACAAGGCGGAGCAGCGCCGCAAGGTGGCCGAACTCATGGACGTGCTGAGCCGCGCCGCTCGCTGAAGAACTGGATCTCAATTCGTAGCGAGATGTTGCAGAGGCGATGCTGCGCTCGCGTCCCTCAGCGCTTATTATGGCTCAAGCCAAAAGTCTGATTCTCGGGGGAGGGAATGAAGCAGCTCGGCTCTCTTCTGCTTGCCTTCATAGCTCTTATCGTTGCCACGGCCGCCGGGCTCGGGATCAGCTATCTGCTCTGGGGCCGGCAACCCAACTGGTACGCCGTCGATGTCACCAGGCTGGGGCAGGGGCCCGAGGCCGACCTCATCCGGTACGGACGCGACCTCGTCATCAATACGCCGCAGCATATCGGCAAGAGCGCGACCGATCCCGCCATGCGCTATGCCGGCAACGATCTCGCCTGCCAGAATTGCCACCTGAACGCCGGGCTCCAGCCGTTCGCGGCGCCATTCGTCTCGACCTTCGCGACCTTTCCCATGCTGGTCGACGACCAGGTGCTGACGCTGACCGACCGCATCAACGGCTGCATGAGGCGGAGCATGAATGGCAAGGACCTGCCACCCGACAGCCGGGAGATGGAAGCGCTGATCGCCTATATCAAATTCGTGGGCAAGGGCACGCCCGAAGGCATGCGGGTTGCCGGAATGGGTCTGAGATCGATCGCGCCTCCGCAACAACCTCCGGACTCGCGGCGCGGGCAGGAGGTCTATGCCAAGCTTTGCGCCAACTGTCACAAGGAGGACGGGCAGGGGGAACTTCGCCAGGGCGGCATCGGCTATTCAATTCCCCCGCTGTGGGGCGACGCGAGCTTCAATGCGGGCGCCGGCATGGCCAAGACCGCCTATGCCGCGTCCTACATCCACGACAACATGCCGTTCGGCGTCACCTACCAGGACCCAATGCTGAGCGTGCAGCAGGCTTGGGATGTGGCCGCCTTCATGATTTCGAAGCCGCACCCGGTGGCGACGTCGGCGACCGCCTCTAAGCTCGAATAGGGCTGCGCGCGGCGAAGCGAATGATTGCCTCGGTGAGCTCGCGCGGGCGGTCGAGCGGGAGGAAATGTCCTCCTCCCTTAACCGTCGTCATCTCGACGCCGGGGATCAGCATGCGATCGTGCTCGCGCTCGACTGGCCGCGCCCAATCCTGGTCGCCCCAAATGAGAAGGACGGGGATTTCGATGCGCCCATAGTCCTTGGTCGCTGCCTCCCAGCTCTCGGCATTTCGGAGCAGGCTCAAGAATCCGCGGTAGTGCCCGGGGCGATTTCCGACGAGATACATTTCCTTCAGAAGCGCGGGGGGAATGCTGTTCGCATCGGCGACGCCGCCGCGAAGCACCGCGTTCATGATGAGTGAGTTCCTGAGCCGCATCACCGTCTCGCCGACCACGGGGACCAGCGAAGCATAGGTCACGAATGCGCCGAACAACCCAGCCCTACCCATGCCGCGGCCCTTGGCATAGTCATAGGGGTTGATGGAGACAACGCGCGCCACCCGAGGGTTGCGACGCGCGGCGATGATGAGGGCGATTGCTCCGCCGATCGAGACGCCCGCGAGCGTGACGTCGCGCAGGTCGAGCTTGTCAAGGAAGCCTTCGACGGCCTTGGTGAAGAAAGCCGCATTGTAGCGGGCCTGAGGAATGTCCGAATAGCCGTGCCCTGGATAGTCGAGCGCATAGACGGTGAAGTGCTTGGAAAGCTCCGGCACGACCTTTTCGAACAGATCGAGCTGTGTTCTGAGCGTGTGCAAGAGAATGAGAACGGGACCCTTGCCTGACTTCATATAGCGGAGCTTGGCGCCGCCAATGTCGATGGTTTGGATCGGAATGTCAGGCGACCAGCGCAATGTAGCGGGCGGCCTAGGCTTTCGCCTCAGCGCCTCCATGACAAGCGAGACGAGCCACAGCCCGACTCCGACGGCAACAAAGATGAGCAGCGCAAGCAGGATCGTATTCATGACCGCACCCTAGGCGTCTACCACCACATCTCCACTGATCTCCGCCTGGCACGCGAGGATATAGCCGCCAGCCTTATCTTCCTTAGTGAGTGCATCCTCGACCGGCATGCGGACGCTGCCCAAGGCGAGCCTGACACGGCAGGAACCGCACGTCCCCGAGCGGCAGGCATTATCGATGAAAATTCCGGCCTCGTCGGCAGCATCGAGGATGGTCGCGCCGGCAAACACGGGCGCCGACGTGTTCGAAGCCTGAAAAAACACGTTCCCAGCAATTGCTGTCGAAGGGCCGCCCTCGCGGTTGGGTCGCGCTTGATGGTGCCAAAGGCCTCGGTCTTGATTTGCTCCTCGGCCACGCCGAGTCCGATCAGCGCTGACTTCACTGCATCCATCATTGCCGGTGGCCCGCAGATATGTGCGCGATGGGAGGCAATCTCAGGAACCGCCGCGGCAAGCAATGCCGCATCAATTTGCCCGTTGCGACCGTTCCACGCGGCGCCATCTGGCCGGCTCATCGTCACGGTGACGCGAAGATCAGGGTTACGGGCTTCGAGCTTTGCAATCTCGTCCTGGAAGATGAAATCGCCGGGAGTCCGGAATCCGAGGATGAGGTGAATGATGCCGGTCCAGCCCGTTTCGGTCAGATAACGGGCGGCGCTCATCATCGGGGTGATGCCGACCCCGCCGCCGATCAGAATGACGCTCTCGGCGTCCTGGCCTGTGAAATAGAAGGTGCCGTTCGGCGCTTCGATCTCGACCTCGTCACCTTGCTTGAGCTCGTCATGCAGCCAGCGCGACACCAAGCCATTGTCCTCGCGCTTCACCGTGATTTCGATGCGATCGCGCCACGTCGGCGTGGAGGCAATGGTGTAAGAGCGCTTGGTGGCGATGCCTCCCGGCGCGATGTGGAGCGTCAGGAATTGTCCGGGCAAATAGTCAAAGGGGATCTCAGCACCGTTGGCTGGCCTGAAGCGGAATGTCTTGACGTTGTGGGTCACGTCCTCCTTCTCGGCGAGCACGAGCTTGCCGAACCATCTCAATTTACCGGTGGCTTGGTCGTTCTTGAGGTAGCGCGACGGGCCGCGCTTCAACAGCGACGGCTCTGGCAGGATCTCGACCTGCTTTTGGCGCGGTCCGGCCGACGGGAAGCATTTGCCGAATTTCAGCAGCAGGCGCGGGTCGCCCTTGATCTTGATCTTTCGGCGGATGAGAGCCAGAGGAAGACTCTTCTCATGCGCGAGGAAGCCGAGCCAGGTCTTAGCATCTGCCGTGACGCGAAGGTCAGGCTTGCCGAGCAGACCGTCCTTGATGTCGAAGGTACGGTTCCTGATTTGTGATGGTCGCCTCGCGCTCCTCCATGCCGGTGAATTTGAAATGGAAGACGGCATCGAGACCCTTGGACTGGTTTGGCTGGAATACGAATGGCATGAAGGCGAGAAGGCCGCCGATGGTGCGCGGCCTGAGACCGCTCGAAATCGGCTTCACCGTCTTGTTCTTGAACTTGCGGCGAGCGACATCCTCGGCATCTGAGCCTTTCACCACATAAACGGGCTCCGCGCGCTCCTGCAGCGGCCGCACCACCTCTTTCAGGTGTCTCTGCTTGTCTTGCAAGTAAGGACCGATCACGTCCTCGCCAGCAGGACACACCGCCATGCAATAGGCCGATTTGTAGTTTGGCCCGAACCCCAAGCTCTGCCACATCGACGCCGTCTCACCCTCATTAACGCGCCGACGATAATCGAGGGCGTCCCGCGCATCGGCAATCTGCTCAACCCAGTCCGAAGAGCCGCCGAGAAATTCACGATAGTTGTGGGTGAGACAAGACGAGAAGTTGAATGAGCCGTCGGGTCCGATAGCGCCGACCGGGCACGCTGCGACGCACAGCTTGCATTCGAGGCACGGGTTGTACTCGATCGGGTGATCGTAAGTCTCCACATCGAGCTCGGTGAGCACCGTGCCGAGGAGCACGAAGTTGCCGAACTTCGGGTGGATGAGATTGCGGTGAATGCCCATATGGCCGAGGCCGGCCTCAACAGTGATCGGCTTGTGCGACACGACCCAGGGCGCGTAGGAGGGCGTGTGATACATCTCCATCGGGAAGCCCATTGAGGGATTGACGGCGCGAATGCCGCGCGCCTCAAGGACGGAAACGATCTCGGCGCCGATATGGTCGATCTCGTGCCCCGCGCGGTGGAATTCGAGGTTCGCCACCGATCTCGGCGCACCGCGCACCGGCTCGCGCGCCATGCGCACGACGAAGCTCACCAGCGTTTTGGTCCAGGGGAAGTAGCGAAGGAGCTCATCACGCTGCGGGTCGAGGCCGGGGCGGGAGATCTCGACAAGCCCGGCATCATCAGCGCCGCATTCGAGCGCAAGCTGCCGCAACTCGGCCGCGTCAAGCGCCTGTGAAGAGTCACCGGCCGCCAGGGCCTTGCCCCCCAGGCGCTTCACCGTTGGTTGATCTTCGAGTTGCATCGGGCCAGAGTGCTGGGCGATAAAAGATGTTCAAGATCATCTTTTGCTCGGGCCTATCTTTGGGCCAAGGAGGCAGGGCCATGCCGTATTCAGCAGAGCATAAAGAAGGCACCCGGCAGCGGATCGTCACCAGCGCGGCCCGCTTGTTCAACCGCAAGGGATTCGCAGAAGTCACCATCAGCGAGATCATGACCGCTGCCGGGCTGACGCATGACGGTTTCTACCGACACTTCAAGAGCAAGGACGAGCTCTATTCGGAGGTGATCAGCCAATTCCTGTGCCGGCCGGCGGCGCCTTGGCTGCAAAAGCCCGCGGAGAGATGCGCGCCGGGTCAACCTTTTGCGCGCTACGTCGTCGATGCCTATCTGTCTCGCGAGCACCTCGACGACGTGGACGGCTCGTGCCCGCTCATCGGGCTCCCATCGGATGCCGCGCGCGGCGGCGAAGCCGTCAAGACCGCCTATCGCCAGGTGACCGAGTCGATGATACGGCTGTTTGAGGCCAATCTCTCCGGGCCAGAAGCGCGCGAGCAGGCCCTCGTCTTTGTCGCACTTTGTGTCGGCGGCATGGTCCTGGCGCGAGGCATCGACGACAGGGCCTTGGGAGACGAATTACGCAAATCCGCCGAGAGGCATATTCTCGCTATGACCGCTTGGGAGGATGGACAGCGTCACTAGCTGAGGACACGGCCCCCGCACTCATTGAGGATGCGAGGGCCGGAAGGGAGTATTTCTGCGCCGTGATCAAGCTGCGGCGAGGGCCGTTTTCCTGAAGTCTGCCGCGCGAGGCTGCTCGCGGTGCAATTTCACGAGCGAGGTGATGTGCAGCAGGATCGAGAGCGGCACCATATAGACCGGGATCATCACCATGGGGAGCATCGTCACCAGTTCGCTCGAGGGATGAACCGCAATTGGCGTGATCGCGGACGGTGAGGTGAGGAAGCCCAGTGTCACCGCGACGGTGAGGTCGAGAATGCCGAGCACGTTCCAAGCCTTGACGCGGCCCGCGAACTGGCGCGGCGCTCGCGCATAGGCGTAGGCAACCAGGGGGGCCGACAGCCCCACCATGATATCGCCCACTCCGGCAGGCCATGCGAACAGGGCAGGCAATTGGCTGGCTGCATAGAGGGTCAGGAATACGACGCCGAGTGCCCGATAGAGCTGGACGCCGACGATCCATGGTTGCGGCACCGCGTCGAGGAGGCGTCCGGCGAGCTCTGATCGAAAGATAAGGAAGGCGCCGATCAGGATGGGTGGAAACAGTCCGTATTGAATGGTCGGGATTCCGCTCTGTGCTACATGATAAAAACCGGCGCCGGAGAGACCGAGGGCAATCGCGAGCCAGCCGAGCAGGATCACGGCGGAAATCGTGAGCGCCCTTAGTCGCTCGGTCCGTTGCCAAGATGCCTCGGCCAAAGCTCGGTTCAGGCCATAGAAGATCGCGAACAGCGTAAGGCCATTTCCGATCAGAATCACATAGGGGAGATAGGTTGGAACTGACATGGCAACCTCCTTGCTAGCGTCTGTCATGTAGCTATTATCTCGCAAGTAACTTGTTAATAGCAAGTAACTTGATTTCATAAAGCACCTTGTCTATGTGTGCTTCATGGCGAATCCCTATGGACAGAGCGATTGCCCGGTGGCACGGGCACTTGATGCGATCGGCGAGAAATGGTCGCTGCTCATCCTGCGTGACCTTTTCCGCAAGGGTCCTTTGCGCTTTCAGCAGCTAGAGGCGGGACTGGATGGTGTTGCTCCCAACACGCTCTCGGCGCGGCTCAAGGCGCTTGAGGCCAAGGGCGTGGTCGGCACGCGGCTCTACGAGAAGCATCCGCCTCGCTACGAATATTTTCTGACGGAGAAGGGAAAGTCGCTTGGCCCGGTGCTTAGGGCGCTGCACAATTGGGGCGAGCAATTTGGCTAAGCGCCGTCCAGGGCCTCGGCAAGCGATTCATCGAGAGCGTAATCCGTGAAATCCGACTCGCACCGTTTCTGCGTGGCGCCGATGATGGAGTGGACCGACCGCCACTGCCGCTACTTCTTGCGGCTGCTGTCGCGGCGGACGTTCCTCTACACCGAGATGGTGACGGCGGACGCGGTACTCTATGGCGACCGGGAACGCGTGCTTAGGTTTAATCCCGCCGAGCATCCGGTCGGTCTTCAGCTCGGAGGAAGCGATCCTCGGAAACTTGACGAGGCCGCACGGATCGGCGCCGGATTCGGCTATGACGAGATCAATCTCAACGTCGGGTGCCCGTCTGATCGCGTGCAGTCGGGACGTTTCGGCGCCTGCCTCATGGCCGAGCCTGAGCTTGTTGCTGAGTGTGTCGCCGCGATGTGCGCGGCTGTCTCGGTTCCAGTGACGGTGAAATGCCGCATCGGCATCGACGATCAGAACGCCGAGGAAAGCCTCGATCGCTTCGTCGCGACAGTTGCTGAACCTGGTTGCCGCACCTTCATCGTCCATGCGCGCAAAGCCTGGCTCAAGGGCCTCAGCCCTAAGGAGAACCGTGACGTGCCGCCGCTCGATTACGGCCGGGTGCATCGCCTGAAGGCGCGCCGGTCGGAGCTTGAGATCCTTCTCAACGGTGGCATCGAGTCGCTAGTAGCGGCCAAGGCGCAATTGCCTCATGTCGATGGCGTGATGCTCGGCCGCGCCGCCTATGCCGATCCCTATCTTCTCGCCGAGGTGGACCGCACATTATTCGGCTCGAATGAGATCCCGCCGTCGCGGCTCGATGTGCTCGACGCCTTCATGCGGTATGTCGAGACGGAGCTTGCGAGCGGCGCTCGGCTCAATCAGATGACGCGCCACATACTCGGGCTGTTCCATGGCCAGCCGCGTGCGCGCGCCTTTCGCCGTCATCTCGCCGAGAATGCGCATCTCGACGGCGCCGATATTGAAGTGCTTCAAGTCGCCCGCCGGATCGCCGCGGGCGGGACCTACCGCGCCGTCGCCGCCGAGTGACAACAATGTACTGAGCCAAAATTAGCTCGTTTGCCGCGAGGGCTTCTTGCGCTCAATCAGAGCATTGACCGCGTGCGCGAGCTCGGTCACGTCGAGGAAGCGCGCGGTGCGCGAGCAGTACTCGCGGTAGGACGTGCCATAATGCTGCTCGAGCCAAGCTTCCTCGACCAGCGCCATCAGCACATAGGCTCCGCCCATCAGCGCAGCGAGAGGGATGACGAGCCAGGAGTTCGCGCAAATCGCAAGGCCGATGAGCCCTGCGATCGACGAGGCATATTGCGGGTTGCGGCTGAAGCCATAGAGGCCATGGCTCACCAGGCCGTCGGCCCCACAATAAGTGTTGCCGAGGCCGAGATTGAAATAGCCGAACACGGTGATACCGAAGCCAACAAGGAACAACGGCAGGCCGATCAGGTAACGGCTCGCATCGAGCAGGCCCGCGCTATTCCAATCCAATATGGCGACGACAAATGCCGCTACTATGCCGCCGCGAAACAATCCCCAAAAAGTAAGACTCTGCCAACTTCCGGGTTCTGGCGTAGGCCAAATGCGAAAGGGCGGAACAAGATATGTGCGAACCAGCAGGAGATCGAGCGCTGCGCCCGCGAGGAGACCTACTGCGAAAACGAGGCTGGTGAAGCTCACATCGATCATGGCGCGCGGGCAAGGAAACAGATTCGTTTTGCAAATTTGCGACAGAGCGCTGAAGGTTCTGTGGCGCTAAAATACTGCGGTCCCTCCTAGATCTTCTGATTGTAGGCGCCGACCTCGGGCTGCTTGGAAAGTTCCGCATCGATCTCGGCGAAGATCGCGCGCATGTTCGCCTCCGACGTCGGACTCTCCACCACGACCACAAGCTCGGGCTTGTTCGAAGACGCGCGCACGAGACCCCAGGTCCCGTCGTCGAGCACGATCCGGATGCCGTTGACGGTAATGAGCTCGCGGATCTTTTGTCCCGCGAGCTCGCCGCCATTAGCGGCGACCTTCTGATAATGCTTCACCACGCGGTCCACCACGTCGTACTTCACCTCGTCATCGCAATGCGGCGACATGGTGGGAGATTGCCAGGTACGCGGTAGCTCGTTCTTGAGCTCGGCCAGAGTCTTGTCCGGATTGCGGTCGAGCATGTCGAGCACGGCAAGTGCCGCTACGAGCCCGTCGTCATAGCCGCGTCCGAGCGGCGGATTGAAGAAAAAGTGGCCTGACTTCTCGAAGCCGACCAGCGCGCCAGTCTCGTGGCTGTAGCGCTTGATGTAGGAGTGGCCTGTCTTCCAGAACTTGGTCTTGGCGCCGTGCTCCTTGAGCACGGGATCGGTGAGAAAGAGCCCAGTCGACTTCACGTCGGCGACGAACAGCGCGCCTTTGTTACGCGCGGCGATATCGCGCGCAAGCATCACGCCGATCTTGTCGGCGAAGATCGCTTCGCCGTCGTTATCGACCACGCCGCAGCGGTCCCCATCGCCGTCGAAGGCGAGGCCGAGATCGGCCTTGTGCTCCAGCACCGCGTCGCGCGTGGCGTTGAGCATTCCGAGATCCTCGGGGTTCGGATTGTGGGTCGGGAAGGTGTAATCGAGTTCGCAATTGAGCGGCACGACGGTGACACCAAGCTCGGAAAGCACGCGCGGCGCGAACGCGCCGGCGGTGCCGTTGCCGCAGGAAACGACGACCTTCAAAGGGCGCAGGAACTTCGGCCGCTTGAGGAGATCGGCCATGTAACGTTCTGGAA
>Ga0105247_10003530_pt1 | contig 10170 bp, 9 predicted proteins | sample KBSS24metaG_FD_81519 | JGI IMG/M metagenome (GOLD analysis project Ga0105247, IMG submission 81519) | Switchgrass rhizosphere microbial communities from Kellogg Biological Station, Michigan, USA - KBS S2-4 metaG | ecosystem: Host-associated > Plants > Roots > Rhizosphere > Soil | place...
ACCTATACTTCGGTCACATGTTCCGGATCGGCCGATGCCAGCGCGGCGGCACGCTCGGCCCGCGGCGGATAGATCCAGACGGTGTTGATCTCCTGCTTGGTTTTCTTTGCCACCTCGCCGACCATCTCGACTTTCCGATCCCAACCGCGTGTGAACAGCGCACCGGCTTCTCCGAGGTCGAGGCAGGTGACATATGCCTTCTGATGATACGCTTTGGTCGGAACTCCCAGGAGCTCCGCGGCGGCATTGTTGCCGGCAAAGGCACCCATGCGCGTGGCGTGCTGGCACGACATCAGCGCGTAGTTGCCGTCATCGTCGCAGGCGGCGCGGGCGGCATCGCCGGTGGCAAAGACGCCGGGGACCGACGGCACGCGCAAATCACCGTCGACGAGCAGCCGGCCGGAATTGTCGCGCTCGGCGGCGAACTGTGCGGTCAACGGAGCCGCGCGAATTCCGCCCGCCCAAATCACGGTCTCGGCCTCGATGTGTTCGCCTGACGTCAACGTGACGCCCGATTTGTCGAGCGAGGCAACGCCGGCGCCGAGCCGGGTCTCCACGCCGCGCTTGCGCAGGGCGGCCTCGATGATGGGGCGCGGCCCTTCGCCCATGGCGGGAGCGATCGCGCTGTTGCGGTCGACGATGATGACGCGCGGCTGGACGTCCTTGCCGAAAATGGCGCGAAGCCGCGCCGGCAACTCGGTCGCAGCCTCGATGCCGGTGAACCCGCCGCCGGCCACGACGACGGTGTCGCGCCCGTTCAATGCCGGCCGGTCAGCCAGACTGTGCAGGTGCCGGTCAAGGGCAATCGCATCGTCGAGCTGGTCGACGCTGAAACCATGTTCGGCAAGGCCCGGAATATTCGGACGAGCCAGCCGGCTGCCGGTCGCCACCACCAACCGGTCGTAGGACAGGCTCTTCTTCGCACCTTTCGCGGCGACGATTTCCACCACGTGCGATTGCGTGTCGATCGTCTCTGCGCTGCCTTGCACATAGGCAACGTCGATGGCCTTGAGGACATCCGACAGGGGCGCGGTCAGGGTCTCGGGCTTCGGTTCATAGAGTCGCGGGCGGATCACGAGCGTCGGCTCGGGCGAAACCAGCGCGATCTCGAGCTCCTCGGGCGAAACGCCCTGGATGTCGCGCAGGCGCGCGGCGGAAAGTGCGGCGTACATGCCGGCGAAGCCGGCGCCGATGATGACTAGTCGCATAGGGTCTACTCCTCTGGTTTGACTTCTCGGACTCGCGCGTCACCGTTGCCGCTCCCGCATCGGGAACGGCTTGTCGCGATCGGTAACGACGCGAAGACGTGAAACGAAGATTGTCGGGCGCTTACGGAGCGCCGCAGTCCGGCGTTAGGATCGTTGGACGCTCGCAGGAGGGGTAACAGCCGCGGGGGGCCGTCGACCGGCCGAACTGAAGGGCGATCGGGTCTCTGGGCCGGAAGGACCAGCCATCGCGAAGAAAGGCGGCGTCTGTGGTTACAATCGACGTCGTGGCCAGGGTCGGAATTTCGACTTCCTCGCCCGTTGCCGAAGTAAAGCGCACGCTGAGCGACAGTCCGTACACCAGGGCGGTTGCGATCATCCTCCGCCGCGGTACGATATCAAGGAGGGCGATACAGTGCTTCCAGGCCATTGTTCGTCTCCGTCCGTTGTCGATGTTCGATACCGCAAATCTAGGGGATCGGAGCTGCGGCCACGCCAGAGCGATTGACGTGGTTGCAGAGCGATTGCTGTTACCGCATGCGCCGGCGCCATTCGCTTGGGGTCTCGCCCGTCAATTTTTTGAACGCCGCCGTGAACGCGGTTTGCGAAGCGTAACCAAGCTCCGCAGCGACCAACTCGATCGACGCGTCGGTCTCGCACAGCCTGTTCATGGCCCGCTCGAGCCGCTGCTGGCGCAGCCAGGCGTGCGGCGATAGCCCGGTGCTCTCCTTGAAGGCGCGGCAGAAGTGGAAGCGCGACAGGCCCGCGTCCGATGCGAGCGCAGCGAGGGATACGTCAGCATCTTTGTCGGAGCGCAGACGCTCGATCGTGCGGCGCAGAGCATGGGGAGATAGCCCACCCGTAGCCGGCTCGAACGTGGCTGGTGCACCGGTATGCGCAGCCAGCAGACGCGTGGCGAGGAGATCCGTCAGCTGCTGCCTGAACAGAGCATCCAGGGACGAATTGCCCTCCAGCACATCCGCCGCACTCATCAGCAAGCTGGATGTGATGACGTCGGGATGTCCCGTCCGTTCCAGGAGATCGCCGGGAGCGAATGCGTCGGCTTCGCGGGTTACGCGTTCGAGCGTCGTGCGCGGAAGATAGAGCTGGATGACGTCGACAGGGCCGGGAATATCCCATTTCGCGCTTGAACCCGCCGGAATGATCGTCACGACTCCGGGACGCGCCGTTCCAGTTGCCAGCGATTTCCCGGTGCGCCGCTCCAGACGCTGAACGCCCGTAGGATAAGTCATGATGACGTGGTCGGTCATGGGCTCGACCACGTCATGCAGAGCTCCATGCTTCCAATGCGCGATGGCGCCATTGGAAGGGTCTGAAGCCATCTGCAGCGGCGCGGTCTTGAGCACGCGCGCCATCTCCACTTCGGCGGCGCGCCGCTGGGCGGCCCGCGACCCGCCGTGGTGCGCGCCGGCTTTGCCAAACAGAGCCTCCAGGGGATCGTTCACGACCGGCTTGTTCATGGAGCTGTCCTCGGGTTCGGGAGTCACTTCGTCACCCACGAGTCGTTGCTGCTACCGCGCGCTTCGTCGCCAATCGCTTGGGGTTTCTCCGGTCAAGCGCCTGAAGGCTGCAGCGAATGCCGTCTGCGAGGCATAGCCAAGCTCGGCCGCTACCGACACGATCGATGTGTCGGTGTCGCGCAGCATGTTCATGGCTTGCTCGAGGCGGTATTGCCGCAGCCACGCGTGAGGTGAGAGCCCGGTACTTTCCTTGAAGGCGCGACAGAAGTGTGAGCGCGACAGGCCGGCATCCGAAGCGAGGGCTGCAAGGGAGACGTCGGCATCACTGTCCGACCGCAAACGTTCGATGGCGCGAAGCAGGACATTTGGCGAAAGCCCGCCGATGGTCGGCTGGAACGTGGTGGGCGAGGCGGTGTGCGCAGCCAGCAGGCGCGTCGCGAGCAGGTCGATGAGCTGATGCCTGAACAGCGTATCGAGGGCGCCATTGCCCTCGAGCCCATCGGCTGCGCTCAAGAGCAATCGGGATGTCACGGGATCGGGGTGCCCGGTTCGCTCCAGGAGATCGACCGAGGTAGCGGTGTCGGCTTCGCGGGCAACGCGGTCAAGCGTCGTGTTCGGGAGATAGAGCTGAACGACATCCACGGGTTTCGGAATATCCCACCGCGAGCTTGATCCCTCCGGAATGACAATGACGGCGCCAAGGCGGAACGTTCCCTTCGCAATCGATCTTCCGGAGCGCCGCTCCACGTGTTGCACCGAGCCATTGTAGGCCATGATGACATGGTCGCTCATGGGTTCGACGACATCGTGCAACGGGTCATGCTTCCAGTGGGCGATCGCGGCCCCGGAGGGATCGAGTGCCATGCGAAGCGGTTCGGTGTTGAGGACGCGCGCCATCTCCGCATCGGCAGAACGTCCGTCGGCGCTTGACCGGTGGCCGGGGCGGGCCTCGGACGCGGCGGGCAGCTCTTCAAAACGGTTGTGCAAGATCGGCTCGGTCATGGAATGGTGCTCGCGTGACCCTATGGGTCGATAGGGGTGGGTGCGGTTGCCTCTTCCGTGCTCGTGACGATGACGGAAAATGGCGCGCGTCGGTATCGTGCGGAGGGAGCGGTCTCGCTGGTTCAGCGGATAGATCTACCTGTACCCGGGGATAGGGAACGTGCCGCATCGGACGGACAGTTGTGAACGAGACGGAACTCCTCGTGCTGCGTTTAGCGAACGATGTCGCCGGCCCCGGAAGAATCGGGGCCGGAAATCGTCGGCACCGGGAGCGTGAAGTGGAAATGCGCGCCGCCGTTCGGGCGGTTAGCGCCCGCAATGCGGCCGCCATGCGCGGTGATGATCGACTGACAGATGGCAAGGCCGATGCCGATTCCGGCATCCTTGGTGCTGAAGAAGCTGTCGAAGACGCGCGCCAGATCCGCGGTGGGGACCCCGGGGCCGTTGTCGAGGACGGAGAAAAGGACACAGCCGTCGTCATCGATGGATGTCTGGGCATCGATCCGCCGCGTCGGCTGGCCCGACTGCACGATCGCCTGGACGCTGTTGACCAGCAGGTTGATGATCACCTGCTGCAACTGAATCCGGTCGCCCAGGATCTTGGGAAGGTCGGCGCCAAAGGTCGATGACAGGACGATCGACTTTGAATCGATGTCATGGCGGATGAACAGGAGCGCTTCCTCGACCACCTCGTTGAGGTCGATGAGCCGCTTCTCCGGCTCGTGCTTGGCGGCCATGCCGCGGATGCGCTGAATGATGTCGCTGGCGCGGCGCGCGTTGGATACGATTCGCGAGGTGAGCTGTGCGACCTTTTCAGTGTTCTGATCGGCGCGCGCCAGCCATCTCAGGCTCGTCTCGCCGTTGGTCACGATGGCCGAAAGCGGCTGGTTGATTTCATGCGCGATCGACGTCGCAAGTTCTCCAAGCGTTGCGATGCGCCCGGCGTGCGAGAAGTCGGCCTGCAGTTTTCGAAGCTGCTGCTCAGCGTTCAATCGCTCGCTGATGTCCTGCATGGTGATGAAGGTGTTATCCAGTTGCTCGGGCGGCACCGGGTATGTCACCGTGAACAGGACGTCGATGATCGAGCCGTCGAAAGCACGGATCCTGGTTTCCTCAATCAAGTTTCGGCGGCCTTCGAAATGTGAGATCATGACCCGTTCGGCAAGGCCCGGAGCTGCGGCGAAAATGTACCGGACCGGCTTGATGAGATCGGCGGGATTGCCGGCGCGGAACAGCGATACAGCGTCCAGATTGACGTCGGTGACGCGAACGACGTCCTTGGCATGCTCGACGAGGTCGGGATTGCGCTCGAGATGCCCCGCGATATCGCGCACGCCGTTAGCCTTCAGTTGGTCGAAGGCTTCGCCCGCGCGACGGGAATCGACCTGCCAAAGCGCTGTCGGCAGATACTGGACGAGCCTGCGATATCTGCTCTCGCTCGCCTGTAATTCCCAGGCCGTCCGTTCGTCATTCGTCACGCCGTTGATCGTCACGAACACGGCGTCGGGAGGCCTCGGTTCCGCCGAGTGCCAGGCCTTGATGACGGGATCACGCAGGCTGCCGCTCAAGACCATCTTGCGCAGCTCCAGACGTGTCCGGTCGCTCGCGACGCTTTCCAGCACCGTGGCCAGCACCGACCGGCTCTCGGCCGGCCAGAACGCGCCGACGGGCTGGCCGATCATCTGCTCGTGGCCGGCATGGGCACCGAATATGCGGACCGCGCGGTCGTTGACGGCCAGGATGCGGGTTGCGGTCAACAGCTTGTCGACCCAATCCGGATGCCGATCGAAATCGATGGTGATGCCACTGCGTCGATGCTCCGCGATCGCATCGAGCAAAGGGCGCGCGGGCGACGTATCGAGTTCCCAGGATGCGGCGAGAGAGGATTGCAGCTCGGCATCCATGCGCAGGTAGGCCGCTTCGGAGAGCGAACCTGCATTCCGGCCGAACTCGACGATATCGAGAAATGCGCCGCTGGTGTCCCGCCGGACGATTTGTCTCACCGCGGCCACGACTTCCGTTCCGGTCAGGCCGCGCCGGTGGACCACGCCCTCCCATCGACCTTCGCGCAGGAGCGCGCTGAATTGGTCGGTGCCGTTGTGGGCGAGGGAGCCGATCGTCTGGATCCGCTGTCCCACCATCGCCATCGCGGGCCATCCATAGAGTGCTTCGGACGCTGCATTCCAGTACCTGATGACGCCGTGCACGTCGCTGACGATGACGCTTTCGGACGCAAGATCGGCCAGCTCCATCGCATGAGGAGAGGCGTGACCACCCGCCGCAGCGCGTTGGAACAGATTACTCATCTGACGGAGTGTCTCGTAGATCGTCGCGAGAGCTGGCTGACTGGCCCAGCGCGGACCGCAGATGATGCAAGAGGACGTCGTCTTTGACCGGTTTCGTCAAACAGGCGAGAGCGCCGCCGCTCATCGCGCGCGCGCGTGTAGCCGGACTTGTATCCGCGGTAATGATGACGACCGGCATTGACGAGCCCAATTCCCGTAGTCTCTCCTGGAGTTCGAGGCCGCTCCTGCCCGGCATGCTCACGTCGGTAATCAGGCAGTCGAACCGATGGGGCACGTATTCGGCCATGAAGGCTTCCGCTCGATCGAATGTCCGGCACGCAAATCCCAGCACCAGGAGGAGATCGTAGAGCGCCTCCCGCACAGCTTCGTCGTCATCTACGACCGCGACTATGGGCATTGTGGACGAACGGGTCGTTTTCGCTGGCATGGCCCGACGACCATCCGCCCATTGCCGACCGGGTTGTACCTATCCTTTGGTGTAGGCCGATCGGATGCCTCGAACTGCCGCAGGCAGCGATTCCCATATCCGGATCAACTGGCCGACAGATCCGGCTTGCAATTTCCGCATCGCGTTGCCGCGGTGCAGTTTGACGGTGATCTCGCTGATGCCCAGATCGAACGCAATCTGCTTGTTGAGGCGGCCTTTGACCACTTCGCGCAGCACCTCGCGCTCGCGCGGGGTCAATGTCGCGTAGCGGTCGACGTGTTGCCTGACACGAAGAGCGGCCGCTCTTTGCGCGATGTCGTTCTCGATCGCCGCGGCGACCGCATCAAGCAGCGCCTGATCCCTGACGGGCTTGGTCAGGAAGTCGACCGCTCCCGCCTTCATCGCCTGCACGGTCATGGCGACGTCGCCGTGGCCCGTGAGGAAAACGATCGGTCGCGTGTTGCCGATCGCGACGAGATGCTGCTGGAGATCGAGCCCGCTTGCGCCGGGCATGCGAACGTCGAGGATCAGACAGCCCGGCCGCTCCGGAAGATCGGCATGCAAAAGTTCCTGCGTTGATCCAAAGCAGCGAGCATCGAGCCCGACCGACAGCAGCAGTTCGCGCAACGCGAAGCGAATCTCTTCGTCATCGTCCACGATCAGGACAAGCGGACGGTCTGCGGTGTCGGCGTCAATGCTCATGGGATAGCGAAGGCGGTGGGATAAATTGGGAGAGCCGGCGGTTGTCTCGAGCATGACGTGGCCTCTTGATCGCTTCCTGCGCCGTGGTTTGTCCTCGTGCTTTCGCAGAGCCTCGCCTCAAGCAGCGGTCACGGTCACCCGGGTTTTACGGGTCTTACCCGTAGTACCGTTCCGTCGTCTTTCCCAAAACATGCATGCTTTGTCCGATTCTGCTCCAAGCCGCCTCGGCGCGCCTGCATGTGACGGGGCTCGCCGCACGACGACTCGGAAGGCGAGGCTTGGCTGGCGCAGGGCCCGTGGCCCAGCCCACGCCCTGCCGGCCCGGCTGGTTCACCTAGACCGGAGGATTAGAAACATGAGCCCCTCGTAGGATAGCCCGAACGGCTTCATGAGACGCATCCTCACCGCCATCGCGTCAAAACAAGCGGAGAGGGCCATGTCCACCACCGAGGGGCGGCAACAGAGGGAAACAAGGTTACGTCGACCTCGGTCGGGTACCACCTCATCCAGCCACGCGTCGGCTTGCCTGAGTCCGCCCAATGCCGTCGGCGGCTGTCCGAAGCCGTTGTGGGGGCTTTCCAGCACGGTGAGCGATGACGGACTGGCTTATGCCGTTTGCCGAACGTGGGAGCCGGAGCCGGGACACGTATCGCGCGATCGGACAATGGATCAGCGCCTTGTGCAGGAAGATGTTTGCGACGAGATGCTGCTCAAGAACGTTGCGGAAGGTGACAAGGCGGCCATGCACATCATCTTTGCGCGCCATCGCGAAAGGGTGTGGCGATTCATCCAGCGCCGGGTTCGCAATTCGGCGATCGTCGAGGATCTCGTCAATCAGGTGTTCCTCGATGTATGGCGCTCCGCCAACAGGTTTGAGGGTCGCGCGCGCGTTGCCACATGGCTTCTCGCGATCGCCCGCTTCAAGGCCATCAACTCGCGGCGCGAGCGAACGCACGAGACCATCGATCATGACGATGCGCTTGGAATCGTCGACGTCGGGGATACGCCGGATATGGCTCTGGCCCGCAAGCAGACTGAGGTCATTTTGCGCGCGTGCATCGAAAAGTTGTCCCCGGCTCATCGGGAAATCATCGATTTGTTCTACTATCGCGAAAATTCCGTCGCCGAAGTCAGCGGAATAGTCGGCATTCCGCAGGCCACGGTGAAGAGCAGGATCTTTTACGCGCGCAAGCAGCTTGCGCGAATCCTCGTGGAGGCGGGCTTCGACGCCGAGGCTGCCCGGCGAGACGCCGTTGGATGTTCACAAACGCACGATGGAACAGGGCCTGAGCCCGCTTGTGGCGAGGCCAGTGGGGGCCGAATCGCATTGGAACTGCTTTGAAAATCGTTGTCGTCAACGGTTCAAATCTGGATCGACCAAATTCCCGATTCCGTGAGTAGGGCTGGACGGTTGCTTGCCGATCTCCAATAATGAGGTCGAACTCGTGGGCGCGATGAACTGCCCGGTCCATCTCCACGGACAAGGTCGATCCATATGGCACACGCGGGCACCTTCGGACAGAGGGTCAGGCAGCAGTTGCATCTGAGGGATGCGCCTCCCTCTCTGATCACGCGTTCGCTGCGCGGCATCGAACTCGCTGTCACCGAAACCCGCGATGATAACCCCGTGTACGGCCGTTCCGGCTCGGTAGCCGATGAGGCCTATTTCGTCAGCCTGAAGCTTCACGATTATCCGGACTGCGAGCTGTGGGATCACGGCAAGTGTGTCGGGAAGGCGAATGTCAGGGCCGGCACGACGTATCTGTACGATCTCAGGAGCGATCCCGGTTTCATCATCGACAAGCCGTTTCACTCCCTCCATTTCTATCTGCCGCGTTCGGCGCTCGACGGCATCGCTAGAGAAAGCCGTACACCGCCCGTTGGCGACCTCGCCTGTCAGTTCGGCTCCGGCCACGACGACCAGGTCATGCGTCATATCGGGGCAGCGCTGTTGGAAGCACTGAGTCGGCCGGGCGAGGCTAACCAGCTTTTCATCGATCACATGATGCTCGCGTTCATCGCGCATATCGCCCAGGCCTATGGAGGGCTGCAAAGCATTGCCGGACCGGCGCGCGGCGGTCTTGCGCCCTGGCAGGTCAAGCGAGCCTGCGAAAGGCTCGACTCCGACCTCGGCGGGACGCTTTCGTTGCAACAGATCGCGGCCGAGTTTGGCCTCTCGGTCGGTCATTTTTCGCGCGCGTTTCGAACCTCGACTGGCCTGCCGCCGCACCGATGGCTGCTGCGCCAGCGCGTGGAAGCGGCCAAGCGGTTGATGGCCACCGTACGGGACCTGCCGTTGTCGGAGATTGCGATCTCAGCCGGGTTTGCCAATCAAAGCCACTTTACGAAAGTGTTTTCGGCGCAGGTCGGCATCAGTCCGGCGGCATGGCGCCGCGAGGCAGTTGGCGGCTCCGAAGGCGATATGTGATCGCGGGCGGTCCCAGACGGCAGCTTCGTGCTCATCGCAATGGTCGTGACCTTTCGTCGATCGCGATCACGCGTTCCGTGCAACTCCACTCAAAGGGGTGGTGCCTATGAAATCGTCAGGTTTCTACGGTCAGACCGTGAAGCGGTTTTTTCATCTGGAGCAAGAACCGGTTTCGTTGATCACGCGTTCGCTTCGTAACGCCGAGATCGCCGTTACTGAGACCCGGGATGATGCACCCGTTGAAGGCGTCTCCGGCGAGATGGGCCTTCAAGATGCCAATGTTGTCACCCTGATGCTTTACGATGACCCGATTTGTGAGACCTGGGAGCGCGGCAGGCGTGCGATCAAGGCCGATATCCGTTCGGGTGCAACATATCTGTACGACATGAAGAACGATGTGCGCTTCATCATCAACAAGCCATTCCACGCGCTCCATTTCTATCTTCCGCGCACGGCGCTCGACTCTATCGCTGAGCAGTCCAACGCACCGCGCGTGGGTGAACTCCCCGCTCAGCTCGGTGCCGGCCATGACGACCGGTCATCCGTCATATCGGCAGGGCACTGCTGCAAGCGTTGCGTCGGCCGGCCGAGATCAACCAACTCTTCATCGATTACACGA
>Ga0105247_10003532_pt1 | contig 10163 bp, 14 predicted proteins | sample KBSS24metaG_FD_81519 | JGI IMG/M metagenome (GOLD analysis project Ga0105247, IMG submission 81519) | Switchgrass rhizosphere microbial communities from Kellogg Biological Station, Michigan, USA - KBS S2-4 metaG | ecosystem: Host-associated > Plants > Roots > Rhizosphere > Soil | place...
GATGTGAACGCCCACCCGCTCCGCAATCTCCGGCGTGACTTTCAGGTTGCTCATCTTCATCGCCTCGTCGGCCGCAGCCAGCGCGAAGTAGATGAACCGCCCCATCTTCTTTACTTCTTTTTTCTCGACAAAATTCAGCGGGTCGAAATTCTTGACCTCTGCGGCGATCTGACAAGCGAACTGCGACGCGTCGAACTGCGTGATACGCGCCACGCCACTCTTTCCTGCCAGCAGGTTGCTCCACACCTCATCGGTCGTGTGCCCCACGCCGCAGACCAGGCCAATCCCGGTAACTACGACCCTTCTTGCCAACTACTTTCCGCCTTTCCCGTGCTTACCGACGTAGTCGATCGCGTCCTGCACGGTGCGGATCTTCTCCGCATCTTCATCCGGAATTTCGATGTCGAAGGCTTCCTCGAAAGCCATCACCAGTTCAACCGTATCGAGCGAGTCCGCTCCCAGGTCGTCCACGAACGAGGCATTTGGCGTCACTTCGCCCTCGTCCACGCCCAACTGTTCCACGATGATCTGTTTCACTTTTTCATCAGCAGCGGCCATGTCTCCTCGCCTTCTAAAACCAAATAGAGACGTAGCTTCCTACGTCTCCTTTACCTCAGTCCCGTGGTGCATTTTCGAACAAACTATTTCGCCGCCTTGGGCTGTTTGGCGATGTAATCAATCGCGTCCTGTACGGTGCGGATCTTTTCCGCATCCTCGTCCGGAATCTCGATGTCAAACGCTTCTTCGAACGCCATTACCAGTTCCACGCGGTCCAAAGAATCTGCGCCCAGGTCGTCCACAAACGACGCCGATGTTGTCACTTCCCCCTGGTCGACTCCCAACTGCTCCGTCACGATCTGCTTCACTTTTTCATCAATAGATGCCATACGACTCCCTTCAGGTATGAACGAATCTTATAGTGTAAAGGCCGATTTAAAAGTATGTAAAGAAAGAGGACGGGCTGCTGACCCCCGTCCACCAGAAACTTTTGAAGACGCCTTCAGAATCCTAAACGCCATCGCTCCGAACGGTCAAACGACCACTCTTCACACCAACGTCAACCAATGTGATGAAGAGCTCAAAAATTTATTGGTAGAGTTTTTATAGGCTTGCGGGAGTTTACAGGCTGCGCGGAGTTGGCAACACGCGTTCTTCGCGAACCTCCGCGCCCTTTGCGGTTTACAGCTTTAGCTTGTTACTAAGAATCGAATCGCGAAGCGAACATTACCGCTCCACAAACGACTTCAGCCTCAACAGAGCCTGGTCCCACTGCTCGGACACAAGGTCAAGATACTCCTTCGCCTTGTCGAGGGGCTGGGGATTGAACTCAAAAAGACTCTCCCGCCCCGTACGAGTGCACCGCACCATTCCCGCCCCATGCAGCACTCTCAAATGCTTTGTGATCGCCTGCCGCGTCAACCTCGAGCCCTCGGTCAATTCAGCGATCGAACGCCGCCGTCCATCAGAGAGTTTTGCCACCAGCGTCAAGCGCGTCACGTCGCCCAATGCGGCAAATAGCGATGCTCGGTCCCGAAACCTGATCGACCCGGCGTTATGTCCCTTGTGTGACATGTTTTTCAATGTTCTTCATTTGCTCAGCCCAGCCTCCGTCATTCATGCGAAAAGCCTCAAGGCGTCGCCCGCTCGGAATCTTATCGAAGCCCGATTCTGTCACCGTGAGCAACGTGCCATTCGCGGTTTTCTGCAGTGTGAATTCGACAAGAGTTGGTGGCTCGTTCGAATAGTCGGTCTTGGGGTCGACAGCGTAGGGGTGCCAGGTAAACGAGAACAATTTCTCGGGCTCCATCTTCTGCACCGTCGCTTCCCACTTCAAATGCTCGTACCCAGGATAGGTAATTTGCCCGCGCGACACCTGGCCGGGTACGAACGGGCCTTCCAGCTTAACGCGGAACCACTCCCCAAATTCCCGATGATCGGTCAGCGCACGCCAGACCTCCGATACGGGTGCCTTGAGCTCAATTTGCTTTTCAATGCGGTCATTCACGGTGCGCAACCTCCAGGTTGCATATTATCAACGGGCGCACACCTCATGCAACCCTTAAGTTGCATTTTTAAAAGTCACATTTCTAGTCAAAAGCCTGCGGCCCACAGCGTGTTGACCACATCTAAATACTAGAGATGTCGCTCACGTTGACCGAATCGAACAAGCAGCCTGGTGTGCATTACGCCCTCACTCGCGACGGCCTTGAGCTTCCCGTGGTCGACGTTTCGCATCCACTTTTTGCCCTGGATGTAGACGCTCCGCAACAGAAAGCCTTGGTGGACAAGTTCTTGGCTGAGGGCACGCCATTTCAATTCCTCCCCCGGCCACTTCGCAATCCGTTGCTGCGCTTTTTCCTCCGCGACTCGATCCTTGCTCAGGGTATTCGCGGTGCGCAGGGAACCTTCCTGTCAGGCCTGCATACCTACCTCCTCAAACTTGGCCCCGAAATGTTGGGGAGTGCGTATGCCAAACCGATTGACCGACGAATCGCTGCGTCACTTCCAGTGCTCAGCATTCGCCTTCGACTGCAGGATGTTGCCAAATTGACGGCAGACGTTCTATTGCCGGCATTACAGGCCAATCGACGGCAGCCACTGACGCTCATCAATATCGCGGGCGGTCCTGCCGTCGATTCTCTGAACGCACTGATTCTGCTCAATCAGCGCTGCCCTGGAATTAACTCGGAACGCCCCGTTTCGATTGCGGTCCTTGATCTTGACGATGCAGGTCCAGCGTTCGGAAAAGCCGCTCTTACATCCATGCGTGCTTCCGCCGGCCCGCTCCACGGACAGACAATCTCTTTCAACCACATCCATTTCAACTGGGCAGATACGGCGACTCTCGATGTTGTTTTGCGGGAGGCGCATGAACAAAGCGCGATCGTCATGTGCTCTTCAGAAGGTGGCTTGTTTGAATACGGCTCCGACGCCGAAATCGAAAATAATCTCGAAACCCTTCGAGCATTCGACGAAGTGATTGCCGTAGTGGGTTCTGTAACCCGTAGTGACGAACTCGCTCATCGTTTGCGCCAGAACAGCGCCGCGGCAACTCGCCCGCGTGGATTGCAAGTCTTCAGCTCTCTCGTAAATAAATCGGGCTGGAGGATCGTCGAAGCTGTCGAACGTCCCTTAAGCGACCAGGTACTCCTGAAGCCTATCGTTTAGCTCGACCGGCAACGGAAAACCGAATGTTCTAGAGCGGCGAGGGCCTTATCACGGTTCGCCGCTCGCTTCCCGAAGCTTTACTTCGAATACATATCCCGCAGCACAGTCTGCCGATTCGTCAGCGGGATCTCTCGTCCTTCAATAAACACCCTCTTCACATCGGTCTTTACATCGAGTGGATCTCCGTTCGCAACCACCACATTTGCGGTCTTCCCCGCGTCCAGCGACCCGAGTTTGTCCGCGACACCCCAGATTTCCGCTGGGTTCAAGGTGATCGCTTTTAGTGCATCTTCATACGGAAGCCCGAACGCCGTCGCGAAGCCGGCCTGGTAAGGCAAATTTCGCACGCCGTGCGCGTCGTAAGTTGCAAACGCGATTTTCACCCCGCGCTTGTGCAGTTCGGCCGGTAGGCTATAGACAGTGTCAAAACGCTCTTCCGGTTTCGGCTCCTGATAGATCGGGCCAACGATGACAGGCACTTTCAGTCCCGCGATGTAGTCCAACACTGCCTGGCTGTGGCTCACATGGTTCAACACTATCTTCAGATTGAATTCGTTCGCTAGCCGCACTGCAGTTTCAAGATCGCTTGGTCCTTCCGCCGCCAGCACAATCTGTTTCTTGCCATGTAAGTAAGGGAGCAACGCCTCGAGCCGCAAGTCGCGCTTCGGAGCGAGCGGTTCCGGCTTGTTGTCCTTCGCCGCTGCGTCTTTCTTCTTATCGTATTCCGCGAGCTTCCCTTCGTAGTCGCGTGCATCGATGAACGCCTGCCGCAGTTGCGCCGCCATGCCCATGCGTGTCGACGGATACTTTCGCTTTTCCCAACTCTCCCGCCTGCGTTGCTCACCAGTAAAATTCAGCGGCAATGCGATATCTCGAACCAGCAACATCTCATCCGCCGATTTCCCGTCCAGCTGAATGAACGAGTCCTGTCCCGGCAAAGTATCCGTGCTGGTCGGCGCCACGATCGCATTGGTTACGCCGTTGATGCGTGCCACCGGAATCAGCGCCGTCTCCGCATGAAATGCATCCGCCGTGTGCATGTGCGGCATGATCTCGTCGCTCGGCTCCACCAGGTCGTTCGTCATGTTCTCGGCGGAGATCTCCGTGAGCCCAAGATTCGTCTCCGAATCAATCAGCCCCGGATAAACCGTCATCCCCGTTACATCAATGACCTGCGCTCCTGCCGGAATCTTCACTGACGCGCCCGCCCCCACCGCCGAAATCTTCCCGTTCTCCATCACCACCACGCCGTTCTCAATCACTCCATGCGTGATGGTCAAAACCTTCCCGCCCTTCAAGACGACGGCTTTCGTCTGCGCGGACGCTGGGTTACATGCGAAGAGCGCAGCAAACACAAGTCCCGCGGCAACCCGAGAACCGAAAACTGAGAACCGAGCACTGAGAACCGAGAACTGGTTCATTGTCCCTCCCGATACTGCGGCATCCCAAACCCTGGCAACGCCCGGTCAAAATAAACTCCGCCGTCAATGAACACTTTGTTCGGCACCGCGAAGCTCGACAGCGGATACCCATCCCAGATCACTAGATCGGCATCCTTCCCAACATCAATCGAGCCCACTCGATCATCCACGCCCACGATCCACGCTGCATTCAACGTGATCATCTTCAGTGCCTCATCTTCGGTTGCGCCGCCGTACCGCATCGTCTTCCCCGCCTCCTGATTCAGTCGCCGCGCGAAATCGTCCGAATCGCTCTTGATAGCGACTCTCACGCCCTTCCGCATGGAGATCACCGCATTCCAGGGAATCGCGTCCCACGCCTCTTCCTTGTATCCCCACCAATCCGCAAACGTCGCAATCGCGATGTTTTCTGCCGCAATCTTTTCAGGAACCTTGTACGCCTCTAGCGCATGATGGAAGGCGCGAATCTTGTATCCAAACTCCTTCGCCATCGCGATCTCATTCAGAAACTCGTCTGCCCGATAGCAGTGAATCTGCACCATCAACTTTCCGCGCAGCACGTCCGCCAGCGCTTCAAGTTTCAAATCATGCTTCGGTTGGGTGGCGTCCTTGTCGCCCTTCTTGACCTTGGCCTCGTAGTTGTCCCACTCCTTCATGTAGTCCTGCGCCTGAACCAGCGCCTCGCGCTGTACTGCGAAGTTGCCCATGCGCGTAGAAGGCAATTGGTCCCGCGATCCGTACACCCTCTTCGGATTCTCCCCGCTCGCAAACTTGATCGACCGTGGCGCTCCCGGAAATAGCATTGCGTCCCGGCCCAGGCCATATTTGTGCTTGATCACTACTGCCTGCCCGCCGATCATGTTTGCCGACCCGTGCAACAGCAACGACGTCGTTACTCCGCCCGCCAGCCCGCGATAGATCGCCTTATCCTGATAATCGAACGCATCCATCATCATCATGTGCGGCGTGATCGGGCTGGTCGCCTCGTTTACGTCATCATCAAGAGCAATGTGCGAATGCGAATCGATGATCCCCGGCGTCACGAATTTCCCACCCGCGTCCACTACCGCGACCCCGGCCGGCGCGGACACATTTTCACCAACGGCCGCGATCTTCCCGTCTTTCACGTAAATGCTGCCGTTCTTGATGTTCCCGTGCGTCACCGTCATCACAACGGCGTTTTTTATAAGGACATCCTGCGTTTGAGTTGGCGAGGCTTGTTGTTGCGCAAGCAGGGCTCCGCAGAGCAGCACGCACACGAAAACCAGCCATCGCAGGAAACGTATCGCGACACGATCAACTTTCATGGGACCTCAGCAGGAACTGATGTTCAGGTGAACGCAGGATTGTAGGAGCGATTTGCGCCAAGGTCAATCGGCACGCGAGCCCCATGGGATGTTATGTTCATGCCGCAAGGCTATTTCGAGGATTCCAGATGACGCTTCTCTCAACCGTTCTTTTCGCCGCACTCTTAATCGCCGGAATCTCCGCGCCGCAAGTTTCGGCAGCTACCTGCCCCAGCCAGCCCAAGACTGAAGCTGCGCTGCTCGACCTCGAGCGTTCCTGGGCAAAGGCGCTTCAGCAACACGACGCCGACACCGTCTCTTGTTTTCTCTCGGATGAATTTCAGGACGCAGGCGTTGAAGGCGAACTCAACGATCGCGCCGCCACCCTCGCCCGCATTCCGAAGCGCCGGCCCAATCAGAACCGTCTCGAAGATCTCCACGCCCACATCTATGGCGACGCCGCCTACGTTCGCGGACTCAACCAGGTTCTTGATCCCTCGGGCAAACCGCTAGCCCGTGTGCGCTTCACGGATATCTTTGTCTACCGGGACGGCCGTTGGCAGGCCGTGGCCGGCCACGAAACGCTGCTCCCTGATGAAAAGCATTAGCCCACAGCTGCAGGGATACAAGCGCCGTTACCGCCTCAGCCTCCCGATCACGTACAACACGATCGATACCACCACACTCAGCACGATCGACGTCACAATCGGAAAATAAACCGTCGTATTCTTCCCGCGATACACGATGTCCCCTGGAAGCCTGCCCACCGGCACGCCACTCCGTCCGAGCAGCACAAACACAACTCCCACCGCCAACAGAACGCCGCCGAGAACGATCAACACTTTGCCGAAGTCACCCATGACGTCAGTTTAATCCCTACCAGACTTTCCGACCCCAGCCCTGCATTACAATCCACGTCATGCATCGCGCGACCCTTGCTGCAATCCTCGTTCTCTCGACGCTCACGCTCTTCGCCCAATCCACCGAAGTTGAAATCACCGCAGAGCCATCTCACCATCTCGCTTTCGAAAACGATCAAGTTCGCGTTTTCAAAGTCGAGGTTCCTCCGCACAAGTCGACGCTCATGCATTGGCATCGCCACGACTACCTCTTCATCACATTGGGTGCAGCCCACGTTTCGAACCAGATCCAAGGACGCGATCCCATCGAGCTCAACTTCGTCGACGGCGACACGCGCTTCGTATCCACCAATTTCGCCCACGTCGCCCAGAATCTTTCCGACAAGCCATTTCGCAACGTGACAATCGAACTCCTGAAAGACGAGCAAACCCGCAAAAATCCGCCGCCCAAATGGGACGAAGAACGCGGCCTGAATGTTTTCAACGGAGGCACGCAGCACATCCTCTTCGTGCAAGACGGAGTTCGCGTAAGCGAAATCGATTTACAACCTGGTGGCACAATCCCAACTCATCATCATGAAGGCCCGCATCTCTTGGTTGCCGTCAGCGACCTCGATCTTCGCAGTGACGTTGAGGGCCAAGGTCCCATGCCCGGTAAATTCAAATCAGGCGATTCGAAGTGGCTCCCGGGCGGATACACTCACACCCTCACCAACACCGGCAAGCAACCGGCGAAATTCATCACCCTGGAGTTCCCCAGATAATAACCTGGGACCAGAGACACTCTCATTCACCGCAAAAGTCAACCGACTCTGTTCTCAAATCGACGGGCGGCCCGTTTCCGAGTAGTTGGTGAAATCGCGCGATTATCAACACTCCAGTAAACTGCTCGAGAGAAAACAACCGATGCAACATCTCGGTCATACTTTAAGGCTCATGCTCTTTTGTGGAGCGATGGTATGCGCGATTGCCAAGCAATCCGGAATAGTGCGAGCCCAGCAGGCCAGTATGGGACAAGATATTACGGCGATTGACATTCTTCTGCAGCCAGACGCCACAATGCTCAAGCATGCCGAGGCCAACAACGGCCGCCTGCTTGCTGTATTCCCAAAAGGCTTCGCCTTGCATGCGACTCACCGTCCGCACATTACACTGATTCAGCGTTTCGTTCGTACTGCTGATCTCGACAGGTTGTATGACTCAGTCGGCAAGGTCTTCGCCAACGCCAATGTGAACGCCATGAGGCTGGAGGCCTTCAAGTACTACTACGCCCCGGCCGGCGCGGTTGGCGTCGCCGGAATTTGCGCGAAGCCGACCCCTGAATTGACCAAGCTCCAACAGGAGCTGATTGCTGCTGTGGCCCCGTTCACGGTTGAAACCGGCCCCATCAGCGCGTTTACCGCACCGCACGACGACCCGGCCACGGACGCGGCTATCATCCAATACGTTTCGACATTTGTGCCAAAGATGTCCGGAAAGCATTTCAATCCGCACGTTAGTACTGGTGTGGCCCCGCACAACTATCTGGACAAAATGCTGGTGGAACCATTTGAATCGTTTACCTTCTTCCCTGCGGGCGCAGCTGTTTATCAACTAGGCCCATTCGGCACGGCGGCGAAAAAACTCAAAGAATGGGATTTGAAACCTTGAAGTAATTGGGTAATAGCCTATTGCAGCAGTTATCTCTCTTCGCGCCTCATAAGCACGGTTGCCCCGCTCGCGGTCCGTTTTTTGGGTGCGAATCTGGGATCAGAGGCACTTTCATTCATCGCACAAACAGCCGACACTATTCGCAACTCGAAGGGGCAGCCCATTTCCCAATAGTTGGTGTAATCGCCTGTTAACACCTGTTAACAACAGTTACCATCGTAAGCCTCAGAGTTGGCGCGAGGATGTTCTAATTCCTAAAGGGCCGTACGAGTGCCCGAAACATGTCTCAATGTCCAGATTGTGGGTGTGATCTTCCCAGCTTCCAAACACTCTGCTCAAAGTGCTACGACGCGAAGTCCGCCGAAGTAGGTCGCTCGAAATCCATTCTAGAGTCGATTTGGCAATCCCGATCGACTCCGCGAAGATGGCAAGTAATTGAAGACCGAATCAACGCACAGCCTTGGTGGCTCGCATGGTGTTTTGCTGTTATCGGTCTCGGTTTCGACTGGCGTTGTGCATTCGAGTGGTTCGCTGGAAAGAGTCCTTTTTACTCCGAACCCGTTCTGGGTAGAGCCCTGCTGATTGCGCTGACATGTGCAGGCATTGCTGTCTTGATAGTTTGGCTCACCCGAGAGTCTAGATGGCGAGTTGCCTCGACACTTTTCTTGATATTTTCTCTGTCTTTATACCGTTTGTTGAGCAACCATTGGATTGCCTGCCGGGCAGCAACTTATAACTGTTGAAATATCGCCATTTCACCAATAACTTTCCGGACGGCCTGAGGGAGTGGTTGGTGTAATCGTCTGTTAACAGTAGCTACGATGCAAGAATCAGGAACCGCAACGCGGCAGATTGACTTGTCTTGCTTGAGTCTCAGAATCCGTAAAGTTAGCCCGCAAAAACAGAATCCTTACTGCTTTTCCAGCTTGTGGCCGCTCATTTGGAAGTTAACGATCCTCTCAGGATGGGTAGAGTAGGAGAGCATTCCGTGCATCCCCTCCAACAACACAATCTGCCTGCCGTGAGTCCAGACTTCAATCAGTTCTCCGCCATCAGTTCTATATCGAATAGCATAGTACGGATCGACGAATGGCAAGTCCATCAAGCGAACGGACAGGACGGTTCCAGGTCCTACGACGAAGACTGTGCGAGGCTGTTGGAGAGCGGTCTGTGCCGTTGTTTCTTTGCCCCAGGCCGCATTCAGGCACGCAACCATCAGAAGCAACTGCAGTGTGTTTCTTATCATCGCCTCTCACAACTCCGGCGCTAACGTCCTAAAGACTCTAGATAATGCGCGACAGACGCTTCTGTGAGAGAGTGTCTCTCCTGCAGAGTCGAAGTGCACCTGTCGATTCTGGCAGCTGGCGAGCTTCGGCCCCTTCGGTCAACATTGCCGCACACAAGTGACGCAGGGACACGCTAGAATGCTATGGGGTTTTTCCTGCCACTTTGTCCCGCTCAGTGATGCGCAGTCTTCCGCCGCATTTTCGTTAGAAAAGGAGGGTCACATGACTCCGGAAGCGCAACAGTCCGAATCCCCGTACGCAGTGAAGATCGAGACCGCGGCGGGCAAGTCCACTACTGTTCCCATAGCCGTCTTGACAGCGAAGGAATTGGAAGTCTTCCTCCAAGTTGACTTCAAGAAGTTGGCGCAGGAAGCAGGCGTACAGGGTGCTCGCGTTCATGTGGAGCGTGCCGTGGCGGCTGATTATGAGCAGGTCATCCGTGAGGTTGCAGCGTGGCTGGGCTCTGCCAAGACAAGGGTGGCATGATTGGCC
>Ga0105247_10003541_pt1 | contig 10149 bp, 6 predicted proteins | sample KBSS24metaG_FD_81519 | JGI IMG/M metagenome (GOLD analysis project Ga0105247, IMG submission 81519) | Switchgrass rhizosphere microbial communities from Kellogg Biological Station, Michigan, USA - KBS S2-4 metaG | ecosystem: Host-associated > Plants > Roots > Rhizosphere > Soil | place...
CGACGCGCCCGGGCTCGAGCTCGCGAAGGTGCCGCTCTCGGTCGATCACCCGCTCGGGCGCCTCCGGATGAGCGGGTGCGAGGCGCGCCTCGTCGGCGAGGTCGGCGCGGGGCTCCGCCTGGCGCTCGGCACGCTCGACGTGTTCCGCACCTCGGTCGGCGCGGCGGCCGTCGGGATGGCGCGGCGGGCGCTCGACGCGACGGTGGAGCGCGTCCGCGAGCGGCGCCAGTTCGGCCAGCGGCTCGCTGATTTCCAGATGACGCAGGCCGCGCTCGCCGACATGGCGACCGACGTGGAGGCGTCGCGCCTCCTCGTCTACCGCGCGGCGTGGACGAAGGACCGCGGGGGTGACGCGAAGGGCGCGCGGGATCCGCGCCCCGTGGCGATGGCGAAGATGTTCGCGACCGAGGCGGCGCAGCGCGTGATCGACCGCGCCGTGCAGCTCCACGGCGGCCTCGGCGTCGTCGACGGCTCGATCGTCGAGCGGCTCTATCGCGAGATCCGCCCGCTCCGGATCTACGAGGGGACCACCGAGATCCAGAAGCTCCTCATCGGCGGCGCGATGGTGCCGCCGGTCCGCGCCGGAGCGCCGGCCCAGGGGACCCGGAGCGAATGACCGCGAGCCCGCTCTTCGACCCCGTCCCCCTGCGCTCGACGACCCTCCCGAACCGGCTCGTCCTGCCGGCGATGGTGACGCGCCTCTCGGGCGAGGACGGCGTCGTGAACGACGACGTCCGCGCCCGCTACGTGCGCTTCGCGAAGGGGGGCGTCGGGCTGATCGTCGTCGAGGCGATGGCGGTGCACTCCGCGAAGAGCGGCCCGCTCCTGCGGATCTCGAGCGACGAGTTCGCGCCGGGCCTCGCCGATCTCGCGAAGCGCTGTCACGACGCCGGCCCGGGGAAGGTCTTCCCGCAGATCATTCATTTCTTGAAGATCTCGCGCTCCGGATGGCGTCAGACGATCGACATGCTGTCGCTCGACGAGATCGACGCGATCGTCGTCGCGTACGGCGAGGCCGCGGCGCGCGCGCGGGCGTGCGGCTTCGACGGCGTGGAGCTGCACATGGCGCACGCGTACACGCTGTCGTCGTTCCTCTCGCGGCTCAACCCGCGGCGCGACGCCTACGGCGGGACGCTCGAGAACCGCCTCCGCCTCCCGGTGCGCGTCCTTTCGCGCGTCCGCGCGTCGGTCGGCGACGACTTCCCGGTGGGCGTCCGCTTCCTCGGCGACGAGTGCATCCGCAACGGGTACACGGTGTCCGACGCCGGGCCGATCGCGCTCCGTCTGGCGCGCGCCGGCGCCGACTACGTCTCGCTCTCCGCCGGCGGAAAGTTCGAAGACGCGCGCCACATCGAGGGCGAGCCGCTCTACCCGTACACGGGGTACTCGGGCGATCGCTGCATGCCCGGCGCGGCCTACCCCGACGGCGCGAACCTCTACATCCCCGAGACGGTGCGCGCGTTCCTCCGCGCGTCGGGGTGCGACGCGCCCGTCATCGCGGTGGGCAAGATCAACAGCGTCGCGCTCGCGGAGCAGGTCATCCTGCGCGAGCAGGGCGACATGATCGGCATGGCGCGCGCGCTCCTCGCCGATCCGGACCTCCCGCGGAAGTGGCGGGCGGGCCGCGAGGACGCGGTCGTCCGCTGCCTCTACGGGAACGTGTGCAAGGCGCTCGACGAGAACTTCAAACGTGTAGATTGCACGCTATGGCCGAAGAAGGCGGGGCAGGCGCCCGAGAGCGACGACACCGTCCCTCCGGAGTGGCCCGCCGGAGGCGCGGGCGTGCGCGCCGAGTTCGCCGAGGGGCGCGTGCTCTTGCGATGGAGCGCCGCCCGAGACAACGAGGGCATGTACGGCTACCAGGTGTTCCGCGACGCGGGCGCCGGCGTCCTCGCGCACTACTCGAGCGTCCGCGGCGCCTCGGCGCGCTTCGAAGATCCGCGCGTCATCGGCGGCGGCACCTACCGCTACGCGGTCCGCCCCTACGACCTCGCGGGCAACCGCGGCCCCATGAGCGACGTCGTCTCGATCGCGATCCCGGCGTAGGTCGATCGGCCCATCGGGTACCATCGCCGCGCCATGGCGCGCGCGACCTTCCCCGACACGTTCAACCTCGCCGACTACTTCCTCTTCGCGCGCCTCGACGAGGGGTTCGAGGAGAAGGTGGCGATCCGGTTCGGCGCGCGCGCGTGGCGGTACCGCGAGGTGGCGTCGCGGACGCGCGCGTTCGCCGCGGCGCTCATCGCCGCCGACGTCCGCCGCGGCGAGCGCGTCCTCATCGCGCTCCCCGACTCGCCGCCGTTCGCGTGGGTCTTCTTCGGCGCGCTCCGCGCGGGGTGCGTGGTCGCGATGGCGAACCCGGACACGTCGCTCGAGGGGCTCGCGTACCTGATCGACTACACGCGCGCGACGGCGGTCGTCACCGTCCCGAAGGTCGCCGCGGCGCTCCGCGAAGAGCGCGACGGCTCCCCCGCGTCGCCGTCTTCGCCGCGCCTCCTCGACGAGGTGCGCCGCGTCTTCGTCGTCCCCGACGCGCCCACCGGCGACGATCCCGAAGCGGCGCTCGGCCTCGACGACGACCCGATGTTCCGCGAGCTCGCCTCGGACCTCGCCGCGGCGCCGCGCGGTCGCGACGCGCGGAGGACCGGGCGCGACGAGCCGGCGATCTGGCTCTTCACGAGCGGGTCGACCGGCGAGCCGAAGGCGAGCGTGCACGCGCACCGCGACTTCGCGTTCAACACCGAGGTGTACGCGAAGGGGACCGTGGGCTACGCGGCCGACGACGTGACCGTGAGCGTCCCGCGCCTCTTCTTCGGCTACGCGACCGGGACGAACCTGATGTTCCCGTTCGCCGTCGGCGCGACGGTGGGCCTCTTCAGCGAGCGCCCGACGCCCGAGTCGCTCGTGCGCGCCATCGACCTCTATCGCGCGACCGTCGTCACCAACGTCCCCACGATGCTCGGCAAGCTCCTCGAGCACGACGCTTCGATGCGCGCGCGCGGCGAGAGCGGCCTCGACATGTCGAGCGTCCGCTTCTCGCTGTCGGCCGGCGAGGCGCTCCCCGAGGCGCTCCTGCGCCGCTGGCAGGAGCGGTTCCGAAGCGACGTCTACGACGGCATCGGCTCGGCCGAGATGTTCCACATCTACGCGTCGAACCGCCCCGGCGACGTCCAGCCCGGATCGCTGGGCCGCGCCGTCGACGGCTACGAGCTCGCGATCCTCCCCGAGGACGCGGAGGGGCCGGGCGCCGCCCGCTGCGCGCCGGGCGAGATCGGCGTCCTCTGGGTGCGCGGCGACAGCGTCTCCTTCGGCTACTGGCTCGATCGCGACAAGAGCTGGAAGACGTTCCACGGCCACGCGTGCCGCACCGGCGACCTCTTCAAGATCGACGAGCGCGGATATCTGTATTTTGCAGGTAGAGCCGACGACCTGATCAAGGTGAGCGGCCTCTGGGTCGCGCCGGTGGAGGTCGAAGAGTGCCTCCTCGAGCACCCCGCGGTCGCGAGCGCCGCGGTGATCGGCGTGGAGCGAGACGGCCTGATGCGCACGAAGGCGTTCGTCGTCGTGCGCGGCGGCTCCGCGGCGTCGGAGGCGCTCGCTTCGCAGCTCCAAGAGTTCGTCAAGGGGCGGATCGCGAAGCACAAATATCCGCGCCTCGTCGAGTTCGTCGACGACCTGCCGAAGAACGACCGGGGCAAGGTCGACCGCCGCGCGCTCCGCGCGATGGAGGCGGCGAAGGGCTCCGGAGCGCGCGGCGGGGAGCCGGGCGAGCGCGCCGAATGACCGATCGCCCGTCGCCCTCGACCGCGCCGTCGCGCGCCGGCGCGCTCGGCGATCTCACGGTCGCCGCGATCGCGCCCCCGCTCCCCGTCGCGCTCGGCGAGCTCACGACCGACGAGCTCGGCGCGGCGCTCGCGGCGGGGGCGAGCGCCGCGCTCGTGCCGGTGGGGAGCGTCGAGCCGCACGGGCCGCACCTCCCGCTCGCGACCGACTCGCTCCTCGGCGAAGAGGCGTCGCGCCGCGCCGCGGGCGACCTCCGCGCGCGCGGGGTCTTCGCGTGCGTCGCGCCGTCGGTCCCGTACGGCGTCACCGACTACGCGCGCGGCTTCGCCGGCGCGGTGAGCGTCCCCGCCGCCGCCCTCACGGCGTTCCTCGAGGCGATCGCGCGCGCCCTCGTCGACGGCGGGTTCACGCACGTGTGCCTCGTGAACAACCACCTCGAGCCGGCGCACGACGCGGCGGTGCGCGCGGCGATCGCGCCCTTCGCGCCCGGCGTCGCGAGCGTCGCGTGCCCGCTGACGCGCCGCTGGGCGCGCACCCTCTCGGACGAGTTCAAGCGTGGCGATTGCCACGCCGGCCGCTACGAGACGTCGCTCGTCCTCGCCGCGAACGGCCGGGTCGCGCCCGCGGCGGCCTCGCTGCCCACGCTCACGACGAGCCTCGCCGCCGCGATCCGCGCGGGCCGCGCCACGTTCCGCGAGATGGGCCTCGACCGCGCGTACACGGGCGCCCCCTCCGAGGCGACGCGCGACGAAGGGGACGACCTCTACGCCCGCCTCTCCGCGATGATCGTCGCGGAGGTGACGGAAGGAATTTCTCTACGTCGCGCGTAACTTGCGCCCACGTCGCGCGTAGTCAGCATCGAGCGAGCACGCGCGCGAGCTACGCCGCGACGGCGAGGGACTCGAGCAGCTCGCGGCGCGCGGCGCCGTAGGGAGCCATCACCCGGAGGAGCGTGAGCGCCATCTGCTCGGCGGCGGGGCCGGAGCCGGCTTGCGCGTCGGGCGGCACCTCCACCGCGAACCCGCGCTGGAGCGCGTCGGTCGCGGTGGCGAGGACGCCGAGCTCGGTGAGGCAGCCCGTGAGGACCAGGGTGTCGACCTTGAGCTCCTTGAGCACGTCGGCGAGCTCGGACCGCGAGAACGCGCTGTAGGTCGGCTTGTGGACGACCCGATCGCTCGGCTTCGGCGCGAGCGGCGGCCACACTTCGGCGCCGTCCGTGCCGTGGACGTTGTGCGCGCGCCACGACTCGAGATCGGCGTCGTCCGGCTCGTGACGGTCGCAGATGTAGATGACCGGCACGCCGTCGCGGCGCGCGGCGTCGAGGCGCGCGCCGAGCGCCGGGACGATGTCGCGGGCGCGCGGCACCTCGAGCGGGCGCCCCGGCGTCAGGTGATCGTTCAGCATGTCGATGACGAGGAGAGCTCTGCGCGACGCGGGTCGTGCGGCGCGCGCCTTCAGCGTCGCCATCAACCGCTTCCGAACGTCGGGCCCCGGCGCGATCGCCGGCTCGCCCAGGGCGATCGTCGCGACCAGCGCTTCGAGCCCGTTCAAGGCGCGCCGCGCGTGCGCCGCGACCTCCGGTCCCGCTCCCGCCTCGCTCACCGCGTCGACGAGGGCGAGATCGACGAGCTGATCGGGCCGCCCCGCCAGGGCCAGCTCGAGCAGCCTACCTTCCAAATCGTCGTTGCTCACCTCGCCTCCAACTTTGCTCTGGGTCCAGTGTAACCTGGAATGTCGTCAGGGATACGTGCGACGCGGGTGCGCGGATCGTTGCGCACTGCGCACGCCGCTTCCTGCCGGTTTTTCAGGAGAAAAGGTCGGGATGCAGACGCCGCTCATGGGGTTCAACGCCGCCCGCCCGCTGATCGTCGACGAGGTGGTCCGGCGCGTCGCCGACTCCGTGCGCGACCCGCTCCTCGCGCTCAACGACGCCGCGTACCACGAGATCAAACGCCTCGGCCAGGGCGGGGACGAGGTCGCGATGTGGCGCACCCTGGCGCGCCGCCTCGGGAGGATGAGCGACGCCGAACGGCGGGCAAAGCTGCACGAGCTCGCGGCGCGCTACGCGTGGGACGTGGCGGGGAATTTCAACCCGCGCGTCTACAGCGTCGTCGCGCGGGCCGCCGTCCCGGTCCTCGCGTCGCTCCTCAAGCCGCGCTCCGCGCTCAAGAACCTGACGAAGGTCGGCGACCTGACCGCGCTCGACGGCCGGGTCCTCGTCGAGGGGCCGATCGAGACGCTGCGGCAGCTCGCGTCGCTCGGCACGCTCGTCTTCGTCCCGACGCACCTGTCGAACCTCGACTCGGTCGTCTTCGGCTTCGCGCTCGAGCGCGCCGGCCTGCCGCCCGCGACGTACGGCGCCGGGAAGAACCTCTTCACGAACCCGATCCTCAGCTACTTCATGCACAACCTCGGCGCGTACCGCGTCGATCGCCGCCTGCGCCACGCGCTCTACAAGGACGTCTTGAAGACGTACTCGTCGGTCCTGATCGAGCGCGGGTACCACAGCTTGTTCTTCCCCGGCGGCACGCGATCGCGCTCCGGCGGCGTGGAGCGGCGGTTGAAGCTCGGGCTCGCGGGGACCGGGATCGAGGCGTTCGCGCGCACCGCGGAGCGGGGGCGGCCGCAGCGCGTCTTCTTCGTGCCGGCGACGATCAACTACCTCCTCACGCTCGAGGCCGAGACGCTCATCGACGACTTCCTCCAGGAGGAGGGGAAGGCGCGGTACATCATCGAAGACGACGAGTCGACGCGCCTCGGGCGGATCGTCGAGTTCGTGCAGAAGCTCCTCCGGATGGACGGGAGCTGCGTGATCCGATTCTCGTCGGCCGTCGACTGCTTCGGCAACCGCGTCGACGAGGCGGGGCGGAGCCACGACGTCCGCGATCGCGTGATCGACGCCAAGAGCTACATCCTCGGCGCGAACGACGTGCCGGTGCGCGACGCCGCGCGCGACGCGCAGTACACGCGCGAGCTCGGCGACGTCGTGTGCGCGGCGTTCAAGCGCGACACCGTCGCGATGGCGACGCACGTCACGGCGTCGGCGGCGTTCGCGCGGCTCCGGCAAGCGGGCGGCGCGGTGCGCGGCCGCGACATCTTCGCGCTCATGCGCCACGTCGACGACGTCGCGGTGCCGCGCGCCGAGCTCGCGGCCGACATCGAGAGGCTCGCGTCGCGGGCGCGCGCGATGGAAGACCGCGGCGAAATCGTCCTCGCGCCCACCGTCCGAGCCGGAAACGGCGAGGCGATCCTCTCCGAGGCGATCCGCGCCTTCACCGGCTATCATGCGCACGCGGTGCTCGAGCCGCGCGGCGACGATTTGCTCCTCGTCGACAACCGACTCCTCTTCTATTACCAAAATCGTCTCGCGGCCCACGGCCTCGCGGCGGATTTCATCGCCCCACATCGGAATCGCTCCTCTGGCCCGGCTACGCTGCACCCTGCGAACCCCTCCTGAAGAAACAACCGAACGACCAGGACGGCTTGGTCGTGACGACGAATGCACCTGTGAGTTATGGTGCCCACCCCTCGATGAACTCCCCGGATTCACCCACCGAGACGCAATCGTCTGCTTCGCCGGTTAACGGCCAGGCTTCGCCCTCTTCGTCGTCCGCATCGACGGAGGCCCAGCCGACCGCTGCCCATGCACCTCCCGACAGCGACGCGAGCCACGCGCGCGACGCCGGCGGTCCCGCCGCGTCGCCCAGCGGCGGTGGCTCCGCTGGAGGAGCCGGCGGCGCATCGCCGGAGGGCGGGCAGGACGCGGGCAGCGCCGACGCGGGCAGCGCCGACGCGAGCGGTGAGTCGGACGACGGGCCCGGCGAAGGGACGTCCGCCGAGGGCGGAGACGCCGCCGGCGCAGACGCGGGCGCGCCGCACAAGAAGCGCCGTCGTCGCCGCCGGAAGAAGCACGGCGACGCCGCGGTCGCGGTCGCGGGTGAAGGCGCCGCGCCGGTCGAGGGCGAAGCGGGTGATGGTGCGCCGGCCGCCGAGGGCGAAGCCGCCCAGGCCGCGCAGGGCGAAGGCGACGCGAAGGACGGCAAGAAGAAGCGTCGCAAGGACCGCCCCGCGCGCCCGGCCGAGCCGCGCGAGCGCCCCGCGTTCAACGTGGGCGACGTCGTCTTCGGCAAGATCCAGGAGATCGGCGACGACGCGATCTTCATCGACCTCTCCGGCAAGGGCAGCGCGGTGTTCGACAAGCTCGAGCTCCTCCTCCCGGAGGACGTGCCCGATCAGGTCGAGACCGACGCGAAGAAGGCAGAGGCGCACGCCGAGTCGCTCCTCTCCGGGAAGCCGGCGGCGTCGAGCACCGCCGACGTGAACGCGGCCGCAGACGCCGCCGAGGGCGCGGGCGCCGCGGAGGCGGTACACGCCGCCGACGCGAGCGCGTCGAGCGACTCCTCTTTCGACGTCACGGCAGAGAAGACCGAAGGCGCGAACGAGTCGGCGCCCGCCTCGGGCGAGGTCGCGCGCGAGCACGCCGAGCACGCGCCGGCCGAGCACGCGCCGGCCGAGCACGCGCCGGCCGAGCACGTGCCCGAGGCCGCCGAAGCGACGGAGGGCGCCGAAGGAGGCGGTGAGGCGGCGGCCGCCGCGGCCCCGCAGGGCAACGTCGTGCAGCTCCCGCGCGTCGTCCTCGAGGCGGGCGCGCCGTTCGTGGGCGTCGTCCACAACGACGGCGGCCGCGGCGGGCTCGTCGTCCTCACGCACCACCCGAAGCGCGCGTCCCTCGCGAAGCCCGCGGTGGTCGCCGCGTTCAAGCAGCGCAACGAGATCTTCGGCCTCGTCACCGGCGTCATCAAGGGCGGCGTCGAGGTCGACGTCGACGGGATCCGCGCGTTCGCGCCCGGATCGCACATGGACCTCCGCCTCGGGTCGGATCTCCATCGCCTCGTCGGAAAGCGGCTCCCGTTCCACGTCACGCAGTACGCGAAGCGCGGGCGCGACGTCGTCCTCTCGCGCCGCGCGATGCTCGAAGGCGAGGCGCGCGCCGCGCGCGAAGCGGCGCTCGCGAAGCTCCAGCCCGGCCAGACGATCACCGGCACGGTCCGGAGCGTCGTGACGTTCGGCGCGTTCATCGACGTCGGCGGGATCGAAGGGCTCGTCCCGCTCACCGAGATGAGCCACAACCGGAGCGACGGCCCCAACGACGTCTTCAAGGCCGGCGCGGAGATCGAGGTCAAGGTCCTCCGCGTCGACGAGAAGGGCAAGGTCTGGCTCTCGCGCAAGGCGACCATCCCCGACCCGTGGCTCGAGGCGACGAAGAAGTACGCCGTCGGCTCGCGCCACACCGGCAAGGTCGTGCGCCTCCAGCCGTTCGGCGCGTTCGTCGAGCTCGAGAGCGGGATCGACGGGCTCATTCACACCGCCGATCTCTCGGTGAAGCGCATCGAGCACCCGAGCGACGTCGTGAAGGTGGGCGATCCGATCGAGGTGGTCGTCGCGTCGCTCGACGGCGGGTCGCACAAGATCGGCCTGCACCCGGCGCCCGCCGGCGCCACGGCCGACGAGACGCCGCAGCGCGTGCAGATCCAGAAGGTCGTCAAGGTGCAGGTCGTCAGCATCGAGACCGGCGGCCTCATCGTCCGCGTCCTCGGGGCGACCGGCCGTCACGCGCGCGGCTTCATCCCCGCGGGCCTCACCGGGACGCCGCGCGGCACCGAGCTGCGGAAGCCGTTCCCGCCGGGGCACCAGCTCGACGCGAAGGTGATCGAGATGGATCCCAAGCGCGGCGAGGTGAAGCTCTCGATCAAGGCGATGCAAGAGGACACGGAGCGGAACGCGTACCAGCAATATCGCCAGCAGTTGAAGCAGCAGGCGAAGTTCGGGACGTTCGCCGACCTCCTCGCGAAGAAGGGGCCGACGCAGAAGTAGCGCGCCGGCGCGGACGCCCGGACCGTGACGGCGGGCCCCCTGCGCCGTCGCCCCGGCGTTCGCGCGCCGGGCAGACGGCAGCTCGCGCGACACGGCGCGAGCCGGTCCGTCCGTGTCGCGCGTCGGGCGAGCGCGTCGACCGGCGCGAGCCGCGCGTGCCCGCGCGAGGCGGCCCGTCAACGCGGACGTTCGCGCGACACGGCGTCGAAGTCGTCGAGCGTGATGCCCCCGAGGACGCGGACGCGGACGAGCGCGAGCCGCGCGGAGAGGACCGACTCCTGGCGGGCCGACGGGACCTCGCTCGCGTAGTGGAAGAAGAGGCACTTGCGGATGAAGGCGCCGAACGCGAACAGGTGCCCGACGATCTTCGCGTCGTCGGTCGCGCCCGGCTCGAGCGCGGCCCAGACCCGCGTGTCGAACGCCTCGGGCCCCACGGTCGCGAGGTCCTCCACGGTCTCGAGGCGCGCCGCGGGGACGAGCCCGAGCTCGCGC
>Ga0105247_10003542_pt1 | contig 10147 bp, 7 predicted proteins | sample KBSS24metaG_FD_81519 | JGI IMG/M metagenome (GOLD analysis project Ga0105247, IMG submission 81519) | Switchgrass rhizosphere microbial communities from Kellogg Biological Station, Michigan, USA - KBS S2-4 metaG | ecosystem: Host-associated > Plants > Roots > Rhizosphere > Soil | place...
AGCTTCACCGTTCGGCGCGCCCAGACGCGCAGCCGCGGCAACGGCGGTCGCGAGCCCGGTCCGGGCGCAGCAGGCGCCGACTCGCGTCGGCGGCGACGACGCGGCGATCAAGACGGTGCGCCGCGACGAACCGAAGGTCGGACGTAACGACCCATGTCCATGTGGCAGTGGAAAAAAATACAAGAAATGCCACGGCGCTGCGGCGTAATCAGTCGGCGATTCGTCAGTCGACCGCCATCACGACTCTAGGAGCCGCATGGAACTGAAAACCGAAGCTCCCACACTGCTCTCCATCGAATCCGGGCTGGCGACCGCACTCACCTTCGATGATGTGCTGCTGGTCCCGCGTCATTCCGATGTGACGCCGAACCAGGTCGACGTCACCACCCGTCTGACCCGCAATATTCACCTCAACGTCCCGCTCGTCAGCGCCGCCATGGACACCGTCACCGAATCGCGGCTGGCGATCGCGATGGCGCAGCACGGCGGCCTGGGGGTGATCCACAAGAACCTGTCGATCGCCGAGCAGGCTTCTGAGGTCGATCGCGTGAAGCGCTCGGAGAGCGGCATGATCGTCGATCCGATCACGCTCTCCCCCACCCACCGGATTTTCGAGGCGCTCGAGTTGATGCAGAAGTACCGCATCTCGGGCGTGCCGATCACCGTCGATGGGAGCAAGGAGGGACGGCTGGTCGGCATCCTGACGAACCGGGATCTGCGATTCGAGACCAACGTCAGCCGTCCGATCTCCGAGGTGATGACCCAGGAGCATCTGATTACGGTTCCGGTGGGCACCACGCTCGACGCGGCACGGCAGATCCTGCACGAGCACAAAGTCGAAAAGCTGCTCGTCGTCGACCATGATTTCCGGCTCAAAGGTCTGATCACGGTCAAGGACATTCAGAAGGCGGTCAAGTATCCGCTCGCCTCGAAAGACTCGCTGGGGCGGCTCCGCTGCGGCGCGGCGGTCGGAATTGCGCGCGACACGCTCGAGCGCGCCGAAGCGCTGGTGGCCGCGAACGTCGACGCGCTGGTTGTCGATACGGCGCACGGACACTCACAGGGTGTGCTCGACATGGTGAGCGTGCTCCGTCGGCGCTTCCCCGGTGTCGACCTCGTGGCTGGCAACGTCGCCACGGCAGAAGGCACCAAAGCCTTGATCGGATTGGGTGTTGATGCGGTGCCGGTGGGGATCGGCGCCGGATCCATCTGCACGACGCGCATCATCGCCGGCATCGGCGTCCCGATGATCTCCGCGGTCATGGAATGCGCGCAGGCCGCGTCACCGCACGGCGTGCCGGTCATCGCCGACGGCGGCATCCGCTTTTCCGGTGACGTGACCAAGGCGATTGCCGTCGGGGCCAGCACCACCATGGTCGGCAACCTGTTTGCGGGCACCGACGAGAGTCCCGGCGAGCTGATTCTGTATCAGGGCCGCAGTTACAAGGAGTATCGCGGCATGGGGTCGATTGGCGCGATGCGCCGCGGCAGCAAGGATCGATATTTCCAGGACGAGTTCGATCTCGATACGCCGGGCGGCAGCGACAAGCTGGTGCCCGAGGGGATCGAAGGGCGGGTGGCGCACAAAGGCAGTGTGGCGGCGCTTGTCTATCAGCTCGTCGGCGGCCTTCGCGCCGGCATGGGCTACTGTGGTGCCCGCAACATCGCGACGTTGCAGCGCGAAGCGAAGCTGATTCGCATCACCGCTGCCGGCGTGCGTGAAAGCCACGTGCACGACGTGGCCATCACGAAAGAGGCGCCCAACTATCGATCGGAATGAACGTTAACTTTCGACTGTGATTTTCCGCTCGGTCTCCCCCACGTGGTCGATCCGGATGCGCAGCGCGCTCTTCGGCGGCGCGGGAAGCTTGTCGGCCCATTCGATCGACAGCACGCCGTCCGCGGCAATCTCGTCCAGGCCGAGATCGTCGATCTCGCGCGGGTCATCCAGCCGGTACAAATCGACATGAATCAGCGGCAGACGTCCTCCACGATATTCCTGCACCAGCGTGAAGGTCGGACTGCTGACCTCCTCACCCTGAACCCCGAGGCCCTCCGCGAGTCCGCGCACGAAGGCCGTCTTTCCCGCTCCGAGGTCGCCAAACAACAGCACGACGTCGCCCGCTGACAGCGTCGGAGCGAGCCCGCGTCCAACCGCGGCGGTTTCCTGTTCGGTGTTCGTGGTGAAGATTTCGGTCACGTCTCGATCCGGCTGGAGAGCGTGCGACGCGCTACAACGTAACCGCCGAGCCTCCCAGGAATTCTCGGCGATCTCTGCGCGCTCTGCGGTCAACCGTCGTCCGCTGCACAGGCTCTTCAGGCGGACCCTTGATTGCGATCGACGACCTTGCGCCGCGCCGTCAACTCGAGGACCGCATCGCCGAGGTGCCCCGCGACGTCGTTGGCCGTCATCGACACTTCGCCTTCGTCCGCCTCCGCGAGATCGCCTGCCATGCCGTGCAGGTAGACCGCCAGCTTGCACGCCGCTTCGGCATCGAGCAACTGAGCGAGCCACCCGGCAATCATGCCTGTCAACACATCGCCCGTCCCGCCGGTCGCCATGCCCGGATTGCCGGTCGGGTTGATGAACACCTTGTCGTCAGGCGTCGCAATGATCGTCCGGTGGCCCTTGAGGACCACGTAGACGTGATGCGCCACGGCAAAGTTGCGGGCGATCTCGAGGCGGCTCCCCTGCACTTCGTCCGTGGACATGCCGACGAGCCGTCCCATTTCGCCCGGATGCGGCGTGATGATCACGTCGCGGCCCTCGCGGCCGGCCAGCCGATCGGGATCGCCGCGAAACGCGTTGAGCCCGTCCGCATCGACGACCAGTGGCATGGTGGCACGATCCACCAGTCGCAGGATGAACTCGCGCGTCGCAACCGCTTGTCCGAGGCCCGGCCCCAGTGCGACGACGTCGCGCGCGAGCTCCAGGACGCGTTCCACGGCATCAGGGTCGAGCCCCTCGTCGCCTTCCTCCAGGCCTTCCGTCATGTACTCGGGTGCCATGGCCGCGACGATGGCCTGGCAGCTCGTGGGCGTGGCGACAGTGACCAGACCCGCGCCCGAACGCAGGGCGCCGAGCGCGGCGAGATGGGCCGCTCCGGTCTTCCCACGCGAGCCGGCCACCACCAGCACCCGTCCGTAGTCGCCCTTGTGGCTGTCCGCGGTACGCGGCGTGACGAGTTCCCGCATCGACGCGCGGGTCAACAGCTCCACGCGTGGCCCTTCGACGGAATCGAGCACGCCCGACGGAATACCGATGTCCGCGATGACAATGTCCCCGGCGCGGATTTCGGCGGGCGGGAGGACCAGCGGCAGCTTGGGGGCCGCGATCGTGACGGTGAGTCCGGCCTCGATCGAATCGCCGATCGGTTCCGGCGAGTCGGCCGAAAGTCCTGAGGGCAAGTCGATCGCCACCACCGGGATGGCCGACGCGTTGACGTCGGCAATGACACTTTGAATCAGCCCGCTCACCGGGGCATTCAGGCCGGTGCCGAAGATCGCATCGACGATCAGCGTGCAGTCGCTCAGATCGGAGAAGTGCAACTCCCAGGCCTGACTGTCCGCCACTTCCAGCACGGTCAGGCCAAGCCGTCCGAGGATCTCGAGGTTGATGCGGGCGTCGCCCCGCACGTCCGACACCCGGCCCAGCAGGAACACCGCGACGTCGACGCCTCGCTGCATCAGCGTCCGCGCGACCACGAAGCCATCGCCGCCGTTGTTGCCTCGACCGCAGAGCACGCCCACGCGGCGCTCGAGCAGATCGCTGTGCATCGCCTCCATCGCGGCAACGACCTGGCGGCCGGCGTTTTCCATCAACACGATTGACGGAATCCCGATCTCGTCGATCGCGCGCCGATCGGCTTCACGCATCTGCGCGGCGTTCAGTACACGCATGGACACCCTGGATATTACTTTAGGGATCGTTTGAAACACCACGTGGTGCCCTTTCGTGTGGATCGCACTCTTGACGTGATGTTACGCTCGATGCAATGGGTGCCACGGTCAACGTCAATGGACACATTTCCGACCAGTCGCGTGCGGTCGTCTCGGTGTTCGATCACGGCTTTCTCTACGGCGAAGGCGTCTACGAAACGCTCCGCACCTATAACGGCGAGCCGTTTCTGTTCGATCGGCACATGCGTCGTCTGCGGACGTCGGCGGGCATGCTCGCGCTTCAGGTTCCGCTGTCGGACCACGACCTCGACCGCCGGTTTCGGGACACGATGCGCGCGGCGGGACTCGACGGCGGCCCCGGCAAGGAGGCGTACATCCGCCTCCTGGTGACACGGGGCGTTGGCGATTTGTCGTACGACCCTGCGGTCTGCCCCGAGCCCTCATTTGTCGTCATCGTCAAGCCACAAGTCGATCCTCCGAAGGAGGTGTACGAACAGGGCGTCTCGGTGATGATCTCAACGACCGTGCGCAATCATCCCGGCACCGTCAATCCGGCCATCAAGTCGAATAACCTGCTGAACAACGCCCTGGCTGGGCAGGAAGCGGTCAAGCGGCGCGTCTTCGAAGGCGTGATGCGCAACTATCGTGGCGAGCTCGCCGAATGCACGACTTCCAACCTGTTCGTCGTCCGGAATGGCGAGGTCCTGACACCGCCGCTCGCGTCGGGGCTGCTGCCGGGCATCACGCGCGAGTTCCTGTTCGAGCTCAGCGCCGAGCGGAAGATTCCCATGCGCGAGGCGGTCCTGCGAGACGACGACCTGTTTGGCGCCGATGAAGCGTTCCTGACGAGCACTACCCGCGAGCTCGTGCCGATCGTGCACGTGGACGATCGCACGATTGGCAGCGGAAAGCCCGGACCGATTACCGGAGTGCTGCTGGAGACGTTTCGCCACAGAGCGCACGAGCTGACGCACAAACTCAGAACTTGAAACTTAGAACTTAGAAGGACTGCGCGCGCGGTCCTTCTTCCTTTTCACTTCTCAGTTCCAGCGCGCCTCCGGCCCAGCACGGGCCTCGGCCCGCCATAGTTCACTTGCCAGCCCCGAAACTTGACCTGTTCAGTCAAGTTTCGGGTTCTCAAGCGTCTTAAGTTCCGCCGCGAAAGCGGCGGTCGGTGGGCACGAGCACATGAGATTCCGATCGCCGTGGGGGTTGTCGATGCGGCCGACGGCCGGCCATACCTTGCGCTGGCGGAGGAATGGCAGTGGATACGCCGCCTGCTCCCGCGAGTACGGATGGGGCCAGGTATCGGCCGAGACGGCCGCCGCCGTATGAGGCGCGCGCTTCAGCACGTTATCGTGCGCATCCACCTTCCCGTCGATGACGTCCTGAATCTCGGCGCGAATCGCGATCATCGCGTCGCAGAAGCGATCGATCTCCTCTTTCGATTCGCTCTCCGTCGGTTCGATCATCAGCGTCCCGCCGACAGGAAACGAGACGGTGGGAGCATGGAAGCCGAAGTCCATCAGCCGCTTGGCGACGTCGGTCTCGTCGATCGCCGCCGCACCGCTGGCCTGTTTGAGGGGACGGAGATCCAGGATCATCTCGTGCGCGACGCGGCCGTTGCGCGCATACAGCACCGGGTAAGCCTTCTCGAGCCGCGCCTTGATGTAATTGGCGGTGAGAATTGCGTGCCGGGTTGCGTTCGTCATCCCGTCGGCCCCGAGCATCCTGACGTAGCCGTAAGAAATCAACAGGATGCTCGCGCTGCCCCAGGGCGCGGCCGCGGTCGCGTGAATCGCTCGTGCACCGCCTGTCTGAACGATCGTGTGCCCCGGCAAGTACGGCGCGAGGTGCGCGGCCACGCCGATCGGCCCCATCCCCGGCCCGCCCCCGCCGTGGGGAATGCTGAAGGTCTTGTGCAGGTTCAAGTGGCAGACATCCGCACCCACTGCGGCCGGACTCGTGAGCCCCACCTGCGCATTCATATTCGCCCCGTCGAGGTAGACCTGACCGCCGTGCTCGTGAACGATCGCGCACACCTCCTGAATCGTCTCTTCGAACACGCCATGGGTTGAGGGATAGGTGACCATCAACGCCGCAAGCCGCTCCTGATGAACCTTCGCTGTTCGACGTAAATCGTCGACGTCGATGTTACCGTCCACCCGGCTGGCGACCACGACGACGCGCATGCCCGACATGACCGCGCTCGCCGGATTGGTGCCGTGGGCCGACTCTGGAATGAGCACCACATCGCGAGTGCCCTCCCCACGATCGCGTTGGTAGGCGCGGATCACGCTCAGGCCGGTGAACTCCCCCTGCGCCCCGGAATTAGGCTGAAGGGACACGGCGGCGAATCCGGTGATCTCGCGCAGCGCGGCTTCGAGGTCGCGGAACATCGCGTGGTACCCCTCTGCCTGGTCGACAGGGGCGAACGGGTGACACCGCGCGAATTCCGGCCAGCTGATTGGCAGCATTTCGGAAGCGGCATTCAGCTTCATCGTGCACGAGCCGAGCGGAATCATCGATGTATCGAGACCGATGTCCTTCCGCTCGAGCCGCCGGAGGTACCGCATCATTTCCGTTTCGGAGCAGTGCGTGTTGAAGACCGGGTGGGCGAGAAACGGCGAAGTTCGTTGCAGCGCCGATGAAAATGCAACGTCGTCCACGTCAATCAGGCGGTCGATCCGCCGCGGCTCGTGCCCTTCGCGGTCCACTTCGAGCCGGCCACTGCCGTCCGCCCGCGCCGACGCAAAAGCTGTGACGATCGCCTGCACCTCATCGAGGTCCGTCGTTTCGTCGAGCGCGACGTTCACTTCCCCGCCTTCGCGGTACCGGAAGTTCATCCCGGCTGCCAGGGCGGCGTCGCGAAGCGCGTCCATATTGGCCACCTTCAGACGCAGCGTGTCGAAGTACACCGTGTTGAGCTGGCGCACTCCGACGGCTGAGAGCTCCCGCTCCAGCAACGCGGCGAGGGCGTGTACGCGACGGGCGATGGCGGTCAGCCCTGCCGGTCCGTGATAGACGGCATACATTCCGGCCATGTTCGCGAGAAGCGCCTGCGCCGTGCAGATGTTCGACGTGGCCCTCTCCCGGCGAATGTGCTGCTCGCGGGTTTGCAACGCCATCCGGTACGCAGTGTCGCCGTGGGAGTCGCGCGACACACCGACGATCCGCCCAGGAACCTGACGGACGTGTGTCTCGAGCGTGGCGAAGAACGCCGCGTGGGGACCGCCGTAACCCATCGGCACGCCGAAGCGCTGCGAGTTGCCGAAGGTGACGTCCGCACCGATCTCGCCGGGCGGCGTCAACAGCGCCAGGCTGAGCAAGTCGGTCCCGACGGCGACGAGGACGCCATGAGCCTTTGCGTCAGCGATGAAGTCACGAAGGTCGTGAACGCAGCCAGCCTCGTCCGGCGTCTGCACGATCGCGCCGTAGGTCCGCTCGTCAAATTTCGCCGACGATAGTGGGCCGACGACAAGCTCGATGCCGAGAGGTTCGGCCCGGCCTCGCAACACGTCGATCGTCTGCGGAAAACAGGAGTCGGCCACAAAGCACTTCGGCGGTCCGCCCGCCTGCGCCATGCGCTTCGCCTGCACTCGAAGGAGCATCGTCATCGCCTCGGCGGCAGCGGTCGCCTCGTCGAGGAGCGAAGCGTTCGCGATCGGCAATCCCGTCAGGTCGATGACCATCGTCTGAAACGTCAGCAGTGCCTCGAGCCGGCCCTGGGCGATCTCGGCCTGGTACGGCGTATACGGCGTGTACCACCCGGGATTTTCGAGCACGTTCCGCAGGATCACACTCGGCGTGACGCAGTCGTAGTAGCCGAGGCCGATGAAGGACCTGAGTACCCGATTGCGGGCGGCAAGCCGGCGAAGGTCGGTGAGGTAGTGGTGCTCACTGACGCCCGGAGGGAGATCGAGCGGCTGTCGAAGTCGAATCGTCGCTGGGATCGCTTCGTCCATCAACGCATCGAGCGTCGAGGCGCCGATGATCTTCAGCATTTCGTCGCGGTCGGCAGGGCTTGCGCCGATATGACGCGACTGGAACTGTTCGTGGTCGAGGAGCATCTCGTTCGGCGGCCGTCCGGCTTACATGAGGGCTCCTACTTGACGAGGGCGTCGTACTGCGCGGCGTCGAGAAGCCCTTCGTTTTCGGCAGGATCGGTCAATTTGAGGGCGATCAACCAGCTGCCGTGCGGATCGGCATTGACCGCCTCAGGCCTGGCTTTCAAAGCCGAATTGACTTCGACCACTTCTCCGGAGGCCGGCGCATACAGTTCAGACACGGCCTTCACTGACTCGATCGTCCCGAAGGATTCGCCCCGTTTCAGTGTCCTCCCGACGTCGGGCAGCTCGATGTAGACGACGTCGCCGAGCTGCTTCTGAGCGTAATCGGTGATACCGACGCGTCCGCGGTCGCCCGACAGTTCGATCCACTCGTGATCTTTCGTGTACTTGAAGCCGATCGGATACGCCATCAGGATTCCCCCTGATCAAATTCGACTTTGTCGATCCACGATTGCGGCCAGAAACTGCGGCTCCCGCGAATCATTCGACCGACAAGGTCGATCTAACCATGTGCGGCGCGCTTGTAGAAAGGCAGCGGGACGACGTGCGCACGCGTGCGACGTCCACGGATGTCGACGTGGAGCTCCGTCTCCGGCGCCGAGTGGCCGATCGGCACGTACGCCATGCCGATCGCTTTTTTCAGGAAGGGCGTCTGCGTGCCGCTGGTGACGGTTCCCACGGCGGAGTCGCCGATGAAGAGCTCGTGCCCGCGACGGGCGATACCTTCTTCGAGCATTTCCAACCCGACCAGCCGGCGGTCGACACCTCGGGCTTTCTGCTCTCGAAGGGCGGCCATGCCGATCATGTCGTCCTTGTTCCACCCGACAACCCATCCGAGATCGGCCTCGAGCGGCGTCGTCGTGTCGTCGATCTCGTTCCCGTACAGGCGCATCCCCGCTTCGAGCCGCAGCGTGTCGCGCGCACCGAGGCCGGCCGGGACGATGCCGAGCGGGTCGCCCGACGAGAGAATGGCCTGCCAGACACGATCCGCTGACTGCGGTGGAACGAAGATTTCGAAGCCGTCTTCGCCGGTGTATCCCGTCCGTGAGATCGTGCATCGGACGTTGGCGACTTCACCGTGGGCAAAGGAGTAATACCTGAGAGACCGCAGGTCGACGCCGGTCAGCGGCTGCAACGTCTCGAGCGCCGCGGGCCCCTGCACGGCGAGCAGCGCGTATCGTGAACTGGCGTCGACGACGACGACGTCACCGGCCTCCTTGATGTGGTCGGCGATCCACAGGTAGTCCTTCGCGATGTTGCCGGCGTTCACGACGAGGAGAAAATGTTGTGGCGCAAGCCGGTACACCAGCAAATCGTCCACGAAGGTGCCGCTGTCGGTCAGCAATCCCGAGTACTGTGCCTGGCCGACTCTCAGCTTCAGCGCATCGTTCGAGGTAATCCGCTGGACCGCTGCCGGCGCGTCGTTGCCGGCGATTTCGAGCTCGCCCATGTGGCTGACATCGAACAGGCCGGCGCGGGTGCGAACGGCCACGTGCTCGTCGGCGATGCCGGCGTATTCGAGGGGCATGTCCCAGCCGCTGAACGGCACCATCCGCGCGCCTGATGCGCGGTGACGGGCGTGAAGCGGAGTTTTTTTCAGGGGTGCGGCGGTGGCCTGTTCCATGACCGGCGGTTCCGTGAGCGAGCCGCTCACACGGTACTATGCCGGTCGGGGCCGGTCAAGAAACCGGCCTGTTCTGACGTCGCTGTGCGTTTTACGGAAGCCTGCCGATCGCGCAGGGAATCATCGTGCGTGTTTTCATACGCCAAGCGTCGTGGCGCACGATGGATCGTCGCTTTCTGAAGCCTCCAGCCTCTCGAGCCGTGCCGCGTCGCCCGGGCTCACGCCGGCGCCCGCGCCGTGGCCGTCCGAGGGGAATTTCAGATACGCCTGAAGCGTGTGATAGCTGATGTCGAGCACCCGGCACGCTTCGCGTTTGTTCCCTTTCGAGCGGTCGAGCACAAGACGGGCATAGCGGCTCGCCCAGGCACGCAACGTATCACGGCGCGCCAGCGACGGTACCACCGTCGTCGCGTACTCGCCTCGCACTGTGGGCGGGAGGTCGTCGAGCTCCAGGACATCCGTCCCGGCGAGCGCCACCGCACGCTCCATTAGCCGTTCCAGTTCGCGCACGTTGCCCGGCCAGTCGTACGCGGTGAGCGCGTCGGCGGCGGCC
>Ga0105247_10003543_pt1 | contig 10147 bp, 6 predicted proteins | sample KBSS24metaG_FD_81519 | JGI IMG/M metagenome (GOLD analysis project Ga0105247, IMG submission 81519) | Switchgrass rhizosphere microbial communities from Kellogg Biological Station, Michigan, USA - KBS S2-4 metaG | ecosystem: Host-associated > Plants > Roots > Rhizosphere > Soil | place...
GGCTTCGCCTTCGCGGTGTCGACGAACTCCTTCAGCGTCCTGATGCCCTTCGCGGGCGCGATGATCAGCACGTTCGGCACGCTGCCGATCGCGCCGACCGATGCGAAGTCCGCGGCAGCGTCGTAGGCGAGATTCGGGTAGATCGCCGGCGTGATCGTGTGCGCGGAGGAATTGACCAGCAGCGTGTAGCCGTCCGGATCCGCCTTCGCGACCGCCGCTGCGCCGATCGTGCCGCCCGCCCCGCCGCGGTTCTCCACGATGATCGGCTGGCCGAGCCGCGCGGACAGTTCGTCAAACACGATGCGCGGGATCACGTCGGTCGCGCTGCCCGCGCCGAACGGAATGATCGCGCGGATCGGTTTCGACGGATAGGTGTCGGCCTGCGCGGCGGCACATGCCGCGATCAGGGCCGCGCCAACGATCAGACTGCGTCGCATCGCAAACCCCTTGCGGTCATCTCTCACCGCAAGAGCAAGCAAGAGATATGCCTACTCTGCCGCGACCGCGGTCGGACGGCCGTGCGTCTCGACCTCCTGCAGCTGCGGCTCGAGGCGACGCTTGAGCGCGCGGTCGATGCGGTCGAGATAGAGATAGACCACCGGCGTGATGTAGAGCGTGAGCAGTTGCGACACGCACAGGCCGCCGACGACCGAAATGCCGAGCGGCTGGCGCAGTTCGGCACCCGCGCCGGCGCCGAGCGCGATCGGCAGCGCGCCGAAGATCGCCGCGAAGGTCGTCATCATGATCGGACGGAAGCGCAACAGGCAGGCTTCGCGGATCGCGGCCTCCGCGCCGACGCCGACGCGGCGGCGTTCGAGCGCGAAGTCGATCATCATGATGGCGTTCTTCTTCACGATGCCGACCAGCATCACGATGCCGATCATCGCGATCACCGAGAGCTCCATCTTGAACAGGATCAGCACCAGCAGCGCGCCGACGCCGGCCGACGGCAGTCCGGAGATGATCGTGATCGGATGGATGAAGCTTTCGTAGAGGATGCCGAGCACCACGAAGGCCGCGAACACGGCGGCAAGCACCAGGATGCCCTGCCCCTTCAGCGACTCCTGGAACACCTGCGCGTTGCCCTGGAAGCCGGTGGTGATCGAGAGCGGCAGGCGCGCCTCGCGCTCCAGCTCGTGGATGCGGTCGACCGCCGCGCCGAGCGAATAGCCGGGCGCGAGGTTGAAGGAGATCGTCACCGACGGCTGCTGGCCCTGGTGGTTGACCTGCAGCGGACCGACGGTCTGAACCAGCTTGGTGACCGCACTGAGCGGCACCGCCATCCCGTTCGGGGTGCCCGAGCCGAGCACGCCGCCGCCCATGGCCGGCGCTCCGGTGGCCGGGTTGGCGCCGGCAGGAAGGCTGGTCTTGACGTAGATCTTCGACAGGCCCGTGGTGTCGTTCTGGAACTCGGGCCGTGTCTCGAGGATGATCTGGTAGTCGTTGATCGCCGTGTAGATCGTCGCGACCTGGCGTGAGCCGAACGCGTTGTAGAGCTCCTGGCGGATCTGATCGACCGAGATGCCGTAGGTCGCCGCTTTCTCGCGGTCGATGTCGATCACGATCTGCGGGTTCTTGATGTAGAGGTCGCTGTTGACGTCGCGCAGGCCCTCGATGGTCTTGACCTTGCCGAGCATCTCGTCGGAGACGCGATAGAGCGTCTCGATCTCGCTCGATTGCAGCGTGTACTGGAATTCGCCCTTGGAAATGCGTCCGCCCAGATTGATGTTCTGGATCATGCGGAAGTAGGTCGTCATGCCGGTGACGCGGTTCGCCGACGCGCGCAACCGCTGCACCACCTGGCCGGCCTCGCCGTTCGCGCCGCGCTCCTTTTTCGGCTTCAGCGCAACGAACAGGCGCCCGGTATTGTTGGTGGAGTTGGGTCCGCCGACGCCGACAGTCGAATTGATGTAATCGACCGCCGGATCGGCGCGGACGATGTTGGCGATCTCGCGCTGGCGATCCTGCATCGCGCGGAACGAGATGTCGGACGGGCCCTCGACCGTCGCCGAGATGAAGCCGGTGTCCTCGACCGGGAAGAAGCCCTTCGGGATCACGATGTAGAGGTAGACCGTGCCCGCCATGGTGGCGAGCGTGACCATCAGGGTCACGAACTTGTATCTGAGCACGAGGTCGAGCGACTTTTCGTAGCCGCGGAGCCACGAATTGAACATCCACTCGAACAGGCGCAGCACGACGTTCTGCTTCTCGCCCTCGTGATGCGTTCGCAGCACGCGCGCGCACAGCATCGGGGTGAGCGTCAGCGAGACGAACCCCGAAATGACGATCGCGACCGAAATGGTGACGGCGAATTCGCGGAACACGCGTCCGACCATGCCGCCCATCAGCAGCACCGGGATGAACACGGCGATCAGCGAGAACGTGATCGAGATGATGGTGAAGCCGATCTCGCGCGCGCCTTTCAGCGCGGCCTCGAACGGCCGCATGCCGCCCTCGATATGGCGCACGATGTTTTCCAGCATCACGATGGCGTCGTCGACGACGAACCCGACCGACAGCGTGAGCGCCAGCAGCGTCATGTTGTTGATCGAGAAGTTCAGCGCATACATCACCGCGCAGGTCGCGATCAGCGAGATCGGCACCGCGAGCGCCGGAATGATGGTCGCCGACACGGTGCGCAGGAACAGGAAGATGACCAGCACCACGAGGCCGATCGCGATCAGCAGCGTTTCCTGCACGTCGTGCACCGACTCGCGCACCGAAACCGAGCGGTCCATCATCACCTGCATGTTGATGGAGGCCGGAATCTGCGAGCGGTAGGCCGGGATGCGCTCCTTCACCGAGTCCACGACCGCGACCGTATTGGCGTCCGGCTGGCGCTGGATCGCGAGCACGACGGCGCGGTTGTCGTTGAAGAAGCTCGCAATGCGATTGTTCTCGACGCTGTCGATGACGTTGGCGACCTCCTCGAGCTTGATCGGCGCGCCGTTGCGGTACGCGATCACCAGCTTGCGATAGTCTGCCGCCTTGCTGATCGCGCCCGACGCCATCAGCGTCACGTCACGGTCGAGCCCCGCGATGGTGCCGACCGGCGTGTTCGAGTTGGTCTTCGCCAGCACGTTCTTGATGTCGTCGAGCGAGATGTTGCGCGCAGCCGCCGCGACCGGATCGGCCTGGACACGCACGGCGAATTTCTGTCCGCCGTAGACCAGCACCTGCGCGACGCCGGGCAACTGGGAGATCTGCTGCGCCAGCACGGTCTGGCCGTATTCGTCGACCGTCGACATCGGCAGCGTCGCCGAATTCAGGCTGATGAACATGATCGGGAAGTCGCCCGGGTTCACCTTGCGGAAGAACGGCGGGGTGGTCATTTCGACCGGCAGGCGCCGCGCCGCGACCGTCAGCGCGGTCTGCACGTCGAGTGCCGCGCCGTCGATGTTGCGGTTGAGGTCGAACTGCACCGTGATGGTGGTGATGCCGAGCGCCGAGGTCGACGTCAGCGCACTGATGCCGGCGATGGTCGAGAGCTGGCGCTCGATCGGCGCCGCGACCGAGGCCGCCATGGTGTCCGGGCTTGCGCCCGGAAGCGTCGCGGTGATCGCGATGGTCGGGAAGTCGACCGCCGGCAGCGCCGAGACGGCGAGAAGCCGGTAGGCAAACGCTCCGAACACGATCAGCGAAGCGGTGATGAGCGTCGTCATCACCGGGCGGCGGATACACGCTTCGGAGAGTGTCATGTGTTCGCCTGCCCGCCCGTTATCCGCTGCCCGTTGTTATCAGCTCCCGGCCTTGCGCTGCCGGATTTCGACCCGAGACCCGTTGGTCAGTTGAAGCTGGCCGTCGGTGACGACCTGCTCGCCGCCGTCGAGGCCGGATTCGAGCACCGTTTCGCGCCCCAGCGAGCGGGCCACCTTCACCGGCTGCACCACCGCCGCGCCGTCTTTGATGACGAACACGTAGGTGCCGCGCTGGCTGGTCTGCATCGCGGCGGTCGGCACGACCACGGCCTGCTCCTGACGCATGGTGAGGTTCACATTGACCAGCGTGCCCGGCCACAGCACCTCGTTCTCGTTCGGCATGTTGGCGCGCACCAGCACCATGCCGGTCGCCGGGTCGACCGTGTTGTCGATCATCGCGACGCGGCCGAGCGAGCGCTTGGCGTCGCCCGGCGCCATCGCCTCGACGGTCGGAATGCCTTCGGCCATCGAATCGCGCAGCGGCGGCAGGTTCTGCTGCGGCACCGGGAACGACACGTAGACCGGCGCGGTCTGGATGATGGTGGCGATCGGGACCAGATCGGCGGAGCGCACGAAGTTGCCGACCTTCACCGAGGCCGCGCTGATGCGGCCCGAGATCGGCGCGGTGATCGTCGCGTAACTCAGTTGCACCTGAAGGTTCTTCAGCTGCGCCTCGTCGGCCTTGAGCGCCGCCGCGTAGACGGCGGACTGGGTCTTGGCATTGTCGAGATTGGTGATCGGCGTCGCGTTCTTCGCCACCAGTTCGGTGTAGCGGCGCATGTCGCGCTCGGCGCCTTCGAGTTGTGCCTTGTCGCGCGCGATATTGCCTTCGGCCTGCAGAATCTGCGCTTCGATCGCACGGCCGTCGAGCTTGATCAGGACGTCGCCCTGCTTCACCCGCGCGCCGTCGGTGAACAGCACCGCGGTGATCTCGCTGTCGATGCGGCTCTTGAGCGCGACGCTGGCGATCGGCGTCACGGTGCCGAGCGCCTCGATCAGCACCGGCGTGTCGCGCTTGACCGCGATGGCGACTTCGACCCCCACGAGCCGCGGCGCGGCCGGCGCCTGCGCCACCGCGCCCTGCGGAGCGAAAAGGGCCGGATTCCACTTCCATGTCGCTGCGGCGGCCCCCGCCACGGCGAGCACAACGACCAAGGCCAACGTGCTTCGCTTTGTCACGCGTTCAAGGCCCCGGGTTGGAACACCCGCGGCCCCCTCTGGTTTTCCTCGTCCCCCCGGACGCAGCGCACCGGCAAAGTCGACTCTGCGCCCTTACCAAGCGGCGGACAACTAACACATTTGTTTCAACGTGTATAAGTCCGTATCGCGCAATTTACCGTTCGCAGGCCCGCCGGTATTGGGCATGGTGAACAGCCTCGGACTGGACCCATGCGCATCGCCACCTGGAACGTCAATTCTGTCAAGCAACGGGTCGAGAACCTGAGCGCGTGGCTGCAGGAGCGCCAGCCCGAGATCGTCTGCCTGCAGGAAACGAAGTGCCAGGACGAGGCGTTCCCGCGCGAGCCGTTCGAGGCGCTGGGCTACAACGTCGCAATCCACGGGCAGAAGACCTTCAACGGCGTCGCGATCCTGTCGAAGCTCGCCTTCGACGAGGTGACGCCGCGCCTGCCGGGCGATCCGGAGGACGACCATGCGCGTTTTCTCGAGGCCGTGGTGTCGACACCTACCGGCGCACTGCGGGTGGCGTCGATCTACCTGCCCAATGGCAATCCAGCCGATACTCCAAAATACGACTACAAAATCAAATGGATGAATCGTCTTTTTGACTATTCACGCGAGCGGATGAAGCTGGAAGAGCCGCTGGTCCTGGCCGGCGACTACAACGCAATCCCGGCCGACGCCGACGTCCACAACCCGGAGCTGTGGCGCAACGACGCGCTGTTTCTGCCCCAGACGCGCGCCCGCTGGCGGGCGCTGACCTATCTCGGCCTGACCGACGCCATCCGTGCCACCACGGATGATCCCGGTCTCTACACCTTCTGGGACTATCAGGCCGGCGCCTGGCAGAAGAACAACGGCATCCGGATCGACCATCTGCTGCTCTCCCCGCAGGCAGCCGACCGGCTCGTCACCGCCGGCATCGACAAACACGTGCGTGCCTGGGAGCGGCCGTCGGACCACGTTCCGGTGTGGATCGAACTCGATCTGGAGAGTGCGCAAAAGACCTAAAGCGAGATGACTTTTCTTCGAATCGTCATCTCGCTTTAGGTTATTGGTGGAGCATGATCTTTTCCGAAAACCGGTATCCACTTTTCGGGATCATGCTCTACCGGAATGATCGCTATTCGCGCCTGCCGCTTCTCCAGCGCGACAGCAGGTCGGCCGCGTCCGCGCGCTCGTCGTTCGAGGCCTGCTTCAGCGCCGACTCGTAAAGCTCGCCGATCCACGCATCGGCCGTGCCGGCATTGGAGTGCGCGACCGCGAGCCACATCAGCCCGCGCGCCGGCTGGCGCGGCAGGCTGTTCTCGCCCTTGAACAGCAGGCGCCCGAGCACCGCCTGGGCCTGATACTGACCCTTGTTGGCTGCGGAATTCAGCCAGCGAGCGGCCTGACGCGGATCGTTGTTCGCGCCGCTGCCGTCGAGCAGCAGGCGGCCGAGATGATACTGCGCGTCGGGATCGGCGAAGTATGACGCCGCATAGGCGTACATATGCCGCGCGCGGCCGAGATCGGCCTTCACGTCCGTGTCCGCGATCCCCTCGCGATAGTAATGCCCGAGCGACACGAAGGCGTTCGCGACATAGCGCGCCTGCGGCCCGCCCGGATTGTCGTCGGCGTGCTGGTCGGCGATGCGGCTGAAATACTCGAACGCCTTGGCGTCGGACTGCTCGACGCCGTCGCCTTCCGCATAGATACGGGCGAGCTTCCATTGCGCCGCGACCACGCCCTGTTCCGCGGCGTATTCGAGCTGCTTGATCGCCTTGTCCTTCTGCCCGTCGCGCATCGCGCGCGCGCCGGAGCGGAACGCCTCGATCGGCGTGATCGGCGCGGCCGGCGCCGCGAACGCGGGCGGCGACAGCGAATGATCGAGCGCGGGAGCGCCCGGAGTGGTCGACAGCACGGGAATCGGCGCGCGCGGACGCGGCAGCGTCCCGCTCGGCAAGCCCATGGCCGAACCGACGCCCGAACGCGGGATCGATCCCGGCGGGCGCGGAACGTCGATCGCGCGGCTGTTCGCGGACGCCGGCATCATTCCCTGCGCGGGCGCAGCCTGGACCGGCGCGCCGACATCGGCCGAGGGACGCGTCGTTCCGTCGAACCCGAATGCTTGCGTCGCCCCGAATGCGAGGCCGATCGCCAGCATGAGCGTGCGGTCAAGCGTCCGCATAACTGATCTTCTCGGCCTTGCCGCCCGGATGGGTCACCGCGCCGTTGACAGCCGGGCCGACCTGCTGGGCGTACTTCCACAGATATCCGGAGGTGAAATCGGTCTCGCGCGGCTTCCAGCCGTTCTTGCGCCGCGCCAGCTCCTCATCGGAGAGCGCGACGTCGATCGTGCCGTTGACCGCATCGATGGTGATCATGTCGCCGTCGCGCAGGAGCGCGATCGGTCCGCCGAGCGCAGCCTCAGGGCCGACATGGCCAATGCAGAAGCCGCGCGTCGCACCGGAGAAGCGCCCGTCGGTGATCAGTGCGACCTTGCCGCCGGTGCCCTGCCCGGTCAGCGCCGCCGTGGTCGAGAGCATCTCGCGCATGCCGGGGCCGCCGCGCGGGCCCTCGTAGCGGATGACGAACACGTCGCCTTCCTTGTAGGCGCGGTTCTTCACCGCCTCGAAGCAGGCTTCCTCGCCGTCGAAGCAGCGCGCGGGACCGGTGAACTGGAGCGATTTCAAGCCGGCAACCTTCACGATCGCGCCTTCCGGAGCCAGATTCCCCTTGAGGCCGACGACGCCACCGGTGACGGTGATCGGATCGTTGGCCGGACGCACGACGTCCTGGTTCGGGTTCCACTTCACGGACTTCAGGTTCTCGGCAATGGTGCGGCCCGTAACGGTCATGCAGTCGCCGTGCAGGAAGCCGTGATCGAGCAGCGTCTTCATCAGGAGCGGTATGCCCCCAACCTCGAACATGTCTTTGGCGACATAACGGCCGCCCGGCTTCAAATCCGCGATATACGGTGTCTTTTTGAAGACTTCGGCCACGTCGAACAGCGTGAACTCGATGCCGCATTCATGCGCGATGGCCGGCAGGTGCAGTGCGGCATTGGTCGAGCCGCCGGAGGCGGCAACCGTCGCGGCCGCGTTTTCCAGCGCCTTGCGCGTGACGATGTCGCGCGGGCGCAGGTTCAGCTTGATCAGATCCATGATCTGCTCGCCGGCCGCCATGCAGAAGCGGTCGCGGATCTCGTACGGCGCGGGCGCGCCGGCCGAATACGGCAGTGCCAGCCCGATCGCCTCGGACACCGTTGCCATCGTGTTGGCGGTGAATTGGGCGCCGCAGGCGCCCGCCGAGGGGCACGCGACCTGCTCGAGCTCGTCCAGGTCCTCGTCCGACATGGCGCCGACCGAGTGCTTGCCGACCGCCTCGAACATGTCCTGCACGGTGACGACCTGACCGCGGAAATTGCCGGGCAGGATCGAGCCGCCATAGATGAAGATCGACGGCACGTTGAGGCGCACCATCGCCATCATCATGCCGGGGAGAGACTTGTCGCAGCCGGCGAGCCCGACGAGGGCGTCATAGCCGTGGCCGCGCATGGTGAGCTCGACGGTGTCGGCAATCGCCTCACGCGAGGGGAGTGAGGCGCGCATGCCGGCATGGCCCATCGCGATGCCGTCGGTGACCGTGATGGTGCAGAACTCGCGCGGCGTGCCCTGCGCGGACGCGACGCCCTTCTTCACCGCCTGCGCCTGGCGCATCAGCGAAATGTTGCAGGGCGCGGCTTCATTCCAGCAGGACGCGACGCCGACGAACGGCTGATGGATCTGCTGGGTGGTCAGACCCATCGCGTAATAGTACGAGCGGTGCGGCGCCCGCGCGGGGCCTTCCGTCACATGCCGGCTCGGCAGGCGTGTCTTGATATCGGTCTTGGCGTCCATAAAACCTTGGGCCCCCCGGCCCTACGCAAACCACGCAAACACTCACTCAAGTAACCTAAGCCCAAGTTGCCCCGGCGCTACACCCGTGCGCGCCGCAACGGCTTCAGGAATGCCAGAAGGCACGCTTTGTGTTCGTGGAGTTGTATGGCCAAATCGCGGCGCGGCGCCTTCCGTTCGGATGGCTAACTCAAATTCATGTTAATATGTTGCCGCCGCGACACACGAAATGTGGACGCAAAGCCTCACCCCGATCCTGCCTGAAAGCGAAGGGCGGGCCGCATGGCCCGCCCCCCATCGGAGGTCACCCGATGTTGTGCAGTGCGATCAGTAGCCGCCCTCGTCGCAGGAGGAGAAGCGTCCATAGCCCTCGTCGGACCAGCACGCGTTCGGCGTCTGATAGACCGGCGGCGCGGCCGCCTCGACCGGCTCGATGCGTTGAGCAGCCGGCGCTTCGGTCCGGACGTGGCGTTTGTGCTTCGGCGCGGCGGAGGCCGGCGTCAGCGCGGCAACCGCAATCAGGCCTGCAGCGGCCAGGGTGAGAATCGAGCGCATGGGGTATTCCTCGTTGGTTCGGTCGCCCATGCGCGCGCCCTACCCGACGGCGTATTCACACGCCGCTCAAATACATGTGACAATCTGCCACACCATTCGTTAATGCGCTGGTACAACTAGAGAAATTGACGCGCTCCCGCACCGCACGCCGGGCAGCCATGCGCGGCTGGCGCAAAGTCACATATTGAGCACGCGCCCATAGGCGTCGAGCACGGCCTCCTTCATCGTCTCCGAGATGGTCGGATGCGGGAAGATGGTGTGCATCAGCTCTTCCTCGGTGGTCTCGAGGTTCATCGCCACCACGTAGCCCTGGATCAGCTCGGTCACTTCCGCGCCGACCATGTGGGCGCCGAGCAGCGCGCCGGTCTTCTTGTCGAAGACGACCTTCACCAGGCCCTGATCCTCGCCGAGTGCAATCGCCTTGCCGTTGCCGACGAACGGGAATTTGCCGACCCGTACCTCGCGCTTCTGCTCCTTGGCCCTGGCTTCGGTGAGGCCCACCGAGGCGACCTGCGGATGACCGTAGGTGCAGCCGGGAATCAGGTTCTTGTCCATCGCGTGCGGCTTCATCCCCTTGATCGCCTCGACGCAGATGACGCCCTCGTGCTCGGCCTTGTGCGCGAGCATCGGCGGGCCCGCGACGTCGCCGATCGCGTAGATGCCCGGCACGTTGGTCTTGCAGTATCCGTCGATCACGATGGTGCCGCGGTCGAGCTTCACGCCGAGCTTCTCCAGCCCCAGGTTCTCGACATTGCCGACGACGCCGACCGCCGAGATGACGCGGTCGACCGTGATCGACTGCGTGCCGCCCTTGCCGTCGTCGATGCTCGCGGTGAC
>Ga0105247_10003548_pt1 | contig 10144 bp, 6 predicted proteins | sample KBSS24metaG_FD_81519 | JGI IMG/M metagenome (GOLD analysis project Ga0105247, IMG submission 81519) | Switchgrass rhizosphere microbial communities from Kellogg Biological Station, Michigan, USA - KBS S2-4 metaG | ecosystem: Host-associated > Plants > Roots > Rhizosphere > Soil | place...
ATCGATGTGCTCGCGCGCACGATCGAACGTGTGATTGAGATATTTAGCTAATGTCTGAACTGAGCGAACTCTACCAGCAGGTAATCCTCGACCATAACAAGAAGCCGCGAAACTTTCGCAAGCTCGAAACGGCCAATCACACCGCTGAAGGCTTCAATCCACTCTGCGGCGATCAACTTACTGTCTACCTGAATCTCGAAGACGATACGGTCAAGGAAGTCGGGTTTGAAGGCTCGGGCTGCGCGATCTCTAAGGCAGCGGCGAGCATGATGACGCAAGCCGTCAAAGGGAAGAGCAAAGAACAGGCTGAGCACCTGTTTCACGAGTTCCACTCGATGGTTACCGGCGAGCTCAATGAAGAAACCGACGAAAACAGTCTCGGCAATTTGAAGATCTTCGCGGGCGTCCGTGAGTTTCCGGTGCGCGTCAAATGCGCCACCCTCGCCTGGCATACCCTCCACGCCGCACTCAACAAAGAAGCCCAAGTCTCTACCGAATAAATTCGGCCAAACCAGATTCAAACTGAGACAAGTAACCCTGATCGTGCTTCAGGATGAGACATATTTCTGTCCTCCTCAACGGCGAAATTTAAAAATGTGGGCGAATAGCCTCAATCTACCTCAGGTATAAACGTTGCACTAAGGCCTCACGCTCGAAAAGCTATTCTTACGTTCTACAGCTATCGCTTCATCGAGTAGCCGCTTTATTCCGGCGTTGGAGGTCTGTCTCCCCCCAGAGATCCTCCGCTTCAAAGTCGATCACACATCGCATCAATGATGGCGCCTCAGCGTGTCTGAGTGTGTTTTCCATCTGTGGAAACAAATTACGAAGGAGAATTCCATGAAGGTGAGCCCCACCAATGTAAACAGTGGAACAGCACGAACGCTGACTTCCCATCAATCCACTTCTATCTATCGGAACATTCAACTCGCAAGCAGCGCTGTGCTGCTGGTGCTGTTCGCGTTCCTGTTCTTGCCCACCGGTACAGCACAAGCGCAAACCGCGTCGGCAGCCCCCATCACCGGTGAGATCGAGCGTCTCACACTTAACAGCCAGAAAGATCCGTGGTCCGGCGGCATCATCGTCGTTGGCGGACAGAACATCATCATCCCGCGCAACCTGCTGATGGATTTGCCGGCCAATCGTCTGACGCTGAACCAGATTTTCTTCCAGGCGCCTGCTGCATGTTTGCAGCGAGCCGAGAGCGGCCTCGCGAAAGCAGATGTTTGCAACTCCAATAGGACCGGCGCCATCGCCACCATTCACGCCAATCGGACCAGCGCCGGAAACGTCATCGCCGGCGACGTCTTTCTTCAAAAAGGTCTTGACACGGTAAAAGGCAATGTCACGTACATCAATTACACCGATGGGTACTTTCGCCTGAATGGCATCGCGAACGACAACACCACCGGCGTTATGGTCCGTATCAACGATCCCGAAAACCGGCACACGGTCCAACAGGGAGCCGGCTGCCAGACCGGGACCGTCAACTGTAGTCCGGACGCCCGTTTTGGTCTTGACCCGGATAACTATACGAACACTTTCTCGACTGGCGTCCCCAGTTGTCTCCCGAGCACCGTTACGCGTTCATTCATCGATACTCTTGATATCGACGCCGACGGCAATACGACCGAGACTCTCACGACAACGAGCACCAGCACCGGCACCGGTGATCTGCTCTGTCCTTCCACCAACCGAACCGCTGATTTGATCGTCGCTGACTCGAGACGTTTCGCGCCGATTCAGATCGGAGACGTCGTGGAAGCGGAGGGCAACTTCGAGACGATCAATGGCGTGCGATTCCTATCGGCGCACACGTCGGTGGTTAATCGCGCGCTCGCCACCAGGGACGTCGCGGGCCAGCCTGACTACCTGAGTCTCGACGAAGTGGGAATCGACGCACCGGGTTTTCAAAACCAACGCGCGCGAACTCTTTTCATCGGTTTCGCAAGTCTGAACACAGACATCATGATCTGGGGGCTTCATTACGATCAGGCCAACGCCCCTCATGAGTTTCCGCTCGCAACTGTAGTGGGTTGTGACAATGCCGGCGGCGCAGGCACCTGCGGTCAGAATGGACTCGTGGCTGGCGTCGGCGGCAACATCTGGAAAATCCGCCACGACGTGGATTTCCTCGTTCCGGCAACCAAGCCACGGCTTGATCCCTGCGCTCACCTGCGCGCCGATCCGAGGTTCGCCGCCACAAATCCATGTCCTGCGGGCGGCACCTTCGAGGAGCAGTTCGGCGTTCTCAGCCCTGTTCCGCACGAGATTATGGCGCGCACGGGCAAGAAGTTTGCTGACGCGACCGGGACACTCAAGACCATCGATATCCTCGGTAATGCGGCAACCAACGGCGAGTACTTGTTCCCGTTGGGCCTCGGTCTTGGCGGCATCGTTGGACCGGAGTTCGTAGAAATCGATCTCAACGCGCTTGACACTCCCTTCAGCTTCTCCGGCCTGACGTGGAATCTCGATCGACGGCTTGGTCCTGGCGGCTGCAATGGTCCATGTGAGACCACCCCGCAGCCTCTCGATCCATTCCCGTTCGAAATCATCGATCCGCGCACGCAGGCTCCTGTTCCGACGAATCCATATAACGATCCGACCTTCACGGCGAGCCCGCTGTCGAACGCGTCAAACCGGATTCTGTCTTACGTGGACGCCAAAATTGGCAATTTCAATGGCGACGCAACTGTGATGGCATGGCCGCCGGCCAATCCGGCGTTGCAGCCAATCACTCCGACTAAGTTCTTCGTGCAGCCCACGGTGTGCGATCTAACGGCGCCCTCGGCTCCAACGGGTTTAGTCGCGGGTGCTGCGAGCCCGACCACGATCAATCTTTCATGGACGGCTTCGACCGATAACATCGCTGTTACTAACTACCTTGTTTTCCGCGACACATTGCCGTCGCCGATTGCTTCGGTGGTTGGAACCACTTTCTCTGACACGGGTCTTACGCCACTTTCGTCACACAGTTATCGAGTGATCGCGAGTGACGGAGCCGGAAATCTCTCGGGCTTCTCAAACACGGCAACGGCCAGCACGCCCGCGGATACGACAGCTCCGAGTGCACCAGCAAATCTAACCGCCGTTGGAGCAAGCTCTACCACGATTAATCTCTCGTGGACGGCGTCGATCGATAATGTTGGTGTTGTCGGCTACAACGTATTCCGGGATGGCGGCGCGCTTCCGATCGCCACGGTTTCGGCAACCAGCTTCTCCGATACCGGCCTTGGAATCGCCTCAACGCACACCTACACGGTGAAGGCTTTTGACGCGTCGAATAATCAGTCGCCGGCGTCGAACACGGCTACGGCCTCGACGCAGGGCAACGACACGATTCCGCCTACGGTTCCAACGAACCTTACGGCGACGGGATCAAGCTCAACCACTATCGACCTGGTTTGGACAGGTTCGACTGATAACTTCGCGGTGACGGGTTACAAAGTCTTCCGCGACGGCGGATTGACGGAAGTCGCCACCGTTACTACCACGTCATTCTCTGACACGGGTCTGGCGGTGAATTCAACCCATAGTTATCAGGTGTTGGCATTCGATGGAGCGAATAACCAGTCTGCGAAGTCGAATACCGCCACTGCTACGACTCAATTGGCAGGCGCCCTTGTGTCACTCTCGTTGAACCCGACTACGGTGACGGCGCCGGCATCTTCAACCGGTACGGTCACGTTGAGTGGTCCAGCACCAACGGGCGGCCTGGCCGTCACACTAACCAGCAGTGATACACGAAAAGCGCGGGTACCGCAGACGGTAACCGTGGCTGCTGGGCAGAGCACGGCGACCTTTACGGTCACAACTCTGACGGGGCAACTTGGTGGAGGACAGAACCCTGTCACCATCACGGCGACCCTCGCCGGAACGGGTAGGACAGCCGTACTCAACGTTGTCAGACCATAGTTCGATGGTCCATTTCTCTGCGTCCTCTGCGTATCTCAGCGTTCTCTGCGTTAAAGGCAACTCAAACGCAGAGGGCGCAGAGATACGCCGAGAACGCAGATGTATTTTTCTCAGCAGGCTACGCACTGTTTGAACCAGTGGGAGGGATAAAACAGCAAATGAAAATAATGCATACGTTTCTGGTAACGATAATCGTCATATTAACTATGGCGGTAGTGAGTCAGGCGCAAACTACGGCGGGCAATCTCGATCCGACGTTCGGGACGGGCGGCACTGTTAGAACCGACTTCGCCGGCAATATCGATCAGGCCAACGCCGTTGCCATTCAACCGAATGGCCAGATCATTGCCGCCGGTTCGAGCTTCAGCAATTCGAAAACGGTCGAAGACTTTATCGTCGCGCGTTACAACGCGAACGGCTCGCTCGATAAACGTTTTGGTAAAAACGGCAAGATCACAACCGACTTTTTTCGCAACGTCGATTCAATCAGCGCGATCGCGATTCAACCGGATGGCGGGATCGTAGTGGCGGGCTTTGCACAGCTCGGCGGCAGCGGCGGCACCCCACGTGTCTTCGCCCTGGCGCGCTATCGCAATGACGGCATCCCTGACACGAGTTTCGGTAATGGTGGCGCGCTCACAACCAGCTTTGGCGGCTCCTTCTCAGCAGCCAGCGCTCTCATGCTCCAGCCCGATGGCAAGATCGTCGTTGCTGGAACAGTTGATTTCAATCCGGACGTGCCCGGCAGCGGCCTTGATTTCGCGCTGGCTCGCTACAATTCCAACGGCACACTCGACGGCAGTTTTGGAAAGGGCGGCAAAGTCGTCTTCGATTTCTTCGGCAGCTTCGACCAGGCGAACGGCGCGGTTCTGCAACCGGACGGTAAGATCATCGTCGTCGGTAGCGCTTCTTACGACAGCGTCAATCGCGACATCGGATTCGCCCTCGCACGCTTCAATACCGATGGTGGTATCGACTTCGGTTTTGGCACTGGCGGCAAGCAGATCACCGATTTCTTTGGAGCCGGCGCAAAGGCGAATAGCATTGTGCTACAACCGGACGGCAAGTTTGTTGTGGCTGGAACCGCTTCTGATAGCGCGACTCGTCCGGTTGCGACTGACATCGCTTTGGCTCGTTATAACTCGGACGGCAGTCTTGATTCAGCTTTCGGCATTGGTGGAGAAACCGCGATTCCTTTTCCAGACAGCGCCACCGAACAAGGTAACGCTGTGGCCGTTTTACCGGACGGCAAGATCATCGTGGCCGGCACGGCGTTCAAGACCTTCAATACGCCACCTGACTTTGCGCTCGTGCGTTACAACGCTGATGGCAGCATTGACACAGGCTTTGGCACTAAGACGACCGACATCGCCGGCGGCACTGACGAGGGCCTGGCTATAGCAATTCAATCCGACGGAAAGATCGTAGTCGCCGGCAGATCTTTTCGCAGCAATTTTGATTTGACGCTGGCGCGTTACAGCAACGAAGCTACACCCACACCCGTGGGCGACACGACACCACCAACAGCGCCAACGGGCCTTACGGCAACCTTCAATGCCGGCACCAATGCGATCGATCTTTCGTGGACTGCGGCAACTGATAACGTTGCCGTCACAGGCTACCGGATCTATCGTGATGGTGGACCAACTCCTATCAGTACAGTCAACGGCACGACGTTCTCTGACGCAGGGCTGTCCGGAACTCACAGTTACGGAGTGACGGCGATTGACGCGGCAGGCAACGAGTCGGGTCTCTCGAATATTGCCAGCGCCACGGTTGTTGGTGGCGACATCACGCCGCCGTCAGCGCCAACTGCTCTGACTGCAACCGCTGACCTGGTCACCGGAACAATTGCGCTTTCGTGGACTGCGTCGACTGATGACGTTGGTGTCGTAGGCTATCGTGTCTTCCGTGACAATGGATCGACCCCGATCACTACCGTCAGCGGAACGACGTTCAATGATCCGAATCAGTTGGGAACTCACGTCTACGCAGTGGCGGCGATTGGTGCGGCAGGGAATCAATCGGCGTTGTCGAACAGCGCTACGGCAACGGTAACGATCCCCGAGGGTTCGACTATCGAGAACCTGACCGTGAGCCCGACGACAGTAACCGCTCCGGCGAGCTCGACTGGAACCGTTACGTTGAATGGTGCGGCGCCCGCGGGCGGAGTCACGGTAACGCTCAGGAGTAGTGACACGGGTAAGGCCACGGTTCCACCCAGCGTCACCGTGCCGGCGGGAAGTAAGTCAGCAACATTTGTTATCAGCACTCTTACGGGTAGACTAGGTGGCGGCCAAAACCCTGTTACTATCACTGCGACACTTGGCAGCAGCAGCGTGAGCGCCACGCTCACTATTCTTAGACCTTAGTGAAACTTAAAACCGTACTCGTATCACTGGTACTGGGCTGCGTAGCTTTTACGCGGCCCAGTGCCAGTGAAACCCTCCCACGAAAAGCCGTCGGCCTTCAGCTTTACAGTCTGCGCGATCAGTTCAAGAAAGACGTGGGCCAAACGTTGGACCAGGTGCGTGCATTTGGCATCTCTAACGTTGAGTTGGCCGGAACTTACGGTGTCGCGCCTGAGAAGTTCAAAGCGGAGCTTGACGCGCGCCAAATCAAACCAATCAGCGGCCATTTCCCCTATGAACAGTGCCGTGACGATATTGAAGGTGTGGCGCGCGAGGCGAAGTTGTTGGGCCTCGAATATGCCGGTTGCGCGTGGATTCCGCACAAAGATCCTTTCGACGAAAAGACTTGTCGCGAGGCGGCTGCGGTCTTCAATCGTGCTGGTGAGGCGCTGGCGAAACATGGAATCAAGTTTTTCTACCACACTCACGGTTATGAATTTCTGCCTTACCGTGACGGCACCTTGTTCGACTTACTGATGGCCGAGACGAAGCCCGAGTATGTGCGCTTCGAAATGGATGTCTACTGGATAGTTCATCCGGGCCAGGATCCGGTGAAGTTGTTGGAGAAATACGGCAAGCGCTTCGAGCTGATGCACGTTAAAGACATGAAGCGCGGTACACCGGGCGGATTCACCGGACAATCGGACGTGACCAACAACGTAGCGCTCGGCGAGGGAATCATCGATTGGCCCAACGTCTTTCGAGCAGCAAAAAAAGCCGGTGTAAAGTGGTACTTCATCGAAGACGAATCACCAACCTCCGTTGCGCAAATCCCGCAGAGTCTTCGCTATCTCGAGACGCTAAAGTTTTAAGTGGGTCACGCACGCCTTTGCGCCTTTGCGTCTTCCTTTGCGCCTTTGCGTGAACTACCTGTCACTATTACTCACAAAGGCTATCCGCTTTCCATCAGGCGACCACGAGGGGACGTTGATCGTTCCCTGACCTCCGTACACGTACGCAATCACTCTCGCCTTCATCGTCTCAATTGGCATGAGCCGAATGTAAACCTGCTTGTAGAACGGATGATCGCCTGGGTCCACATCTTTTAAGAACGACAGGAAAACAATCCACCGCCCGTCGGGAGAGATGTGCGGGAACCAGTTGTTGTATTCATCATTTGTAACCTGTTCGGGATTGCTACCATCCGGCTTCATGCGCCAGATCTGCATCGTTCCGGAGCGCGTTGAGTTGAAGTAAATATATCTGCCGTCAGGTGTGTATTCTGGTCCATCATCGAGTCCCTTTGTGTTTGTGAGCTTAGTCTCAGCACCCCCACTCACGGAGATCTTGTAGATGTCGAGCTCGCCGTCTCGTTCACCGGTATAGACCAGATATTTGCCGTCAGGTGACCAGCCGTGTAAGTACGAAGGCCCTTTAGTCGTAACTCTGCGCGGTGTGCCGCCGTTGACCGGCACGGTGTAGACGATCGATGCATTCTTGTCGTCCTTACTGTGATGACTGATAGCGAGCATCTTTCCATCAAACGACAGGACGTGGTCATTGTTGTTATTGATCGCAAAGCCCGTGTCGATTGGCGCCGGAGCTCTCTTCGCCAGATCGAAACGATATAAGCGACCGTTGCGGTTATAGATCAGCGCTTGTCCATCCTTGGTCCAGTTGGGCGCCTGAAAAGAATCAACGGCAGTGTAGACAATCTTGCGTTTGCCGGTCGCGACGTCCATCACCTCGAGATTGCTGCCGATGTAATCGCGGTACGGAACAAAGTTATCTTTCGCAGGCACAGTGATGCGAACGTTTTTGAACACGGCCCTTTCGCTCACGTCCTTGTTGTGCGAACACACAAACAGCCCGACGTATACTTCGCCGCCTAAATCGAGAGACACGGCTTCGCTCGTGAACACGTCGCCGGAGCGAGCGGCAGACATTCTGAAAGTGTTGCCCTTTCTTTCGAGCTGTAGCACATCCGCGGCGCTGACTTTCGAGACTATTTCCTCCGTTGCGGCGCCTTTCGTCCGGCGAAATTGCAATGAGCTGAGCCCGTCACCGTGGACGACCGCCACTGCATGTGGTGCATCGGCATCGAGACTCGCGCGCACCATCCAGCCAATTTTCCGGTGCGCCTCGACGCCCTTGCCAACGAACGCAGCATTGGTGGTCAGAATGAAATCGCCTCGCAAGCGCCGCCAGACAAAATGAAACTCATCACGCACGGCCCACATATTCGATCCTGCGCCTTCAATTGTGTATTCGTCTTTGTCACTATCATAGGTGGTCCGACCGGTGTGAATAGGATTGCCGATATCGCTTTGTTCAGCGAAGACACCCACCGGGCTTTGTTGAGAAAAGACTGTCAGCAGAGCGGCGACGGCAGTTAGGAATAGAATGGGACTCTTGTTCATAGGCTACAATTTACCGGGAGACTACACATGACAGGAAGCAAATTGGGAGTCGGATTCATCGGCAGCGGCTTCGTGACGAAGTTTCATATTGAAGCCTGGCGTGGTGTTCGCGATGCGGATGTGCTTGGTGTGTACAGTCCAAACACGGCGCACGCTGAGGCCGCGGCCGCCAGGGCGCGTGAGCTTCGCGTCGGCAATGCGAGGGCTTTCAAGTCCATCGAGGAGATGATTGCTGCTCCGGAGATCGATTGCGTGTGGCTGTGTGGTCCAAACCATTTACGTGTCCAGAACATGCAGGCGATCTGCGATGCGATGCAATCAGGTAAAGGTAAACTGATCGGAATCGCCTGTGAGAAGCCGCTGGCGCGTAATGTGGCGGAGGCGCGGCAGATGGTCCAACTGGTTGAGCAGTCGGGATTGCTGCACGGTTATCTCGAAGATCAGATATTCGCGCCGAGCGTGACGCGTGGCCGAGAGATCATGTGGAGCCGTGCGGCGGCATTGACTGGTCGTCCGTATCTGGCCCGCGCCGCCGAAGAACACAGTGGACCACACTCACCCTGGTTCTGGCAGGGCGAGCTACAGGGCGGCGGCGTGCTCAACGACATGATGTGTCACAGCATCGAAGTCGCTCGTTTCATGCTGACCAAACCCGGCGCGCCGCGCGCGAGCATTCGACCCGTGAAGGTGTCGGCGCAGATTGCGAGTTTGAAATGGTCGCGACCCGAGTATGTCGAGATTCTCAAGCAGAACATGGGTGTCGATTATAAAAACAAGCCCTCCGAGGATTTTGCACGAGCTACGATTAACTACCTTGACGAAGATAACAAACCGCTCATCGTCGAAGTTACAACTTCATGGAGCTACGTCGGTGCGGGCCTGCGTTTGACTCTCGAAGTGCTTGGTCCTGAGTATTCATTGAGCATGAACTCGCTCGACAGTGGCTTGAAATTATTCATGAGTCGTGAAGTGAAAGGCGCGGCCGGCGAGGATCTGGTTGAAAAACAAAATGCCGAACAGGGCCTAATGCCGGTGCTCGGGAACGAAGCCGCGGAATATGGTTACGAATCGCAGGATCGCTATTTTGTTCAATGCTTTCTCGACGGCAAGCAGCCGTCTGAGAGTTTCTACGATGGCCTCGAAATAACCGAACTCCTCATGACTGCCTACATGAGCGCCGAACAGGAGCGCACCATCCACTTCCGCCCCGAAGGCCTCGAAGCCTACCTACCGCTCGTGGCGCGCGGGTTGTGGAACGGTATGTGAATACCTCGATGTGAATAAATAACGCCGAAGGCGTTCGCTAATTTCAGCCCAGGGTTCGAGCTTGCGTGTTCATTATCATGACATGCTTTACAGATCGTTATCATGACATCCTTTACAGTTGATGGGGTAGGCTGCAGCGGTGGGAGGAGCTGCAGATGCCTTGGAGAACTGAGAGTGTCATGGATCAAC
>Ga0105247_10003549_pt1 | contig 10139 bp, 10 predicted proteins | sample KBSS24metaG_FD_81519 | JGI IMG/M metagenome (GOLD analysis project Ga0105247, IMG submission 81519) | Switchgrass rhizosphere microbial communities from Kellogg Biological Station, Michigan, USA - KBS S2-4 metaG | ecosystem: Host-associated > Plants > Roots > Rhizosphere > Soil | place...
GGAGCACGAGCGGATCGCCGGCGGCGTCGGACGGGCGATAGAGATCGGCGTCATCGACGCCGTGCTGGAGCCGTCCCGCACCCGGGCCGAACTGGCCGACGCGCTCGCGTCCTTGCCGCCGGCACGCGGAGCCCACGGCAACATTCCCCTTTAGCTGATCTCGCCCGGCGGCGCACCGGATCGCGCACGTGGAGTTGTCCCCGTTCAACCGTCGCCCAGCGCGGTCACCGTGAGTGGCGCGGTCACTCGGCTACGCCGCGGCTGCGGCTGGGTCGGTGGCCGGTTTGGAGTCGGCAACCGGTATCGCCGGATGCGCACGCTCGACTCGGCGCAGTGCAGCGAAGCCCATCGCCGCGGCGACGAAGCAGCCGGCGGCGGCCAGCCAGAGTCCGGCCCGTCCGCCCCATGCCTGCGAGATGGCACCGGCGATGGGACCGCCGATCGGGGTGGAGCCCATGAACGCCACCGCCCACAGCGCCATCACCCGCCCACGCATCATCGGGTCGGACTTGAGCTGCAGCGTGCTGTTGCCACGCGACATCACGGTGACCGTCCCGGCCCCGACGAACGCCAGCGCGACCAGTTCCGTCCAGAGGTTCGGAGCCACCGCCGCGAGTGCGATGAATACGCCGAAGATGGTGGCGCCCACCGACACCGACCGCGTTCCGGTCTTGCCGCGCGCGGCCGCCCACAGTCCGCCTAGTACAGCGCCGATTCCCATTGCCGCCGTCATGAATCCGTAGGCCTGCGAGCCGCTGCGGAAGGTCTCCCGCGCGACTACCGGCAGGACGACCTGGAACTCGTAGGTGAAGCAGCCGATCACCGCCATCATCAGCAGCGGCACGGCGAGCGACGGGGTGCGCCGCACGTAGGCCAGTCCCTCGCGCAACTGTCCCTTCGCACGTGGCGCGGCAGGCGAGGGCAGCAGCGCCGAGGTGTCCAGTCGCGCCAGGGACACGACGACCGCCGCGAAGCTCAGTGCGTTGAGGACGAAGCAGATCCCGAGGCCACCGAGTGCGATGACGACACCCGCGATCGCGGGGCCGAGCGTCCGGCCGGCGTTGACCATCGTGGAGTTGAGGCCGACCGCGTTGCGCAGGTCCTTCGGCCCGACCAGCTCCAGGACGAACGACTGCCGGGCCGGGTTCTCGAAGCAGTTGTTCAGGCCGAGCAGGACGGCCAGCACGTACACGTGCCATAGCTGCACGACGTGAGTCATGGTCAGGACGCCCAGGACGAGCGCCAGGACACCCATCTGGGTCTGCAGTGCCATCATCAGCCTGCGCTTGTCGGAGCGGTCGGCGATGACACCCGCGTACGGTCCGAGCAGCAGGATCGGCAGCGTCTGGAGCGCGACCGAGATACCGACCGCCGTCGCACTACCGGTCAACTCCAGGACGAGCCAGCTCTGCGCGATACTCTGCATCCAGGTGCCGATCAGCGAGATCGCCTGGCCGCCGGCATACCGGCGGTAGTTCGGATTGGCCAGTGACGCGAAGGTCTGCCGGCCCAGCGCGCGTCCGCTCTGCATGACGGTCACCGGGCCACCGGCCGGCTGATGTCGGCGAGCGCCTCGAGTGCCGGGAGCGCAGCCAACAGTGCGGCCGCCTCCGGCTGGGGCAACTGGGCGAGCAGTCCGGTGAACACCCTCGTCCGCACACTCCTGCTGTGTTCCCAGATCTTCCGGCCTGCGGGCGTGATCTTGACGTGCGCGACGCGTCGGTCCTTCTCGTCCGCCACGCGGCTGACCAACCCGGCGGCCTCGAGCTTGCCGATCAGGCGGGACAGCATCGTCGGGTTGACGCTCTCGAGCTCCGCGAGTTCCGCCAGCGGGACCTGCTTGAGCCGGCAGATCTGGCCCAGCACCGTCAGTTGCGTGCGGGTCAGACCCTCCTCGTTGGAGCGCCGGTCGAGTTCACGGACCGTGCGCGAGAGCGCAATGCGCAATTTGCTGATGTCGTCCTCGCTGAACGCCGCCGGCATCGGATCACCTCTTTTACTTGCCTATCGGCAAGCATACACCATTGCGCATTGCCGTTATTTGACTTTTCCTATGTGACCGATAGGCTTAGATACATGCTGTCCGGGACGCCGCTCGTCGCCAGGCTGCACGTGGACCTCAAGTCCACGTGCAGCGCGCTGTGTAGCTGACTCCTCGCCACCGCCGGCGCCCGCGACCCGCCCCTTCTCTAGGAACAGCCATGACCATCACCTCCCCGCCTCCTGTCCAGGCTCACGAGCCCGGCTCAGCCATCGACGATCCGGCTCGAACCACCGACTCGTTCCGCCGCCCACGGTCCGCAACGCGCCGCCGACGACGTTCCGGCCTCGCCACCGCCCTGCGGCGCAGCAGCGGCCTGATCGCGGTCCTCGTGTTCTGGCAGATCGCCGCGAGTGCCGGCTGGCTCGGCACACTGCTGCCGACTCCCCTGCAGGTCTGGAATGCCGCCTGGGAACTGACCAGCAACGGGCAACTGGGCGAGAACCTTGCCGCCTCGGTCGAGCGGGTCGCCAAGGGACTGGCCATCGGGCTCTCCGCCGGTCTGCTGCTCGGCCTGGTTGCCGGCCTCTTCCGCGCGGCGGAGGACGTGATCGACCCACCTTTGCAGGCGCTGCGGATGATCCCGCACCTCGCGCTCGTCCCGGTCTTCATCGTCTGGTTCGGCATCGGCGAGACCAGCAAGGTCGCGCTGATCCTGATCGGCCCGCTGTTCCCGCTCTACCTCAACGTCCTGCATGGCATCCGCGGGGTAGACGGCCGACTCGTCGAGGCCGCCACGTCTTTCGGTCTGGGTCGCCTCGAGGTGATCCGCCGGGTGATCCTGCCGGGCGCGCTCCCCCAGATCTTCGTGGGACTCCGGCAGGCGATCGGCGTCGCCTGGTTGACCCTGGTCGTCGCCGAGATGACCGCGGCACCGCACGGCATCGGCACCCTGCTCAGCGACGCGCGCGATGCGCTGCGGATGGACATCATCTTCGTGCTGCTCATCCTCTACGCCCTCCTCGGCGTCGCCACCGATCTGTTCGTCCGACTGCTCGAGAAGCGCTTCCTCGGGTGGCGACAGGGGTTCACCGGTGTCTGAACCCACCGTGCGCATCCGCAATCTGTCGCGCGAGTTCGACGGTGTCCCCGTCCTGACCGACCTCGACCTCGACGTCGCACCGGGCGAGTTCGTCGCACTGATCGGGGCGAGCGGCTCGGGCAAGACCACCCTGCTGCGCATCATCGGCGGGGTCGACAAGGGAGCCACCGGCGACCTGCAGGCGCCCACCGAGCGCGCGATCGTCTTCCAGTCCCACCGCCTGCTGCCCTGGAGCCGGGTCTGGTCGAACGTGGCGCTCGGTCTGAAGGGCAAGGACGTGCGTGCACGAGCCGACGCCGCCCTCAAGGAGGTCGGTCTCGAGGACCACGCCGAGGCCTACCCGAAGACGCTGTCCGGCGGCCAATCGCAGCGCGTGGCACTCGCCCGTGCCCTCATCCGGCACCCGCAACTGCTGCTGCTCGACGAGCCGTTCGGAGCCCTCGACGCCCTCACCCGACTCAAGGCGCAGGCCCTGGTCGCCGACCTATGGGCCCAGCACAAGCCGGCCGTACTGCTCGTCACCCACGACGTCGACGAGGCGCTGCTGCTGGCAGATCGAGTAGTGCTGCTGCGCGACGGGCGCATCGCCGAGGAGTTCGTCGTCGACGTACCCCGACCCCGCATCAACGGAACCCCAGCCCTGATCGAACTCCGCCACCGCCTGCTGACCGGCCTCGGCGTGGACCTTCCCACCCTGGAGAACGCATGACCGACACCCTGCAGTTGAGCGCCGACGTCCTGATTATCGGCGGCGGACCGGCCGGAACGTGGGCGGCGATCAAGGCCGCGCGAGCCGGCGCCGACGTGATCCTCGCCGACAAGGGCTACTGCGGTACCAGCGGTCCGACGGCCTCTGGCGGGACGGGCGTCTGGTACGTGCCCCCACGGGAGGACGCGCGCGAGGCCGCGATGAACAGCCGCGACAAGATGGGCGGCTACCTCGCCGACCGGGACTGGATGCGTCGGGTGCTCAACCAGACCTGGGACAACATGAACGAGCTTGCCGACGAGGGGAAGTACCCCTTCCCCGTCGGACCGGACGGGCAGCAGTTGCGCCGTGGCCTGCAGGGGCCGGAGTACATGCGCATCCAGCGGCGCCGGGTCAAGAAGGCGGGCGTGCGGATCCTGGACCACAGCCCGGTCCTGGAGTTGCTCACCGACACCTCCGGCGCCGTCGCGGGCGCGAGCGGGTACCGCCGCCAGGAGCGCGTGGACTACACCGTGCGCGCCGGCGCCGTGGTCATGGCCAGCGGTGGCTGCGCCTTCCTGTCCAAGGCGCTCGGCACCAACGTCGATACCGGTGACGGCGCGCTCATGGCCGCAGAGGTGGGCGCCGAGCTGTCCGGCATGGAGTTCTCCACCGCGTACGCCATCGCACCGGAGTTCAGCACGGTCACCAAGACCGCCTACTACAACTTCGCCACGTTCTACCGCGAGGACGGCAGCGTCCTGGAGGGGGCGGGGAGTCAGGGCGGACGGTCGGTGATCGCTCGCACCTTGCTGAGCGAGCGGGTGTTCTGCACCCTCGATGCGGCCAAACCCGAGGACCAGGCGGCCATGCGGCTGGGCCAGGTCAACTTCTTCCTGCCGTTCGACCGGATGGGCATCGACCCGTTCACCGACCGGTTCCCGATCACCCTGTTGTTGGAAGGCACCGTCCGCGGCACGGGCGGCGTGCACGTCGTCGGCGAGAACGGCGAGACCTCGGTGCCCGGGCTGTACGTGGCCGGTGACGTCGCCACCCGCGAGCTGATCTGCGGTGGCTTCACCGGCGGCGGCTCGCACAACTCCGCCTGGGCGATGTCCTCCGGAGCATGGGCCGGACGGGCGGCGGCCATCTACGCCGCAAGCGTCGGCCAGTGGGGCAAGGGTCGCTCGGTGCGCAGTGCGGGTGAAGCCGCATTGCGTCCGAGCGGCACTCCCGGTCGTCCGGACGGGTTCAAGGACATCGTGCAGGTGATCCGCGACCAGGTGCACCCGTACGACAAGAACTACCTGCGCCACGAGGACCGGCTGACCCCCGCTCTCGCGGCGCTCGACGACACCTGGCGCGAGCTGCGCTCGTCGTTGTTCGCGAGCGAGGGTGATGCGGTCAACGCCCGCTCGGCGGCTGCGATGATCGCCCACGCCCGCTGGATGTACACCTCGGCCCTGGCCCGTACCGAGAGCCGTGGCATGCACAAGCGCCAGGACTACAGGGAACTCGATCCGGCACAGCACCACCGCCTGTTGGTCGGCGGCCTGGACGAACTGTGGACCGCACCGAGCACGTGGTCCCGCGAGCTGGCGAGCGTGGCCTCGTGATCGAGGTCGTCTCGGCCGATCGCTGCATCGAGTGCGACAAGTGCATCGAGGTCTGCCCCACGAACGTGTTCGATCGCGGCGATGCCGGGCTACCCGTGATCGCCCGGCAGAGCGACTGCCAGACCTGCTTCATGTGCGAGGCGTACTGCCCGGTCGACGCGCTGTTCGTCGCCCCGACCTCCGGCCCACTCCCGGCGGACAGCCCGTTGCACGACGAGGAACACCTCGTCGCTACAGGCCTACTCGGCAGCTACCGCAAGGGGATCGGCTGGGGACACGGGCGCACGCCCGGAGCCCTGGTCGCCATCGGCCCGTCCCTGCCACCACCGCGGATCTCCGGCGCCCCTGCCGGCTCGTCCGCGCCGGCGAAGTCGGCACCGCTGACCGCCTGAGCGTTCCGCCTCCCTCCGTCCGTTCCGAATGTCCGCCCGGCCGCGCTCGTTGCCGGGCTCCCACCACCTGAGAAAGTCGACCCACCGTGCCCAGAAAACCGTTCCGCCCGTCCTTCCGTCTCGCCGCAGCCGCGGCCGTACTCGTCGCGGCGGGCGGCCTGACGGCGTGCTCCTCCGATGCCGGCGGCGCCACGTCCGACACGCTCCGCGTCGGCTACATCGGCACCGCCGACAAGCTTACCGGCACGCTCGGCTACCTGCAGGACAAGGGTGAACTCGCGACACAACTCGCCGACTTGGGCGTGAAGAACGTGAAGACGTTCGGGTTCCCGAACGGCCCCGACCTGAACCAGGCACTGGCCGCCGGCGACCTTGACGTCGGGATCTACGGCGACACGCCTGCGATCGTGGGACGGGCGGCCGGCCAGAAGACGCGGCTGGTCGGGCAGTCCACGATCAACCTCGACGCGGAGATCGTCACCAAGAAGAACGGGCCGACATCCCTGAAGGGGCTGGACGGGCAGACCGTGTCCGTCGCCAAGGGCTCGTACATGCACCGCTACCTTCTCGGCGCCATCGCCGATGCGGGCATCAAGCCGGCGCAGGTCCTCAACATCCCGACGGCCGACACCGCCGCCGCGCTGGAGAAGGGGGACGTCGCCGCCGCCGCACTGCCGATCGCCAACGCCGAGGCCCTGCGTGCCAAGGGTTTCCCGATCATTGATGGACTGGTCAAGGATCACCCCTCCTACGCGGGGACGTCGGTCGAGGTGGTGACGCAGTCCTACCTGGACTCGCACAAGAACTTCGTCGCTGTCTGGCAGGCGGCGCACCGCAAGGCCGTGACCGAAGCCAAGGCCGACTGGAACGCCTACCTGGCGTTCGCGCACACGCTGGCCAGCTTCCCGCCGGCGATCATCGACGCCACCACGCTGCAGGACCAGATCCCGGCCGACCCGTTCACACCCGACGGACTGAAGCTGCTGCACGGCACCCAGGACTTCCTGGTGGACCAGAAGCTGGCGGCGAAGGCCTTCTCCATCGACGACTGGATCGCGCCGGGCGCCGGGACGTGAGTCCGCCGGCGCGTCACACCACCTGGTGCAGCAGGGTGACCGGCTGTCCCCACGAGCCCTCGCGGTAGGGCTCGAGTTCGGCGTCGAAGGCAGCGCCCAGCAGTTCGTCCAGACCGTGCCGCAGTTCCTGCGCGTCGCGGGCGCGGGCCAGCAGCCCGCGCAGCCGCTCCTCCCCCACCACCACGTCGCCATTCGCGGCGATCGCCCAACGGTGGAAGCCACGACCCGGCACGTAGGCGAGTCGCTCGCCGTCCGAGACGGACGTGCCGTTCTCGGCGATCTCGAAGACGAGCATGGGCCACGCGCGCAGCGAGGCGGCGAGGCGGGCGCCCATACCGATCTCGCCGTTCCAGGTGGCCTCGGCGCGCAGGTGGTCGGGTGTGTACGGCTGTGCGGTCCACTGCAGCCGGGCGGGACGGCCGAGCACGCCGGCCAGCGCCCACTCGACGTGCGGCGCGATGGCGGACGGGCAGCAGTGCAGGTACACCGCACCACGCGTGGTCGGGGCGTACCCGGGCTGGGCAGACGACATCGCACACCTCCTGAGTTGACGCTCCGCGACGGCAGCGTCTTCCCCAACGAGGCCATCGCGTCACATCAGAGGCGCGTGAGCACCATTGTGACCGATGAGGCGCCAGTTGCGCCACTCGCGTCCGGTCGGTCACGTCGTCTACGTCGCCAAGGTGAACTCGGACGGCTCCTTCTACTTCCGTTGACCCTGGCGGCTACGAGGCGAGGACGGCGGCCGCGAGGCGTTCGGGCGAACCCGGTGCGGTGTCCAGGTACAGGCACGGTTCGACGGCCTCGACCTCGATCACGACCGGACCACCGTCCGGGCCCGGCACGAGGTCTACCCGGGCGTACACCGGCGTGCCGAACTGCGCCGTGATCACCTCGATCACCTGCTGCGCCAACGCCTGCTGGGCCGCGTCCGCCGACCCCGGGGTGACCAGATCCTCGTCGAACATCACGGCGGCGGCCGCGTAGTCGCTGCCCTCGTTCACCAACGGCGCGATCCCCGGCGAGCGCAGCACCGGCTTCTTGTGCAGCACATGCGACAGTTCTCCGCCGAGGAACACCAGCGCCGTCTCGCCCAGTTCGTCGACGCCGGTCAGGTACGGCTGCACCATCGCCGTCCTGCCCGACGCCGTGATCGCACCGATCAATGACCGGGCCGCGGCGTGCGCCGACGGCACGAACCGCCCGGTGTCCCGGCCGCCCGCCGAGACCGTGGGCTTCACGACCACCTCGCCGGACAGCGCGGGCGCCGACTCCCCCGGCGCGACGAAGACGGTCGGCACGGTCGGCACCCCGAGGTCGCGCAGATAGACCTTGTCCGAGTTGACCTCGAGCAACTCCGGCGGGTTCCGGAGCCGGTCCCGGCCGACCCGGTACGCCCACGCCACGAACTCGTCCCGATGCGGGGTGTAGTCCCAGGTCGAACGGACGACGACGCGGTCATAGACCGACCAATCCACCGCCCGGTCGCTCCACACCCGGTACTCCGCGTCGAGCAGCGCGGCGGCCGCCCAGTCGTCCTCGAAACCGGCGGGCAGCTCGGAACAGGTGGCGAAGGCGATGCGCATGGGTGGCATTCTCCCGTCGTTTCCCGGACAACGCCCTGCAGTTTGCCGTCGATACACCTGGCCTTCCTAGCTTCGACATCATGCAGGCACGGTCCGCGCTCGTGGTCATCCCCGCCCGGGGTGGCTCCAAGGGCATTCCCGGCAAGAACCTGCAGACCGTCGGCGGCCTCACCCTGGTCGGACGTGCGGTCAGGACGGCGCGCGCGGCCATCACCGTGGGGCGCGTCGTCGTCTCCACCGACGACCCCGCCATCGCACAGGAAGCCCGCCGCCACGGCGCCGACGTCGTGGAGCGTCCGGCCGAACTGTCCGGCGACACGGCCAGCTCCGAGTCCGCCGTCCTGCACGCACTCGACGCCCTCGCCGACGATCCCGAGATCACCGTGCTTCTGCAGTGCACCTCGCCGTTCGTCGACCCCGCGGACCTGGACGCCGCGATCACCGCGGTGGCCGAGGCGGTGCACGACGTGGTCGTCGCGGTCACCCCTACGCACGATTTCCAGTGGACGCTGGATGGCGACACCGTCCGCCCGGTCGGGCACAGCATCGACAATCGTCCGCGCCGCCAGGAACGGGCCCCGCACTTCCGCGAGACCGGCGCCTTCTACGCGATGCGCACTGCGGGCCTGCGCACCGCCGGCACCCGGTTCTTCGGCGACATCGGCATCCGGCCGGTCGACCCGGACACCTCGCTGGAGATCGACGAACCAGGCGATCTCGAGCGGGCCCGCCGGCTCGCGGCGGCACAGCCGCAGCGGCTCACCGGTGTCGAGGCGATCGTCACCGACTTCGACGGCGTCCACACCGACGACCACGCCTACGTCGACGCTGCCGGCGTCGAGCAGGTGCGGGTGCACCGCGGCGACGGCCTGGGCGTCGCCGCGATCCGCCGCGAGCGCATTCCCTTCCTGATCCTGTCCAAGGAGCGCAACGCGGTCGTCGCGGCCCGGGCTACCAAGCTCGGCGTCGATGTGCTGCAGGGCATCGATGACAAGGCCGCCGCCCTCAAGGAATGGGCGGCCGACAACCACATCGACCTGGCGAACACGGTCTACGTCGGCAACGACGTCAACGATCTGCCCGCGCTGGCCCTGGTCGGCCGGCCGGTGGCCGTCGCCGACGCCCGCCCCGAGGTCCTCGCGGCAGCGCAACTGATCCTCACCCGACGTGGCGGCGACGGTGCCGTCCGCGAGCTCTGCGACATGGTCCTTGCCGGCCGTGCGACCCGTCCCGGAAGGACTACGTCATGACGAGCACCACCCTGCCCAGCACGGTGACCATCGGCGAGCACACGCTCGGCGCGGAAGAGCCGGTCTATGTGATCGGCGAGATCGGCCTGAACCACAACGGCGACATCGAGATCGCCAAGCGCCTCATCGACGTCGCGGCCGCGGCCGGCTGCCAGGCCGTCAAGTTCCAGAAGCGCACCCCTGAGATCAGCACCCCGGCCGACATGCGGGACGTGCAGCGCGAGACGCCGTGGGGCCTCATGAGCTACCTGGACTACCGCTACCGCGTCGAGTTCGGCCGCGCCGAGTACGAGAAGATCGCCACCCATGCCGCCGACCGCGGCGTGCAGTGGTTCGCCTCGCCGTGGGACGTGCCGTCCGTCGAGTTCCTCGAGGAGCTCGACGTGCCCACCCACAAGGTCGCGAGCGCCTCGCTCACCGACCACGACCTGCTGCGGGCGCTCGCCGA
>Ga0105247_10003550_pt1 | contig 10139 bp, 6 predicted proteins | sample KBSS24metaG_FD_81519 | JGI IMG/M metagenome (GOLD analysis project Ga0105247, IMG submission 81519) | Switchgrass rhizosphere microbial communities from Kellogg Biological Station, Michigan, USA - KBS S2-4 metaG | ecosystem: Host-associated > Plants > Roots > Rhizosphere > Soil | place...
ACGAAGATCGGCACGAGGCAGAACTTGTCCGCGACCTCGCGCGGGACGAAGTTCAAGAGCTGTCGCGAGAAGTCGACGTGGTAGAGCGACACCCACGGCACGCTGAGCTGCTGGCTCAACGTCTGCGTGAGCTGGGTCTCGTTCACGAGCCCGTCTTGCACGAGCAGGTCCCCGAGGCGCTGGCCCGGAGGGCGCGCGATCGTGAGGGCATGATCGAGCTGCTCTTGCGTGATCACCGACGCCGAGACCAGGAGCTCTCCGATACGAAGCCGCGCTGCCACGCGAGGATGGTACGCGCGCCGCTCGATTCCCGGCAAAAAACAGGACGTTCGTGGAACGCTTCCGCTGGGTGTCGGTCGACGTCGGCGTCGCGCGCAGGACGAACGCGGTCGAAACCCGCTTCCAAGGCGCTCGTTGCGCCGTGATATGGTGGGTGGAGCGATGCGCTCTTGCCCGCAATGCGGCTTCGACTGCGACGCGGCTCATAAATTCTGTCCGTCCTGCGGCTTCCCGATCAGTCAGATCGCGAAGGACAGCGAGGATCCTCTGGTCGGCCGCCGCCTGCCCGGCGGGTACGTCATCCTCGAGCTCGTCGGCGTCGGCGGCATGGGCCGCGTGTACCGCGCCGAGCAGACGAACCTCGGGCGCACCGTCGCGATCAAGATCATCCACCCGCACCTGGTCGGCGAGGAGAACGCGGCGGCGCGCTTCATCACCGAGGCGCGCGCCGCGAGCCGCCTGAACCACCCGAACTCGGTCGCCGTCATCGATTTCGGCAAGACGAGCGACGATCAGCTCTACCTCGTCATGGAGTTCTTGCGCGGCCGGGACCTCGCGCGGATCGCGTACGACGAGGGGCCCCTGCCGCTCAAGCGGGTCATCGACATCCTGCGCCAGGTGCTCGCCGCGCTCGGCGAGGCGCACCACAACGAGATCATCCACCGCGATCTGAAGCCCGAGAACATCATCCTCGAGCCGATGCGCGCGGGCGGAGACTTCGTGAAGGTGGTCGACTTCGGCCTCGCGAAGATGCGGCTCGAGACCGCGCCGTCGATCACGAGCCCCGGCATCGTGTGCGGCACCCCCGAGTACATGAGCCCCGAGCAGGGCCGCGGCGATCCGCTCGACGCGCGCAGCGATCTCTACGCGGTCGGCGTCATCCTCTACCAGCTCCTCGCCGGGCGCCTGCCGTTCGAGGCCGACTCGCCGACGCAGGTCGTCCTGATGCACATCTCGAAGCCGCCGACCGATCCGCGGCAGGTCGCGCCGGGGCGGCGCATCCCCGAGTCGATGGTCGGCGTCCTCATGAAGATGCTGTCCAAGGAGCCCGAGGATCGCTACCCCGACGCGGACTCGCTCTCCGCGGCGCTCGCCCGCACGCTCCACGACGCGGAGCTCGGGACGTCGGCGCGATCGGCGACGCTCAGCTCGGTGCGCTGCGCGCGCTGCGGCGCGATGAACGCCGTGTCGCAGAAGTTCTGCGGCGAGTGCGGCAACAGCATGTCCCCGGCCGATCCGCCGGAGCAGATCGTGATCCCGCAGGCCGCGCGGTTCCCCGCGTCGCAGAGCGGCGTCACGCCGATCGTCCCGCCGAGCGAGCGCGGCGGGATGCGCCCGCGCTTCCCGCTCCCGTTGCTCGGCCGCGACGACGATCTGGCGTGGCTCGAGGAGCGGCGCTCCGCCGCGCGGACCGGGCTCGTCGCGGCGCGCGTCGTCGGCGACTCGGGGATGGGCAAGACGCGCCTCGTCCGCGAGCTGCTCGTCCTCGCCGCCGCCTCGGGCGACACCGTGGTCGTGGGCGGGCCCGATCCGGCGTGGGCCGAGGTCGGCTTCTACACGCTTCGCAGGGTGATCCAGTCGCTCGCCGGGCTGCCTCCGGACGGCGGCGGGAGCCGGGCGTGGATCGCCGCGGGGGCGGAGGCGCGGCAGGGGCTCGCCGACGTCTTCGGCACCGAAGCCCTGGACGCTGGCGCCTTCGGCGCCGCCAGGGAGAGCGCGTCGAGCGTCGCGCGGCTCTCGCCCGACGTCCGCCGCTACGCCGCCGCCGAGGCGCTCCGCTGGTCGCTCGTCCGCGCCAACGAGCGCGCCGACGGGCGGCGGATCGTCCTCGCCGTCGACGACCTGCAGAGCGTCGACGGCGCGAGCCGCAACGCGATCGCCGACTGCGTCGCCGAGCCGCCGCTCGCCCCGGTGCTCCTGATCGCGTCGCACACCCCCGAGTACCGCCCCGACTGGTCGCCCTCGTCGGGCGCGCCGCGGATCATCGGCGGCCTCCCGGGGAACGTGGTCACGAAGATCCTCGCGTCGACGCAGACGCCGAGCGCGCCCTCGCTCAGCGGCGGGCGCGGCATCCCACCGCTCTACGTCGATCACCTGGTCCGCTTCCTCCACGAGCACGGCGGCGGCGCGCCGGCGCGCCTCGCCGATCTCATCGCGCTCCGCGTCGAGCGGCTCTCCGCCGACGCGCGCCGCCTCCTGCAGGCGATCGCCGTCGTGGGCGACGACGCGACCCCGGAGATGGTGCAGCCGCTCCTCCCGAGCGACGCCGACGGGCAGCAGCTCCGGGCCGCGAAGGACGTCCTGATCCGCGCCGGGATGATCGAGCCGGTCGGCGAGACCGGCGCGAAGACGACCCACCCCCTCCTCCGCGAGGTGGTGCTCGCGTCGATCCCCGCGGCCGTCCGCAAGCGCCTCCACGCGATCGCCGCCGAGGGGGCGCAGGACCGCGGCGCGCCGCTCGAGGTGCGCGCGATGCACGAGCTCCACGCCCAGAACGCGTTCGAGGCGCTCATCCTCCTCGAGCGGGTGAGCGCGCTGTGCGCGGCGCGCGGCGACCTCGACGGGAACATCATGACGCTCCGCCGCGGCCTCGAGCTCGCGCGGCGCGAGCTCTTTCGCGGAGAGCTCGACGACCCGATGCGCGCCGTCCTCATCTTCAGCCGCAAGCTCGGCGAGGCGCTCGCGCTCGCCGGCGCGTACATGGACGCCGAGGGGGTGCTCCGCGAGGCGCTCGACATGACCGGGCCGAGCGGGCAGGACCGCGCGCGCGTCCTCGGCGCGCTCGCCCACGTCGCGCACGGGCGGCAGCGGCCGCAAGAGGCGCACGCCTACCTCCGCGAGGCGCTCGAGCTCGCCACGCGGTCCAACTCGAAGGACCTCTTGACGTCGCTCGAGGATCTGCAGCGCGCGCTCCCGTCGTGATCCGCGCGGCGCGCGTCGCGCCCGCGCCCACGCGCAGGGCGGCGGCGGCGTCCATCGCCGCGGCGTTCGCGGTCGCGTGCGGCGCGAGCGAGCCCGCGTCGACGAAGGGCGCGGCCGCGCCGCCGCGGATCGAGCCGCCCGCGGGGTTCGCGCAGGTCGCCTCGCTGTGCGCCGCGATCGCGAGCTGCGCGGGGCCGCGCGAGCCCGGAGCGGCCCGCGATCCCTCGGCGTGCGCGGAGGCGTGGCTCGCGCGCGCGTACGGGCCGAGGTCCGCGTGCCTCCTCCGCGCCGGCGCGCCGAAGGCGGGCGATGGGTGCGCGGCGATCCGCGCGTGCCTGCGCGGCGACGACCCCGCGGCCGCCGCGTTCTGCGACGCGCACCCCGGCGTCTTCACCGCGTGCGACGGCGCGCGCTTCGTCTCGTGCGGCGGCGACGACGGCCGGTCCACCGCCGTCGACTGCGCCGCGCTCGGCGCGAGCTGCGCGGAGGCGCGGATCGCGAGCGGCGTCGTCGAGCGCGGGTGCGCCTCGCCGCGCCTCTGCCCCGAAGGAGCGCCCGAGGCGCGGTGCGAGGGCGACGCGGGCAGCGGCGCGATCGTGACGTGCCACGCCGGGATCGCGGAGCGGATCGCCTGCGGCGCCGGGGAGCGGTGCGCGCCGCGCGCCGACGAGGGCGGCGCCCCGAGCGCCGCGTGCGCGCTCGACGACGACGCGTGGTGCGACGACCCGGGCGACTCCGCGTGCGACGGTCACGACCTCGTCACCTGCGCGCCGTACGGCGAGGGCGGCGCGCGGACGCGGACCGACTGCGCGAAGCTCGGCCTCGCGTGCCGCGAGCGCGGCCGGCGCGCCGCGTGCGTCGTCCCCGGAGCGGAGCCATGCGCCGGCGACGGCGCGCGGTGCGACGGCGATCGCCTCGTCTACTGCGCGGCCGGGGTCCTGGCGCGCGTCGCCTGCGCCTCCGCCGGCCTCGGCCCGTGCCGCGAGACGCCGCTCGCGCCGGGCGCCGCGTGCGACCCGCCGGTCGCCGACCGCGGCCCAAACTAGGCAAAAAATAGGCAAAGCGTTAGAGTCGGCGGGTCATGCCCAGGCACGCAGACGATCCGGCGCTGGGGGTGGAGTCCGTATCGACCGGCGACGGCCTCGTCATCCGCGTGCGGCGCATCCACCGGCGCGATCTCAATCGGACCTGGGAGTTCCTGAAGCTCGTCTTCCGCGACGTGAACCGCGAGACCGTCGAGTATCAGCGCCCGCGCTCGAAGAAGCGGTTCCTCGAGGTGTACGAGGAGGAGGGCGTCGAGCAGCTCGTGTTCGAGGTGACGACGCCGGACGGCGACCTCATCGTCGGCTACGCCGAGTGCACGTTCGAGATCTTCGGCGAGGACAACTGGATGAACGAGCGCTACTTCGCGAACCGCGACATGCGCCCGCTCTTCGTCGAGGAGCTCGCCGTGCACCCCGGCTACCAGGGGCAAGGGATCGGCGGGTTCATCCTCGAGCAGCTCGATCACCTGGCGAAGATCCGCGGCTGCACGCACCTCGTGCTCGAGGTCGCGGAGAACAACGAGTCGGCGCTCCACTTCTACAAGGCGCGGAGCTTCTTCAAGATGGACGCCGCCATCTTCATGGCGAAGAAGGTGAACGTCGGGTCCGATCTCCTCCCGCCGCGGAAGCTGCGGAAGGCGCGCTCCGACGACGACTCGAAGGCCGGCGCGGTGAGAGCCGGCGCGGCGAAGACCGGCGCCCGCAAGGCCGGCGCGACGAAGAACGGCGCCCAGGCCGGACCCGCGAAGAAGAGCGCCGCGAGGAGGCCACCCCCGCGATCGAAGGACGGAGGCGGGAGCTGACCGCCGAGGCCGCCGCGAGCCAGGGGCCCAAAGAGACGAGATCCGCGCCGCACATCGCGCGGTGGGACCTCGACAAGACGTACCTGCGCACCGAGTTCGACACCTTGCGCGATCTCGTGCGGACGGCGATGGAGCGGCCGCAGGAGAAACGGACGAACCCGGGCGCGGCCACGCTCCTCCGCGAGATGGTGCGGAGCGGCGTCTCGGTGCACATCCTCTCCGGATCGCCGGAGCAGATGCGGAGGAAGCTCGAGGACAAGCTCCGCCTCGACGGGATCACCTGGGACAGCTTCACGCTCAAGCCGAACTTGCAGAACCTGCTCCGCCTGCGGTTCCGCGCGGTGCGCGATCAGCTCGGGTACAAGCTGCCGGCGCTCCTGCGGTCGCGGGTGCTCGCGCAGCGCGCGGAGTCCGGCGTCGCCGGGGGGCGCAAGGAGACGCTGTTCGGCGACGACGCCGAGGCCGACGCGTTCGTCTATTCGCTCTACGCCGACGTCTGCTCGGGCCACGTCGGGACCGAGGCGATCTTCCAGATCGCGACGCGCGGGCGCGTCTACCCCGACGTGCTCGAGTCGCTCCTCGAGTACACGCGCGGCCTCGATCGGCGCGAGGTGGTGGAGCGGATCCTGATCCACCTCGAGCGGCAGACGCCGCCCGACGATTTCCGCATCTTCGGCGGGCGCGTCGTGCCGTTCTACAATTATCTGCAAGCCGCATTCGTCGTCCACGAGGACGGGCGGCTCGCCGCGGACGCCGTCCTGCGCGTCGGCGTGGAGCTCGTGGTGCAGCACCGCTTCGACGGCGACGCGCTCGCGCGGAGCTACCTCGATCTCGCGCGGCGCGGCCACCTCCGGGGGACGAAGATCGACGACGTCGCGCGCGCGTTCGACGCGTGGGGCGATCGGATGCCGGCGTTCGCCGAGCTCCGCAGGATGGTGGAGCGGCTCCCGTCGCTCGCCGAGACGGCGCGGGGCGCGTGGCGCGGCGCCGATCAGTCGCTCCCCGACTACACGGCGCTGGTCGAGGACCACAACCCGCGGCACAAACGACGCGCGCGCTGATCGAGCGCGGAGGCCGGCCGGCGCCGCCCGGCCCCCGCGTCCCGCATGAGCCGATCGGCGATCGCGGGGACGGTGAAGGCCGCGGGGCGACGCGCGCCTCGAGCGGGGACGAGCATCGCCGGCGATCACCGTTCGGTCGTTCGTCGTCGACGTCGAATCGCTTCGCGTGCTGGACTGAATTGGTCATGCCGATTGAAAGTTCGTCGCACGGCGGCCCTCCTCCAGGGCCCGCGACGCTTCGTATCTTGTTGGTCGAAGACTCCGAGGCGGACGCCAAGCTCGTCTCGCGCGAGCTCTCGCGCATCGGTCAGCCGGTCGAGTTCGAGCGCGTCGACGACGCGGAGGCGATGCGCGACGCGCTCCTCCGCGGCCCGATCGACGCCATCGCGTCCGACTGGTCGATGCCGCGCATGACCGCGCGCGCCGCGCTCGCCCTCGTCCAGGAGCTCCGCCTCGACATCCCGTTCATCATCGTCTCGGGCACCATCGGCGAGGAGCGCGCCGTGGACCTCCTCCGCGCCGGCGCGCGCGACGTGGTCCTGAAGGACAACCTCTCGCGCCTCAATCCGGCGATGCTCCGCGAGCTCGCGGAGAAGAGAGAGCGCGACGCCAAGCGCGACGCCGAGGAGCGCGCGCGCGAGTCGGACGAGAGATACCGGGTCCTCTTCGAGGGGAGCCCGATGCCGCAGTGGGTCTACGACAGCGCGACCCTCGCCATCCTCGCCGCGAACGAGGCGATGGTGCGGACGTACGGGTTCAGCCGCGAAGAGCTCGCGGCGATGACGCTGCTCGACATCTTCCCCGAAGAGGACGTGCCGGCGCTCCTGGACGAGCTCCCACACGAACCCTACGAGCAGGGGCGTATCTGGCGCCACCGCACCAAGGACGGCACGATCCTCACGACGGAGATCTACGCCCACCCGATCGAGTTCGGGGGGCGCGACGCGCGGCTCATCGTGGCCAACGACGTGACCGAGCGGCGGCGCCTGGAGGAGCACCTGCGCCAGTCGCAGAAGATGGACTCGGTGGGGAGGCTCGCGGGCGGCGTGGCCCACGATTTCAACAACCTCCTGTCCGTCATCCTCAGCTACTGCGAAATGATGCTCGACGGCATGCCGGCGGACACGCCGATGCGCGACGACCTGGGCGAGATCCACGGCGCGGCGAAGCGCGCCGCCGACCTGACGAGCCAGCTCCTCAGGTTCAGCCGGCAGCAGGTGCTGAAGCCGCAGGTGGTCGACATCAACGAGGAGCTCGCGGCGATGGACCGCAGGCTCCGTCACTGGCTCGGCGCGGACATCGATCTCGTGACGATCACCACGAAGCCGCTCGGCCGGGTGCGCGTCATCACCGGGACGATCGACCAGATCATCATGAACCTGTCCTTGAACGCGCGGGACGCGATGCCGACCGGCGGCAAGCTGACGCTCGAGACGTCGAACGTCACGATCGACGAGGACTACGCGCGCCAGCACCTCGGGGTGAAGCCCGGGCACTACGTGATGCTCGCCGTGACCGACAGCGGCGTGGGGATGGACAAGGCCACGCAGGCGAGGATCTTCGAGCCGTTCTTCACCACGAAGGCGCTCGGCAAGGGGACCGGCCTCGGCCTGTCCACCGTGTTCGGCGTGGTCAAGCAGTCGGGCGGGAGCCTCTGGCTCTACAGCGAGGTCGGCAAGGGGACGACGTTCAAGGTCTACCTCCCGCGGATCGACGACGACGACATCGAGCCGGTGGAGCGCGAGGTGCCGCTCCGATCGCTCCGCGGTGACGAGACGATCCTCCTGGTCGAGGACGACGACCAGGTGCGCACCGTCGCGCGCGGCATCCTCACGCGGAGCGGCTATACGGTGGTCGAGGCGCGCGACGCCGCGGAGGCCATCGAGCGGTCGGCGGACCTGCCCGACTCGTTCGACCTGATGCTCAGCGACGTCGTGATGCCGCAGATGAGCGGGCCCGAGCTCGCGAAGCGCCTGGCGAACGAGCAACCGAAAATGCTTGTGCTTTGCATGTCGGGGTACACGGACGACAGCATCGTGCGCCACGGCGTCCTCGACGCGCGGATGGCGTACCTCCAGAAGCCGCTCACCCCGGTCGCGCTGACGCGGAAGGTGCGCGAGGTCCTCGACGCCGAGAAGCAACGCAAGGAGTAGCGCGTGCGCCGACGCGCGGTGAGGCGAGCGGCGAGCGGGTCGGGGGCGGCACGAGACGCACCGACCCACGCGCCTCACGCCGCGCGGTCCTCGCGGTGACCACGCGGCGAGCCTGAGGGGGCGACGCGGCTCGAAGGCCGCGCCGCTCCCGAGCTATCCAGCCAGAGTCACCACTCCACTTCGTACGCGCACTCGCTCCCGCCCTGGTGGCGGCACGGGCCCGCGTCGTGCTTGACGCTGGCGTTCGGCGCGTAGCGGCGCGCGAGGGTCTCGATGATCCCGAGATCGAACGCGCACGGATACGGGTTGTCGCAGAACATCTTCCCCTTGGTTCCGCCGCCGTACGACCAGCGATACCCGCCCATGCGCCCCTCGGCGTTCTTGCTGTGGTTCATGTAGTAAGCGACGTTGAGGAGCTCCATCCCCTTCTCGACCGTGTCGATCCCGGGCGGAAAAATCGCCTTTTCGGTGACGAACGAGCCGACCTTACGCATGAACTGCGCGCCGAACTGCTCTTGAAGCTCGGACATCGCTTTCAAAAAGTGTTTCACGGGAAATTGCGTATTGGGATCAGAGCCTACCGTCTCCATCCCGAAGTGACGACAAATCACCTTTTCGCCGCGCATCTTGTACGGACCGAACGCGGCGACGAACGAGTCGACCACACCGCGCTGAGTCAAGATCGCCCCCTCCGGACACTCGAATTCTTTCATCACGAATCCTTTCTCCCCAAAAGGGCTCCGCAATACCGATCACCACGGCCTCGCCGTGATCCCGTCAGCGACGCAGCGCCACGAGGCGCCGAGCCCAGGATCCCGCAGCCGATTCACCCGAGCCCCGCACCTTGCGCGAGGCCGATCGACCCCCCGGGAGCCGATCGCCTGCCTGCTCGCCTCTGCCCGTCACTCACGCCCGCCAAACTAAGTCCAACGGAGATGAGTCAGCCCTGCTTTCGCGATACGCGCAAGAACAAAAGCTTAATATTTCCTCTACGGCCGAGCTCGCGAATAGGGGTGCGCTCGATCCGTGCGCTTTCGAGCATTTATCGTCACGTGCGCGGGTGGACCGAGCTCGCGGCGATGCGACCTCACGCGCCGACAGCGCCGCACCTTCGATGCCTCTGCGGCCCGCGATGAGAATGCCTCATGAACATGAATGTAAAAGACCCGAAAAAGCGGCAACGTCGGTGACGATATGCCTTTGGCGGGCGAGGTGCGCTTGCCGCGACCAGGAGCGCCGTCGGCTCGCCCGGAACGGGCCGGCCCGATGAGTCCTCGGCGCCCCCAGCGCGCTCCGCCGGCCGGTCGCGTACGCATCCGCTCTTTCGATTTTCTTTAATTTCAATCCGACTCCGTCATCGCGCTGATACCGTGGAATCGGATGACGCCCGCACAGGCCATCACCAAGCTCGCGCACGCGCGCGTCGGCTCGGTGCTGCAACAGAAATGGCGGCTCGACTCGCTCCTCGGGATCGGGGGGACCGCCTGCGTCTATGCCGCCACGCACCGGAACGGCAAGCGCGCCGCGGTGAAGATCCTCCACCCCGAGCTGTCCACGAACGAGGGGATCGTGGTCCGCTTTCTCCGCGAAGGGTACGTCGCGAACAAGCTCGAGCACCCCGGCGCGGTGTCGGTGCTCGACGACGATCGCGCGGAGGACGGCTCGGTGTACCTCGTCATGGATCTCCTCCACGGCCACTCGCTCGAGCGGTACGCGAAGCCGAACGGGGAGCGCCTCCCGCTGTCGCGGGTCCTCCGGATCGCCGACGAGATGCTCGACGTGCTCGCGGTCGCGCACGGGATGAGGATCATCCACCGCGATCTCAAGCCGGCGAACGTGTTCTTGACGCGCGAGGGGCAGACGCGCGTCCTCGATTTC
>Ga0105247_10003551_pt1 | contig 10139 bp, 5 predicted proteins | sample KBSS24metaG_FD_81519 | JGI IMG/M metagenome (GOLD analysis project Ga0105247, IMG submission 81519) | Switchgrass rhizosphere microbial communities from Kellogg Biological Station, Michigan, USA - KBS S2-4 metaG | ecosystem: Host-associated > Plants > Roots > Rhizosphere > Soil | place...
CTGCCCTATCCGCATCCCGAGCGGCTCGCGATGATCACGCGCCATTACGAGGGTGGCGGCGCAACGGAAGACGACACCTCGCAGAGCGGTTTTACCTGGGTCGCGCTGCGCGACGGCGCCGCGGCGGTCCTCGATCTCGCCGCCTTCTCGGGTCTTGGCGGCGGCGTGAACCTGGTCGCGGGCGATCGCGCCTCGTCGGTCCAGCAGCAGCGGATCTCGGCCGGCTATTTCCGCGTCCTCGCGGTCCAGCCGGAGATCGGGCGTGAATTCAGCGCCGACGAGGATCGCGTCAACGGTCCGGCGGTGGCGCTGTTGAGCCACGCGCTCTGGACGCGCGCCTTCAGCGCCGATCCGTCGATCGTCGGCCGTTCGATCATGCTGCGCGGCGAGCCGCATACGGTCGTCGGCGTCATGCCCGACTCGGTCCAACGGGGCACCGCGATCGACGTATGGACGCCGCTGCGGCCATCCCCCCAGGGGGAGGGTGGTGGGGAGAACTACGGACTGATTGCGAGATTGAAGGACGGCGTGAGCTGGCCGCAGGCGGTCCAGCAGATCGGATCGGCGACCGCGACGCTGGCGCGCGAGCGGTACCGAAGTCCCCGAGGCGATACCGTCGTGCGATTCAGCGCCATACCGCTGCAGCGCGGGTTGACGGATGCGACGCGCCAGCCGTTGCTGATTCTCTGGGGCGCCGTCGGCATCGTCCTGCTCATCGGCTGCGTGAACATCGCGGGCCTCTTGACCGCGCGCGGCGTGGCGCGCGCGCCTGAGATCGCGACCCGCATCGCGCTCGGCGGTGGTCGCGGCACGATTGTGCGTCAGCTCCTGACGGAAAGCGTCGTCCTGGCGGCGTGCGGCGGCTTCGCGGGAATGGCCATCGGCTGGGCCGCTTCGCGCCTGCTGGCCTCGTGGCTGACGGCGGCCTTCGGCATCACGGGCGACGTCGGACTGGATGCGCGCGTGCTCGCGATCACGAGCGGCCTCGCGCTGCTGACGAGCGTGGCATTCGGACTGCTTCCGGCGCTCCAGGCGAGCCGTGTGGATCTGCGGAGCGCGCTCATCGAATCGGGCGGCACGTCGATCGCCGGGAGCGCACGCAGCTGGCCGCGGCGGCTGACCGTGACGGCGGAAGTCGCGCTCGGTGTGATCCTGCTCGTCGGCGCCGGGTTGTTGATCCGCTCGTTCGATTACCTGATGGGGCAGCCACCCGGTTTCGACGGCACCCATGTGATGACCGCCACGGTCTCGCTGCAGGATGCGCGATACCGGACGAGCGACACGGTCGCGCGTCTGTTCGACGACACGCTGCTCCGGCTGCGAGCCATCCCCGGCGTCGAACGTGCCGCAGCGGCGCTGACGCTGCCGTACGAGCGCGCGCTCAACAACGGATTCCGTCTCGTCGGCGGTCCGCCGGAGTCGCGGATCATCAACATGACATACGTGACGCCCGAGTACTTCGACGCGCTGCGGATCCCGATTGTGCGGGGCCGCGCGTTCGCGCCGTCTGACGGCGCCGGCGCTCCGCCGGTGATCGTCGTCAACGAGGCGTTCGTGCGACGCCATTCCCCCGGCGAAGATCCGATCGGGCGGCAAATCGCCAGCGGCGGCGTGACGCGCACCATCGTCGGCGTCGCCGGAGATGTGCCGCAGAAAGTGGCGTTCGGCAATGCCGGTCCATTCGGTACGTCGCCGGCGTCCTACGTGCCGGAAGCGCAGGTCACGAACGGCTTCGTCACGATGGTGCACACGTGGTTTTCGCCAAGCTGGATCGTGCGCCTCTCCGGGCCGCAGGAAGGCATCGTCGCGCAGATGCAGAAGGCGGTGGCCACCGTCGATCCCCTGCTGCCGGTCGTCAAGTTCCGGACCCTGGACGATGTGCGCGGCGAAGCGGTGGCGACGCCGCGTGCGCAGGCGATGCTGCTCGGCACGCTGGCCGCGCTCGCGCTGCTGCTCGCCGCCGTCGGCCTCTACGGGCTGGTGGCGAACGGCGTGGCCGAGCGGACGCGCGAACTCGGCATCAGGATCGCGCTCGGGGCCTCGTCGCGTCAGGCGATGGCGGCCGCGGCGCTGCCAGGTCTCGCGCTCGCGCTCGTCGGCGTCGTGATCGGCGGCGTCGGCGCGCGCCTGGCCGCGTCGACACTGCGTCATCTGGTCTGGGGAGTGTCGGTGGCGGATCCACTGACGTTCGCCGCCGCGATCGGGACGGTGCTCGCCGTCGCCGCGCTCGCCGCGCTCGTGCCGGCGCTGCGGATCGTGCGGCTGAATCCGATCACCGCGCTGCGTTCGTAATTCCAAGGAGCCGAGCGACACCGGGGCTATGATGTGGCCCACGTGCATCCTGCAAGCCGTTTCTCCCAAAGGACGTGGAGAGGGTGATCGCGAAACTGGATCGGCGGACAGTACTCCTTGGATTGGCGGCAGGCGGCGTGATCGCGTGCGCGCGGCGAGGGAAAGAGTCTGCAGACTCGGACCGCGCGCGAGTGGTCACGGTGTTCTTTGGAACCTACACGTCAGGAGACAGTCCGAGCAAAGGCATCTACACCGGACGACTCGATCTCGACACCGGGGCGCTGACCAGCGTTGCGCTGGCGACGTCCTCGGCCGACCCGTCGTACGTCGCACTGCATCCGAGCGGCCGCTTTCTTTACGCGGTCAACGAAGTTGCCGACTTCGAAGGGATCGCGAGCGGTGGCGTCGAGGCATTCGCGATCGGGCCGTCCGGGACGGAATTGCGACGGCTCAATCAGGTTGCGTCGGGCGGTGGGGCGCCCTGTCACCTCGCGGTCGATCGGCTGGCCACGGTCGTTGTCGTCGCCAACTACGGTGGCGGCAGCGTCGCGAGCTTCCCGATTCAGGCTGACGGCAGCCTGGGATCTCGCGCCGGCTTCGTGCAGCACGAAGGCCGAGGTCCGAACAAGCAGCGGCAAGAGGCGGCCCATGCGCACCTGGCTGCGTTCGATCCTGCGGCGCGCCGACTCTTCGTCTGCGATCTCGGGATCGACCAGGTTCGCGTCTACGGGCTCGGGCCCACCGGAGCGCTCGTGCCGAACGTTCCGCCGTCGGTGAGCCTGCGCCCGGGGGCGGGACCGCGCCATCTCGCGTTCGCTCCCAGCGGGCGCTTCGTCTACGTCAACAACGAGCTCGACTCGACGGTGACCGTGTTCACACACGATCCGGACACCGGCACGATCAGCATGGTGGAGACCGTGACCACGCTGCCCGCCGGTTTTTCCGGGCCGAACTCCACGGCGCATGTCCAGGTCACGCCGGACGGGAAGTTTCTGTACGTTTCAAACCGCGGGCACGACAGCCTCGCTATCTTCCGCATCGACGAACGAGCGGGGCGTCTGACGATCGCGGGGCACACCAGCAGCGGCGGCAAGATCCCTCGCGACTTCGGCATCGATCCCACGGGGTCGTTCCTGCTTGCCGCCAACCAGGCCTCGGACAACGTCGTCGTGCTTCGCATCGATCGCCAGACCGGCGCGCTCGCGCCCGTTGGCCAGCCGGTATCGGTGCCACGCCCTGTGTGCGTGGTATTCGGGACGCTCGGTTGAGGCCCGGAACGCATCATCCGTCGTTGCGCGGTATGGTGGCTCGCTTCCCTCGGCAGGCTTTGGATTGACAGGAGGGCGTCATGGCTCACATCCCGTATGAAGCGACGATCGCGGGAACGCAGGGCCCGCCACCTTACCAATGCACCGGAGTCAAGCTGTTCGCCTTCCCGCTGCTGGCGGACATCGCACCGCTCCAGACTCTGTGCGACCAATTCCTCAACATCGCGCCCAACCGCGCGGGTATCACGTTCGAACCGATACCAAGCGCGCCGAACACCTGCACTGTGATGATCGAGGCGCTCGACTATCGCTCGCTGAAAGCGCCGACTCCGCCATGGAATGACTTGGGCGAAGTCTCGCAGCACGAACTGCTTTTTTCCGTTCCGGTCTGGAGGAAACACGGAGGGGTTCTCGTTGAAAGCGGAATCTTCGTCCCCTATATCTTCGTGGACGACCAGGCTTCCGCTTTCACCGGGCGCGAGGTGGTCGGACTCCCCAAGGTGCTGGCGGATTTCAGTCTCGATCGAAGCTTTCCGGCCTCCGGGCCGATCACACTGCGCTTCCAGGAACGGAGGAGCAACGGGCCGATCCGGTTCGTGGATCTCGTGAAGATTTCGACATTCAACGGGGTTGCGCCGCTGGGCATGCCGCTGTCGTTGAATGCGACGTCGGTGTTCGGGTTTTCGACGCGGATCCTGATCAATCCCCAGTCGCCGGCAACGGACTCGTACCGGTCGATCATGCGTTGCACCTACTCGAGCACTCCAACGGCGACGGGTGCCCTGCCGCCGGCGAAGGTAGCCCTCACGCCGATCGTCGACCTCGACATTCAATCGAGCCTGGGGATCAGGCAGGACGTCTTTGGCAATGTCTTTTCGCTCAGTCCGTACTTCGTGGAGACCGACTTTTCCCTCGAGGGCGTGACGACGCTCTGGGAATCCTAGGCGCGTCGCGCGAAGGCTTCAGTCCTCACGACGTCGGGTTCGTGGCGCGGGCGAGGCGATCGAAGCGCGGGTTGCCGCGGAGCGGCGCGAAGATCGGATCGATGCGGAGCCAGCCGGGCGTCAGATCGCCGGGACCGGACAGCAGCGGCTCGATCAGATCGAGAGCGCGATCGTACTGGCCCGCCATGATGTAGATGCGCGCCACCTGATACTTGTAATAGGGACCGCTCACCGCGTCGAGCGCCGTCTCGCGAAGCGCGAGCGACCGCTCGCCCGCCTCCATGGCTTCCGCCTGGTGCCCGGCGAGCGCGAGCGCACGGCCGAACAGCTCGCTCTGCTGGGGGTCGGTGGGGTAGCGCTTGACCGTCTCGCGGTACGCGGTCGCCGCGATCTCGCCGTAGGACCGGGCCTGCGCCGCGTCGCCCATCAGCCGGAACGTGCCGCCCACTTTCAGCGCCCACATGCCGCGATCGTTGTCGAAATCCGACGGCTGCAGATCGACGACTTTTGCGCGCAGATCGTCGGGCAGAACCCACATCATTTCCTGGAACGTCGCGAACCGCGTGACGACTGCGGTGGCGTTCGCGTGCTTCAGCGCATCGGCGATGACCGCGCGGGCGCCGTTCAGATCGCCCTGCGACAGAAAGGCGGTCGCCTGCCCCTGGACGACGGCGAGGTTGGTTGGTGCGAGCGAGACCGCGCGGGCGTACTCACGCTGCGCCTCGCTGTGACGATGCAGATCGTGAAACGTGCGAGCCAGGTTGCTCGCGGCCGGGACCGAGCGGGGATCCAGCTGCGATGCACGCTGCAGGTGGGTCAGCGCGTCGTCGAACCTGCCCGCGGTCCGTTCGATCACCGCCGAGGCGGCCAGCAACTCCGCGTGATTGGGCGCGGCCTGCAGGCCGATCGTGTATTGCTCCAGCGCCTTGTCGAAGGCCTTTGTGACGTTGCGGAAGTAGCTGCCCATCGCCAGGCGGCTTTCGGGGCGGTCGGGACCCAGTGCCACGGCCCGCTCGGCACCAGAGCGGCACCGGTCGAGGTCAGCAGGGGTCGGCGTTGAACTTGCGATGGTGCAGGCCGCCCGACCGAGCTGCGCCCAGGCCTGCGCGAACGAGGGATCGAGCGCGACGGCGCGTTCGTATTCCGCAATCGCTTTTCGCAGGGGCACGGCGTCGCTGACGATGCCGTTCAGCGAGAGCTGTTCGCCGCGCAGGAACGCGTCGTACGCGTCGACGTTCCTGGTGGGACGCTGCGCCAACTGCTGTCTCGCGCCGTCGTTCAGGGCGAGGTTCAGCGCCTCGGCGACGCGCGACGCGATGTCGGCCTGCACCTGGAACACGTCGTTGAGCTCGGTGTCGAACGGCTGCTGCCAGCGCGCGGTGCCGTCAGAGACGCGAATCAATTCGGGACTGACGCGGACGCGCCGGGCGCCGCCCTGCGCCCCCTGCCATCGCACCGTGCCGGTCAGGAGGTACTCGACGCCCAGTTCGCGGCCGATCTGTTCCGGGCCTTTCGACGCCGCCTTCCGGTACTGCGCCGCGCTGGCGCGCGCGGTGACCTGCAGGCCCGGGAGCACGGCCAGCTTGCCGCGCACTTCGTCGGTGATCCCGTCGGCGAAGTAGTCGTCCGCGGCGGTGCCGAGATTCTCGAACGGCAGCACCGCCAGGCGCCGCGTGCTCGCGTTGACCGGCTGGTAGCGGGACCACGCGAACGCGCCGACGGCAATGACGACCAGACCCGCGGCGACTCGTGCGACGAGCGGCACTCGCGACGATGATGCGGATGGAGCCAGGGCTGGCGCGGGGGTCGCGAGCGTCGCGGGCAAAGGCGTCGTCCGCGTATCGTCGGCCGCCTGCGCGAGCGCCAGCGCGAACTCGGCCGCCGATGCGAACCGATCGGCGGGCACGCGCGCCATCGCCTGGGCGACGATGGCCTCGGTCGCGGGCGTGATCGCCGGACGCGTGGCCTTGATGGGCCGCGGCGTCTCGGTCATCGCGCGTGTCAGGATGGCGGCGGAGGTCGGGCCGGCAAACGGCGGTTCGCCGACGAGCATCTCATAGAGCACGCAGCCGAGCGCGTACACGTCGGTGCGGGCGTCGGTGTTGATTCCGCTGGCCTGTTCCGGACTCATATACGTCGGCGTGCCGATCAGCATGCCCGTCTGCGTCAACGCGCCGGCGCCGAGTGCCCGCGCGATGCCGAAATCGGCGACAAGCGCGTGGCCGTCGGAGAGCAATATGTTTTCGGGCTTGATGTCGCGGTGGATGACGCCGTGGCGGTGCGCGAAATCGAGCGCGCCGGCGACCTCTCGCGTCAGGCGCAGCGCCTCTGGCACCGGCAGCTGCCGCTCCCGATCGAGACGGTGCCGGAGGCTCTCGCCCTCGACAAACGGCATGGTGAACCAGAGCTGACCGTCGGCCTCTCCCGAATCGAACACACCGACGATGTGCGGATGCTGGAGGCGCGCGGCGAGACGGACTTCCTGCTTGAAGCGGTCGGCGCCGAGGCTGGCCGCGACCTCCGGATGGAGAACCTTCAGCGCGACCGGGCGATCGTGGCGCAGGTCGTGCGCGAGGAAGACCGTGGCGAATCCGCCGCGCCCGAGCTCGCGCTCGAGCCGGTACTGTGCGCCGAGCGCCTGCGCCAGAGAATCACGACTCGCCACCGGCGCGATTATACGAGGAAAATTGAATCGAACCGGGATTATCGAAGGGCGGTTAGCGTGAGGCCGAGGGGGGCTCGGGGGCTGGCGCGTCGCGCGAGGGCTTCAGCCGCGCGTCGACGAGCGCAGGCCGCCGACGAAGAAATCGCCGAACAGATTGGCGATCGCCTGCGAGCTCGCCGGCCCGTCCGGGCTGTACCACCGCGGAATCCAGTTGACCGCGCCAAAGAGCGCGAAGGCGAGGAGCTTCGGATCGCCGCCGGCGAAGACACCGGTCTCCATCCCTTCTTCGAGCACGCGGCGGACGCCCTTGTCGAAGGCGTCGCGGCGCGCGATGACGGCCTTGAGGTGGGCAGCCGAGAGCGCTTCGAGGTCGAGAAACAGCGCGGTGCCGTGCAGCTCGTCGAGGATGGTGTGGACGAATGCGTCGATCAGGCGTCGCAGCTTGAAGTCGGCCGGCGCGCCGCTGGCGTCGATCTCCTCGAGCAGCAGCGTCAGCCGATCGAGCGAGTACTGATGGCAGGCGAAGAGGATCTCCTCTTTGTTCTTGAAGTAGTAATAGAGGTTCCCCTTCTTCATGTGCAGCGCCGCGGCGATCTGTTCCACCGTGGCGCCGTGATAACCGAGCCGGCGGAACGCCTTCGCGGCGCTTTTCAGGATGTCGACCCGCGTCGAGGCCTCGGGATCGGCATTCCGTGGACGTTTCCGTCGCTTTGCACGGCCGGGCTTCGCCGCGCGGCCGAGAGAAGTGGTTGACTCGCCGGTTGCCACAGCCCTAAAGTATTTGAACGAGCGTTCAATTTCAATGATCACTTTCGACACACACCCCGACCGTTACAAGCACTGGAAGCTCGCCTTCGATGGCCCGGTCGCCACGCTCTCCATGGACGTGCGCGAGGATGCCGGCCTGTCGCCCGATTACAAGCTGAAGCTCAACTCCTACGACCTCGGCGTCGACATCGAGCTCGCCGACGCGATCCAGCGCCTGCGGTTCGAGCATCCCGAGGTCCACGCCGTCATCGTGTCGTCGCTCAAGGAGCGCATTTTCTGCGCCGGCGCGAACATCATGATGCTGCGCGGCTCGTCGCACGTCGCCAAGGTGAACTTCTGCAAGTTCACCAACGAGACGCGCCTGGCGATCGAGGACGCGAGTGCGCACTCCGGGCTCAAGTTCCTGGCGGCGCTCAACGGGATCTGCGCCGGCGGCGGTTATGAGCTCGCGCTGGCGTGCGACGACATCCTGCTCGTCGACGATGGGAACTCCGCGGTCAGCCTGCCGGAAGCGCCGCTCCTCGGCGTGCTGCCCGGCACCGGCGGACTCACGCGCATCGTCGACAAACGGCGGGTCCGCCGCGATCTCGCCGACTTCTTCAGCACGCTGGTCGAGGGGGTGAAAGGCAAGCGCGCCGTCGAGTGGAAACTCGTCGACGCCGCGTATCCGACGAGCCAGTTCAAGGACGCCGTGCAGAAGCGCGCGCGCGATCTGGCAGCGGCATCCGACCGCCCCGCGAGCGGACCCGGCATCGTGCTGACACCGCTCAACCCGACCGTGACCGAGTCGTCGCTGAAGTACTCGGCGGTGACGCTGACGATCAACCGCGACAAGCGCACCGCGGACCTCACGGTCCAGGCGCCGACCGGGACGCAACCGTCGACGCCGGCCGAGATTCTCGAGGCCGGCGATCAATTCTGGGCGCTGCGCGCGTTCCGCGAGCTCGACGATGCGCTGCTGCGGCTCCGGGTCAACGAGCCGGAAATCGGCACGATCGTCGTCCGGACCGAGGGCGACGGCGCGGCGGTGATCGCGATCGACGAGACGCTGCTGGCGCACCGATCGCATTGGCTCGTTCGCGAGATCATCCACTTCATGAAGCGGACGTTGAAGCGCGTCGACCTGACGTCGCGCACGTTCTTCGCCTTCATCGAGACCGGCTCGGCGTTCGCCGGGTCGTTGTTCGAGCTGGCGCTCGCGGCCGACCGCTCCTACATGTTCCACGACGACAACGAGGAGAACGTCATCGCCTTGTCGCCGATGAACTTCGGTCCGCTGACGATGAGCAATGGCCTGACCCGGCTGCAGACGCGCTTCCTCGACGATCCGGCGAAGATCGCGGAGCTGCAGGAGCGTGGCGCGCCGTTCAACGCGGCCGACGCGGAAGAGGCGGGCCTGGTGACCTTCGCGCCCGACGAGATCGACTGGGACGACGAGGTGCGCGTCGCCGTCGAGGCGCGCGCGGCGTTTTCGCCGGACGCGATGACCGGGCTCGAGGCCAACCTGCGCTTCGCCGGGCCCGAGACGATGGAGACGAAGATCTTCGGCCGGCTGACCGCGTGGCAGAACTGGATCTTCCAGCGGCCGAACGCCGTCGGCGAGAAGGGTGCGCTCAAGGTGTACGGCGAGCAGGGGCGGCCGGAGTTCGATTGGAAGCGCACATGATTTCAGCAGAAAAAATTCCCAATAACGTCAATCTCTCCGGCAACAAGCGGCTGCAGCGGGCACTCGAGCACTGGCAGCCGAAGTACATCCAGTGGTGGAAGGACATGGGGCCGCAGGGCTTCCAGGATTACCACCAGGTCTACGTCCGCACCGCGATCAGCGTCGACCCCGAAGGGTGGGCGCACTTCGAGTTCGTCAAGCTGCCCGAGTACCGCTGGGGCATCTTCCTCGCCGATCCGGTGCACGATCGCAAGATCGGCTTCGGCGATTTCTACGGTCAGGACGTCTGGCAGGAAGTGCCGGGCGAGTTCCGCAACCAGCTGCGCCGGCTGATCGTGACGCAAGGGGACACCGAGCCGGCGAGCGTCGAGCAGCAGCGGCTGCTCGGGCAGCGCTGCCCGAGCATGTACGACCTGCGCAACCTCTTTCAGGTCAACGTCGAGGAAGGCCGTCATCTGTGGGCGATGGTCTACCTGCTGCACTCGTACTTCGGCCGCGACGGCCGCGACGAGGCGGAGGAACTGCTCGAGCGCCAG
>Ga0105247_10003553_pt1 | contig 10138 bp, 10 predicted proteins | sample KBSS24metaG_FD_81519 | JGI IMG/M metagenome (GOLD analysis project Ga0105247, IMG submission 81519) | Switchgrass rhizosphere microbial communities from Kellogg Biological Station, Michigan, USA - KBS S2-4 metaG | ecosystem: Host-associated > Plants > Roots > Rhizosphere > Soil | place...
AACAAAAGTGAACGATAGTGTTTTATTTATGACTATGTTTGGTCTAGGGACTTTACCCGCTATGATGGCCGTTGCATATGCCAGTCAACTGATAAATATAGAAGTTCGTCAGTTATTCAGAAAAGCGGTTCCGGTTTTTATTGCTCTCACGGGTGTCATTCTTATTCTAAGAGGATTGAATCTTGGTATTCCTTTTATCAGCCCGCAATTACCATTGTCACCCGGACAAGCTGTCGTTTGTCACAATTAAATAATTTCTATACTGCCTTTTTCTTTATCAGCATAACCCCACTCTTCATTTTCATTTAGTTCCCTGCCTTTATATTTTCCAAAATGAAGAACACTATAAACCATCCAAACGATAAAAAAGGGAGAAGCAATGAAAATAATATTGACAAGTGTTAAAAAAGATTCTATTGATATTAAAACAGTGTAGATTATCAACAAACTTGTTACCATGATCACAGGTATAATCTCTTTACGATTCATACGCTGATTTTAGCTTAACGATTGCAAATAGCTTACCAAACCTGATTTGGGTTTTTTATCACCATGAATAATTATAAGCTTGCTTTTTTCTCCAGGGTGGTATTATCGATTATTATCGTTTTTCGATCATGCCTGGAATAAAGAAAGGTATTCCTGATATTTTTGAAACCTTGAACTGCCGTCATGGCTATGATCTTAATATCCAGCAATAAACTGGCCTTGCGAACATATTGTGCATCCCAAAAATACCGGACGATAATACTTTCATAGTCTGCAGTAGGGCCATGATAACCCTTAATCTGTGCAAGCCCTGTAATGCCGGGTCTCATAAGATTGCGGAATTGATAAGAAGAAATCACAAATGAAAACCGGATACAATCTGAAACCATGTGAGGACGGGGGCCTACTATGCTCATATCACCTATCAATACATTTAAAAATTGAGGGAGCTCATCCATATTCGTTCGCCGGAGAAACCTTCCCACTTTTGTAATTCGATCATCATCCTCTTCAGCCTGCCTTTCATCCGCCTCGTCATTGATGAGCATAGTACGAAGTTTCAGGCACCAAAACGATTTTCCATACAGGCCTGCTCTTCTTTGTTTAAAAAAAACAGGGCCACCGGAGTCGAGCTTTATCAGCAGTGCAAGGATCGGCAACAACCAGCTTAATACTAATACAATTACAAAAGCCGAAAATATAATATCAAAAAAACGTTTAAAGAATAAATAGTTTTTTTTGCTGGCAACGAAGCTTCTTATGATTCCGTTTTGGCTGGTATGAGCTACCTTTTTTGTTGTTGTATGTAAAAGCCGGGTATGATGAGTAGCTCCGGTCATGATAAATATTTTATTAAATGAATTTGAAAATTTAATCGTGCCGGGCTTTTAAAAGGTTGCCTGTTAAACTATGCCATTAGCATTGCCACATACAGCTTATGTAAAAGAAGATCAGGCCACGATCGGCAGCATATTAAAATTGCTGGCTTATTTTGATATGTTCGACCATCCTATCTCAATAGGAGAGATCCAGTCATTCATCCCACAAAAAATATACAGAAACAAATTGATCCTTACACTTGAAAAATTAGTATTTGATAAATTAATATTTTGTTACAACGGCTTTTACTCGCTTCGTAATGATGAATGTCTTTCTGCAAAACGGATAAGGGCAAATAACCTGGCAGAGCCGATGATCGGGAAAGCAAATGAAATGGCTAAATTTTTTTTCTGGTTTCCCTATGTAAGAGGTATTGGTATCTCGGGATCTTTATCAAAAAAAGTAGCTGCCGAGGATTCAGATATTGATCTTTTTATAATTACCCGTAGCAACAGGTTATGGATAGCAAGGACATTGATGTTCCTCTTTATAAAATTATTCTACCTGGTGAAGAGACCCTATTGGTATTGCCTGAATTATTTTATTGATGAAGAAGCGCTGCAAATAGAGGAGAAAAATGTATTTACGGCTATAGAAACAATGACCCTGATCCCTGTATGCGGCAATGGAACTATGGATAAGTTTTTTAATGCCAATAGCTGGATAACCAATTATTATCATGATTATGCAACTGTCACAAATAATCACAAAACATATTCAAATAAACATTGGATCAAGACACTTATTGAATGGTCTTTAAATAATAGGGTAGGAAGTTGGCTTGATAATTACTTTTTCAGGCTTACAAAAAAGCGTTGGAATAAAATGGAAGGAAAAGGAATTACAAATGAAAAAGGGCAAAGGTTTGGAATGAAGGCTGACAAACATTATTCAAAACCAAACCCGGTTTTTTTCCAGGAAAAATTATTAACCAGGTATAACAGCCGGTTAAATGAACTAAAAGCAAAACTTCCTGATTATTTTAACTAATGCTAATCCTTCCTGCGAAGTGTTATAATGTAATAATCTCCGATATTTCTCCAGGGCCATTTACCTTTTAACTGATTTTCCTTTTTTTGAAGAAATTGATAAAGCCACGGGTGTTTTTCCGCAAAGCCTTGTATATAAGAAGGAGGAACAAGCGTACAGAGACCTTCAATGCTTATTGTATCGAATGAATCTTTAAGATACTTTTTTACATAAGAAGGATTGTAATACCAGCACCGGAAATGTTCTCCTTCAATATGAGCTTTAGCGCCTTTACTACCACTGAATCTTCGCAAGGCAGTTTTAAATTTCCCTTTGAATAACAATAGAAATTCCCATAAGCAAAACTTTGGCAGCAGCACCAATGTGACCCAACCGTTTGGTTTTAATAAAAAAGAAAACGAATCAAGAACTTTCGCTAATCCGTCTGTACAATTCAATCCTGCGAAATTGGAAAAGATAAAATCATAAGGACCCTGGTTTTGTAAGTTTTCAAGTTCGGTAAAAGAACAAAGCTCATAACTAATGCTTTCCTCCAATTTATTTTGTTTTACTTTTTCAATAAGCACTTCCTGCATTCCTTTTGAAATATCCGTAGCATGAACTGTATGGCCTTGGTTGGCAAACCAGATTGCATCTTCGCCGGTTCCTGCATTTAATTCAAGGATGTGTGATGATGCCGGAAGAAATTGTATTACATGCTCTCTTACCCGGCTGCGTTTGTATTGAATAATAGTATCGTCATTATATATCATGTCAAACACCGGAGCTTGTTTATCAAAAGCGGTGGCGGCATTTTCATAAATATGTGAAGTGACATTCTTCATGCAATACTTAGCTCAAGTGCTTTAAGTTTTTGCCTGCTGTACCAGGCGGCAGGGGTATAATAAATAAAGGAAATGGCTTTTTTCAATTTATAAAAACTGATTGACGCTGGCCTCAATAATAAGTTTTTTATTGTTTCAATAGCAACATGCCGCCGATAGGTTTGATGCACATAGCGATGAAGTTGTTTATAAAAAGCCGGCGCATAATTATTACGAAACATGAGTGCTAATTCATCGGAATCTGTCCAATTCGATTTTTCTTTTAATTCATTTTTTACCCTTTCATAAAAAGCTGTACCCGGCAAAGGATAAGAAACAGAAATGCCTATTTCATGCGGCAACAGTTCATTGATCATGTTTATCGTTTTCAAAATATCTTCTTTCGTTTCTCCCGGATAACCGAATTGAATAAAAAACGAAGGATGTATGCCGTTCTTTTTTAAAAGTTGAGTGGACGTATATATCTGTTCTACCGTTGTGCCTTTATCCATTGCGTCCAGGATCTTTTGCGAGCCGCTTTCAGCGCCCATCCACGCATTTTCACAACCGGCTCTTGCCAGTGCTTTGATATAATCTTCCTGTAACAAAAGATCAGCTCTTACCTGGATCTTAAATTTAAAATGCAAGCCTTCTTTTTCTATAAGATCTGCAAATTCATTTACCCAGCCGGGTTTTAATCCAAAAATATCATCGCAAAACCAGATATGATCGAAATTGAATTTTTGTTTCAGCATTTTTAGTTCAGTCACCACATTTTGTGGTGATCTTGAATTGTAGCGATTGCCATAAATAGGTTTGGCACACCAATTACATTTGAAAGGACAGCCTCTTGTTGTGGCCATATTCAATGAAAAATAGCCTGCATGTTTCAGCCACATCTTGCGATAGGCATCTATATTCACCAGATCCCAGGCAGGAAAAGGAAGACTATCCAATTCTTTCAATACATTTCTTCTTACTGTTTTCACAATAGCAATGCCGGAAGGATCATATTGTTTATAAGCGAGACCGGCTATTGATAAAAAATTAGTTGATCCTTGCTCAATCGCAGCTACCAATTCGGTAAGTGTTTGTTCAGCTTCGCCCAATAAAATAAAATCAGCGCCTTCCTGCAGGTATTGCTCATACTGGTCTGTCGAATCAGAGCTTGAAACGATGACTACACAACCTTTTTGCTTTGCAAATTTTATCATTTCAAAAGCTGCTTCCCGCATATTGGTAAGGCACATCTTGGTTAAATAATTGAAGCCATCATCATAGATCACCAAAATGCCGGGATCATTTTTTTCCAATGGAGGAATTATTTCTTCAGGCCCATAAGCAAACATAGTATCGAAAAAAGAAACCGCATGACCCTTTTGTTGCATTAATGCTGCTGCATATAAGGTACCGATAGGAGGATAAGGTTGCCCGGTGGCCCATTGCTTTGGGTCAAAACGCAGAAAGTATGAATGGGTGAAAAGTATTTTCATTAGTTAAGTTTTGTTCCGGGTGAAAGATTAAGATAACAGACACATTTTACACAAGTCTCATTCTTATTCATGTCAAGGGATTTTCGGAAATCAATTGCTTTATCGTCATTTAAAATTTTTTCCAATGACCGATCCCTGATATTTCCAATTGGCGCATGAAAAAAGCAAGGCCGCACAGTTCCATCCGCTTCTACAACTGTAGAAACCCAGGGAGCATTACATTTTTTGTAAGGAAAAGGATTTAAGCCATAGAATGCTGCATAATAACTATGGATCTTCCTGAGTTTTTCAGGGCCTTCTGCTATGAAATAAGAAGCAAAGTCAGCCGCATATTTATCAATGATATTTTCTATTATATTTTTCAATTCTCCCACTTCCATTTCATCCAAAAGAATTTCATGTTGGCGGTGATCACTCCATAAAACTTCACGGTTAAATGCATGGCTGCTTACATCTGCTGGTAAAAAACTAATTTGATCAAGACCAATATCTTTTGCACTATCAATAATGTCTGGCCAATGACGAAAATTCAAACGATGTATAACAGTTCTTCCTGTAATTTTTAGGTTTGACTTTTTGCTTTTAATTTCTTGCACTCCTTCTTTTAATTTTTGATAAGCATCGGGGATATTCCTGATATTGTTATGTATTGTTTCATTTCCATCCAATGAGACAATAATATCATTTACATATTCCACCAATTGTTCTACATGCTTTTTTAACGTAAGACCTGTTGAGAGTAACGATATTTTTATGTTTTGTTTTTGAAGTATCCCGCAAAACCTGAAAAAATTGGGATTCAATAATGCCTCGCCGCCAGACATAACAACCTGCTGGGTTCCTAATCTTTGTAATGAAATAAGCAGGCCTTCAATATCTGCTTCTGTAAGCTGCTTCAGGTTTTTATTGTCTTTCCATATATCACACATTACACAGCGGCAGTTACAGGCACTATGGGGCATTAATATAACAACTGGCAGCGCAGTGATCTTATCCGTTTGTAGTGTGCGGTATCGCTTAAAGGTTTGATATAATGATTGGGTTAACATCTATGCCTGTATCTGTATCCAGTAAAAAGGGTTTTTATTTTTTAAAAACCGGTTGAACAAACTATTGGGATTATAAAGACAGCGATAATTAAAATTGGCTACCGAATCAAGTGTGTGATGAAAATAATGTTGTGACATTCCAGGAAAACCTGTCTCTTCAAAATAAAGCTTTGATCTTTCAATAGCGGCGCCTAACGCTGACATTGAGTAAAAAGGTGAATCGAGAATATGTATCTCACCATCTGGTTTTAAGAGCATGAAAGTTTTCTGTATAGTTGTTTCAAATGATTGGAAATATTGAATAGAAGCCGCAAAGATGATACAGTCAAATTTTTTTTCTATGACGTTGGATTCCGAATCGCTATAAATGAAATTAAGATTGGAAACGTTTTCAAAAACTTTTGAAGCCTGTTGTATCTCTGACAGGTTTATATCCGAGCCAGTAACATTCGCTCCATCAATGGCTGCAAGCCGGCGTGAAAGCCAGCCATTGCCACAGCCAATTTCAAGAATTTCTAACGGTCTTGATTTTTTCTTTAAATATTCCCGCAGGCTTTTCATTGATTGTTTACGGAGCTGCCATTCTTTATAATGAGGATGTGTTACCGCAATATCAGGTAACTCTTTTACTTCCGCATCAGTATAAAGTCTCTTTTCTTTTTTTCTGAGTTGGATATAGAGTGTCTCAAAATTATCAGCGGTGATATCTGCAACAGGCGCCATCATTTTATGTAAAGAATTATTCAGCCAAATCTTTTTTTAATTGAGTAAATAAAATTTTTTTCCAGCAGGTTTTGTTTGCTAAGGATACAATCAAGATAAAACCCATTTTCATTCGCAAGGCTTTCGATCATCTTTATATCACATCCTTCAAAGCTGACCATAATAATTTTTGAGGAGTGATTTATATAATTGCTCAATCCTTTGAATAACGAAGAAAAATATTCACCATTTTCACCACAATACCATGCATGATCTTTTGCAGACTTTGGATTTTTCTTATAATAAGGAGGATTGATCGCTATTATATCGAATACTTGTTCAGGAATATTTTCAAAAAGGTCAGATTGAATAATGGTCAATTCAATATCATTGGTCAGGATATTTTTTTTAAGAAATTCAATAGCCATTGGATTAATATCAGTAGCAGTAACCTTTGCGCCTTTTTTTGCTGCGTAAATTGAAATAAGACCACTCCCGCAACCAGGTTCTAAAATCCTTTTCCCTTGTAAAGGCAATTGTTTGATATAATTCAAAAGCAGTTGTGTACTGAAAAAGAAACCGGGATGAAAAACTTCCGGTGGCACTTCCAGCCTTATATCTTCATACTTATATATTCTTGTTTTGGAAAGATATTTTTCCAGCAAAGGCTTGTAAGTATTGGCAACGATATGTCTGATTGTACTTCTCAATGCTGTATAATTTTCTACTTTAAAACCCTTCTATTTCAGGTTGACGATATTTCCATAATACCTGCAATGCTTTTAATTCATAAGGTTTCCAATACAAGCCAGTTTTATAACGGATGGCTGCCATGGTTTTAATTACTCTTCTTTTTAAACCATTCAATCTGAAATCAGATATAGTAGGATAGTAGCCATTCAATACCGTTTCAAAGTCTTTTATTTTATTGATCATTTCCGGAGTAAGCCAGGGTGTCAGCGGATTTTTCCGCAGATCAAAACTTTCCCATTGCGGGCTGATCCAGTCTTCGAGTTTTTCAGGAAAATGAAACCCACTTTGCAAAACTTTGTTATACATCTCGCTTCCTTCCGTAGGTACGGGACTATATACATAAATGATGATCTCTGTTTTTGGATTGATCTGTTTTATTTCTTTAATGAAAGCAATATCCTGGTCTATTTGTTTCATTACTTGTTCCGGAGTGTCAGCAGGAGTGCCGAGTACAAAAGAATATTCAGGAATGATATCAAATTTTGCCATGCGGGCAGCAAAAGTTCTTATCTCAGCCGCTGATTGTGTCCCGCCTTTATCCATTTTTTTTAATATCTCATCATTGCCGGTCTCAGCGCCAAAAAAGATCATCTTGCAACCGCTTTCCCTCATCAATGCCAGGGATGAGTCAGTATATTTATCAATAGTATCAATTCTTCCTTCGCCCCACCAGATCATATTCTCGGGTTTTATCAATGTGGCAAACTCAACGGTTCTTTTTTCAGACACAAAAAAATTATTATCATGAAACTCGATAGCATTCCCACCGAAGTTATCCTTCAGCCATTTGATGTCTTTGTAAATAAGCTGTGCTGATCTTCCTCTCCATCTTGCGTTATAGATCGGAACCACGGCGCAGAAAGAACATTTGAAGGGACAACCCATGCTTGAATGGTAAGCAATGGTCTTTGTGCCGAGATAAGTTTTGCCTAAGTATCGTTTGATCGGATAAAATTTATTCAGCTTTTCATAAGGCAGGGCTGGCAATTCATCCTGGTCATAGAGTTCATCTTTTTTTGTTTTAATGATCTGCTCACCTGATCTGAAGATCAAATTGCTGATCAGTTCATAAGGTTGATTATTTTCAAGAGCATTGATTAATGCAGGAAATGATCTTTCACCGGGCCCATTCATTACAAAATCGACATAACCGGAATTCAATACAACTTTCGATTGATTTGCGGGAAAATAACCGCCCCAGATAATGGTAATACCCGGGAATAATTCACGAACATTTTTTGAAATGGGAATAGCCTGTTTTAATTGCGGTCCGGGCATGGAGGTAACGCCGAAGTATTTAAAACCTCCTTCATTGAAATAGTGATAGATTTTTTCCCATGGATCAGTTTCAAGATTGCCATCCACGATCACATAATCGTACAAGCCTTCAATAGATGATGCGATGCTGAGAATAGAATTAGGTATTCTCGGTTTATAATTCGCACTGCGTGGATTGAATAATAGAACCCGGCTCATGTTATTTATTTCGGAAGCTTAAATCTTAATCGGTTTATCAAATTAAATAGTTGCCTTACAGTCTATTGCCGTTGGTTTATGTGGGAAAGTTTACTTTTTACGGGCATCCTTTTTTTATGAAAGATCGATTTGGGTTTGAATGCCGGCAGCTAATCCATTTCCCGGAGTAAGCATCATTATGCCCACCCTTAACCGGGCACAGTACATTATTGAAACTATTGAAAGCATTCAAAGGCAAACCTTCTCAAACTGGGAATTATTGATAATGGACAACGGGTCGGAAGATAATACCTGGGATTTGGTAACAAAGCTCAATGATGAAAGGATAAGGTTATACAAAACAGAAAAGCGGCTGGGAATTGCAGGCTCAAGAAATGAAGGATTAAAAAAAGCAAAAGCAGAGCTGGTAGCTTTTATAGATTCAGATGATCTTTGGTCTACTGCAAAATTAGAAAAACAGGTGGCGGCACTGGAACAATATCCCGGCGCAGGGTTTTCTCTCACGGGAGGATTTAATTTTAAAGATCAATTAAAACCAATAGATCATTTTTATAAACAGGCAAAAGGGATAAAATATGATAACCTGCTTATTCCTTTTTTCAGATCTGAATTATCTACTACCATTTCTTCATTGATTTTCCGAAAGCAATGTCTTACTGCTATAGGGCCTTTTGATGAAACAAAATTGCCTGATGAAGTTGAGCTGATCTTAAAACTGGCCCGTTATTTTAAAGGTATCATTTTGTATGAGCCTTTGCTTTATCGCCGGTTACATGATTCAAATGACAGCAATGCCAATTGGGTAAAAGGCTACCACCATGGAGTGGAAATGATCCGGGCTTATGAAAAAGAACTGCCTGCTGATGTTACAAGACAGGCATTGTACAGGCTTTACATGAATTTTGGTGAAGACTATTTATTTCATAAAGAAAGAAAAAAAGCCCTAATAAATTTTTTTAAAGGATGGAAAAAGAAACCAGTCAGTATAATTCCTTTAAAAAAGATTGGGAAAACCATTATACTTTCTTTTAAAAGTGACCGTAAGATTTGACTGGTTTTATTAGTTTATGTCTCCTAGGAGACGAATATATTTAGGCCGGGTTTATATTTGATGTATTCAACTCCTATAGGAGTTGAATATTCTCTAATACAGCATTGTTCTATTAATATTAAACTCCCATGGAGTTTGATTGTAGTATGACGATATATTTGGAATACATAGCTCATCGTTTTTGATTTAATGCAAAAAACCATTGCTGATATAAAACCAGGTGTGTATATCCCGGTAAAGCCCTGGAAGAAGGCAACTCTGCCAAAAAGAATATTGGCTATTCGCCTGCAGGCCATGGGTGATTTGGTGATAACGCTTCCTTACCTGCAACAACTAAAAAGATCGTTGCTGCCGGATACACAGCTTGATCTGCTTACAAGAGAAGAAGTAGAAGCTATTCCGAAAAGTATTGAGCTGTTTGATAAAGTTTATTCCATCAGGGGTGGAAGAAAT
>Ga0105247_10003557_pt1 | contig 10132 bp, 9 predicted proteins | sample KBSS24metaG_FD_81519 | JGI IMG/M metagenome (GOLD analysis project Ga0105247, IMG submission 81519) | Switchgrass rhizosphere microbial communities from Kellogg Biological Station, Michigan, USA - KBS S2-4 metaG | ecosystem: Host-associated > Plants > Roots > Rhizosphere > Soil | place...
CCGCCTCGGCGGCGTGAAAGCCGCACATCCCGTGGACGCCGCCGCCGGGGGGCGTCGAGGCGGAGCAGAGGAGGACGCGCGGGTTCGGCGTCGTGTACGGGTTCATCCGCGCGACGGGGCGCGTGAAGAGCTGCGTCGCGTCGGCGACGCCGCCCGTGATCGCGCCGCCGACGTAGTTGGCATTGTCGCGCTCGAGGTCCGCGGGCAACGTCACGTGTCGCGCGAGGACGCGCTCGCGAAACCCGGGCGCGAAGCGCTCGATCTGGCGCTCGACGACGTCGGTGAGGTCGACGGTCGACCCGGCGGGGACGTGGCAGTACGCGTAGCCGGTGTGCTTTCCGGCGGGCGCGCGCGACGGATCGATCTCGCTCTGCTGCACGACCAGGACGAACGGCTCGCTCGGGTGCTCGCCGCGCCACACCGCGGCCTCCGCGGCGGCGATCGCCTCGAGCGAGCCGCCGACGTGCACGGTCGACGCGTCGAGGCAGCGCGGATCGGTCCACGGTATCGAGCCGCCGAGCGCCCAGTCGATCTTGAAGACACCCGGCCCGTAGCGGTACCGGCGGAGGCGGCGGACGTAGCGCGCGGGGAGCACGGGCCCGGCGATCGACGCGAGCGCCTTCGGGCTCGTGTCGAAGAGGTACACGCGCGAGGGCGGGAGGTCCGCCAAAGACCGCACGAGGACGCCGGTCTCGATCCGTCCGCCGAGCGACCGCAAGAGGCCCGAGAGCGCGCTCGCGATCGCGCGCGACCCGCCGGCCGCGACCGGCCACTCCTCGACGTGGCCGGTGACGAGGAACATCAGCCCGAGCGCGCCGGTGAACGCGCGGTCGAGCGGGAGGACCGAGTGCGCCGCGCAGCCGCCGAGGAGCGCCCGCGCGCGCGGGCCGTCGAACCGGCGCGCGAGGCCGGCGGCCGATCGGATCCCGCGGAGCCCGAAGCGGAGCATCAGCCACGGGCGGCGAGGGAGCCTCAACGGGCCGAGCGCGTCGCGGAGGAGCGCGTGCGGATCCTCCAAGAAAGGCCCGACGAGATCGCGGTACGCGCGCGCGTCGCCGCCGAGGCCCTCGCACGTCTCCTCCAGCGATCGCCGGAGGAGCACCGCGGGCTGGCCTTCGAGCGGGTGCGCGACCGACGTCTTCGGCCGGAGCCACGTGAGCCCGTGCGCTTCGAGCGGCAGCTCGCGGAAGAACGGCGACAAGATCCCCATCGGGTGCGCGGCGGAGCAGACGTCGTGCGCGAAGCCGGGGAGCGTGAGCTCTCGGGTGCGCGTCCCGCCGCCGATCTCGGCGTTCGCCTCGAGGACCAGCACCTTCGCGCCGGTCTGCGCGATCCGCACCGCCGCGGCGAGCCCGTTCGGCCCCGAGCCGACGACCACCGCGTCGAGGTCGCTCACGACGCGGCCCACGGCTGGCGCTCGCGCATCGCGCGGACGTCGACCTCGCCCGCCTCGAGGAGCCCCGTCTTCGCGTCGTGGATCCGGTATTCCATCGTCTGCCGCCCGAGGGGCTGCGACTCGACGAAGATGCACCGGAGCTCCCCTTCGTCGAACCCGCACTGCGCCTGCACCGCCGCGAGGAGCGGCTCGCGGTGCAGGTGGCCGTCGCCGAAGTTCCACCCGAGGACGAGCCCGGCCACGATCTCGCCGTCCACGTACTCGTAGTCCTCGAGGCGCGGGACCGCCTTCGCGACGAGCGGCGGGAGCGCGCGCCCGTGCAGGTGCATCAGGCGGAACGCCATCACCTTGCCGACGAGGCCCACCGCGGTGCGCCGGTCGTAGAACCGATCGAGCTGGTCGTAGACCCACGGGGCGCTCTTCGTGAGCCGGTCGAGCTTCCGATACGCGTCTCCGCGAAAGAGCCATACGCCGTATGCCCAGTTGCCGGCGTAGTACCGCATCGCCAGGAGGAACGAGACGCGCCCCGGCCACACGTTCCCGAGGAGCGGAACGGCGACGAGCATGAGCGCGAGGAACAGGGCCACCGGCGCGGGCCCGACGTCGAGCACCGAGACGTCGGGGTGCGCCCAGAAGAGCGCGAACGCGCCGTACACGACGGTGACGTTCCACTCGATCGGGACGCCCATCGGCACGTTGCTCGTGATGAACCCGTGGAGCATCAGCATCATCACGATGCCCGCGGTGAGCGACCACCCGCCGGGCGACAGGAGGAGGACCAGCGGGACGGACAGCTCGAACGCGGTGCCGACGTGCCCCATCAGCGTCGCGGCGGACGACGGCCGCAGATCGTCGGGATAGCTCCGGTACATCAGCCGCCGCAGCCACGGGATCCGCGTGAACGGGCTGTTGCTGTTCATCACGCAGACGACCGCGGGGAAGTGGTGATTCAGCTTGGAGAAGCCGGCCCAGAACCACAGCGCCGCCTGCACCGCCTTCGCCCCGGCGATCCACGGGGTGGCGAACGCGAAGCACACGACCGTCGTCCAGTAGTGCTCGGCGCGGAGGGCGAGGAAGATCGTCCGATCGGCGAGGCCGAGGACCAAGACCAGGACGGCGATCGGCGCGAAGACCGACGCGTCGAGCCGCGGCGCGACGAGCGCGCGCGCGACCAGGGCGATCACGGCGACGTAGAGCAAGACGTCGACCCAGGTGCGCCGCGCTCCGCCGAGGAGCGGGAGCCCGGGGAAGACCGGCAGCTTGGTCGTGCCGGGGCGCAAGAAGTAGAGGAAGCCGCCGATCGGCGGGAAATACCGGCCGGTGAGCGGGCCGCTCCCGCACCCGAGGCCGAGCCCCTCGAAGAGCATGCTCCACAGGATCGCCTTCTGGAACGCCGCCGGCGCGAGCCACCACGCGCCGATCGTCCCGGCGCCGCCGAGCCCGTCGGTGAGCCCGCAGAAGAAGACCCACGCCCCGACGTAGAAGACGACCTTGATCGCGTGGAGCGCGTACGCCGACGGCGGCGTCCCGTACCCCTGGAGCGCCCACGCCTGGCAGACCATCCGCGCGCGGTCGGCGAACGGCTTCTTCACCCACTCGAGGGCGTCGTAAGGCGGCGGTGCAGGGTCGAGGATGCCCACCCGGTCAGGCTACGTCTTTTCGACGACCGAAAAAAAAATCGCGGAGCGTGTCGATCCGAGCGCGCCTCGTTCGTCGCCTGGTCGAAGCCGCGGTAGACACGGGCGGGGCCGATCGACCGCGGCGCCCGAGCGGCCGCGCTCAGGACGAGCGCGGGCGCGGCAAAACGCAGAAGACCCGAGAACCCAAGGACGAGGAGAACGAACATGCGATTCATGGTGCTGGTCAAGGCGGACGCGCACAGCGAGGCAGGCGAGCTTCCGGACGGCGAGATGCTCGCCAAGATGGGGAGGTTCAACGAAGAGCTCTCGAAGGCGGGGATCCTCCTCGCGGGCGAGGGGCTAAAGCCGTCGTCGAAGGGGGCGCGCATCCAGTTCACGGGGGACAAGCGGACGGTCGTCGACGGGCCGTTCACCGAGGCGAAGGAGCTGATCGCCGGCTTCTGGATGCTCCAGGTGAAATCGCGCGAAGAGGCGATCGAGTGGATGAAGCGCTGCCCGAAGCCGTACAAGGGCGACGGCCACATCGAGATCCGGCAGGTGTTCGAGGCCGACGACTTCGCGGCGAGCGATCCCACCGGCGAGCTCCGGCAGAAGGAGGCCGAGCTGCGGGCGAAGATCGACGCGAAGCGCGCCTGACGCCCGGCGCTCCGCGCCTCGTCGCGCGCTTCGCGGACGGCGCTCGTCGATCGCGCGACGAACGGACGTCACGCGCCGCAGAGCTTGCACCGGCGCGGGGAGGTGCTCTGATCCCGCGCCGTGACGGACGAAGCGACGCGCAGCGCGATCCACGCGGTCTACCGGATCGAGTCGGCGCGGCTCATCGCCGGGCTCGCGCGGATCACGCGCGACGTGGGGGTGGCCGAGGAGCTGGCGCAGGACGCGCTCGTCCTCGCGCTCGAGCGGTGGCCCTCGTCGGGCGTCCCGGACAACCCGGGCGCGTGGCTGATGGCGACCGCGAAGAACCGCGCGATCGATCGGCTGCGGCGCGAGAAGCGGCTCGAACGCAAGCACGAGGAGCTCGGCCACGCGATCGAGGCCGAGCTCGAGCGCGCGGCCCCCGATCTCGACGCGGCGATCGACGACGACGTCGGCGACGATCTGCTCCGCCTCGTGTTCACCGCGTGCCACCCGGTGCTGTCGACCGACGCGCGCGTCGCGCTCACGCTGCGCGTCCTCGGCGGGCTCACGACCGACGAGATCGCCCGCGCGTTCCTCGTCCCCGAGGCGACCATCGCGCAGCGGATCGTCCGCGCCAAGCGGACCCTCGCCGAGGCGCGCGTCCCGTTCGAGGTGCCGCGCGGCGCGGAGCTCACCGCGCGTCTGTCGTCGGTGCTCGAGGTCATCTACCTGATCTTCAACGAGGGGTACGCGGCGACCGCGGGCGACGACTGGATGCGCCCCGGGCTGTGCGAGGACGCGCTCCGGCTCGGGCGGATCCTCGCCGAGCTCGCGCCGCGCGAGCCGGAGGTGCACGGCCTCGTCGCGTTGATGGAGATCCAGGCGTCGCGGTCGCGCGCGCGCGTCGGCCCCTCGGGGGAGCCGGTGCTCCTGCTCGATCAGAGCCGCGCGCGGTGGGACCGCGTCCTCATCCAGCGCGGGCTCGCCGCGCTCGACCGCGCCGACGCGCTCGGACAAGGTCGCGGTCCGTACGCGCTGCAAGGCGCGATCGCCGCGTGCCACGCCCGCGCGCGCGTCGCCGAGGAGACCGACTGGGCGCGGATCGCGTCGCTCTACGGAGAGCTCGCGCGCGCCGCGCCTTCGCCGGTGGTCGAGCTGAATCGCGCGGTCGCCGTCGCGATGGCGGAGGGGCCCGCCGCGGGCCTCGCGCTCGTCGACGCCCTCGTCGCCGAGCCGTCGCTCGCTCGCTACCACCTCTTGCCGAGCGTCCGCGGCGACCTGCTCGCGAAGCTCGGCCGCCGCGACGAGGCGCGCGCGGAGCTCGAGCGCGCCGCGTCGCTGACCCGGAACGCGCGCGAGCAGCGCCTCCTCCTCGAGCGCGCCGCGGCGTGCGCGAAGGCTTGAACCCCGAAGACCTCGGCCCTATATCCGGCGCCGCCGGGGCGGCCCGAGCGGGGCACGTCCGGACCGCGGCGCGATGTCACGGCGCGCGAGAGGCGCGGCATTTCGAAGGAGAGACGACATGAGGCGAGACCGTCGCATCGAAGAGCTCCTCGGCATCGAGCTGCCGATTATCCAGGCGCCGATGGCGGGCACCGTCTCGTCGCGCATGGCGATCGCCGTGTCGGAGGCGGGCGGCCTGGGCTCGCTCCCCTGCGCGATGTACGACGAGGGCCGGGTGCGCGCCGAGGTCTCGGCGATCCGCGCCGGCACGTCGAGGCCGTTCAACCTGAACTTCTTCTGCCACGCGCGGCCCGACGCCGACGCGGCGCGGGAAGACGCGTGGCGGCGTCGGCTCGCCGCGTACTACGACGAGCTCGGCGCGGACGCGGGCGCGGCGGCCGGAGACGGAGGCCGCAGGCCGTTCGACGCCGCGATGTGCGATCGCGTCGTCGAGCTGCGGCCCGCGGTCGTGAGCTTCCACTTCGGCCTCCCCGACGCGTCGCTCGTCGCGCGCGTGCGCGCCGCCGGCGCCAAGGTCCTCTCGTCGGCGACGACGGTGGAGGAGGCGCGATGGCTCGAAGACCGCGGCTGCGACGCGATCGTGGCGCAGGGGCTCGAGGCGGGAGGCCACCGCGGATCGTTCCTCGGGCTCGACATGGCGCGGCAGGTCGGGACGATGGCCCTGGTCCCTCAGATGGTCGACGCGGTGAGGGTGCCGGTCATCGCGTCCGGCGGGATCGCCGACGCGCGCGGGATCGTGGCGGCGTTCGCGCTCGGCGCGTCCGCGGTGCAGATCGGGACAGCGTACCTCTTCACCCCCGAGGCGGACATCTCGAGCGCGCACCGCGAGGCGCTCCGCGGCGTGAGGGACGAGGGCACCGTCCTGACCAACGTGTTCACGGGCCGCCCCGCGCGCGGCCTCGCGAACCGTTTCGTGCGCGAGGCCGGGCCGATGTCCGACCTCGCGCCGCCCTTCCCTCGCGCCGCGTCCGCGGTCGCGCCGCTCCGCGCCAGGGCCGAGGCGAAGGGCTCGGTCGACTTCTCGCCGATCTGGTCCGGACAGGCGGCGCGCCTCGCCCGCGCGATGCCGGCCGGCGAGCTCACGCGGCGCCTCGCCGAGGAGGCGCGCGCGCTCCTCGAAGGTTAGGCGCGAGGCTCAAGAGACAAAGAAAGACGCCTCGAGGAGGGTGACGCTCCACCCGCCGTCGAGGCATCTCTTTGAGTCCGAACGAGCGGTCCGAAAGTGTCCGAACGAGCGCGCTCCAGGACGAGGCGCGCCGGCGGCTCAGCGCGGCGGGATGGGCGCCTTGCGCGAGCGGCCCCACGCGATGAAAGCGCAGAGGCCGCCGAGGACGACCGGCGCGCCGAGCATCGGGTACTCGCCGCGCGAGATGTGGAAGAACACGGCGAGCACCATGACGACCGTGAGGCCGGCGGCCGCGAGCGGCGTGAGCCCCGGCTTGATGCGCGTCGCCGCGGGGAGGATGAGGCCGAGCCCGCCGGCCAGCTCGGAGATCCCGATGAACCGCGGGAGCGCGATCCCCACGTTCTCGACCCAGGGCATGGCCTTCATCAAGTCCGCGGCAGGCGTGAACGCCTTCATGCCGCCGGCCGCCATGAACGACAGACCGATCAGCACCTGGAGGACCCACAGCGCGATGTGCAAGCCCTTCGACGGTCGAGTAGCGCTTTCGGAAACAGAAACTGCAGTAGACATGGCTCTTCCCTCTCTGAGGACGCCCGAGGTTACGATCCCCACCTGGTACTACGAAGCAATCGATGACCGGCGCATCGTCGCCTACGAACCAGGACCGGCGCAAGCCGCCCGAGCCAGGAGCAGCCACCCGGGCTCGTGATCCATGCGCACCACGTCGCCCGGAGCCGGGAGCGGACGCGCAAAGGGGCGAACGGCTCGCCCCTTCGCGCGCCGGAGCGCCTCAGGATTTTCCGCTGAGCGCGTCGCGCGATCGATCCACCATCGCGGCGAACGGCCCGACGAGGAGGTTCGCGGTCGCGGACTCCACGCCTGGGTGGGGCCGCGTCGGCGCGACCTTCTCCGCGAACTCGGCCGCCTTGCGCATCCGCTCGAGGCGCGTCGAATCGAGCCGCGTCGCGAGGCGGTCGAACTCCTCGCGCTCTTCGGACTCGGCGTGCGCGAGGACGGCCGTCCGGAGCGTCCGGAACTTCGTCGCGAACTCGGCCGAGTCGAGGTCGAGATCCTCGAGCTCGGTCAGCACCCTCTTCGCCTCGTTCTCCTCCAGGAGGCGCGCCGCGACGATCTGCTCGCCGTCCGGCAGCTCGCGCCGCGCCGCCGGGTGGACGATCTCCTCCTCCGCCGTCTCGTGCACCGCCAGCATGCGCCGCAGCGCGTAGAACACGCTGGCGCGCTCCTCGCCGCGCGTGGTCATCACCTGCTCGAACATCGTCTTGATCTGCTGATGCTGCCGTTTGAGGAAGCTGACGACGTCGTTTCCAGTCTTGATCATCGTTCCCATGGCTCGCCTGTCCCTTTCCGACCCGGCCGGCGCCCTCCTGCTACGCCGGAGCACCCTGCTGCCTGGCCACTTCATCGGGGAGCAAAGCAGACGCCGTGCCTCGCCGATCGCGAGCCCGGACGCACGGGGGGGGCAGCCTACCGAACGATATCGACGGAAGGGATCGAGCCGCGCGGCGGGCACGATCGCCACGCGAAGGGCAAAGTTCCCCGCCGGTCGTCGCGCCTCGTGAGTGTCGCGCCGATGGCGTCGGGGGGCGCGGCGGCGACGCGGCGACCGGCGAGCACGCCGCCCGCGTGGAGGACCGTCACGGCAGGTCGACGACGCGCAGCTCGCCGCCGCGGGCGACCGCGAGCTTCTTGCCGTCAGGGAGGAACTCGAAGCCGTCCCACTCGAAATCGAGCTTCTTCAACTCGACGCCGGCCGCCGTGTCGAAGACGGAGAGCGACGACGGCCCGGCCTCGGCGGTGCGCACGATGAGGCGCGATCCCTCGGGGCTCAGCCACATCGCCTTGAACGTCCCGGTGATCGGCCACGCCGAGAGCAACGTCGATTTCCCGGGCTGGATTTGCAGCACCTCGATGATGGGCTTGCCGGCGTTCTTCCCCTGCGTCGGGACGTGCGCGACCGCGACGGTCGCCGTGCGCGCGTCCACGTCGGCGCCGAAGAAGCGCGCCTGGGGCTGCCGGTCGGTGCCGAAGTCGTTGCCGAGCACGTAGTCGGGTTTGCCCTGGTTCGGGCGGCGCGGCTTCACGTAGTCGGCGAACGCCACGGCGATCCGGCTCTGGAAGATCTCGACCGACCTGCGCCTCGCCCGCGGGCACGACGGCTCGGAGCCGCCGGCGGCGACCGGCGGGAGGTGGATGGCGTGGAGCGCGCCGTTCGGCACGGCGATCCATGTCGTGGGGCACGGCTTGTCCTCGGGCGACGCGCTCGGCGCCGAGGTGACGACGAGCCGCTGGCCGTCCTCGGAGAACGAGGCCGACGTGGCCGCGGCGAGCGCGCTCGTGAGCCTCGCGTCGTCGCCGCTCGGCCCGCGCACCGCGAACGCCTTGCCCCCGCGGACGAGGGCGAGCTTGTGCGTCGCGCTGACGTCGACGAGCCGCTCGCCGGCCTTCACCGGGATCTCGGTCGTGGCGCCGGACGCGAGCTCGAGGACGAGCGCGCGCTCGCCGTCGGTCGTCGCGACGAAGAGCCCGTCGGCCGAGACGCGCACCACGCACTCGAGCGACGCGCACGCGGCGCGCGGCGGCCCGGGCGCAGGCGCGGGCGGCGCGTCGACCGGCCGCGGCGCCGGGACCGGCGTCGCGATCGGCGGGGGCGGCGGGGCGGGCTCGGGCGCGCGGAGAGGCGCGGCGGCCGGCGCGTTCGAGGAGGAGCCGCCGCACCCGATCGCCCCGAGCGCGAGGGATCCGACCAGTCCGACCAGGGATCCGACCCGGGAGAGGAGCGCCGTTCGTTGCATCACGCAAGGACGCATGAACGGAGCGCGTGCGTCCACGAAAACCGTCCCGCGAGCGTACTCCCGACCGCTCGCGTCGCCTCCTTCCAGAGGTCGACGAGCACGAAGTCGATCCCGCGCGGCAGCTCGCCGATCATCTCCACCGCGTCGCCGACCTTGAAATCGACGAGCCCCGCGAGCCCCGCCTTCGCCGACATCTCGCGCGCATACTTCGATTTGTAATCCTGGAGCTCCATCGTGACGACGCGCCCGCCCGCGGCGCGCGCCGCGTCGGCGAGCCATATGGCCGATAGCCGTACGACGTGTCTTTGTCTCACGTCGTCCTTCGACGTGACCCCCTCTCGAAGGCCCGGCCGCGCCTCGTCCCCGCGGACGCGCCGGCGCATAGGAGCAACCTTTTGGTTGCCTATCGGCCGCCGGGGCGCTACGACGAACGCAACCAGGAGGTTGCACATGACCGTCCCCGACAGGATCGAGAAGAAGATCACGCTGCGCGCGCCGGTCGACCGCGTGTGGCGAGCCATCAGCGACGCGGGCGCGTTCGGCGCGTGGTTCGGCGTGGAGTTCGACGCGCCGTTCGCGGCCGGCGCGCGGGTCAAAGGGAAGATCACGCCGACGAAGGTCGACCCCGAGGTGGCGAAGATGCAGGAGCCGCACGCCGGCAAGGCGTTCGACTTCCTCATCGACCGGATCGAGCCGGAGCGGCTCTTCTCGTTCCGGTGGCACCCCTTCGCGATCGATCCCGGCGTCGACTACTCGAAGGAGGAGGCGACGCTCGTCGTCTTCGAGCTCGAGGAGGTCGAGGGCGGCACGCTCCTCACCGTCACCGAGTCGGGCTTCGACCAGATCCCGCTCGAGCGGCGCGCCCGGGCCTTCGCCGCCAACGAGGGCGGCTGGGAGCACCAGACGAAGCTCGTCGAGAAGTACCTCGCGCGCCATGCGGCGTAGCGGCGCGGCGCGGCGGTGGGAGGGGTCGGCGCCGCTCTTCGCGGCGCTCGGGGACGAGACGCGCCTGCGCGTCGTCGCCCGTCTCTGTCACGACGGGCCCCTGTCGATCGCGCGCCTCACCGAAGGCGCG
>Ga0105247_10003558_pt1 | contig 10131 bp, 9 predicted proteins | sample KBSS24metaG_FD_81519 | JGI IMG/M metagenome (GOLD analysis project Ga0105247, IMG submission 81519) | Switchgrass rhizosphere microbial communities from Kellogg Biological Station, Michigan, USA - KBS S2-4 metaG | ecosystem: Host-associated > Plants > Roots > Rhizosphere > Soil | place...
CGTCGTCGGCCGCGCCGAACGACCCCGGCACCGAATCGGTGTGCACCATGATCGCGACTGCGGGCAGCGCGCGATCGGCGCCCGGCAGCACGGCCACGAGATTCTCGACCCGCGCCGCCCGCGCCGACGGATTCGCGCCCGACGACATCCCTGTCCCGACGCCCGGCTGCGCCGTCACGATCAGCCCGAGCGCACGCAGCCGCGCGGTCAGCGCCGCACGGACTGCTGCCGCCTCGGGCGAGCCGACCGGATGCGGCCGTTTGCTGAGCAACTCCACCACCGCCATCGCGCGCGCCGCGGAAAATCGCGTCACCGCAGCATCGGCGGGCACGACGGCGGGCGGCGTGGTGCTCCACACCGCCAGCGCGAGCGCCGAGGCGAGCAGGGCGAGCAGCGGCAGCAGGATTCTAAGGCGCGACATGGTGCCTGCGTAGCGATGTCCCCGCGCCGTGGCGAGCCTCGGCCCGTCGCGCCGCCGGGTTCCGGCATCGCGCGAGTCGCACGTCACGTTGGCAGCCGATTCCGCTGTATTTTTGCTGTTTTAACAGCGAACCCTCCCCTCCCGTTCATCGCGGCGTTCATCGGCCGACACTGTCGAACATAACATGAACAAGGGCGGATTGCCAGTTTTGCGGCAAGCCATGCCGGGGCCAGATCGAGAACCATTCCGCCGCTCGCCCGTTTCGCCATCGTGACCACGGGAAAAACGCTCACCATTCTGGTCAACGCCGCCGGTGGCAAGGCGATGGCGGCAGGTGACGGCCTCGTCGGCATCCTCGAACGCGCCTTCGCAGCCAGCGGGCATCGCGCCGACGTCCGGCTGCTTCGCGGCGATGCCATGGCGGAGGCCGTCGCCGGCGCGGCGCGCGCGGGACGCGTGATCGTCGCGGGCGGCGACGGGACCATGGCCTGCGCTGCGCAAGCGCTGGGCGACGGCGGTGCCGAGCTCGCCTTGCTGCCGCTCGGCACGCTCAACCATCTCGCCCGCGATCTCGGCATCCCCGACGATCTGAATGCGGCCGCGTCGCTCGCGGCGACGGGCACGGCGGTCGCCATCGACGTGGGCGAGGTCAATGGCCGCCGGTTCGTCAACAATGCGTCGATCGGACTCTATCCGTTCATGGTCCGGCAGCGCGACGGCGTGCGCAAACGCAAGCACTGGCCGAAATGGCTGGCCACCATCCCCGCCGCCTGGGCCGCATTGGCGCGGCTGCCGCATCATCGCCTGCGCATCGACCTCGGGACCGGCGAGCGCGACCTCGTCACGCCGATGCTGTTCGTCGGCAATAATCGCTACACGCTGGAGGGCGGCGAGATCGGATCGCGCGCCACGCTGACCGACGGCCTGCTGTCGGTCTACGCCCTGGCCCCGCACAGCCGTGCCGCCTTGCTGTGGTTCGCGCTGCGCACGCTGTTGGGGCGCATCGACTGGAGGAATGATTTCATCGTGCTGGGCGAATGCCCGTCGCTGACGGTGCGATCCGCCGGCGCCTCGATCGAACTCGCGCTCGATGGTGAGGTGATACGGCTGGAGTCGCCGTTGCGCTTCCGGATTCGGGCGGGCGCCCTGCACGCGGTTGCACCCTGATCGAACGCGCGATGCCGGCCAGTTCGAGACGCGCATTCGACGCATGACCTGCCTCCGTTCAATCTGCGTTCCGCTGTGTTCCCGTTGTTTTAACAGCGAAAGCGCCTCTCCCATGTCACCGTCACAGGCGATGCGCCGAAAGCCGACGCTGTCCGCAGTCCGGCAGTCGGACTCAGCGCTCATCGACGGGTGACGGCGGTGCGATTTTGCGATCGGAGCCATCGCGACCCCCGTCAGGCGAAGCCAGCGGCGCGGGCGATGGGGCGATCCCCCAAGCGCGCCCTGGCCGCGCGAAGTCTTTCGCGCAGGGCCTGTACGATCATGTCGACATAGGGTGGCGGCACGGTTTCATCGAAAGGCATGCCGGGGTGCGACCATTCGCCGGCCTGTATTTTCCTGTTAATTTCATGATTCGCATCGCGCGGCGGGACCTCGCCGGCAGCGACGGCGATGATCAACGCCTCCTGGGCATCGGCGATGCCACGCGGCGCACGCGGATCGGGCAGCTCGAAGCGGCTGCAGTCGCGCGGCACCGGCATGGTGCGATCGAGGACCTGGTGAATCGCGCCCGTACTGCCGGCAAGCGCACGCTCGAACAGCTTGTCGACGACCGCGCCGACTTTCTCCTCCATCGCTTCTTCGGCAAGGAGTGCTGTGTTGTTTTTCGCACCCTTGGGACGGCCGGCGGGATCGCCAGATGCGCCGGGTCTGAAGCGACCATTCACCTGTGTTTCGGTGGTTTCGGCAGCTGAAACTTCCACGCCCGATTCGCTTCCTTGGCTCGACTGGAATCAGAACATATCATGATCAATAGGAAAAAGCCAATCGTGAACCGGGAAAATATATGCCATCCGGTCGAACCCCTCTTTGGGGCATTTGCAGGCAAGGACGGCTCCGGGCCAGCGACCAGGTGTTGGCGCGAGGCAATTTCGATCGCCGTCGCCTTTCGGTCGGGCGATGATCGGCGCCTCGACGTCGCACCGGATCATGTCCCGGTTTTTGGCGGCGCCAGATTCCTCGGCGGCTGGTCGCCAGAGCCGATCAGGATGTCGATCGGACCTGACGACGACCTGGCCTCGGGTCTGAACGGCTCGGTCAGCGACCGCCCCTCGCCGGCACATTGGATCGGATCGGACAGTCAGTTCCAAAGGCCAGCGTTCGCCCCAGACGCCCGCTCGCCATCCATTTTGGGTGCAGGAGAATCTTAACCCCCAAGCACATCGCATAAGGGGCCATGGCAAGACTGGCGCGCGTCGTGATCCCTGGCGTTCCGCATCACGTGACGCAGCGTGGCAATGGCCGCGCGCAAACCTTCTTCGAGGATGGCGATTACAGCCTGTATCTGCACCTGCCCGCGGATGCGGCGGAGCGCGCGCGGACGGAGATATGGGCCTATTGCCTGATGCCGAACCACGTTCACATCGTGCTCGTGCCGTCCGATAGCGACGGCCTGCGCCGTACATTCGGCGAGCTGCACCGGCGCTATACGAGCGTGATCAACGCGCGCCGACGGGTGACCGGCCATCTCTGGCAGGGGCGCTATGGCTCGGTGGCAATGGACGAGGCGCATTTTTTCGCGGCATTGCGTTACATCGCGCTCAACCCGGTCCGTGCGCGACTGGTCGAACGCGCGGAGGACTGGCGCTGGTCGAGCACGCGCGCGCTGCTGGCCGGTGTTGACGACGAGGTCGTGAAGGTGGCGCCGGCGCTGGAGCGGGTCGGCGACTTCGCGGCATTCCTTGACCAGGATTTTGACGAGCACCTCACCTTTGCCGCGCTGCGCAAAGCCGAGACCGTGGGCCGTCCGATCGGTTCGGCGGAATGGCTTGCCGATATGGAGACGTTGCTGGGGCGAGCGCTGGCTCCGCAGAAGCGCGGACCTCGGCCGAAGAGTTTGGCGATTGAGTGAGGTGACACCGTAATCGGCATCGGCACTCCGGTCGGGCTACGCCTCCCTGCGTGCCGATGCCAGGACGGCGCTAGCGAAGGAGCGGCGGGCCAGCCCACTTATAAAACGCGATCTCCTGTGCGGACAAAGCCGACCACCTCAGGCTTGAGTTGCGTTCGGCCATCATGATTGATATAAAAGTGCTATTGGGGGTGCATCTAATGGAAACTGAACGCGGCTTACTTAGAATCGGGATTTCGGGCCAATGGGAAGCCTCGGAATTCAGCCAATCTTTGGCTGCCCTTGATCGCCTTTATGCGCTTCGCTTTGGGCTATATCTGGAAAAGCAAGAACTATACGAAACCGAAGAATTTGCAGATAAATTGCGTTCTCTTCAATTGTCACGGATGTCCCGCTTAGATCGCCGTTATGCTCGGCAAGCGTTCGCAAGAAGCCTGTTTCATGATTTTCCAAGACTCGTAGTTGACGGCAGGATATCAGAAATTACTCAAGAATTGCTCGAACCTAGTGAGCGATTAATTGTTAGGCGATTAATTTACGGATCTCCTGGAATTAAAGATTTAGCCGGAATTGGTGAAATTATTGGTCATCTGAAAGACTTTCTGCAATTTGGTATCGAGCATTGGTCAGGTCGACGTAAGCGTAGCCTTGAGGACGATCATCAGGAACTCGAGAACAGGAAATTGGAAATTGAACTTGCCAAAGGGTATGTCGAATTGGCTGATAGTTTGGGATATTCTGCTCAAGAGAAGCGGCAATTGATCGCTGCGGTTGTTTTTGAACAACGGCCAATTATAAGTCTTATATCGAGTAACAAAATTATTTCGGCAGAAATGGCAGATGATCTATGATGATGAATCGATTTGATTCGCTCACACAGAGAGTTTTTCTTCTGAATCATCAGATTGAAGCAGTTAAAGACTCTCCGACGAGTGAGGCAAGAAGGGCTGCCCACGAGCAATTATGGGAGATAGTCGCAGACTTGAATTACAGAGTAGGCTTGAATCTAGACAATAACTGCCTTGATCTGACGATTGTAAAAGGTAGACTCTGCATTCATTTTTGGACTGGGCCTGGTTCGTCGTCGGATACCGAAACAAACATATATATTGATAAACATTTTTCGGTGACTCGCCACACAAAAGATATGAGCACCGGTAGACTTAGAATTTGGGCACTGAAAGGTTCGCCGCCAAGCGTAATTTGGGTAGAAAAATGACATATCTTGTTTCACTGATTAGTTAGCCAAAACGATTTCGGTGACACGTGTGTCACCGTAACTGGCAACTGAACTGTAACTGGTAACTGGTAACTGAAGAATTTTCGGGTCATGACGTGATCCGGGTATATATAGAGAGTTCATAAGGAAACAGTCCGTTTCTATTATCAGGCGGTCATCTCGTATATTTCGCCTGTCTGATTGAAGTTGTTGATCACGCGCAAGAGCGATTCTCGATCAAACCAATGCCCATGCACGAACCGCCCGCCAGTCGCCCACATCAGGGCTTGCGTCGGGCCGATGACGCTTGCACCGCTACGGCGCTCGACATCGATACGAACAAGCCCCGCGACTATGTCGGCCATTTGTAACGGGACACAATCTTTCGGATGAGCGAACGATATAGCTGCAAGCGACGATCTATACCATGGCTGTGTGCCATATATCTGCAATATCGGTGCGCCCAAACCGCCGCCGGTTGCCCATTCGGTCCTGTATGCAAACGTCGGTGCGACCTTTTTACCGGGAGCGTTCTTAGCGGTCCAGATAGATAAGCTGCGGACTAAGTCCTCAAAACATAATGCTATTGGAGTTGGAAAGGCATCGAAGAACGGACCCGAATCTTTCACATCGTCCCAATCATCCTGAACCACCCCCGAATTAATTGCTGTAAAATTGTGTCTACCGATAATCTGCGAAAGCTGGGTAATCAGGTAATTCCGTTTCGGAGTATCACACAGCTCGAACTCACCAATGTTCATAAGGCAGTGACTTAGGTGAAAATGAGTTACACCTAGATAAGAAAATTCTGCAAGAATCTTCGACCACTCTGCCTCGGCTGCGGTCCAATTCTCGTCAGGACCGATACAACCGCCGATGCTCGTGACGATTGACTCGCCATGAGTTCCGCTTTCGTCAAAATATCCGTGCAGCATAACCGTCGAACTCCAACGAGCGCTGCCAGGATACCAAAGCGTAGCCAAATCAGCGATCCTCACCGGGTTTCACTTAGCACCTCTGCTTGTGCTTGGGTACCATCGCTCTCTCTCCTCTGCTTTTCAACGGCGGGCTAGACACAAGTTATCAACACCCGAAGCGTGCAAGAATTACGGTACAGAATTACGAAATTACGGTGACGGGCAATAACCCCCAACCACCGAGCATTGGGCTGCGGACCCCGCTTGCCAGCGGCAAGAGTCAGTCCCGTGCGTTGCTCCATGCCGGCCAGCCAATCTTTCGATCCCACCGGACGGCCGATGCTTTCGGCCTTTCGCAGGGCTGCATAGGTCATCGCTTCGTCAAAAGACTGTCCCAGGAAGGCGGCGAAGTCGCCGACCCGCTCCAATGCCGGCGCGACGTCGACATGCTTGTCGCTCTCCCCGGCAATATGCGCCCGCGTACTGGACCAACACCAGTCCTCGGCGCGATCGACCAGCCTGGCCCGGACTGGATTGAGCGCGACATAGCGCAGCGCCGCGACCAGATATGCGCCTCATCCATCGCGACCGAACTGAAGCGACCCTGCCACAGATGTCCGGTCACGCGCATGCGTGCGTTGATGAAGCCGGTATAGTGACGGTGGACATAGCGAAACGTCCGCCGCAGCCCGTCCTCGTCGCCTGGCACCGCGACGATGTGGACGTGGCTGGGCATCAGGCAATACGACCAGGTCGTGACTTGCGCATGCGCCGCGGCATCGGCCAGCAGATCGAGATACAGCTCATAGTCGCCGTCCTCGAAGAAGACCGACTCGCGCCGATTGCCGCGCTGGGTGATATGGTGCGGAATGCCCCGGGAGCACGATGCGGGGGAGACGAGCCATGGCCGGAGGCTAGCGAGATCGATCGTCTGAATAAAGGGGTTATTGCACGTCACCGTAATTGATTTGCGCCTCCAGCGCCTCGAGACTGTCGACCAGCGGCTGCATCACCGGCTTGAGTTCTGGCTCCTGCGCGAACAGCGTTACGAGCCGCTCAGCCCGCTTGCCCGGCGTCGTTATCCCCGGCCTTCGCCGGGGCAGGCTTTGCCCATCCGCAGACCGAACAGCTTGAGCAGCCCCCGCATCTGGTTCGCGATCGCGTTACGCGACTTGATCAGCTGCTCACGAATCTTGAGTTGCGCCCGGTCGATATGCGTCGCCTCCTGCTTGATCAGCACGCTCTTGAACCAACCGGTCCGCGCCATCTGCGCCAGACCTTCGGCGTCGTGCGGGTCACTCTTGTTGACTCGCGTCGACAACACCCCCTTCGCATGGCGTGCGCAGATGCACGTCACCGGCACGCCGCGCTCGGCCAGGCCGTGATACAAAAACGCCGAAAGCGAACCCGTCTCCAGCACCACCCGGCAAAGCCCGCGGGCGTGACGGCCCAGTGTCTTGGTGATCACTTCAGGGGCGGTCGCGCACACTCCGCGCCACTTGATCGCGCCGGTTCCATCCACCACGCATACATGCGTCATCTTGTCGGAAATGTCCAAACCTGCGTATAGCTCAACGATGGCCTATCCTCCTTCGTGAAGCAGCTCGACACCCGCTTCCTTGCATCGAGGATAGGCCTACATCAATTACGCCATGTCACCGTAATGCCCGTAACCCGAGACCAGCGTAATCCGCTCCATTGTCGTCAAAAACCTACCCGAACTATTTGCCGAATCAAATCGGAAACAGCTCAAATCCAAGCAATTTTTCTGCCCTTCCAGAAATGGCAGAATGCGCGGGATAGAAAGCTATTTGAAAACGACCACCTTATGCCAATTTGAGTCAAAGGCCTGAATGAAGTCATTTGTCTCCACCCGACACCAAATCACCTGACCATGAATGTTGATAACATGATTTAAAAAATTCGTGATTTTATTTTTGCTACGGACAATGGAGACAGATCCAGGCGTTAAAGGGACGATAGACCCTTCAATTACCAATGGATAAATATAATAGACATTTGGATCAGGTTCGTCAAGTATGACAGAATCATCCATCGCCGTCGTCGTAATATGAATTTTAAATGAAGATGGAGTTATGTACTCAGTTCGCTTACTATCATTCTCTATAGCCATAGCTTGCTCAACGAACCCTTCTCTATATATGCAGGATGTTTCTATTACATGAACACGAGTTTTTCTGTCAATCTTCCGTTCTATTGCAGACGCCACGGGAACTGCATGATCAAACAATATATATCCGCCCAATATAATTGCAACTCCTCCAATTATTCTAAAGATTTTACGAGTGAAGTTTGATGATATCTGACTTTTCGCAATTATTGCATATATTAATATAGGCATTATTAACGAGAATACAGTAATTATAGGTATAATATACCCCATTCGCACTATATCTTGTCCAGTCGAATTCGCCAACCAAGGGCGCGAAAGAGAGTCTTCAAGCAATTGGTGAAAATAGATTGCCGAAGAAATAACGATTAGATAGCTGGAAAACCCGTATCGCATCAGACCGGTTGCTCGCCGCCTTCGTCGGCCACGAGGAGCGGCAAAGTAAGCCGCCAACCTAGAAACAAAATCAAATAATATGTAGACAACGGTAAGTTTTATAACCATTCTGAATATATTTGACGAACTTCCTATAAGATGTAAATCTGATATACTAACCCATAATGCTAGAGATCCAAACGCCGACGAAAACAAGAGCATCAAACGAGAACCAAGATCACCCTTAACCGCATAGACTCTCAGCGCCCCCTTAAACGGATTTAAAATTATCAGAGTTATAGCCCAAATTAACCTGTAAAATGAACCGACGATTCCAACTACAAAATGCTCAAAGCTCTTAGTGATTGTGGTCAAATCATCTGGCATTTTTACCCCCTCTGCCAACCATTGAACTATTCAAACGACGAATTGGCAAATATAGCCATAGAAAATGGTCGGTATAAAAATAATAAAGCATTATGCCACCTTAAATACGTCGCGCGGCTCAAGTCACATAAACGCTGGCACATAGCGCCCGCGGTGTCAACTCTCAAGTGCAACATTTTGTGATGAACTGGTGGCGTTTTCGACGATCTGATGATAGACCTCATAGGGCATTTGGACGTCGAAGATCTTCCTCGGTCTGGAGTTGAGGCGATAGGCGATGGCATCGAGATCGTCCTACGAGAAGGTGGATAGATCGGTACCCTTTTGACAATACTGACGGATGAGGCCGTTCATGTTCTCGTTACTGGCGCGCTGCCAAGGGCAATAGGGGTCGGCGAAGTAGACCTTGAGGCCGGTGTTCCGTGAATTACGGTGCGCACCCCCCTAAACATCCGCCAGGGCCTTGGCCCCTCCTACGACGCGTCGCCGTAACACCTCGACTCCCGCGGGCCGGCGCTACCGTCCAGCGCTCTGACCTCAGGTGAAGATCGCCCCCCAGAGCCCCGAAACCCGCTGCCACGCCACCGCGAACCACCCGGTTTCGGTCTCGAGGCTCGCCGAAGGACGCGCGCCTTCGCGGCGCATCTGCGTCTTGATGTCCTGCATCCGCCAACCGGTCAGCGTGGCGAGGTTGCGCGCCTCCTCGTCCCAGCGTTCGACCAGCGCGTTGCGATAGGCGCGGCCCTGCTCGCAGGCGGTGCTGCCGGTGAACGGATGACGCAGCACGTAGCGCGCCTGGAAATTGCTGCGGTCGGCGGTTTCCTGGAAGACGAGATCCTCGGGAAAGCTCGCCCGCGTATAACGCAAATGCAGGCGCGTGACGAACACCGACTCGTCATCCGCCCATGACGCGCCCAGCGCCTTCGACTCCGCCGGCGCCAGCGGTTCGGCCGAGCAGGGATCGCAGTTTCCGCTGTTCCACGCATGTTCGAGGAACACCGATCGCATCCCTTCCGCCGCGACCGATCGGGCGAAGGTCGCGCGATAGAAAGCAGGGAACTGGGTCTTGACGTAGATCGGAATGTCGAGATCGGACTTGAGCTTGACGGTGCGGTAGTTGGTCGTCTCCACGCGGCCGCGCGGCGTCAGCGCGAAGATGAACAGCTCCTGCGGTCCCTTCGCGTTGACCGTGCCCAGCCGGATCGGCAGCATGAACTTGCGCGAGGTGAAGCGGATCTGCAGCGGACGCAGCGTTTCGCTGCCCGATTTCGCGCGGCGCTTCAGATTGATCTTCGCCACGAAGAACTTCATGTTCTGCTTCAGATAGCTGCCGACCACCGGCCCGGCCCCGGCGGGCATGGTGTAGCCGTTCTGCTGGAGCCAGATGACCAGCCCGCCCGATTGCCGGGCGGAGAGGATCAGGATGTCATATTCGCCCACCGCGTAGCGCGCCTCGATCGTCACGCCCAGCGCCTTCGCCTGGCTGCGGCGCTGCGACGTGACGACGATGTCGCCGGTCGCATAGCCGCGCGATATACCCGACGGCCTCGGCGGCGCGCATGGATCCGGATCGAAATATTCCACCAGCCGCGGCGCCGACCAGGC
>Ga0105247_10003559_pt1 | contig 10124 bp, 9 predicted proteins | sample KBSS24metaG_FD_81519 | JGI IMG/M metagenome (GOLD analysis project Ga0105247, IMG submission 81519) | Switchgrass rhizosphere microbial communities from Kellogg Biological Station, Michigan, USA - KBS S2-4 metaG | ecosystem: Host-associated > Plants > Roots > Rhizosphere > Soil | place...
TGGTGCACCACTTAGTGTACCGGCAGGAAAAGTTTTTGCCAACAATAAAAATGGATTACTGTTGTCTCTCACCTTCCCGATCACTTCACTTACCAAATGGATAACATGTGAAAAATATTGCACCTGCCTGTAATGTGCTACCTGCACTTCATCGCAAAGACGGCTAAGATCATTTCTTGCAAGATCGACCAACATTACATGTTCGGCATTTTCTTTTGCATCAGCCAATAACCTTTCTGTTGCCTGTTCATCCACTTCGTCATCACCTGTTCTTTTAAATGTACCGGCAATGGGATGGAGAATAGCTTTTTTATTCTCAATTTTTAATTGAGCTTCCGGAGAAGAACCCATGAGTTTATAATCCCCATAATCAAAAAAGAATAAATAAGGTGATGGATTAATATTCCTCAAAGCCCTGTAAACATTAAACTCATCACCAATAAAACTTTGCTGAAATCTTCTGCTTAATACTATCTGAAACACATCGCCGCGATGACAACTTTGTATTCCTTTTTTTACCATCGAAATATATTCATCATCACTTAGGTTAGAGGTTTCACCGCCTTTCACATTGAATGGATATACCGGCACATCTTTACTGCGTATTAATGATTCCACCATTGCTACTTCGCTTTCTAATCCCGGAATGACATTTTCACAGATATAGAGTTCATCATTAAAATGATTAATGGCAATAACATATTGATACAAACGGTATCGCATTAAAGGGATAGTTATGAGTTGAGAGTCGTGAGTCGTTAGTCGGATTGTTTCGAAAAATTGAACAGCGTCATAAGCGCTATAACCAAATAAACGTTGTGCAAATTTTTCTTCTTTATTAACCGGTTTAGCTATTTCAAAATTTTGAATAAATCTCCAGAGCAATTCGGGAACGGTAGTTGCATTTTTAATTTCGATTTTTTCAGGCTTCTGGCCAGGAATCTTGAATTCAATATTTTCTAAGTTACTGATCTCCATACCGCCAATAGCATTGATGCAAATAAAAGAGTAACTATTTTCTGCTGCATTGTGATCGGTACTTTCAAGCAAAATAGTATCCCTGAATCTGTCTCTCAGCCGCAGATATATACCAACCGGCGTATAAACATCCGCCAGCATTTTTTTCACCAAAGTCTTTATTTCAATTTTCTTCATGCCCGGTCTCCAGTGTGCGGAGAATTTTTAATTTAACAATGATTGTCGCCTTATTCACTTGAGAGGATGAGGCAACAAAAAACCCCGAATATTTCGGGGTCTCTGAATATGTTTAAATAAACATAGTAATAACATTACAGCACCCCTGGAGAGTTTGTATGCCACCACCATTGAATATTTGTATTATGCTTCATCACTACAAATATGAGGGAGAAAATTTACTTCTGCAAATTTTTTATAGAAAAATAATACAATCAGATAATTTTATAGCTCCAATTAAACTACCCTGCACTCATGCTTATACAACACAAAGAAACCGATCACAAAGGCTCATTTTACGTGGCGGACGGGGATGAAGTGCTTGCTGAAATGGTTTATACAATGGCCTCGCCTTTAAAAATGATCATTGAACATACTGAAGTTGATGATAAACTAAGAGGTAAGAATGTGGGTTATCAATTAGTAAATCATATGGTAGAATATGCGAGAGCACACAATATTAAGGTGATTCCTTTGTGCCCGTTTACCAATTCTGTTTTTAAAAAGAAGCCTGAATATGCGGATGTCCTTTTCAATAAATAATAACAACATGAGGAAATTTTTTTTATTTGCCACCCTTCTCTTTTTATGTCTATTTAGTATAGCACAACCAAAGGATAATTATATTTTATTGAAACCTGAGCGGGTATTTGATGGAGAAAATTTTCATGAGGGCTGGGTCGTGTTGGTTAAAAATAATATCATAGAACAAGCAGGCGCAATGAACTTCAAGTTGCCTGCAGGTTCGCAGGTTATAGATTTAAAAGGAATGACTTTGCTTCCCGGTCTTATTGAAGGACATTCTCATTTATTTCTTCATCCTTATAATGAAACTGTTTGGAATGAGCAGGTATTAAAAGAAAGCCGTGCAGAACGAACAGCAAGAGCAGTAACCCATGCAAGAGCCACTTTAATGGCAGGCTTTACAACAGTGAGGGACCTGGGAACCGAGGGTGCGATGTATGATGATGTTGGTTTGAAGAATGCTATTGAAAAAAGTATCGTGCCCGGACCAAGAATGATTTGTGCAACCAGAGCTATTGTTATCAAAGGAGCTTATGGACCTAAGTTCACTTCTGATATTGAGTTGCCACAAGGGGCAGAAGAAGTATGGGGATTGGAAGAGGTAGGTAAAGTGGTTCGGTCACAAATTGGGCATGGGGCTGATCTTATTAAAGTGTATGCTGATTATACAGTTGGCCCTAATGGAGAAACAGTTCCAACCTTTAGTGAAGACGAACTTAAGCTGGCAGTTGCTATTACACAAAGCAGCGGAAGAAAAGTTGTTGCTCATGCGACTTCAACAGAAGGAATGAGAAGAGCGGCAATGAGCGGAGTGAGTACGATTGAACATGGTGATATAGGAACAGAAGAAGTTTTTAAATTAATGAAAGAAAAAGGAATTGCCTACTGTCCTACTCTTGCTGCTGCTGAGGCATATCAACAATACGATGGTTGGAAAAAAGGGATAGACCCAGAACCAAAGCCTATTACCGACAAGAAAAAAAGTTTTGCATTAGCATTAAAAGCCGGGGTTATTATTTGTATGGGTGGTGATGCAGGTGTATTTGCGCATGGTGATAATGCAAGAGAAATGGAACTAATGGTGGAATATGGGATGAAGCCAATTGATGTTTTAAAATCAACTACTTCAATTAACGCAGATGTATTTGGTTACGGGAATAAATTTGGTCGTATAAAAAAGAACCTGTTCGCCGATATGATTGCAGTTGAAGGCGACCCTTCTGCTGATATTAAAAATATCAGGAAAATAAAATTTATAATGAAAGATGGGGTTATTTATAAATCGTTATGACCTATTTTCCATAAACGATCTTCCAGATCTTTCCTTTCTGTGATTCAGAAATATATAATGCGCCGTCAGAGCCCTGAGTCAACCCGCAAGGTCTGTATTTCGCCTGGTTTGATCCTGCAATCGTTGCCGCACCTGCAAAACCATCAGCAAATATTTCATAATTACCGGATGGCTTTCCATTTTTAAATGGAACAAATACTACAAAAAAGCCTTGTTGTTTACTTCCACGATTCCAGCTTCCATGAAAAGCAATGAATGCTCCATTCTGATATTTGGGAGGAAACATCTTACCTGTATAAAATAGCAGATCATTAGGTGCCCAGTGACCAGGAAAACCCATAATAGGCTGAGTCTTGTCGGCACATCTTCCCACTTTTTTTCCATCGCCGCCGTATTCTGGTCCTTGTACTTTCTTTTTTTGCATCCAATCATAATAGCAATAGGGCCAGCCGAAATCGCTCCCTTTCTTTACCAGGAAAAATTCTTCGGCAGGTAATTCGGCGCTTTGCTCATCATTGTACAGATCCGGAAAAAATTGAGATAATTGGTCACGGCCATGCTGCACAGCATACAATTGGTTTTCTTTGTTATTCCAGTCAATACCTACAATATTGCGAATACCTGTTGCATATCGAACTCCTTCAGGATATGATTGATTCAGCTTATTCGCTTTGAACTGCCAAATACCACCCGCCTTTTCTAATATAGGGCATGGATCTTGTCCCGGCGAACCTTTCGCTCTATCCTGCACTTGGCATGCATTTGAGGGTGCTCCGATCGTTACATATAAATTGCCTGCATTATCCAAAGCAATAGATTTTGACTCGTGTTGATTTTTCATCATCAATCCGGTTACAATTTTTTCCGGATGTTCAGGGTCAACCACTTCATTGTTTGCCATTTTATATCTAAATACTTCTTCGTTTGAGGAAGCATATAAGTAACCATTTTTTATAGCGATGCCAGTGCCGATGTAATTGCCAAAACTTTTTACTGCTTGATATTTTCCATTTACATTTCTTAACACAATTATTCCTTTACTATTTAGCAATTTATCCACCCGCACATACAGATCACCATTGCTATTCATAACTAAATGCCTGTTACTCCCAAGGGATTCAACTACTGTTTGTGCAGAAAAACCTTTTGGAAGCGTTAATTCTTCTGCTGCTGAATTATTTTGTTTTGTTGTTCCCGAACAATAAGTAAATAATAAAAGAATGAGAACTGATTTAATGACAAGATTTGACATAATAAATTGGTTTGGATTGTAAATTTAATTAAGTTGTATTTAGAGATAAAAAATTATTTGGCAGGACTAATGCAGATTATTCCTTATAAGCATGTACTAATTGAAAGAAATGAAACTAAAAGCCATCGTAACAGGCGCAACAGGTATGGTCGGTGAAGGCGTATTGCATGAATGTTTACAGCATAATGATGTGGAAGAGGTATTGGTTGTTGGAAGAAGATCATGTGGTACTAAACATCCTAAATTAAAAGAGATCATCACTCCTGATCTTTTTGATCTTAGTTCAATTAAAGAACAACTCTCCGGATATAATACTTGTTTCTTTTGTCTTGGTGTATCGTCGATAGGAATGAAAGAAGAACAGTTTTATAAACTAACTTATACGCTTACCATGAATTTTGCAACAATACTCGCCAGCCAAAATCCTGGTATGATCTTTTGTTATATTTCCGGGGCCGGTACATACAGTAGTGAAAAAGGAAAATTAATGTGGGCAAGGGTAAAAGGAAAAACAGAAAATGATCTTGTTAAACTTCCATTTAAGAAAGTTTATAAGTTCAGACCTGGAATTCTTAAGCCCACAAAAGGTTTGAAAAACACGTTGAGTTTTTATAAATATCTCGGCTGGTTATTGCCGGTTATAAAATTGTTTTCTCCAAACCTGATTTCAACATTAAAACAATTAGGACTTGCCATGATCAATGCCGCAAATAAAGGATATGAAAAACAGGAAATAGAAGTAAGTGATATAATTGCCTTATCAAAAAGATAAAAAACACGAATCACAAAATTGAGATAATGAAAAGATCGCCACTATTTATCATTTCTTTTGCCATGGCTGTACTTTCATACTCTTGCAAGAGTAAGAATGCGAGTAAAACAATAACAGGTAAATGGGTGTTTGAAAAAATACAAACGGATCCATCTACGACAGTTACAGACGATAATAAAAATATCGGGGATATTTCTGCGACCTTTAAAGAAGATGGCAGCTTTATTTCAATAATGAAAAACTTTGACCAGGACGTAACGCTTGGCAGAGGCGCTTATCAAATGATTAATGGAAATTCGGAGCTTGTTACCAATGATGTAGTGACTCATTCTATTGATACAGTAAAGATACTTGAGCTAACAGATGAAACGATGAAGCTAGTCAGCCGCCAGCATGATACGATTTACCTAAGAAAAACAAAGTGAGTTATCAGGCTGTTTTCTTGGCGTCCTCCAGGAATTTGGCAAGACCAATATCGGTAAGTGGATGTTTTAGCAAACCAAGTATTGAATCAAGCGGGCAAGTGCAAACATTGGCTCCGGCTTCAGCACATTTTACAATATGCAACGCACTGCGAATAGAAGCGGCAAGTATTTCTGTTTTAAAGCCCTGTATCATATAAATTTTTGAGATCTGTTTTATTAATTCCACTCCATCCCAGCCACTATCGTCAATACGACCCAGGAATGGAGATACATAGGCTGCTCCAGCCTTTGCACACAATATAGCTTGCCCGGCAGAAAATACAAGAGTACAGTTTGTCCTGATGCCATTATCGGTAAACCATTTGATAGCTTTTACTCCATCTTTAATCATTGGTACTTTCACAACGATATTTGGGTGGATTGCCGCCAATTTTTTTCCTTCTGCCACAATATCATCAAAAGAAGTACTAATAACTTCAGCGCTGATATCGCCTGCTACCATTTCGCAAATAGTTTTATAATGATTAAAAACAGCCGCTTCTCCTTTGATTCCTTCTTTAGCCATCAATGATGGATTGGTTGTTACTCCATCTAATATTCCTAATTCATTTGCTTCTTTAATTTGTGCAAGATTAGCAGTGTCGATAAAAAATTTCATAGCCCAGACCCTAAAGGGATTTTATATTGAAGTTTGAAAATTCCTGAAGATTTGTATTCCCCCTTCAGGGGTTAGGGGGTTAAAAAAGGCAGGCTGATTACATCGCACCGCTCAACCACCTACTCTTGCTGCCTTCCGGCCCTGGGAGGGTTCAGCAGGAGCTGGTCGTGTAAGACCTGCCGCCGCAAATATAAGAATGTTCAAGGTTAGAAATTTGATCTTTGAAGTTTATCGTTGAAAAGCAGAGTTCACTCTGGTGAATCCAATCAACTCATCGGCTCTTGCCCCAAATGGCCGATAGTAGATCAACACCATATAATTGTTTTCTGTTCCCCAATAATTACCTTCTGTATTTTCTAACGAAACAGCATAGCCCTGTTGTCTTTTATCAGGAACAGTAACATATGAATAATTATAGTAGCCTTGTTTAAGTAAAAGTGTTCTTTCATAAGCTCCCGTTTCTTCATTAAATATCATTCGTGAGGAGTCGTTAGCCTCGTAGTTGGTAAGCTCTCCGAATAAATAAATGCCTTTGCCTTCATAAGGCCGGTTGCCCGGAGGGAAAAAAGAAAAATGCACATGAGCATAGTCGCCCTGCCAATAAGGATTGTTACCATCAATATTTTCAATTGTATAAATGCCATCAAGATCACGATAATAAACATATACTTGTTGTCTTCGTTCTCCATCAGGCTTTACATATACATCCGTTCTGTTACTTGTATCAACAATGCGCTGCATCCTGTCGCTCATCAATCGAAGACTTCTGAGATCGATCCACCGCCATTCTTTACCGGAAGGAAATGTAGTTGTCGCCTCATCGCTGTATTCATAATAATTGCCCCGAAAAATAGTTGGCCTGTCCATCATTAATGCAGTTGGCCACACATTATTTTGCACTGCCACTACTTTCAGATCTTGCGGCGAAAAAGCATTTATTCTTGCATTGCTTGTGTTCACTGCTATTTGCAGTCGTTGGTGTGTATTGAATAATTGAGCATTGAAGGGCTGCAGTATTTGTGCGGCCACTGAGGTCTTATTATCTACAACTAAAAACCGTTTTGTAAAAACCAATTTAGAAGTATCATCATTTATAAAAACCTTAAGTAAGTAATTGCCTGATCTTGTAGGTACAGAATTTCGATCCGGGATAGTGGCCTGGTAATGCGTATAGCGGGTATATACAAGAGATGAGTTGCGATATGTTGTGATCCTGTTCGTTTGAAATCCCCGTATATAATCAAATGATTGAAGGTTAGCCGGTGTCCAATCTGCATTGCATAATTGATAAGAGTAATAATAGTTTTTTACATCAGCTTCCATATCATCAAAATGAAGCTCCAATTGATCGCCACTGTTTAATCCCATAACAGGATAACCATATACATCTCCGTATTTATACAATTTTACAGAATAGATACCTGGCTTATAAATGTGATCGGGCAACTGAGCCTTTGTCACTACAGGTAGCAGGAACAATACGGCTATCATTATTTTCATTTTGTGAAATTCGTTAAAAAACCAGAGAAATCTTTTTACCATCCTATTTTTGCTTTGAAGTATTAAAGAAAAAGACCAATAACTCATTTTGAAGGTTGCAACCTTTATAGCAAACCGTATAGCATTTAACCGATCTAAAGGCGAAGGAAAAAAATCTTTTTCCGGTTTTATTATTCGTATATCAATTGTGGCAACTGTTATAAGTGTAATGGTAATGATCGTAACACTTGCTTTTGCAAATGGTTTCCAGGAAACAGTAAGTCAAAAAGTATTTAGTTTTTGGGGACATGTGCGGATACAGGAAAAACAACCTGGAAAAGCAATCATATCGGAAGAAACTCCCATTATAAAAAATGATTCATTAGTACAAATTATCAGGCAGAATCCACAAATTCAGAGCATTCACCCTTTTACTACTAAATATGGCATTTTAAAAACCAAAGAAGAAATTGAAGGTGTATTAATGAAAGGGATTGACAGCACTTATGACTTTAGTCACCTGCAGCCATTTATTAAAGAAGGCAGGCCAATACATTTTTCCGATAGTACCTATAGCCGTGAGATCATGCTGTCAGCTTATACAGCAAACCTGTTAAATGTAAAGGTCAATGATAAGATCCTTATTTATTTTATTAAACCGGGTAATGATGCAGGTGAAAGTAAGATAAGACCTGATAAATTAACGATAGTAGGAATTTATAAAACGGGAATTGAAGAATATGATACCCATTTTGCTATTGTTGACCTTAAGTTGATACAAAGGCTGAATGCTGATTCCGGCAATTATGATTGGCAAAAGGAAATTGGCGGCTATGAGATATTTCTTAAAGATTATCACCAGATTGATAATGTGGTAAATGATATATACGACCTCGATACTTTTCCTCAGACATGGGATACAATCAGCGTACGGGATATTTCTCCGAACATTTTTGATTGGCTGGGTATGCAGGATACAACCAGGAATGTGCTAATTATATTTATGATCATTGTTGCGGTCATCAACCTTATTACCTGCCTTATTATTCTTGTGTTGGAAAGATTAAGAATGATCGGTATCCTGAAATCGCTTGGAGCTACTGACTGGACAGTACAAAAAATATTTCTTCGTCATTCTGCTTTAATAACAATTACGGGTATCGTAATCGGAGCCGCCGTCGCACTTGGTCTTTTATTTCTTCAAAAGGCAACTGGTTTTATTAAATTAAAAGAAGATGCTTATTACATGAGCACTGCAGCAGTAAAGATTGTTTGGTGGCAGGTTGCAGCTATATGCCTTGGAACATTGGTGGTTTGCTTTTTAGTATTAATGATCCCTTCTGTATTGGTAAAAAAAGTGCAACCTGTTAAAGCAATACAGTTCAGATAATATGTGAAAGAATGATTCCTGTTGCCACAGCTGCATTTAAAGATTCAGCTTTTCCTTTTTTAGGAATGGTCAGTTTTGTTTTGGCCAATTGAATGATCCCAGGACTTATTCCTTTTGATTCATTACCTATGACGATAATACCTTCTTTCATTCTTTCAACTTCTCTTATATCCTGTCCATCTAATGCAGTAATGTAAATATCAGTGTTGGTTTCCTTAAGCCATTTTTCAAGATCAGTATAAATAACCTTTACTCGTGCAATGCTTCCCATTGTTGCCTGTACCACTTTCGGATTATATATATCTGCACAACCCTGATTACAAATCACGTAGTCAATACCAAACCAGTCTGCTATGCGAATGATAGTACCAAAATTGCCCGGATCTTGTATGGTATCTAATGCGAGAATTATCTTTTCCTTTGTAATGATTTTTTCAGGCTCATCAAATTGCCTGGCTATTGCTATTACTTTATTTGCTGTGGTGAGTTGGGATATTCTTGCTAATTCAGCTTCTGTTATTTCATTTATCTCTGTTTTTTTTAACAGCAACGCATTTTCATCTATCCATTCTCTTATTGCATATAATTCTTTAATATCTGCATTGCCTGACTCCAATAATTCTTTTACGATCTTAGGCCCTTCAGCAATAAAGACTTGTTCTTCATCCCTGAATTTTTTCTGGCCTAAACTTTGGATATATTTGACCTTCGATTTAACAAGCATAGTTCCCGTTTAAAAAATTTATGTCAGCCGGCAAGCCCTTTGTTTATAAAAACATTTTACTGCTGATCAGCGCCGGGTGGCTTATTCTCAGCACTTCTTCATGTTATACAGTTATTAAAAATTACCCGGCTAATAAACCATTTGTTTATAAAACAAATATCAACTTAACCAGCAATATTTCAAAAGCGGATAAAGAAGCTCTTGAATCCCGGCTTTATGACCAGGTTGACGATAGCATGAAATCAAGATCTGTTTCAAAAGTATTATGGAGCGTAATGAAATCCCCTCCTGCATTTGACAGCGCCAATGCTGATAAATCCATTTTATCAATGAGGGCCTTGTTGCGATCATTGGGTTATTTTTCAGACAGCGCTTCTTATAAGGATACAGTAATTGTTGAAAAGGATCAGCAAA
>Ga0105247_10003564_pt1 | contig 10115 bp, 9 predicted proteins | sample KBSS24metaG_FD_81519 | JGI IMG/M metagenome (GOLD analysis project Ga0105247, IMG submission 81519) | Switchgrass rhizosphere microbial communities from Kellogg Biological Station, Michigan, USA - KBS S2-4 metaG | ecosystem: Host-associated > Plants > Roots > Rhizosphere > Soil | place...
ATCCCCTCCAATATCGGCAGGCCCTGGTCCGACAGGCTATATTGCAGGTCCGCAAACTTGTCCTCGGCCTTGGAGGCAAGGGCCCGGCAGACCGGCCCCTGATCCTTAGCAAGGACATTCACGCAAAAGCGCCCCGCCGCCTCTATGCGCGGCCAACTGGTCGATGACTTGTCGGGGAAGAAGGCGACCAACGGCGGGTCGAGCGACACCGAAGTGAAGGAACCCACGACCATGCCGGCAGGCACGCCATCGGCCGACATGGCGGTAATGGCGCATACGCCCGTTGGATAATGGCCAAGAATCTGCCGGAATTTGGCTGGATCAACAACGACTGTCATGACGGTCCCGCTCTCCACGATCCGATCATCGGATCGGCTTCCAGACCAGAGGCACATTTTCAACGGCGGCGACGATGCCGGCATGATAGACCGGAGCAGCGCCCTCGCGCAGGCTGAATTCAGGTATCCGTTTCAGCCACTCCTGCAAGGTGACGATCACTTCCATGCGCGCCAGATGCATGCCGGCACAGCGGTGCGGACCCTGGGCGAAGGTGGAATGTTCAATGTTGCGGCGGGACAGGTCGAGATCCCACGGATTCTCGTTCGCGGCTTCGTCCAGCCCGTGCAGCGCGGTGGGCAGCAGGATCAGATCACCCTGCTTCAACCGGGTGCCATGATATTCCATGTCATGCACAACCATCCGGGCGTCGGACACGACCGGGAAGCGGCGGAACATCTCTTCCACGCCGCGCTGCAGTTTCAGCGGATCGGAGCGCAGTTCCTCGACCTTGCCGGGGTGGCGGGCGAGATAGATCATCATGAAGCTGAGGAAGTTGACGACCGTGTCCAGCCCGCCCAGCAGCAACAGCGAGACCAGCCCCAGTGCCTTGTCCTCGGGCATCGGCTTGCCATCGATATCGCTGTTCACCATCATGGTGATGAGGTCGGTGCCGCTTCCGCCCCGCCGCGCCGCAATGATGGGTGCGACATAGGCAAAGAAGCCCTTGTTGGCCTCATCAAGCGACCGCGCCTGTTCCGCGGGCGTGTTGCCCGCGGGCCGGGTCATCTGGTTGGCGAGAATATTGAGAGCCGGCGCATCTTCCATAGGCAGGCCGGCCAGCGCCAGGAACACCTTTACGGGGAAGATGGCGGCATAATCCTTCTCGAATTCGCAGTGCCCGGCGTCGGCGAACTGCTCTATCAGCTCGACAGCGACGTCCCGCATTTTATCCTCGAGCTTGCGGATCTCCGCCAGGTTCAGCCCCTTGTCGATCACCTTGCGATAGGGGGTGTGCTCTGGCGGATCCATGCGGGTCGGCACCATTTCGTATTTTTCGCCGGCCTCCTTGGGTACCCATATGATGTGGCTCGAGAAACGGTTGGGGCTACGATAGATGTCGTCGATGAGGGCGCCGCGCGTGGCAATCCAGTGTCCGCCCGTCAATGGCGTCCAGACGAGGGGCGGAATGTCGGGTTGCTGGAGTCTCTTCCACGCTTCGTGAAAGCCCTCCTCTATGCCATCAAGGGCATAGGCATCCACGTCCCGCACCAGATGCGCGGGGACATGCGGTGGAACGGGAACGCGCGCTTTTGCCGGTGGCGGCGTCAGCGTGTCGGTGGTCATGCCGGACATCCTTTTCAGCTGATCGTGGGGTCGATGACTGCCTTGGTGGCAGCACCTGTCTTGGTGAGGTGAAGGGCCTCGTTCGCCCCGGCGATGCCGAAGCGATGACTGATGAGGTCCGCCAGCGGGACCCTGTCCTGCAGCCGCGCCGCCAAGTGCAGGGCGTGATAATAATGCCTGGGTTTCGGGAAGGACGCGCCCGCGATGGTGAGGTTCTTGATCGTCAGGTCGCGCGGCGAGATCGGCTGCGTGCCGATCGCGCCCCAGAGCCCCAAGATGATATAGCGGCTGTGCGGTCCGCTGAGGTTCACCCCTTCCGGAAAGGCGGCCAGAACGCCGGCCGCTTCCACGACCACGTCAGGCCCCTTTGGACCGAGCCGATCATAGACCATCCGCTGCCGCTCCTCGGGCGGCAAGTCCAGCGAAACCACGGCTGTAGCGCCCAGTTTTCGAGCGGCGTCCAGGCGCGCGGCGACCCCGTCGATGACAATGACTTCCCGCGCGCCGGCCTGGGCCGCGACCAGTACCGCCGACAAGCCGACGGGTCCTGCGCCCTGCACCACCACGGCATCTCCCACCTGAATGGGCCCTGCGCGATCGAAGCCGCGCAGCACGGTCGGAAGGGCGCATCCGAGTGCCGCCACGGCTTCGGGCTTGGCATGATCCGGCAGGCGGTAGAAAGGCATGCCGCTCGGAAGCCAGGCGAAATCGGCGTAGCTTCCCCAGTTGGGCTTGGAGGCATCCTCAAAGAAGCGTGTGTTCTCGCAGGGCGTTTCTTCCAGCACCGTGCAGGAGTAGCAGCGGCGACAAAGCGCGATGGGCGACCAGTAGACTAGGTCGCCTGCCTCCAGCGGAACGCCCGCATAGTCGGTGGTCACGCCGGAACCAAGCTGTTCGACCCGTCCCACGCCCTCATGACCCAGGATGATGGGGAAGGGCATTTCGCCCGCTTCGCCAGTCAGGATATGGACATCGCTGCCGCAAACGCCGCCAAGCACGACCCGGACCAGGGCGCCGCCGGGCTCAGGCGGCGCGATCGGCACCTCCCAGGTTTCAAGCCGGTTCTTTTCCACCAGTACCGCAGCCTTGCCGTGCATGCCCGTTTCCCTCGCCCAGAAAAATAATGTTGGGCCTACCAGGTTCAGAGTAGGCCCAACCTGTTCAGCAAATAAATCAGAACCTGTACGTCAGCTCGGCTCCAAGAGTCCTCGGTTCTCCCCATAGGGCGGTGTTGAAACCACCACTGGCGCCTTCGACATAACCCGACTGATAATAGAGCTTATCAAACACGTTCTTGGCAAAGAGGCCGAGCGAGAAATGGCTGCGCATGATCTCATTCCAGCTGAAGCGAATATTCGTCGTCGTGTAGCCCGGCAGTTTGGTACGCGGGGTTATCGATCCGGCATTGCTTGAGAAGAACGTGCTGGTCTGCCCGAATATGTCGGCGCGAAGCTTCATTTCGCCCAGCGAATCCGGTACGGGCAGCGTCAGGTCGATATAGGCCGATCCCGTCCACTTCGGCGTATCCGGATAGGAGTCGAACGGTACCGTATAGCCGGGGATGCCTGTCTGCGTTGACAGGTCGACGAGGTTGTCGGTGTATTTGGCGTCCGTATAGGCGCCGGTGAAGCCGATTTTCAGCCAGTCGGCCAGGCGTGCATCACCATCGACTTCAACGCCGCGAACCCGCTTCTTGGGGACATTGACAGTGAAGCCTGCCGGGTTGCCGCCCACTAGGGCATAGACGGCATGCTGCGCGTTCTTAACGTGCTGCTCGTACAGCGCGATATTGAAGTGCACGGGTATATCGGACAGGTATCCGTTGAACTTGTACCCAAGCTCGAAATCATAAGTATATTCATTCTTGAAGAAATTCAGGTCGCCATAGGGCACAACCGTGCCGTTGAAATTCCCGGACCGGAAGCTTCCGCGCTGCGCGAAATATATCATGTTCTGCGGATTGATCTGATATTGCAGGCTGAAGGTCCAGCTTGGCGCATGCAGATCCTTGGACTGAACGGGCGGGGTCGGAAAACCTGGCAGGGTGAACAGACTTCCCGGGTTCTGATGAAGTTGAAGCGTCTCCCAGGTATAACGTCCGCCCAGCGTAACGCTCAGCGCATCCGTGGCCTTGTAGGTAGCTTGCGCGAAGATCGCCTTGGACTTGTCCTTGCCCGTGTAAAAATAGGCTATGTCGGCCAGCGGCGGCGTCAGCTCCGGACCGACGACTACGGGGATATAGTCGGTCTGCTTCTTAAAATCGTAGAAGAGGCCGACAATATATTCCAGCCTGTTGTCGAGGGCGGTGCCCTGCAGCTGAAGCTCGTCGGACCACCGCTGGGTCTTGAAGGTTTCGCCGCCTGGAGGGCCATTGCCGAGCCCCGAGAAGTTGAAAAGATCGATCGCGCCGAAAGGTGATCCCGACAGGATGCCCGGCGTGCGCGCAAAGGCGTCGCCCCAGCTGAAGATATTCTTGACGGTCAGATCGTCGTTGACCTCAAGCGTCGTGGTGTTGGTGATGAACGCGGCATGCGCCTTGTGCGGCAGGTCATAGGTCAGCCAAACCTTATAGGGATTGGCCTTTTGGAAGGCCAGATAACCGGCCGTGGCGCCGGGCCATCTGCCAGGGCCGGCAGGGCCATCGCCAATCGTCGGGGCAAAGGGGCTGTTGGGCCCGTACACGCAATCCAGAGTCGCCGTCAGGGTGAAGCCGTTATTGGTCTCGCCGCAGCGGTGATAGGAATAAAGGCCACCGGAGCCTTCCGTACCGCCAAAGTCGCTATACTGCGCCACGAACACGTTCTTGAACGTCTCCGTCGGCTTGGCGACGATCGTGATCCGGCCGGACTTGGAATCCGTGTCCCCGAGCGTGCTGCCCGTATTGGTATTCTTGATATAGCCATCCGAGGTGACATAATCTCCGGCAAGGCGCACCAGCAACTTGTCCGGAATCAACGGGATATCCACTGCTCCCTGGACCTGGAACATATTGCGTTCGCCACCGCGAACCGTGAGGTAGCCGCCAAACTCATTGCCGGGCTTCGTCGTCTCATACAGGACAGCGCCGCCCGTCGCATTGCGGCCGAACAGCGTCCCCTGCGGACCTTTGAGAACCTGCACCGAGGAAAAATCGAAAAATGCGGTCGAGGTATTGCCGGCGGCAAAGGGCGCTTCATTGATATAGGTCAGCACGGCAGGACTGGTCCCCGAGAAGGGATCAAGCGTCTGCCCGCGCATTGTGAAGCTGATCTGGTTGGCATTCTGGCCGCTCTTGACGATCAAACCGGGTGCCAGGGCCGCAAGGTCCTGCTCGCGCGTCACTACCCTTTCCTGCAAGATGGCAGAGTTGAACGCGGACACCGACAGAGGAACCTTGGACAGGGACTCCTCTCTGCGCTGGGCGGTGACGACGATATCCTCCGGCGCTGCATTGCCTTCATTGGCAGGCGCACCTGCGGGAGGAGCGCCCTCGGCGGGCGCGGTTTGCGCAGCCGCTCCGCCGGCATTCAGGCTGAGCACCATGAAAATCGCAAAGGCGCAGTGATTTCGGTTCAATCTCTTTCGCATCCTCATTCCCCTACTAATAAGTTTTGTGCCGCGACGGTCTCTCGGCCTCGGTCCGGATCGCTGCCCGGATCACCGGCGCCTGCCGGATGGAAACATCGCCCTCGAAGAAAGCCAACACGCCACAAGCTACCTCCTCAACCTCCCCGCGCTGCACGGGTCCTTTTTCCCAACCATGCCGCTTTTGCGGTCAAGTGACGCCTCACATCGGAGAATCATCATTGCGGCTAGCGGATATAACCTAACCATAATTAGGTCGACAACGCAAGCGCAAGATGCTTCCCCCGGTGGGCGGGGTTGAAATTTCCAGGACGCCGAGGTGAATATGATATCGGACCCTGTCGGTCATACGCCGAATTTCTGCCACTTTTCCGAGATTTATCGCGCATCGGCCCGGTCTGCCGGGCGGCGCGTTTGCGATGAGCGGCTTGACAACAGGCGGAAACAAAGTTTGTATAACGTCCATTAGGCTAATGGCCGGTGCAAGGAGAGATTCAATGGCCCGTCTGAGAAATAAGGTCGCGATCATCACAGGGGCTGCTCGCGGCATGGGTGCTTCCCATGCCCGGATATTCGCCCGCGAAGGCGCGCAACTGGTCCTCACGGACCTGAACGCCGAAGCGGGGACCGCACTGGCCGAAGAAATTGGCGGGCAAGCGCTATTCCTCCGGCAGGACGTGACCGATCCCGGCGATTGGGAAGCGATCGTGGCCAAGGCGGTTCAAAGGTTCAGCACCATCGACATCCTGGTCAACAACGCCGGGATATTGGGCCCGATGGCGACCACCGCCGAACTCGACGACGCCGGATATCACACCGTTTGCGCCGTCAATCAGCACGCTGTCTTCTACGGCATGAGGGCGGTCCTGCCGACCATGGTGAAGGCCGGGAAGGGGTCGATCGTGAATATTTCGTCCATCGCCGGGATGGCGGCCAATTACGGCTTTCCCAGTCTGGCCTATGTTGCCAGCAAGTTCGCCGTCCGGGGCATGACCAAGGCGACGGCCATGGAATATGGAAAACATAATATCCGTGTGAACTCGGTCCACCCGGGTTTCATCCAGACGCCCATGATGGTGGAAGCGACGGACGAAGTGGGAGGCGAAGCGCTGGCACAGATCCCGCTGGGTCGTATCGCCGATCCGGTGGAAGTGTCCAACCTTGTGCTCTTCCTTGCCTCCGACGAGTCTTCCTACATCACGGGGGCCGAGCATCTGGTGGACGCTGGCATGCTGGCGCATTGATAGAGATTTGTTGCTGAACTGAGAAGCGTTGGCAAATCCAGGCTGATTGCAACATCGCGCCCCGCCATCGCCGAGCTATGTGGACACCGAAGACAAGATCGCAAGGCAGCGCAGTCCGTCGCTTACCACGATCAAGCGGAGAGGAGAGTTCCTACGCCCTGATCCAGACATCGCCAATGGACCGGGGGTCCGGGCATTTGGCCCGATTCCGCGCCATCCTCCACGGCGTCCTGCTCGCCGCCCTCGGGCTGCCAATGGCAATCGGCGGCATCATGCTCGTCATGCTCGGCGGTAGTTTCTACTATCTGCTGGCAGGCGTACACTTGATGACCATTCCCGATTCGCCCAGATGATCGCCAACAAGGGCCAGCTCCATGGCGTCCGGATTCTCGCGCCATCGACGGTCGAACTGATGCAGGCAAACGCCCTGCCAAAGCCGCTGCCGCCCGGCTTTGCGCTGACGATGCCATGGATGTTCAGCGACGCCATGGCCTCCACATGCAAACGGCCGTCGATCCACGCAGTGCCGGTCACCCGGAAGGCCCCGGCACGCTCAGCTGGAACGGATCATCGGGTGTGCTGTGGTGGGCTGACCCGGCGAATGACCTGGTCTTCATTGCGCTGGCCCAAAACCGATACAGGGTGGGTCCCCGTGGTTATGCCGACCAGTTCCGGCAGCTGGTTTATCAAGCTTTGGTCGATCCGGAGAAATAAGGCGGGCAAGGATTCTGCGTGCGGAACTCATCCCCCCGCTGCCCGTTTTCCCAATGCGCCGCACTGGAGCTGATCATGGTCCGCGCATTGGGAATGGCCGCAACCCTGTCCGTCACCCTGGCCGTGCTGGGGTGGATGGTGTTCAGGCTGGCGAACCATCCGCGCCGGTCCGGAAATATGGAGGATCGCACCGCAGCGCCTGTCCCGACGGCGGCCGACATCCACGTACCTCCAGCCCCATTTGCGGCCTATGGTCACTAAACCGGCGCGCGGGACGATCGGCACGGCCTAGCTAGCCGGCCTGTCTTGCGGTATAGTCGCGGCATGCCGGATCTATCCGAGCGTGAAGCGCGCATTGTGGCGGGCATTCAGTCGCGGCAGGCGGACATGGTCGAAACCGTGATCGCTTGGGGCGGCATCAACACGGGCAGCCGCAATCTCGCCGGGCTGGCCATCCTGCGCGACATTTTGGCGGAGCGGCTCTCGCCTCTGGGCGGCACGCTCGAAATCCGCGCGCCCGATCCCGTCATGGCGTTCGATGCGAACGGCATTGAGACCGAGATGGCCCACGGCCACAATATCCACGTCCGCAAGCGCCCCGAAGCGGCAAGGCGTATCCTCCTGACCGGCCATATGGACACGGTCTTTGCCGCAGATCATCCGTTTCAAACATGCCGGATGATCGAGCGGAATGTGGTCAATGGACCCGGTGTCGCCGACATGAAGGGTGGCATCGCGATCCTGATCGAAGCGCTCGCCGCGCTGGAGTCGGCGAGCGCGATCGAGACTCTCGGCTGGGACATCGTCATCAATGCCGACGAGGAAGTGTCCTCGGCCGGGTCGCTGTCATTGATCCGCGAGGCGGCCCGCAACTGCCGGATCGGCCTGACGTTCGAGCCGAGCCTCACGCCCGACGGGCTGCTTGCCGGCGCGCGCAAGGGCAGCGGCAATTTCGCGGCCAAGATCACCGGCACCGCCGCTCATGCCGGCCGCGATCCCCGCGCGGGGCGCAATGCCGTGGTGGCTGCGAGCAATCTCGCCCTGCGCCTGAACGCGCTGGCCGAGCATATCCCCGGCCTGTCGGTCAACATCGCGCGGATGCAGGGTGGCGGACCCAACAACATCGTGCCCGATCTGGCGATGCTGTGGTGGAACATGCGCCCCGTCGATGCCGACGCCCAATTGCGCACCCAGGACCGGATCGACAGCATCCGGGCGGCGGTGGAACGCGAGCATGAGGTCGACATCAAGATAATGGGAACATTCGCCCGGCCACCCAAACCCCTCGATGACCGTCACCGCGCCCTGTTCGGGTTCGTCCGCGACACCGGGCGCGACCTTGGCCTCAGCCTCGATTGGCAGGATACCGGCGGCGTTTGCGACGGCAACAACATCGCGGCCGAAGGCGTGGCCGTGATCGACACGCTGGGCGCGCGCGGCGGCGCCATTCATACCGACCAGGAATATGTGATGCTCGATTCCCTGAGCGAACGGGCCAGCCTGGCCGCTATCGTGATGCTCCGCCTTGCCGAGGGGCGACTGGACGGGAGGATGGACTGGTGATGAGCCGCTGGTACGTCCGTCCCGCCTCCATCGCCGACCTCGACGCGATCCTTGAATTGGCCGGGCAGACGGGGCCCGGCTTCACCAACCTGCCCTATGACCGTGATGCCTTGCGCGCGCGCCTCGAAAGAAATGACGCCAGCTTCGCACGGGATCTGAAGGCGCCCGACAGCGAGCTTTATATTTTCGTCCTTCAGGACAGCACCAGCGACCGTATCGGCGGCACCGCGCTGATATTCTCCTGCGTTGGGGTCAAGAAGCCGTTCTACTCCTACAAGATCACGCGCCTCAGCCAGTTTTCCCGCGAGCTTGACCGCATCGTCACCACCGATGTGCTCAATCTCGTCAACGACTTTGCCGGCGCCAGCGAGGTCGGCGGGCTGTTCCTGCTCCCCGAGTTGCGGCGCGAGGGACTGGGCGCCCTGCTGTCACGCAGCCGCTTCCTGTTCATGGCGACGCACCGCGAACGCTTTGGCCGGCGCGTCCTGACGGAACTGCGCGGTTATCAGCATCCCGACGGCGTATCGCCCTTCTGGGACGCGCTCACCCGCCGCTTCTTCGACCTGGAATTCAACGAGGCCGACCGCTTCCATGCGCTCAACGGCAATCAGTTCATTGCCGACCTGATGCCCAAATATCCAATCTACACCATCCTGTTGTCGCAGGAGGCGCAGGACGCGATCGGCAAGCCGCACCGCGAGGGCGTCGCGGCGATGAAACTGCTGGAAGCCGAGGGATTCCGCAACGACGGCTATGTCGACCTGTTCGATGCCGGACCGACGCTGCAGGCGGAGATAGACACGCTTCGGACCGTCCAGGAGGCACAGTTGGCGCACATCGTCCCGGCTACCGGCGCGGATAGGGGCGAGCGCCTGCTGCTGGCGACCGGGAAGCTGTGCGATTTTCGGGCATGGCAGGGGCTTGGCTGCTGCGATACAGGCGGGCTGGAACTTGCAGCGGACGACCTCGCTTTGGGTCGATTGGCGACGGGCGACGAGGTTCTTTGGGTGAGGACATGACCAGCGACCTGATCTCGACCGATCCGTGCACAGGCGCCGAAGTCTGGCGTGGGCCTGTTGCCGACGCCGGGGCTGTGGATGATGCGGTCGGGCGCGCCCGCGCGGCCCAGCCGGATTGGGAAAACCAGCCTCTCGAATTGCGGATCGCCGTGCTGCGCGCGTTCGCGGCCGCCGTCAGGAGCGGCGCGCGTGCACTGGCGGAGTGTATCGCCAGGGAAACCGGCAAGCCGTTCTGGGAAGCGGAAACCGAAGTAACCAGCGTCGCCGCCAAGATCGAGATTTCGATCAAGGCCCATGAAGAGCGCGCGGGGCCGCGCCGGACGCAAAATGGGGATCTGGTGGAGGAGACACGGCACCGGGCGCATGGCGTGCTGGCGGTGCTGGGGCC
>Ga0105247_10003568_pt1 | contig 10108 bp, 6 predicted proteins | sample KBSS24metaG_FD_81519 | JGI IMG/M metagenome (GOLD analysis project Ga0105247, IMG submission 81519) | Switchgrass rhizosphere microbial communities from Kellogg Biological Station, Michigan, USA - KBS S2-4 metaG | ecosystem: Host-associated > Plants > Roots > Rhizosphere > Soil | place...
TCGTGCACATCGAGCGCGACGTGCCCGGCCACATCGCGAAGCACTGGCCCGCGCCGATGAGGAGCGCGCGCGCCGGCGTGACGTGCTCGAGCCCCTCGAGGCCGGCCGACGGGCGGCGCGCGCGGCCCCGCTCCACGACGATCATGACGACGCCGCCCGCGATCAGCGCCGCGGCCACCGGCAGCGGGCCGAAGAGGTGCTCCTTGATGATCTTCCGGAACGCGAAGCCGAGCACCGCCGCCGGGAGGAAGCCGATGACGAGCGCCGCGAGGAGCGACGTCGCCTCGGGCCGGCGCGCCACGAGGCCGGCCACGCGCGCGGCGAGGAGCGCTCGATACTCGACGATCACCGCGAGGATCGCGCCGAGCTGGATGACGATCTCGAACGACGCCGTCGCCGAGCCGCGCGCCCCGAGCGCCTCGCCGACGAGGATCAAATGCCCGGTCGACGACACGGGGAGGTACTCGGTCACCCCCTCCACCAGACCGAGCACCACCGCGACCAGGAGAGGCATGCCCGCGACCTATCACGGCGCCCTCGCCCGATGAAAGGGGGCCGCCATCGCGTGACGCGGCGCACCACGAATCCCGTGGAAACCAGGTCGATCGACGCGCGCACGGCGGCGACGCGATCTCGGGGATCGGTTACGGTGCGCGACATGCGATCCAAGGTCCTCTTCGGTCTTGCCTGCACCGCGGCCGTCGCCGCCCTCTCCGCCGCCTGCGGCGGATCCAACGCCGGCAGCGCGGTGCGCCCCGCCGATCCTCAGGCGTCGAGCGCCCTCGGCGAGGCGCCGTGTCGCGAGGCCGAGAAGTACGGCGAGCCGCTGGTCGTCGACTGGCCGAGCGAGCAGCGCGGCGACCTCGAGGTCGCGATGCACGAGGGCGTCGCGGTGGTCGCGTACAGCTGCAAGGCGATCCGCCTGCTCAAGGACTGCCACGCCGACGGGACGTACGGCTTCATCGGCACGACGCAGCGCGAGCAGGTCGTGAAGCTCGAGAGCTCGGACGAGGTGCAGGCCAACCTGCCGACGCTCGGCGCGGCGTTCCTCTCGAAGATCGGCGCCGACATGCAGCGCGGCGCGGCGCTCGACATCGCGCTCGTCACGATCGGAAAGAAGAAGACGACGCTGACGGCGGCGACCACCGACGACCTCAAAGGGACGTGCGACGGCGCGACGCACTTCGTCCGCGGCGCGGCGGTCGGCGCGTTCGCGCTCGACACCGGCACGCGCGGCCAGGTGCGCGCCGCCGCGGAGATCTTCGGCGCCAGCACGAAGGCCGAGAGCTCCAGCACGAAGGCCGTGCACAACAAGGACGGCGACGTCGGCGACTGCAAGCAGGCCGCGCCCGACTCGCCGAAGCCGCCGTCGCAGTGCGGCGCGCCGGTGCGCCTCGAGCTGCTCGCGATCACCGCGAAGCCGAAGGGCGCCGAGCCCGCGCCGCCCCCGCCCGCCGCGAAGGACGCGGTCGACCTCGCCGAGCCGGAGGAGTCGTGCCCCAAGGGGCTCGTCCTCTCGGCGGGCAAGTGCACGGCCGCCGCGCAGGCGAAGTCGTTCCAGTGCGAGTCCGGCAAGGCCGAGGAGTGCACGCAGCAGTGCGAGAAAGGGAGCGCGGGGAGCTGCGCGACGCTCGGCGCGATGTACGCCGAGGGCAACCACGTGTCGCGCAACTACGGCATGGCGGCGGGGCGCCTCAAGCAGGGGTGCGACGGCGGCGTCGACGAGGCGTGCGTCGGCCTCGGCGCGCTGACGTTCGACGGGCGCGGCGTCGACAAGAGCGTCGATCGCGCGCGCGATCTCTTCGCGAAGGGGTGCGACGGCGGCGTCGCCGAGGGGTGCACCGGCCAGGGCAAGGCGATGCTCGCGAGCAAGCTGATCACCACCGACGCCGACACGGTGAAGGTGTTCCAGCGCGCGTGCGACGGCGGGAGCGCCGCGGGGTGTCGCGAGCTCGGCGCGCTCTACGAGGGCGGGCGCAACGTGCCGAAGGACCCGTCGAAGGCCCTCGACGCGTACAAGCGCGCCTGCTTCGGGCGCAACGCGGAGAGCTGCGCGCGCGCCGGCGACGCGATGGAGAAGAACCGCGACACGCTCGGCGCCGGGATCTTCTACCAGCGCGCGTGCTGGGGTCAGTACTTCGACGGGTGCGCGAGCCTCGGCCGGCTCGAGCAGGCGGGGATGCTCGGCGGCCCGTCGCAGGCGAAGCGCGACTTCCAGCAGGCGTGCGCCTTCGGCTCGCAGCTCGGGTGCGCGGCGATGATCGTGCTCTACAACGACAAGTCGCGCATGGTGCAGATGGACATCGCGCGGTCGCAGGCGCTCACGAAGAGCTGCCAGAGCGGCGTCGCGCGCGACTGCGCGATCGCCGGGATGTGGAACCTCGCGACGAACAACCCGATGGGGACGCAGCAGGCGCAGCAGGCGTGCAACATGGGCGACAAGTTCGGCTGCGCGCTGATCAAGCGCTGAGGCGGGCCGAGATCGAATAACCTGCTCCGCACATGAACCCCGCCAAAGTCCGCGACTTCGTGAACAAGCAGTGGGACGAGCAGGTCGTCCCGCGGCTCACCGAGTACATCAAGATCCCTTGCAAGTCGCCGCTGTTCGACGCGCAGTGGGCGGAGCACGGCCACATCGATCGCGCCGTCGACCTGATGACGGCGTGGGCGAAGACGCAGCGGATCGCCGGCATGACGATCGAGGTGGTGCGCCTCGAGGGGCGCACGCCGCTCATCTTCATCGACATCCCCGGCGAGGGCGACGACTGCGTGGTCCTCTACGGCCACCTCGACAAGCAGCCGGAGATGACCGGCTGGGCGCCGCACCTCGGCCCGTGGACGCCGGTGCTCGAGGGGGACAAGCTGTTCGGCCGCGGCGGCGGCGACGACGGCTACGCGATCTTCGGCAGCCTCACGGCGCTCGCCGCGCTCGAGGAGCAGGGCGTCCCGCGATCGCGCTGCGTCGTGATGATCGAGGCGTGCGAGGAGTCCGGGAGCTACGACCTGCCGTACTACGTCGAGCACCTCGCCGGCCGGATCGGCAAGCCGTCGCTCGTCGTCTGCCTCGACGCCGGGTGCGGCAACTACGATCAGCTCTGGCTCACGACGAGCCTCCGCGGCATGTGCGGCGGGAGCCTGCGCGTGCAGGTGCTCGACGAGGGCGTGCACTCGGGCGACGCGTCGGGCGTCGTCGCGTCGAGCTTCCGGATCATCCGCCAGCTCCTGTCGCGGCTCGAGGACGAGACGACCGGCAAGGTGAAGCCAAAGGACCTCTACGTCGAGATCCCGGCGCAGCGGCTCGAGGAGGCGCGCCGCGCCGCCGACGCGCTCGGCGAGGCGCTCTATTCGAAGTTCCCGTTCGCCGACGGCACGACGCCGGTGAGCGGCGACCTCACCGAGCTCACGTTGAACCGCACCTGGCGCCCGACGCTCTCCATCACCGGCGCCGACGGCCTCCCCGCGCTGCAGAACGCGGGCAACGTCCTCCGCCCCTTCACCGCCGTGAAGGTGAGCATGCGCCTCCCGCCGACGCTCGACGGCGCCGCGGCGAGCGAGCGCGTGAAGCGCCTCCTCGAGGCGGACCCGCCGTACGGCGCGAAGGTGACGTTCGAAGCGGAGAAGCCGGCCACGGGGTGGAACGCGCCGGCCGTCGCGCCGTGGCTCGAAAGGTCGCTCGACGGCGCGTCGCGCGAGTTCTTCGGGCGCCCGCCCGCGCTCATGGGCGAGGGCGGCACGATCCCGTTCATGGGCATGCTCGGCGCGCGCTTCCCCGAAGCGCAGTTCCTGATCACCGGCGTCCTCGGCCCGCGCTCGAACGCGCACGGCCCGAACGAGTTCCTCCACGTCCCGACCGGCAAGCGCGTGACGATGATCGTCGCGCAGGTGGTCGCCGATCACTTCACGCGATCGCGCTGAGCGGGGCTCGCGCCGGGCGCGCGGCGCGGCGACGGTCGTCGTCCGCGCCGGGCGCGTCGGCCGGCTCCACGAAGCACGCGCCGAGGTCGGCGCCCCGCGGGGGCTCGCCGGCTGGACCGCGCGACCCGCGTGACCGAGACTCCGCCCATGCAACGCACCTACCGCGTACCCGGCCTCGTCCTCACCGAGCACGACTTCGCCGTACCGCTCGATCACGATCGCCCCGACGGCCCCTCGATCACCGTGTTCGCGCGCGAGGTGGCCGACCCCGACGGGCGCGCTCGGCCGCTCCTCGTCTTCCTCCAGGGCGGCCCGGGGAGCGAGGCGCCGCGCCCGTTCACGCCCGGGGGGCCGCCGTGGATGGCGCGCGCGCTCCGCGACTACCGCGTCTTGATGCTCGATCAGCGCGGCACCGGCCGGTCGTCGCCGATCGGCGCGCTGCGCGGGCTCGCGCCGAAGGAGCAGGCGGCGTACCTCCGGCACTTCCGCGCCGACGCGATCGTCCGCGACGCGGAGCACGTCCGGCGCGCGCTCGGCGTCGATCGGTGGAGCGTCCTCGGCCAGAGCTTCGGCGGCTTCTGCGCCGTCACGTACCTGTCGATCGCGCCGGAGGGGCTCGCCGAGGCGTTCGTCACCGGCGGCCTCCCGCCGCTCGGGCGCCCCACCGACGACGTCTACCGCGCCACCTACCGGCGCGTGATCGATCGCAACGACATGTATTACGCACGATACCCGGACGACCGCGAGCGCGTCCGCGCCATCCACGACCGCCTCGAGCGCGACGACGTCCGCCTGCCGTCCGGCGACCGGCTCACCGCGCGCCGCTTCCGGCAGCTCGGCCTCCTCCTCGGGATGAGCGACGGCGCGGAGCGCCTCCACTACCTCGTCGAGCTGCCGATCGAGTCGCCCGCGTTCCTCCACGACGTCGAGTCGGCGCTCGGGTTCGCGCGGAACCCGCTCTACGCCGTCCTCCACGAGGCTTGCTACGCCGACGGCTGCGCGACGCGCTGGTCGGCAGCGCGCCTCCTGCCGGGCGAGCTCGAGGAGCCCTCCGCCTTCACCGGCGAGATGGTCTACCCGTGGATGTTCGAGGACTACGGCGCGCTCGCCCCGCTCCGCGAGGCCGCCGAGATCCTCGCCGACGAGCGCTGGGGCCCGCTCTACGACGCGCCCCGCCTGCGCCAGAACGAGGTCCCGTCCGCCGCCGCGATCTACGCCGAGGACATATACGTCGAGCGCGCGTTCTCCGAGGAGACGGCGCGGACGATCCGCGGGCTGCGGCCGTGGCTCACGAACGAGTACGAGCACAACGGCGTCCGCTGCGACGAGCGCGTCTTCGACCGCCTCGTGGCGCTGGCGCGCGGGAGGGCGTAGCGAGCGCACGCGCTCCGACGCCCGGCGTGGAAACGGTGACGCGGTGGCGCTGACGCCCCCCGGCGTCGTGCTGGGGCGGGGCGGTCATGTTCGAGTTGTTCTATTCGCTCAATTGAGGTGGACGATGCGCGCGATCATCACGTTCGACCAGCACGGCGACATCCACATGCTGGCACGTTGCTTTTCCAGACGATTCAAGTGGGGAGGTCGGCTGCGTTCGATGTCGGCTGCGGATTCGGAGTGGCCGAGCCGGGGCCAGTGACGACGCACGCTGTGTCGACCTCGTAGAAACACGCGAAGTTGTGCAGCCTTTTGTGCGCAGGCGAACGCAATTCCACCCCCGGAGCGAAGAAGCCCAGCACGCGGGGGACGGTCGTGTCGCACGCGGCTTCGCTCACGTCGATCAGCGCGTCGCACAGGAGACGATGCCCCTCGCGGGTGCGTGCCGACACGACGCCGATGAATCGAGGGAGGGCAAGGGCGCGAACGGCCGCTTGAAGGCTGGTTCGATCGAGTGGGGCCCCAATCAGCAACCTGCGGTAATCGACACCTCGATCGAAACGCGTCTCGTAGACGAGAACGACACCCGCGAACTGAGGATTCTCTCCAAACACCATCTCGAAGACGGGCTTCAGCTCGATGGCGTATAGCTGGAGAGTCTCCAACGACATCCGCAGGTTTCTGGGCTTTGGCACCAGAGCAAAGGACACGTAGCAGTCTGCGGGCAACACCGTAGCGGTATCGTCAGACGTTGAGCGACCCCGACGCAGCATCAGCGCCGGGTCGCCATCGTACTTCAGGGGGCTGTCGAACAACTCGTAGTGGACGTGCGATCCGAGATTGTCGTCGTGCACATAAATCACGCGGACGGAGGCGTCTTCCGTCGCAAGCGTGTCGGGTTGGAGCTGTTCGGCGCGAGGGATCAAGATGTCGAGCGGCGTCAGTGGTTCGCTGTAGCCTGTGACTGTGACGGCGTGGGCGTTAGCTTCGTCTTGATCGACCACGCAAAGCACGACTGGGAGGTGAGATCGCAACGCGGAGACCACATTGGCCCGAAACCTGGCTCGATTGCTACCGGGCACGAGCAGATCGGCGGCGTACCCCAGGTTCGTAATCGCCGTCGCCATCTGATGAAGATCCAGCCCATGCGTCGCCGGAAAGGGGCTCTTCGCGGCGTAGGTCACCTCCGGCGGCGTTGGCGTTCGATGCCCTGACATATGGGCGACCATCTGAAGGGCGCTCCAAAGGGCGATCGACGCACAGACCGACGTACCTCCGTCCTGCTGCTGGTACGCAAGCCCGTGCACGTCGAGTTTCAAGCCACCGACGTGCGCCCGGTAAGGCCGCACAACCTGGTAGTGGCGTCGCCCCCCGTGCTCGTAGGTCGAGAGGACAGTTCGTCCGATCTCAGCTCCCCTCAACGGCCGGACAACGACGAAGCCTCGGTACGCCGATTGAAGTACGGCCTCGGCCTCCCGCAGTTCATCGATACCTTCATGCGCCCGATCGAGGAGTGCAGAGAGACAGGCGTCCGCAAGTCGGAAGGCATGGAGGCGCCGACACCTCGGAGCCGGCGCCCGGAACGACCGCGAGTAGTACGTGGCGTACTCGTCGAGGAAGTGCCGGTCGACGTACGGCTCCTCGACGAGCAGTGCCTGCACCCCAAGCTCCGCAAGGTAGCCGCCGACGTACGCGGTCGCACGGTTGTCCGCCCCCACGAGCGACTTGAACGCAGGCACGCTGAAGGGCATTGACGAGAGATACGGCCGGCGATCGGCATGCTCTTGAGACGGCACGGCTACCGAAAGCGAGCCTTCACATCGACGTTCGGATGGGGCGTCGCCGCCGCTGCTGTCCGCCGGCTCTCGCGCCCGCGCTCAATGGCTGCCTTTACCTCTTCGGGCGAGAGATCGGGAAGTGCGTCAAACTCTTCTTTTGTGAGCGATTTCAGTACGCTAGGCTTCTCATGGTCACGCATTGGCCGCACCTCCTTTCCTCCCAGACGATGCCAGAAGCCATGCCGGGCGCAAGCGCCTTTCCATTGAAATGGGTCACAGTCAAGGATGCGGCGCTTTTTTCCCCCCAAGACCAACTTGGTGGTGAGCGCCCTCCGGTACCCGTCCAAGCGCCCCCCGGCAAGGCTCATGGAAGGGACCCGATGTCGCCCTCCACTGCACCGCCAAGCTCCTGACCCCGCCTCAAGGCGAAGCCCGTGGCCTTGCCCCCGCTCCCGACCACCCGGCTCGGCGACTGGTACGCGAACCTCGTCAGCCTTCGGCGCCTGCACCTCGTCATCGCCGTGAGCGAGAGGACTGCTGCCGGTGCTCATCGAGGCGGCGCCCGGGTCGACACTCCCTGTTCGGCTTCGAGCCCGAGTCGGCGAGGTTCTGCGCCACACATTGGGATCAACCGCGAGGCCGTCGACCGCGAGATGACCGCCATGAATAAAGGACGTGGTATTCGCGAAGACCGCGAGCAAGCAGGTGCTCGGACGCTGAACGACTTCACCACGCGCTCCACATCTACGAGGCGTCGCGCGGTGTCGTCGGCGACGTACTCGTCGAGGGTGCCCCCCCATGTCAGAGGACGCCGGGGGAAGATAAGACACGCCGTCCTCACGTGCGGCGCGAGACGGCATCCGCCGAGACGTTCGCGGAGCGTGCGCTTGAGGACCCTTGACTCCGATATTCCTCGTGGCGATCTCGCCGCGAAAGGAGCCGCTCCTCCGGCGCGACGCGACGTGGAGTGAAGCGACGGCGCGCCGTCATCACGTGACGGCGGACCGTCGCCGCCCGTGGTGTCGAGCCTGCGAAACAACGCGGCGGCACGCTCCCACCGCCCTGGCGCACGCGTTGCTACGAGGAGGGCGGAAGGTGGGACCGGAGCTCGCGGACGCCCTTCACCGAAGACGGCCATCTTCTCTCGAAGCTCCGATGCCGTCTCGAAGGCGAGATATCGCGCGCACCAGCGCAGACAGGATAACGGCGGATGGGGCTGCTCGAAAACATCAAAAAAGGGACCGGCATCGGACTGACGCACTCCGAGCACTATCGGCGCGCGTACGACCGCGGAGTGCTGCTCGGTATCGCCAAATACGAGGAGGCGGCGGCGCTCTTCTTGGAGGCGGCGCGTAGGGCCGCGCAGGCCGGCGATCTTCGCCTCCAGCATCGCGCGGCGGCGAACGCCGCGCTCTATGGATTCCTATCCACTGGTAGACCCCAACGCCTCGGCGAGCTCGCGGAGGAGCTCGCGCACCTCGACGAGATCGAGGTCATCCGCTCGCCCACGGAGGTGATGCCGGCCGACGGGCTCGCGAAGGAGATCGGCGCACGCCTCGTGGAAGCCGAGATCGGGCGGATGAGCGCCAAAGACCACGGGGCGCTCGCTGCGGCGCACGATCGGGCGGCGGCGGCGTTCAAAGCGTTCTTCTCCGCGCCGCTCGTCACGTATCGATTCCAGGGCGCGGACCCGCACGTCGACACCGCGCAGTCACGCTTCTTCTTCCACCAGGGGCTCGGCGCTTGGCACCAGGCGCTCGCGGCGGTCGCCACCACGCCGGAGGGCGCCGCCGAGCACATGGGAAAAGCGCTCGCCGCGTTCCGGCAGTGCGACGACGCGCGCTGGGCCGAGGACGCCCAGTCGTGGCTCGCGAGCTGCCGCATGAAGCGCACGTGCTGGATGTGCCAGCGCGAGCTCCAAGGCGCGACGGTGCATTTCAAATCGTATCCGGCGCTCGTCACGCCGTACACATCGACCCTCGTCGCCGCCCTCGGGCAGGACGCGTCGACCATCGATCCGCGAGGGTACGTCGTCCTGTGCGCCACGTGCGGGAGCGTGGTCGAGCGGCAGGCCGACGCGTACGCGAGCCTCCGCGCGCAGGAGCTCCGCGCGCTGTACGACGGGCAGATCGCCGCGCTGAGCGCCTCCTTGGCGGCGCTCCAGAAGCAAGTCGCGGTCATGGGGGCGGCGAGGTCGATGCGATGACGACCGTCGCCCAGGTGAAGTGCCCATTCTGCAACGCGGCGCACGCGGCCTCGTCCGCCGGCTCGTATACGTGCGAGTTTTGCCTTCAGCCGTTCAGCGTCCAGGACGCGAAGCGCGAGGAGGCGCGCCTCCTCGACGAGATCAAGGCGTGGGTCGAGCAGCGAGTAGGCGCGGCCGGGCCGGCGGCGAGCGTCGACCTCGCGAGCCGCGCGTACATCTTCCAGCAGCGGGTCCTCCCCGATCTGCGCCGCGACGTGGATCGCGCGCTCGAGCGCATCGGGGGATATGGCCAGTTTCCGCTCGTGACGGCGCCGGTGGGCGCGCCCGCGGCCCAACACGCGAACCCGCTCGTCGCCCGGCGACGCGAGATCCTCGCGCTCAAAGGGCTCAAGGCGCGCCTCTCGTCCGAGGACGTCACGTCGTTCGCGTCGCGCGACGCCGATCGCCTCGCCATCCAGCTCATGGATCGACACCTGACGAGCCTCGTCCACCTCTCGAACATCGCGGGTGCCGCCGCGTCGCGCAGCGCCGAGGGATACGCCGCGGCTCGGCGGAACCTCGAGGTGCTCGGCGAGGAGATCGCGCGGTCGGTCGCCACCGAAGGCGCGCACGACCCTCCGCTCGGCGCGTTCCTGGCGGCGCTCCAACGCCGTTATGCGGCGCTCGGCGAGCTCTGTCGAATATGCGAAGAATCGTCATCGCCGAACGCCATCGCGGGCGCGCCGCTCGCCGACCGCGCGGACGCCCTGGCGGCGCGCCTCGGCGAGACGGCGCAAGAGGTGGAGGCGAGCAATTTCGCGCCCGCCGACGCGATGCCGGTGGTCGTCGCCGTGAA
>Ga0105247_10003570_pt1 | contig 10104 bp, 13 predicted proteins | sample KBSS24metaG_FD_81519 | JGI IMG/M metagenome (GOLD analysis project Ga0105247, IMG submission 81519) | Switchgrass rhizosphere microbial communities from Kellogg Biological Station, Michigan, USA - KBS S2-4 metaG | ecosystem: Host-associated > Plants > Roots > Rhizosphere > Soil | place...
CGTCCTCAAGGTGGCCGCGCCGCAAGGCGGCGTCGATCGCGACTGGTACGACGCCGGGCACACCATCGCGAAGGTCGGCGAGGTGACGATGGCCGTCGTGGTCCCGGCTGTCGCCGAAGAGGGCCTTGCGGTCATCGCCCTAGAGTCGGCGGAGCGACTAGCACCAGCCGCCGCGGCATCAGTCGCCGAGCAGGGTGGTATGGCCGCTGTTCGCCGGCTCGGTGCAGAGGGAGAGGCAGCAGTACGAGCAGCCACGGACATCGGCCCCAAGACGGCGATCAACGTCGGCGGACGGACGCGGGTTCCAGACGGCCTCACCAATACCGTGATCAGTGAAGTGAAGAACGTCTCGCGGCTCCCCTACACGCGCCAGCTTCGAGACTATGCTTCGTTCGCGCAGCAAACGGGTCGCCAGTTCCATCTCTACGTTCGACCGACGACCAGCCTTTCGGGCCCCTTACAAGAGGCCATCCGGCGTGGCACGATCGAACTGTTCTACATCCCATGAAAAAGCCCAGCAAAACAGCCGCCGACCTGCTTGCGACGCTGTGTTCTGATCCGGCGTGGGTCGCTGAACGCGAGCGACGTCAGGCCGATCTACAAAGGCAAACTCTGGCGTACCGCCAAGCCGAGGTTCCCCTGATTGCTGCCCTCCGAGACGCCGGCGTTCACGTAGCCTCCGTCTGGGACTTGGTGAACACGCGAGCGCCGTACCCTTCCGCGATCCCCATCCTCCTCGAGCACCTCTCGCGCTCGTACCCCGAGCGCGTACGCGAGGGGATCGCCCGGGCGTTGGCGGTCCCGGAAGCCCATCATGGGTGGGCCACGTTGCTCACGGCGTTTCGCACGGAGACGGACGCGACAACGCACGGCGTGAAGTGGGCCTTGGCGTGCGCATTAGGAGCCGCCGCGACGGATGACGAGCTCGCCGAGGTGAGCCAGCTTCTGCGCGACCGCAGCCTCGGGCGAAACCGCGCTCCCCTCTTGCAAGTCCTCGCTCGGTCACAGCGCGCCGAGGCCGCCGAGCTGTTGCAAGAGCTTCTGGCGGAGCCCGAATTGGTCGACGACGTGAAGAAGGCTCTGCGCAGTCAGCGCGTGCGGAAGACGCCGCGTCGGGCATCCACTCGACGCTCGTCCTAGGGGGGAGCGCCCGACCGCACGACGGGTGAACTTGCTCGGCGCTCGAGCGCGACGCGGACGAGCCCGCAAGGAGCACGACGCGTGGCCTTGATCCGATTCCGCAGACACCTGGAGAGAAGTGGATACGATGGGGCGGATGGCGAAAAAGCCGAAGGGCGAAGCGGGTGCGACGCAGCTTCACGGACGAGGTCAAGGCGGGCGCGCGGTGCTGCTCGTGCTCGATGAGGGCTAGACGGTTGCGGCGGTGGCTCGTGATCTCGACCTGGCCGCGTCGGCGGTGGCGGGCTGGGTGAAGCAGGCGAGGGCCGATCGGACCAAGGGGCGACGGGACTCACGACCGAGGAACGGGCCGAGCTCGTCGTCGCTACAAGAACACGACCGACAGCGTCCCCCGGCGCGAGCGTGTCGCAGGCGATCCGCGAGGGCCGCCTGGCCGATCTCCTCGAGCGATGACTCCCCTCCGACGCGGGTATTGGCGTTCATCGTCTCGTCCGGATCGGCTCCCGGCGACCGCGCGCGCTCCGCGGCGGTCGCTCGAGATCACGCCGGCGCGCGGAGGTCCGGCCCGATCCGGACGACGCTCGCTCCGTGCTTCGCCTCGAGGTCCCCGAAGGCGGCCGGGTGCACGCACGCCGCGAGGATCTCGAGCGACTCGACGATCCGCGGGCCGGGCCGGTTGAAGAACGCGTTCCCGTCGGCCACATAGACGCGCCCCTCGGCGACGCACCGCCACGACGCCCACGGGAGGGTCCGCTCGAGCGCCGGGAGCTCGTCGAGGGTCCGCGGCAGATCGAAGCCGCACGGCTTGATGAGGACGACGTCGGGATCCATCGCGGCGAGGGCCTCGCGCGAGAGCGTCGGCGCGTGATCGCCGGGGCGGGTGACGAGCGCCTCGCCGCCCGCGAGCGCGACGAGCTCGGGCATCCACATCCCGCCGATCATGACCGGCTCGATCCACTCGATCGAGAGGACCGACGGCCGCTTCGCCCGCGCCGCCCGCGCCGCCCGCGCCGCCCGCCGCCCGATCGCGTCGATCCGCGCCTCGAGATCGCGGACCACCCGGCGCGCGACGTCCGCGCGCCCGACGCCGTCCCCGACCCGCTCGATGTCCCGCCAGATGTCGGCGAGCCGCGTCGGGTGCAAGTTGACGATCGCCACGTCCCTCCGCGCGAGCCGCGCGACGGCGGCGCGCACGTCGTCGAGCGAGACGGCGCACACGTCGCAGAGGTCCTGCGTGACGACGACGTCGGGGCGCGCGTCGCGGAGCTTCGCCTCGTCGATCTGGTAGATGGCGAGCGCGTCCTCGAGCACGCCGCGCACCGCCCTGTCGATCGCGCCGCTCGTCGGGAGCGGCCCGACCCGCGCGCTCGTGATCACCGGCAGCGCCGTGACGTCCGCGGGGAAGTCGCACTCGTGGCTACGGCCGACGAGCTCGTCGCGCGCGCCGAGCGCGCAGACGATCTCGGTGGCCGACGGGAGCAGGGAGACGATGCGCATGCGCGACGAGGATAGGCGATTCGGGCCGGGTTCGTTGCTCGCGGGGCGTTCCCACCCTCCGGACAATTCCCCAGGACCGATCGGCGAGCGCTCTCACCCACCGGACGGTTCGCCAGAACGTTCCTCACGATGCTAGCCCCGTCTGTCCGCGGTCGTGGTCGAGGTTCATCCCCTTGCCGGGACGGTCCCGGAGTTGCTTCCCCGCAACGAGGCGAGGAGGCGCGATGAGCGAGAGCTGTTCGCCCGTCGCGTACAAAGGGCGCTGAGATGAGCTGGATCATTCCGGGGTTGTGGGGCTGGCTGGCGGGCGGCGCTCTGCTCATCGGCGCCGCCGTGGGGTGGTTCTTCCAACTTCCGATTCGCTCGGTCGCGTCCGTCATGGCCTTCGGCAGCGGCGTGCTGCTCTCGGCGCTGAGCTTCGATCGGATGGACGAGGCCCAGCGCAGAGGCGGCTTGGTCGCGACCGGCGCCGGCTTCGTGATCGGCGCGGCGCTCTTCACGGGCGCGAGCTCCGTCCTCGCGGAGCACGGCGCGAAGCACCGCAAGCGCTCGAACGGCAAGCAACCGAGCGAGTCGGAGCACGCCGGCAGCGGCCTCGCGATCGCGCTCGGCGCGCTGCTCGACGGCATTCCGGAGTCGATCGTCATCGGCACGAGCATGCTCGCGGGCAAGGGCGTGAGCCTCGTGGCGGTGATCGCCATCTTCCTCTCGAACCTGCCGGAGGGCCTGTCGAGCTCGGCGGGGATGAGGAAGGCGAAGCGGTCCGCGGCGTACGTGTTCGGCCTATGGGCCGCGATCGCGTTCGTATCGGGCCTCGCGTCGATCGTCGGCTTCGTGGCGTTCCGCGGCGCGCCGCCCGGGGTGACGTCGCTCGTGACGGCGATCGCGGCGGGGGCGATCCTCGCGATGCTCATCGACACGATGATCCCCGAGGCCTTCGAGGAGTCGCACGCGCTCGCGGGAGTCGTCGCGGTCGGCGGATTCCTGTGCGCGTTCGCGCTGAGCAAGGCGACCGCGGAGCCTGCTCCCAAATGCATATCCAACGGAACCGTGGAGGCAAGATGACGCGCACACCCATTGGAGCGAAGACCTGGGTCATCGCTGAAGGCTACATACCGAAGGAGAGCAACGGCCCCGCGCCGGAGCTGACCAGCCACGAGGCCGTCTGCATCCTCAACGCGAACGAGGCGGCGGCGAACGTGCAGCTCACCATCTTCTACAGCGACCGCGATCCGGTCGGACCGTATCGGGTGGAGGTCCCGGCGCGGCGCACGAGGCACGTGCGCTTCAACAACCTCCGAGACCCCGAGCCCGTCCCGCTCGGCACCGAGTATTCCTGCCTCATCGAGTCCGACGTGCCGATCGTCGCGCAGCACACGCGGCTCGACTCGCGTCAGGCCGCGAACGCGCTCATGACCACGATGGCGTATCCGGTGCCAGAGTGATGACGAGGCGGCGATGAAGGTCGAACGCCTCGGCGGGCGGTCGCGATCGGCCGACGCGAGCCCCGGACGCGATCTCCGCGCGCCCGCCTGACCGACGCGGGGACGCGCCTCGCGCCTCGAAACGCGTCAGCGCTTACCGCCTTTGAACACGCCGAGCTGCGGCTCCTTCACGCCCTGAGCGCGCTCGAGGTTGGTCACCACGTCGCCTGCGCGGAAGTGGCGGCCAAGCAGGAACACGTCCTTGCACACGACCCCCATGGCCGAACGCAGACCATCACGCGCCTGCTCGCCGATCTCGGCTCCGCAGGCCACGAGCAGCTCGTCGCTCGGCCACCCGGCCTGCACGCAGGTCTTGCCCTCGGGCCCGTTCCGCCACCCACCGGCGACGCGTAGCTCACCCGGTAACGCCATGATCCTTTCGGCGTGCGCGTCACCCCGGCTGTAGCCCTCCGCGTCTTCGTGAAAGGTGCGAGCCTCGCGAGCAGAGCGGGCGACGACGAACCAGTCCTCGTCGCCGTCGGGCGTCGTGCACCAGTAAAGGGCGAACGGCTTCACGGAAGTCTCCTTCGTGACCATGGTTTCGCGACCAGTGTACCGTACTATCGCGGCGAGCCGAACGCGCCCCATCCCATGTCGGAGCGGACGCGGCGACGTGTGAACGCGCGCGACGTTCATTGAGCTTCGCCCTCTCGACTCGACGAGGCTGTAGAAGGTGACAAGGGGGACGACCGTCCGCGCGCCGCCTCTTCGACGCCGTCCGCATGCGTTATACATGCATGCGGTTCGCTCGGTCACGCGGGCCGGCGCCAATCTCCGCACGCCCGAAAATCGAGGCTGATGCTCACATTCGCTAGCCCCGGCTGACCGACGAAGGACCACAGCAAAGCCCCCCTGCACATCCCCGTTCCAGCTCCGCGCTGAAGTGGACGCCACAGGCTCCACCGTGACGCGCCGGATAGGGATGCCGTGGCGGAGGCAGCGCAGTCCCGCAGGGCGACCGCGCGCTTCGCGTGACCCGCCGCCGCCCACCCGCGCGCAGCCAAACGTCTATTGGTTAAGGCGGGCTTGGTGGTGAGCATGTGCCAGAGCGTAGCGCGGTGATTTAGCGATCGCGACGCAAGCTTCAGCTAAAGGTTTGATCATGCCGCCCTCCGCTGTCTTGGTACGTTTGAACGTCGCGTCTGCGTCCAACGTACATGGGGAGCGAGGACATCCGTATGCCTTATTCACGAATCGAAGCGGGAGCGCTGAACATCACAACACACCCGCACAGCTCCGAACGGTATATCGCTCTGTTCAAGAGCGCCTTGTCGAACCATGTCAGAGCGCCAGCCAGGGGCGAACGGTATGGCATGTTTACCCAATTCAGTAAAATCAACGAAGACCTTTATTTCGGAACGATGCACACATTTACAAATATAGATCCCAGCACGCCATGGCTCGATGCGGCCAAGGGGGCCAACGCAGACGCGGGGTCGGTGGACATCCCTCCGCACATGAAGCGCAGCGGGCGAAAAGCAATGTTTACGTTCACGCCGAGTATTCACAGGATGGTAATAGAATCCGCACCTTTCGGTATACATATTTGCAAGCGATTGGTGTCTGGAATCTTCAGCTCTCCGCTGGTTCGCGGCAGCGTGAGCGAGGTTGGAGTTCACATCGAGACACACCGTGACGCGCTTGAACGCATTTTGAGAATGCACGAGCTGCACAAGCTTACGATCGTGGTGAGCAGGCCCAACCCGCCGGACGATATCGACGTTGATGACGAAGTTAGCGAGCGACTGCGCGACATGCGCGCGCGCAAGATGTCCCTCACACTGGACCACGCACAGGGTGAGGGGCTCGATGTGGCCAGAGACAAAGAGACGCTGAATCTCGTGCGCGTCGCTCGGTCGAATGGCACAATCCACGCGGTTGGCCGAGACAGGGACGGGCTGGTCGAGAAAATCTCCACGGAAAAGCACCCCCTCATCGTCAAGGAACCCGTAGAGGCCTCGGACTTGTTGCCGGAGCACGAGTTCATAGGAGTCGCCAAGAAAGTGCTAGGGATGCTTCGTGGTCAACCTTAGCAAACATTGGCCCGCGTCATATCTAAACGCTTGGCGCGTCATCGGCAAGTATTGGGCTGCGTACGGCGGCATAGGCGCATTGGCCCGGTCGCCATATTTGCACCTATCCATCGTCCTCTCTGCTGCCAGCTACGGATATTGGCTGGCTCCGGGATGGTGGGATACGCCTATATCTGTTCTGCCGAACATGCTAGGCTTTACACTCGGTGGATTTGTGGCGTTCGTGGGATTCATGGATCCTGACATACGCAGCGCCATCGCGGGTCGACGTCCCGAGGACCCCCATGACTTCTCTCCTTTCATAAAAGCCAACGCCGCGTATGTTCATTTCTTGCTGGTGGAATCTGTAGCGCTGATCTCGGCGCTGGTTGCAAAAACTACGCATAGCCCGTCCGCAGGCGCTGGGTTGATGCATGTGATTTCGTCCGCACTTCACATATCGGCCGCACGGATGGGTGTTGCGGTTAGAGTTTATTGGGCCGCGTCTTTCTTGACTTTCATATATGCCCTCGTCTTGTTGGTGCCGTCAATTACTACTGTATTTAGAATATCGGAGTGGATTGATTTGGACGCGACGATGCGATTGAGTCAGCGGTCTCGCAGCTCGCATGCCGGTGAGCTTGGTCCGAGATCAATGATCGACGACAAGAGCCGGGCGCGCGACAGTGCGCCCGAAGCTGCCGGCGACGACGGCCGCCTCGAGAATGCGCCCGAATCTGCCGGCGACGACGGCCGCCTCGAGAACCTCAAGTCCAAGGAGTAGGTCGAAGAGGAGGATCCCGCCTCGCGCGCTCAATCCTCGAGCACGGCCCACCCGGAAGGTGACGTCGATCGACCATCGCCACCAGCAACCGCGACACCGCCGAGTGGCTCGCCGCGTTCGATCACGCGCTCCTCGCGCAGAGCGCGATCGATCGATTCAAGGGAAAGCCCGGTGCATGGCGAAGGGGAGCAGTTCGAGTGGCTTGCGGGCAGGGTAACCGACTTGAAGAGGTGAAGACCTATGGACGTCGGTGAGATGCAACGCAAGCTCGCAGTCTGGTCGACGGAGGATCTCGCCGCCGTGAAGGGCGAAGGGCGAGGTTGCACCTCGCATCGATTGCCGAAAGCCTAGTCACTGCCGCATCGGCTGTGCTCCCCCCCGGCCGCCGACACTTTCACTGCGCCGCCGCTTCCGGCCGCAGTCACCAGGTGCTCGTCGATCGACCCGTCGTCCTGGCCCCATCGGCGCGGAGAGGGCAATCTGCGAGGCCCACGCCTCGGCCGCGATCGCCGCTGATCGACGGCGCCGCCGCGGCCGCTCGAGGACGCCTGCATGATCCACGCATTTCTCCGCTACGACCTCCGGACCACCGATCCCGACGCCGCGCGCGCGTTTTACGCGGAGGCGATCGGCCTCGACATCCCCGACGGCATGGCGTCGGCGTCGTCGGCGCTCGCGGCCTGGGTCCTCCACGAGCAGGCGCGCGCGCGCGGCGCTCCGCCGCACTGGCTCGGCCACGTCGGCGTGGACGACGTCGAGGCGGCCGCGGCGCGCATCGTCGATCACGGCGGCGCTCGCCTCGGCCCGACGATCGAGGCGCGGGACGGCGCGGCGTACGCGACGCTCCGCGATCCCTGGGGCGCGGTGCTCTCGGTGCGCGCGCGAGCGCCGCAGCCGGCCGTGTCGCCGGTGGCGTGGCACCACCTCCACACGACCGACGTCGACCGCGCGTGGCCGGCGTACGCCGCTCTCTTCGGGTGGACGCGCGTGGACGCGGTCGACGCCGCCGATCCGCCGGAAGGCGCGCGCCTCTTCGCGTGGGACGGCGCGGGGACGGCCTCGGGGAGCATGGCGAACACGGCGCGCGCCGCGGGCGTCCACGTGCACTGGCTGTACTACTTCCCGGTCGCGGATCTCGACGCCGCGCTCGCGAAGGTGACGGCGCGCGGCGGGCGGCCCGGCGCGGCCGCGGTGCTCCCCAACGGCGACCGCATCGCGCCGTGCGAAGATCCGCAGGGCGCCGCGTTCGGCGTCCACGAGGAGGCGCGCTGAGGTCGCGCGGTCACCGGCGCGCGAGCGAACCAAAGAGGCGGCGCGCGCTCTCCGGGCTACACATTGCGCAGGCTCCAAGCGTCGGCGGCGACGTAGGCAGGGTCGTCCACATGGAATGTCTCGAGGTCTCCTTTCGGGCAAACGGGCGCAGCGCTCGGCGGCATACCCGCGGCCTCCAGGGTGCTTCGCTCTCCGAACAGCCACGCCTCGGCCATCGGCACGATGAGGTGAAAGGAGACCTTCTCCTTCAAGACGGACTCCGTGCGAACGCGAAATCTTGCAGGCAATTCGTTCAAGTGTTGGACGACGGCCGCACGAAGAACACGAACGGCTCGATCCGGCTGGCTCGCATTGCAAAGCTCGAGATCGTCGACGACGACCACAGCGTCGGCAGCTCCGACGCGTCGATCGCCGAGCGCCTCCTGCGCCGCTCGCTCGATGAGCAGGACGGCGCTCTCGGGCGGCGACCGCTCGTGATGGGCATCGCCGCGACCGGCCGGGTCGGGCGTCGCACCGGTCGCGCGCGCCGCGGTTGGAGCACGGAGCGGCGCGCTCCCGGAGAGGCGCGAGCGAAGCAGCGAGGAAGCCTTCCCCTCGAACGTCCAGGTAGAAGCCGCGCTCGTCGCGTAAAATCATCCGCGCCATGTCGGGCGGGAGCCAGACGTTCTGGTCGAGCTTCGCCTTCGAGCGCGGTCTCTTGCCGTAAGGCGTCGCGGCCTTTGTCGCGAGCCTCTCCGACGAACCGCGCCTCCATGCGTCGCGTCGCGCATTCCGCGACGCTCTCTTTCCGTTCCTACCGGAATCGCCGTCCAGATTGAGCCGCGGCAGGGCCGCCGACTACGATCGGATAACTACCTGGTCAAGGTCGTGGTGCGTGCGCCGGCCTTCAAGCCAATGTCCACCGACAGGAGTCGCACGGTGTCACGCGAGAGTTTCAGCCGCTCTGCAGGCCTGGTCGGGGTCTGATCGTTCTCGTTGTGCGTCACCGTTTTACCGAGCTTGATCGCCATATTCGAGCCTCGCTTTTTTGTATCGATTGTCGTTGCCGGACGCCGATAACCCATTTCGCGCAACCGGTTTCGGCGACCCATTGTCATCGACGCAGCAGCACATGTCTATCCCCCCGGAAGGACGATGAACGGGTGATCGAGTGTGGGTGCCGGGGTCACGCGCCTCGACTCCGACGAGCCCGGTTCGCCTTTGCCGGCGCCCCCAGCGCGCACAGCGTCGCACACCTCCACTCCGTCCTCGTGCTCGACGACCTCCTGATCGCGCCGCTGAAGGACCACGAACGCCGTGATCTGCTCGAGATCCTCGAAGCTCGATACGATCACGGCTCCACGGTGATTACGCCGCAAGTGCCGACGAAAGCTTGGGCACGAAGCGCTCTCCGATCCCACGATCGCCGAGGCGATCTGCGACCGCATGGTGCACAAACGCACACGCGATCACGCTGCGCGGACCCTCATGAGAAAGCGCAAGGCCGTGACCACGGATCAATCCTGATTACGGCGATCATCCATCCATCATTTGACAGCGGCTACCACGGCTGGCGTCATAAAAAGGAGCACACGCGGGTCACGGAAGGAGAGCGTCGTGGAAGAGGTATATGTCCACCGGACCCGCGGTCGCCGCCTGCGTAATCGTCCCATTGCCGTATCGCGTGAGCTCGCACCAACATCCTCCAACCGCCCGATTCATCTTGCCCAATCCCTCATTTGTGGCTACATTACACAAGCCACCAAACACCGCGTCCCGACGCACCCCAAAACGAACCAGGACCGACGCCATATCGAAAGACCAGATGTTCAAGCTGCGCTTCGACGCCGACGATCGAGCCCGCCTCGACCGCATCGCGGCTCACTATGCGTCCAGCCACGCAGGCGCCATCCGCATGCTCATGAAACGAGAGGAC
>Ga0105247_10003573_pt1 | contig 10102 bp, 10 predicted proteins | sample KBSS24metaG_FD_81519 | JGI IMG/M metagenome (GOLD analysis project Ga0105247, IMG submission 81519) | Switchgrass rhizosphere microbial communities from Kellogg Biological Station, Michigan, USA - KBS S2-4 metaG | ecosystem: Host-associated > Plants > Roots > Rhizosphere > Soil | place...
AATTCACCGGCTCATCGATATCGCCATCGAGAGCAATATGCAGAGTGTGCTCACCGATTGCCCGCACCGCGAGAAGTTGGGCTGGCTGGAGCAGACACATCTGATGGGCCCCGGAATCTTCTATGGTTATGACGTGCACAATCTCTACCAGAAGATGAGCGCAGACATGGAAGATTCGCAGCTTCCGTCGGGGCTTGTCCCGGAATTTGCACCGGAATACGCGGTGTTCGAAAACGGCTTTCGTGATTCGCCGGAATGGGGCAGAGCTCATCCCGCGTGTCGTGTTCTCCGAAGAGATCGACTACATCGAGCATTTTCCGGCGTTCGCGTTCCGAATAATCCAACCAGACAAACTCCGACATCGTGCCGCCATCTCTCATGAAGAAGCCTTCGGGACCGCCGGCAGCGGCTCGCCCGCCAGTCCTTTGTTGACGAGGCCGGACAGGAAATCCGCAAAGGGAACAATATCCTCGTCCACACTGGCCTTTTCGAGAGCCTCCATGTAAATCTTGCGGTCATCGACAGGTATCACCGTCCACGGATATCCGCCGGATGCCATCATGAGATTCATCAGGAAGCGTCCCATGCGGCCGTTCCCATCCATATAAGGATGGATGTACACGAATATGAAGTGACCGAGCACGACCCGCACTGCCGGTTCCTTTTCCTCGCGAAGAAGATCGAAGAGAGCAGGCATCGCATCCACGACCGCTTCGCGGTTCAGCGGCACATGCATGGAGCGGCGAATGTAGACCTGGCCGTTGCGATAGCCGGCGAGGTCGGCGGGTTTTACCAAACCGGCCGTCACGCTCGGGCCGAACATCTCCCGATACCACGTTCCGTGATCTTCATCCGCGACCAGGCCGGGATTTTCGCCGTTCAGAACCCTTGCCATGCTTTTTTGAACGGCCTGATAGGCCTGCCAGTACCCGAGCGCGGCCATGGCATCCCGCTGTCCCCGGTCCTGTTCATTCGCCTCCGGATTCCACGTGTTGCTCCGGACGCGTTCGATCAGTTCACGGCTGACGCGATAGCCTTCGATCGACAGTGAATGATAGGCATCGGTCACGTAAGCATCGCCGACGCGTTTCATGTAAGCGTTGATATTACGCGGCAACCCCGGCGCCTTCGGAAACCGTCCGATGACGGGTTCACGCATTTTCTGCCACAGCAGCCGTATGCGGTTCACATACGGAGAGGTTTCGCGGGCGGGCAAAGCGAGTGTTGGCTTGTCCGTAAACGGATCTGTCTCACGCACGTCGTACCCCGCAGCAATCATGGTCTTCGTAATGTCATCCGCGATGCGGTCGCGCCCGCTGTTGCGGAAGGCGCCGGCAAGGCGGCCCGCAATCGTGCTGTGACCGCCTTCCAGCAATTTCGCCAGCACGCCGGATGCATCGCGGACCGTGGCCATGGCCGCGCGGGCGTCGGTGGAATGACTTGAGAAATATTGCGGCGAGCACTCGATAAGCGCGGATTCGAGCGAGAAAAGGCGCAGCCCGTCTTTTTCGTTCCGGTCCGGCGGTTTTGGCAGGGCGGCCCGCAGGTCCAGCAGGGACGTTCCGTGCGGCAGTTTGGTCAGGTTGTTTTTTGCTTTGGAGGACCGGACGACGAGCTGCCGGGGGACCGTCCAGTTTCCGCCGTGCAGGGAGAGCGACTGCTCCGGCGACAGGGACCAGTTCCGGCCAAAGCGGGTTTCCAGATAGACGGCAGCGAAGCGCCAGAATGATGCGTACCACGCGGTGCTCTCCCCTTTAACCTCATCCGGGCGGCTGGGGATGTACCATCCCTTTATTACCTCCTGCAGAAAACCGTTCGTCATGAGGCGCTCCCGGTGGGTGCGCGTCATGTCTTTCGCCCGGATGGCGGCTGCGCCGTTGGCGTTCTGAAGCCCGTGGAGGATCTCCAGAGACTGGGCCAGTTTTTCCGAAGGTGAAGCCATGGGGGGCTGTCCTCGTTAGTTTTTGCTGTATTGCGACTATTAGTTTAATGTGTTGTGCAGTAATTAGTCTATTAGGTTGTATCATAATTAGTCTTTTGTGTCGAGTCGTTATTAGTTTTTCCTGCCATAACCTCCCTGGCCTTGCTCGAAATCTCGGCCCTAGACCGGTTCGGATGTGTACCCGAACACCGCGCAAATGGCGGCCCCTCTCCCCCACCCACCCCCCCGGCTTTCGTCCCTTCATTTCAACGTCCAGGCATGTTGGGGATGGACAAACCATAATAAGACCGGGCGTGCCCGGCGTCTTGCGGTTCAGAAGTAGGCTGAATCGCAGCCGGAAGAATGGACGTGAACGCCGGGCCAAGAGAACCGTTGCAAAGAGCACCCATCCTAGCGAGCTTAGGTTCCTAACTTTGAAGCGCCGGTAAACAAGGGGATTGAACATGATCTCGCTCCGAGAGCGATCTTGTCATGAGGCCAGTGATCACGATCATTGGTCAGAATTTGCTGTTCGCAGCTCCGTGGATCGGGCGCAAAAATGCGCCGCGAGCTTCGACGAATCAGCATCGAGAAAAGCGGGCAAGGCTAGATTGTTTCCGGGGAAGCCGGACCAATGCGACTGGTCGTCGATATCCGCCCAGGTGGAATGTGGTTCGATGATGAAGTCTCGGCGATCAAGCTTCGAGTTCGGACTTCCAGAGCAATAAAAATTGCCATCACTTGATGTCCTTGCGTCGCACAAGTTCCGCCATGACTGATCGATACTCGCCATCAGAGTGCAAGCTCTCGACAGCTTTGCGCAGCGCCCACCTGGGGATCCCCTGAATAGCGATGGGCCGCATCCAATAACACACGACTCTTATTTCCATCGGAAGACATGCGAGTTGCCGACTGAATGGCTGCGATCGCCATCGCGGAAGAGTTGCCGGCCTTCGCGAGCAGAGCCATCAAGACGCGACCGTGATCGCCATCCGAACCGATGGTGTTTATAGCGGCAAAGAAATCGTCACGGACCGGCTCAATGTTGTCATGAATGAGTTCCTCGAGGACTCGAGCCTTATCGCCGTCGGAAGAAATCCGCTCGGCCGACTTCGCAATTTTGTCAATCGTGACCGTATTGATTCCTTGCCGGTGAACAAGCGCCACGAGCACCTGTTGGTGATCTCCATCACTGGAAATCGAATTCGTGGTCTCGATGAAAGCGGTGCTGATGGTTTCGGCATCGCTATACCGGGCAACCGCTTCTTTGAGCACGCGGGCTTTATCGCCATCTGAGGAAATCTTCCCGGCTGACCTCAGCACTCGAGCTAGTGTCTCGCGATCATCGCCATGCGCAGCCAGCAGTGTAGAGAGGACTCGGGCGTGATCGCCATCTGACGAGATCGTCTTCACCGCTTCGAAATAGGCCGTACCGAGATCGCCCTGTCATGATAGGAACTCGCCATCTCGATCAGGACCCGGGTGCGTCAAGCTTTGGGCGGCGGGGCTGGATGCTCATGCAAGATCGGACCGTCCTGGCTGTCGTTCAAGGTAAGCAATCTTCTGTTGGAGGGCATCTTTGAATTCGCGGACAGCTGGGAGGGTCCGCTCAAGGCCGGGCGTCTCCTCCACGTGCCGAATATCGGCGCGGAGGGCTTCGACCAGATAGACCGTGGTGAAGACTTGCATTCACACATATTGGCATTGCAGTTGACCGAGTGGAAAAATGAGTTGGTGATCTACGTCACACTTATCACACTCCCCTGGCCGAGGTTTCCCTAGCGAACGATGAGGATTTTTGGCCGGGATTGTGGGGTGTTCAGCCTGTCCGATAGGCGCAGGAGAACGCGGCTCCGAATCTTCTCAACGAGCTGGGGATTATCGGTGCCGTGCTTTCTTTCAAGCTCCGCGATAGTACGGAGGACCGCTTCGGCTAGTCCGGAACGTATGGAGTCCATTTGGTCGCAACTGCTCAGCTATGAGGGATGCGGGGCGTGCGAAGAGGGTTTGCTGTAGCGCGCCAAACTCTTGCAATGACGGCCAGAGTTTTCCCGATGCACGCCATCTATCACTCGATTTGGCCAGCGGATCGGTTGGGCGGGACAGCACGAATCGGACTCGTTCGTCTCTCCCAGCTGCGAATCAGGATGTAGATCTGAGCGTCTTCTAGCCAGTAACTGCTAATCACTAGCCACTGTTCTCGCGTTCGCTAGAAGCGGATGGCGGTGCTCGAGCAGATGAGGGATCTTTTCCGGTTCGACGGGTCGCGACAGTAGATATCCCTGTAGGTAGTCGCATCCCATCTCGATCAGCAAGAGCATCTGTTCCTCCCGCTCCACGCCTTCGGCCACCACCCGCATCCCGAGCGCTTTCGCCATCGAGAGGATGGCTTCGACGATGGAACGCGCACCGTCTGCCGCGCAAAGACGCTCCGTAAACGTCCGGTCAACCTTCAACACTTGAAGGGGCAGCTTGTCCAACCGGCTTAAAGAGGAGTGTCCGGTTCCAAAGTCGTCAATGGAAAAGCGAATCCCGATCTCGGCGAGGAGCCTCATTTGTTTCGCCACCTCTGTCTCATAGAGCATGGCTGTCGATTCTGTGACCTCTAGCTGCAGCTGCTCGGGGCGGATCTCGAACCGGGAAATTGTCCCGATCAGGCGCTCAGCAAATCCACTCTGCATAAGTTGCGCCCCGGATACGTTCAGGGCAACCGGAACCATGCGCGCGCCCTCGTCCCGCCACACAGTCAATTGGCGGCAAACTTCTTCGATGACCCAGTCTCCGATGGGAACAATGAGCCCGGTCTGCTCGGCCAGAGGAATAAATTGTCCCGGACTGATCGAACCATAGACCGGATGGCTCAATCTGAGGAGCGCCTCCAACCCCTCCACTTCGCCATCGATCGCATAGAGCGGCTGGTAGACCAGGTGAAACCCGCGTTCCTCAAGCTGAATGCGAAGAAAAGCTTCGAGCTCCACCTGCTGCTCGGCAGCAACGCGCAACTCAGGATTGCTCCACATTACCTGTCCACCGCCCGCATCCCTGGCCCGAGAGAGAGCGCTCTCGGCGCTGCGCCACAGCTCTCCGAGCTCGATTCCGTCCTCCGGACACAATGCCAATCCCGCACTGAAGCCGAGCCGCACTTTGGTTTCGCCCACCACGATCGGTTCGCGGAAGGTCTCTCCCAATTCGAGGAGCACGTGTTCAGCCGGAAATCCGCTCTTGAGCCCCGTGAGCACAAGTGCGAACCCATCGCCTTCGGTCCGCGCCACCAGGTCCATGGGGCCGGCGTGGGCACGGAGGATCTCGGCCACCCTTCTGAGGCACGCGTCTCCCATCTGCGTTCCGTATGTGTCATTGATTCTTTTGAAGTGATCGAGGTTAAGGAAGAGGATAGCGATCTTCTCTTTCACATCTAGAGCACGAGCCAGAGCCCCTTGCAATTGTTCATCGAAGAGCACGCGATTGGGCAGTCCGGTGAGCGCGTCATGCCGCGAGTGATGCTGCACCTGGCGCTTGAGTTCCTCCCTCTCGCTCACATCGATGCCCAGAACAAACTGCGCCGGCCTTCCTCGAAATACGATCTTGTGCGACGTGATATCCATGGACATTTCTGTGCCGTCTTTGCGGATGTGGCGGGAGGCCCGGTTTGGATTCGTGGCCGAGCGGCCGTCCCGGCCCAGAATTTCCGACGTGAGGGTTTTGTTGAGAATGTCTGGGAGCCTGAGCTTTCTGAACTCTTCGCGAGTGTAGCCGTGTTTGGCACAAGCGGCCCAGTTCACCGACAGGAATTCCAGTGTTTCGGTGTCCAAGATCCAGAGTGGATGCGGATTCGTATCGAAGGTCAGCCGGTACTCCTCGGTCGTCTGCCGCGCCGAGCGTGCGTCCTCTTCAAGGACTATCAAGATCATCCCTACGGCGACCGAGAACGCCGACACGCCAAACAGATCCGATGCGACCGGAGTTCGTGGCCATACCTGTTCCATCAGGAGCGCGCCCGGAAAGACAGCCGCAAAGGCAAGCAATCCCGTGCAAGTGGTGATGAGCCCGAGCGATCGCTCCCAGCCGTTGAACCAGAAATCGACGCCTGCCACGAAAAACATCTCCGCTAACAACGCGAGCACGATATATTCCGGGTGGCCGCGCTCGACGCCTACCAGCATCCATGCCAGGGTCACCGCGCATGCCGGAATCACCCACCTGAGAATGCTCTTCCGATTGACGCGGGCGCGCCTCGCCCACCAGATGGCAATGAGCTGCCGGGTAATCACCAGAATAGCCAACAGCCAGCCGGGACGAGGGTGAGCGATCCCTAAAGTCAGGAGCGGCAGCGTCGAGTAGGCTAAGGTACCACCGAGAAGCAGGCCAGACCTCCTGCCTTCCCGTACGATCATAGTCGACACGATGAAAAAGATCGCAGCCAGGACGAGCGCGTCGATGCCCGCGCTGACAGTCGCGAAGCGCCCGAGGGAGCTACGCGGTGTCCAAAGCTTCAGGCCGATATGAATGAGGATCGAGACCCATCCTGCTACCCAGCATCGCAGCCGATCATCCGCGGCTCTTCTGGCAATCGCGGCGAAGAGAAATACCAAAAGACCCAGCGACGCCATGTTGGTAATGATCTGATCCATCGCTCGCTACGCTCCTCGGGACCAGCCTCACAACGTCGATGGCAAGCGGCAGCCCTGATCGGGAGCGTCCCATTCCAGATCGCTCGAAGTCCGGGAATAGGCCCGGAGCTACCTGGTTTGAGCGAGCTCCGAATGCACGTTCCCCACAACTTCCCGGGATGATCGGGAATACTCCCCCACCGCAGTGTCCGACTCGGCCGAGAAACAACTATCTATCTCTTGCTAGGACATGGAGTATAGCACCAGATGTGATGCAAATTACACCTCTCCTAACACTTTGGTGATAGGCGGCATATGAAACGTGCTAACGTCGGCACCGCGTTCATCGCGGGGAGACGAGCCCGTCTCCGGCATGCTGAATGAACCCACTGCGTCGCAACTACTCCTCCGTCATTAGATGCTTGCATGAAGGAATGGCTCTGAAAGGGCAGTGTGGTCGTGCATCGGTGCGTCTGATTGGAGTCAAATGAGCAGTCGAGATTCTGGGACTTAGTCGACTTTGCTTCGGTCAGCTTTGCACCCTCCCTGTGGGAGAGTAACTGTCCGTCTTGAGAAGAGCGTCTTCCGATACATAAAGAGGAAGAGAATCGCACCTACAGGCAGGGAAATGGAGATCATCCAAGGTCCGTAGTCAACATGAATTGCATCCACCCAGAGAAGCACAAGCGCCGGAAAGTCGAATCTGAGTTCTCCGGTTGTCCAGTTCACTGCCAGCTTAGTGAATCCGACAACGATAAATGCGGCCCATACCCATTTTCGCGGACCAATTCGTGCTGATACGCAAAGTACGAAGACATACAGGCTAAACACAGCAATGACCATCGCCAGAGTGAGCATGAAGTACTGGGATGGGCCCTTGCTCAACAAGGTGAACTTATTTTCCTCCATGAACGAATCCGGAACGTGTGTAATGTGGATCCCCACAATGGATATGTGCCCGCTGTCTTTCAGCAGGGCGAGGTTGAATATGAGTCGATCGGTTCGGTATTTATACTCCAGTACGATAGCTTCCTGACAACTCCCTTGATGACACCTCACGTCTACAAACGTGGGTTTAACGGAACTTGGAGCCTCCCGCGGTATCGTTGCTACTACCTCCTCAAAAGCAGAACTGGGCATGCTGTCTCGCAACGACGGATCGATGAGATCTTCGACTTGATCAGCATGTCCCGTGCGCAAAAGCTCAAAGTACGATTTCGCTAAAGCAACGTCTTCAGGAGATCTCCTCTCCAATCGCGCGCTCTGATCGCAGCCGAGGGTCATGGCCAACAGGAGCGAGGTAAAGATTAAGGAATAACAAGAATTCTTCATCTCATGCCTCTCCGGATTCGGCAGCGGCGTCGCCACAAACTTCGCATCGAGCCCTCTTCAGATGCCAATGCCCCAAGATCGCCCTCAATGGTGAATGATAAACGTTCGCATTAGCCCGCTATCCTCCGGAGCAAACGGCTCGCAACGGAATACGAAAACGCCTTCTACGAATACGCCTTCTCACCGTTTTGGCTCTCGTATATGTGAGTACTCCCGCCAAATCCATAATTCCAGCCATGATCCTATCCCAAAGCATAGAGGAACCCGGCTGCGCTCTTGACCGTACGTATTGGAGAGGGGCAGAACCGGCTGGTCGTTCTAGAACTGCTCGCGATCTCTGCTGCCATCATGGCGCCGGTCCTCTCTTCCGTTCTTTCAGCTTTACGCTACTGCAAACTGCACGCCAAGAAGGAGAGATGGCGGTGCAGGCTAAAATTCTGGATTCGAGGTTCGGTGGTCAATCGGCCCACCATTCTAAATTGGGGTTCGAACCCTACTGAATCCGGGGAACCGGGTTCTCTCACAGCCGAGGTCGCTAGGGCGCTGGATAATGGCAGCCGCTCCAGAATTACTCTCTCCGGCCGCTCAACCCATGATGAGATCCCGGCCGAGCCGCGCGAGCCAGCCAGATGAATTCGGCTGAATCGGGCCTCAGAGCCGCAGGGAAGTGGATTGTGAGCTCGGGAATTGCAGCGGTATTGCGCTGGTCAGTCACGCGACCGTTTCACAGAAAAGAACGAGCGTATCCGGTCCTCAAGGGTGGGCACAACGGGGCACGAAAAGTAAATCTCTCGATTAAGAGACTTCAAAATCTCAATGGCTTCCAGATGCCCCTTTTCCCAGACCAAGAGAGATCCTTCGTGCTCGTGCATGTCGACCAGGTACTCAATTGCATGGGCCAGCATCTCGAGCCCGCGACCGGCTCGGGGTGTGATCTGACGCCGCTTCTTCTGCGGAATGTTGTGGCCTTGCGAGCCGATCATAGGGAGATTTTCCACGAGCCTTTGGGACCCGCTCTCAATGCATTATAGTTTTCTCCTTGTCGATTTGCCTCTGCCGTTCTACCCAACAAGCATTGCGATGTGCCAAGATTTCCCGAAGCAGTGGAACAGTAGAACTATAGAGCGAAGCTCAAAGAGCAGCGACCTTCCCTAGCCAGGCGGAAGGAACATCAATGAGCCCTCGATCTTCACCCTATTTTCGATGCTTTCAGCCGTAGCTTACATGGAACTAGACGAATGATCTCGACTCTACGGCTGTTGTCACATGACCGTCACGGCGACAAGCGAAGCCACAAACGCGAGTTGCCACAAGTTCCGCGGAAAATGACTAATCAACGTGTTCTGCGGCACATCATTCCGCCCCTGCACCGCAACAAAGAGAGCTCCACCTTGCCAATGCCACGAAAAAATGCGGCACCGCATATGTGCTTGCTGGATAGCGACAATATTCATATTGCTACTCGCGAACCAGGAGAGGCATGGACATGATCGTGAATGGGCTGGCAAACGGATGCTGATCCGCATCCTCAGTGTGGCTGATGCGTTTACCTGGGAGTGTCTGGCGCCGAAGGCTGGCAGCAGCCTGGGAAGCGATCGAGTAACATGGGAACCGAATCGGCTAGTCGGGAAGCGCAGCCAGCCGGAAAGCGTACGTTCCGACAACGGACCGGAATCGCATCGCGGCGCATGCTGGGCTGGGAAGAGGAGCGCAAGATCATCAGATCGGGAAAAGGATTGTGAACACGGTTCCCGCTAAAGCAACACCTGTAAGCACCACTAATCGAGAATTGTACTAAGAGATCGCAACCACCTTTGGAGAAGACCGAGCTGAGAAGCCACGAGAGGTCGTTCTTGTGGCCATTCCGAACATTTCTGCGCACATCCTCATCAGTTCGTAGGGCGTTTTGTGGCGGCATATGACCGCATCCGCCCATTCCAGCCTTTCGCCTTCAGTGGCAGTGACGACGAGGATTTTCGGTGCAGGAATCTGCCGGAAGGCAAATCCCGCAAGTCGTCTCCAACTCTCAGAGGCCTGGAAGACCACGATGAGCTCAAATCTGTGATTTTGGAGAAGTTTCAGTGCCTCGGAGAGTCCTGCGGAAATATCGATCGCGAACTGTATACCAAGCAACATCTCCCAGGTATAGAGTTGTCTTATATCGTCTCCTACGAGAAGAAGTCTCGGACGAAGGGGCATCGCAGTACCGCCTACTGATACGATGATCAGTTCACCTGAT
>Ga0105247_10003574_pt1 | contig 10097 bp, 6 predicted proteins | sample KBSS24metaG_FD_81519 | JGI IMG/M metagenome (GOLD analysis project Ga0105247, IMG submission 81519) | Switchgrass rhizosphere microbial communities from Kellogg Biological Station, Michigan, USA - KBS S2-4 metaG | ecosystem: Host-associated > Plants > Roots > Rhizosphere > Soil | place...
CACCGCGGCCGCCTCGTCGAAGCGGCCGAGGCGCGTGAACGCGTCGATCAGATCGGCGAGGACGATGATCGAGCTGAGAGGGAAGACGCCCGCCTCGCGATCGCGCGCCATGCCGCCCCGGAGCTGCAAGGCCGCCGCCTCGGGGTCGCCGCCCTCGAGCGCGACCCAGCCCAGCACCGACGACGCGACGCCGATCCAGAACGGGAACCCGTGCTCGGTCGCGAGCGCGTTGGCGCGGGCGCCGTGCCGGGCGGCGCTCTCGATGTCGCGCCGGTAGCGGCCGACGAGCGCGGCGAACGACACCGCCTGGGTGAGCGTGAGCGGGTGCGCGACCTCGCCGGCGAGGTGCACCGCGGTCTCGACGTCGCGGACCGCCTGATCGGGGTACCCGAGGAGCCAGCGCGCCCACGAGCAGTAGCAGTACGCCATGACGAGCGGGTTCCGCGCCTGCGCGAGCGAGCCGGTGAAGCTCGCGTCCTTCGCGATCCGCAGCGCGGTCTCCATGTGCTCGAGCCCCTCGGCGGGGTTGCCCGCGCACACGGCGGTCGCGCCGCGCGCCTGGCTGGCGAGGAAGAGCAGCGAAGGGTTGTTCGCCTCGCGCGCGACGTCGAGGAGCTGCGTCGAGAACTCGATCGATCCTTCGCGCTCGGAGCTCGTGAGGTGCGAGTACCAGATGCCGAAGAGCGCCTCGAACAGGCGCGCCGCCTCGCCGAGCTCCTGACAGAGCTGGCGCACGCGGCCGAACTCGCGGCGCACGTCCTCGTGCGTCGGCCCGCGGCTCATGACGAGCGCGGCGCCGAGCGACGCGCGGAGGTCGAGCTCGAGGCCGCTCCGCTCCCGCGACGCGGGGAGGCCGTCGAGCAGCGCGATCGCCCGTTCGAGCTGCGCGGTCGCCTCGGGCGTCGCGCCGGTCGCGAGCGACTGCTTCCCCGCGCGGAGGAGCGCGACGATCGCGTGGGTCAATCGCGCCGCCTCGGGCCTCGCGAGCCCCTCGATCGCGCGGCTCCGGTGATGCGCGAGCAGGCCGTAGAACGGCGTGAGGTCGTCCGCGTAGACGCGCTCGTACCAGTCGGCGACGACCTCGTGGAGCGCGCGGCGCTGCTCGAAGAGCATCAGGTTGTACGCGACCTCCAAGGTCACGGCGTGCTTGAAGACGAAGTCGGACCCCTCGCGCGGCGTGATGTCGAGCTGCGCGAGCGTGCTCAAGAAGTCCGGCAGCCGGCTGCGCTCCTCTTGCACCGGGAAGACGTCCTCCAGCGTCGCGCACTTGAACGCGCGGCCGATGACGCTCGCCACCTTCAGCGTGAGCTGCTGCGACGGCGAGAGGCGATCGATCCGGCTCGTGACGACGCCCTCGATCGTGTCGGGGAAGCTCAGCGCGTCGAGCGCTTGCTCGACGTGGCACTCGCCGCCCTCGACGCGGATCAACCCGGCGTCGCGCAGCGCGAACGCGAGCTCCTCGGTGAAGAACGGGTTGCCCTCGGCCTTCTCGCGGATCAGCGCAAACACCGCGTCGGGCAGGCGGGCCACGCCGAGGCGGCGCGTGACGAGCGCCATCGCGTCGTCGGGCGGCATCGCGTCGACGCGCAAGGACCGCGTCTGGGGCGCGCTCCGTAGCTGCGTGTAGTGCTCGGGCGGCGCGTCCATCGGGCGGGTCGTCATCGCCAGCATGAAGCCGAGCGGCGCCGAGGGCGCCCGCGCATCGAACGAACCCGCCTCGCGGCGGATGCGATCGAGGAGCGTCCACGACGACGAGTCGAGCCAGTGCGCGTCCTCGACCACGAAGAGGAGCGGGTCGGCGGTGACGAGGGCGCGGAACACCGTGGCGAGGTAGCGCGGCATCTGCGCGGCGCGGAGGTTCCCCTGGAGCTGCGCGCTCACCGCCGTCTCGGCGAGGTCGATCTCGAGCAGCGGGTTCAGCAGCGGCGACAGGCCGTGCGCCGAGGCGGGGAGGCGCGCGAGGACGCGCTTTCGGATCGCGTCCGCGTCGCGCTCCCCTTCCACGCCGAGGAGGCGCGCGAAGACGGCGCGGAACGCGTAGTACGGCGTCGCCCGCTCGATGGGATCGGTGGCGGCGATGACGCACTGGACCTTCGGCGCGGCCTTCGTCCTCGCGTGATCGAGGAGGTCGCCGAGGAGGCGCGATTTGCCGATGCCCGCCTCGCCCTCGACGATCACGACCGGCGCGCTCGATCCCGCGTGCAGCTCGTCGAGCGCCCGGTGGAGGAACGCGCGCTCGTCGCGCCGACCGACGATCGGATCGCGCGGCCGCCGCCGCGCCTCGCGGCCGGCGCGGTCTCGGAGCCCGTGGAGCTCGAACAGGGGGAGCGGCTGCTTCCCCTTGAGCGCGACGGCGCCGAGCGGCGCGAAGCGGTACGCCTGCGCGGCGGCGTCGGCGATCCGCTTGCTCACGAGGATCTGCCCGGGCTCGGCGCGCGCCATGAGCCGCGCGGCGAGGTTCGTGTCGTCGCCGAGGACGCCGTACGTCCTGCGCCGCTCGCTCCCGTACGCGCCGGTGCGCATCCGGCCCGAGCTGATGCCGATCTGCGTCTGGTCGATGAACGCGAGCTCGCTCGGCGGCGCGCGGAGGGCGAGGGCGGCGGAGAGCGCGCGCTCCACCATGCGCTCGTTCGCGCTGGGCGCGCCGAACACGGCGTAGAGGTAGCTGCCCTTGTCGCCAGTCGTGAGCTGGACGAGCGAGCCCTCGTAGCGATCGATGACCCCCTGCGTCCATCGGATGTACGCGTCGAGCTTCTCGTGCGCGGCGGCGTCGCCCTCGTAGTCGAGGCCGCCGAAGCGGAGGAAGAGCGCCACCGCGGGGCGGAGCTCGGCGAGGAAATCGCCCTGTCCGCTCCGCAGGTGCCGGTACACCGCGGGCAGGAGCCACGGGCGGAGCGAAGCCTCGTCGAGCCCGCCGACGTCGAGCGCGGGCCACGGCTCCGGATCCGGCTCGTCCGCGATCGCCGACACCACCGCGAACCGCTCGGGCGCGCCGTCGCCGTGGCGAGCGTCGTCCGCGGACGTGGCGCGGGGCGGGGGCGGCGTGGCGGCGAGGTGATCCAGAGGCGCAGCGTCGGCGGCGACGGCGCGCCACTCCGTGACGGCGGCGCGATCGCCCGCGGCGGCGATCACCTCCGCGCCGACGAGCAGCTCGCCGCGCCGCGCGAGGTGCTCCGCGCGCGCGACGCGATCGAGGATCGTGCCGCTCAGGACGTCGAGCACCTGGCGCGCGCGATCGCCGACCAGGTGACGGCGCGCCGTGCCCGCCGCGACCGCCACCTTGATGTCGAGCGCGAGCTCGGCGCCGGACGGCGTCGGGATCGCGCGGAAGCGCCGCATCACCTCGTGCAGGCGGAGGCCGCACGCCGCGGCGCGCGTCCCCGCGTCGCCGTCGAACCAGCACGTGATCGCGTCGCCGCTGAAGCCGATGACGTCGCCGCGCCACCGCTCGATCTCGTCGATCAGCCCGCCGTACACGGCGTTCAGATGGCGCGTCAGCTCCTCGCCGCCGCGCCGCGGCCCGAGGTCGCGCTCGAACGCCTCGGTGAGCGGCGTGAAGCCGGAGATGTCGGCGAAGAGCGCCGCGCCGCGCGCGCGCGTCGGGAGGTCGCGCCGCGCCGCCATCGCCTGCAGGCGCCCCGTCGGGACGTACGCGCCGAGGAGCTCGTTCAGCGCGCGCCCGCTCCTGCCGCTCCTGCCGCTCTCTGCCCCGGCGCTCTCTGCCCCGTCCGGCGCGTCGCCCGCCGCCCCCTGTCCGTCGTCTCGCACGTGGGCCCCCGTCCAACCGCTTCCCACATGCGCCCGCGCGCGTCTACTCGCCGCGCTCGTTCAGTGGAGCGGGCCGAGCTCGGTCGCTTCGGTCCTCTCGGTCTCCGCCCGCGCCGCGCCGTCGCGGAGCGCGCGCCCGACGAGATCGGTGAGCCCGCCGAGCGACGTGTACACGTGGCCGCCGTCCTTGGCGCAGTCGCGCCCGTGCGACACCACGCCGAGGATCTCGCCGGTCGCCTCGTCGATGGCCGGGCCGCCCGAGTCGCCGTCGCAGAACGACCGCTGCACGTCGAACTCGTGGCTGCCGAGCTCGATCCCGCTCGGCGCCGTGCCGGGACCTATGGCGAGCACCTTCACCGCGTCCTTGCGGATGCGCGTCCCGAGCGAGCAGCCGAGGTCGTTCTTCCCGTAGCCGGTGACGCGGATCGACGCGCCGACCTTCGGCGCGCCGCCGATCCGCAGCGGCTTCACGCCGTCGAGCGTGTGATCGAGGACGATCAGCGCGACGTCGCCGTTGCACAGGTTCGCGCCGCCCTGGCGGTACACGTACGCGCCGTCGGCGAACGCGGCGCCGTCGTCGGCGCGCGGGCCCACGGTGACGTGGATGTCCGCGGGCGCGACGTCGTCCGTCACCTGTCCGTGCTCCTCGTCGGAGGACCCGTCGGCGTGGCAGTCGAGGTCCTTGCTCGGCGTGATGCTCACGCAGTGGCGCGCGGTGAGGACGACGTTCGGCGCGATCAGCGCGCCGGTGCACAGCTTGGGATCGCGCGCGTCGCCGACGTCGATCTCGACCACCGCGTCGATCGACTCGCTGTCGTCGTCGACCACGCCGCCGTAGACCGACGGGCACACCTTCACGAGCGGCGTCGCGATCTCGTCGTTCGAGCCTTCGCGCGAGGCACATCCGGCGGAGGCGAGCGACAGCGACGCGACCGCGGCGGCCGCGAGCGCGAAGGGCGACCGTGGGCCGCTCGCGATCCATCGCCGTCGCGGAGGGGAGACGCGCGCCGCCGCCGGCGGGGGCGAAAGCGGCGCGATGACGGGGGCCATGCGCGGGGCACTACACGCTCCGTGCCGGTTGCATTTCGACGACGGCTGGGGGATGTTTCGTACGCGAAACTTCCGGGTGCGCGAGAACCGCGCGGCGAGAGGCTCACACGGTGAAGAAGGCGAGCGGCACGGGGAGCACGGTCGAAAGAGGCGCCTCGCGCGAGGCGCGCAGCGATCTCGACGACGTCTTGAAGTCGCTCATCTACCTCTACACGGAGAACCGGCGCGTCCTGAAGACGCTCGCGGCGCGCGCCAGCCTGACCGGGCCGCAGCTCACGGTGGTGAAGATGCTGGAGCAGATGGGGGATCTTTCGCTCACCGAGCTGTCGGACGCGATCCGGGCGCAGAACAGCACCGTCACCGGCATCGTCGATCGGATGGAGCGCGAGGGGATCGTGGAGCGCGTGCGATCCACGGGGATCGCCGCGTCGTCCGGATACATTTGACGGAAAAAGGTCACAAGTTGGCAGAAGAGATCCCGGTCGAGCCGATCGCCATCTTCCGCAGCGCCCTCGAAGGGCTCACCCGGGACGAGGTGCGGGACACGCTGAAGATCGTCCACAAGATCACCGCGCGCTTCAAGGCGATCGTGAAGCGCGATCTCGGAGAGGCCCAGTGACGATCGGCGGAGGACAGGACCATGGAAGCGACTGACTCGCGCGCCGCGCGCGATCCCGATTTGTGCGTCATCACCTGCGCCGTCACCGGCGTCCTCGCGACGCGCGCGCAGTGCGCCGCCATCCCGTACACGCCGGTCGAGATCGCCGACGAGGTGAAGCGCGCGTACGACGCCGGCGCCTCGGTCGTGCACGTCCACGCCCGGAACGACGACGGCTCGCCGACGTTTTCGCCCGACACGTTCGCGAAGATCAAGGCGGAGATCGAGGCGCGCTGTCCGATCCTCCTGAACTTCTCGACCGGGACCATCCTCGAGGACGTGAGCGATCAGGCGCGGTACATCCGCGAGAGCCGCCCGGCCATCGCCGCCCTCAACATGGGGACGATGAACTACTCGAAGTACTCGGAGAAGAAGAAGGCGTTCGCCTTCGACATGGTCTTTCCGAACACGTACGCGAAGATCATCAAGCTGCTCGAGGCGATGAACGAGGCGGGCGTGAAGCCGGAGCTCGAGTGCTTCGACACCGGGCACACGAACGGGATCTGGCCGCTCCTCGACATGGGGATCCTGAAGAAGCCGCTCCAGTTCTCCTTCATCGTGAACGTGCTCGGCGGCATCCCGCCCACCGTCGACAGCATCCAGCTCCAGACGAAGATCATGCCGCCCGGGAGCGAGTGGGAGGTGATCGGCATCTCGCGCTGCCAGTGGAGGATGATGGCGACCGCGCTCGTCCTCGGGGGGAACGTCCGCGCCGGGCTCGAGGACAACCTCTACTTGCCCGACGGGAGGATGGCGCGGTCGAACGGCGAGCTGATCGACGTCGCGGCGCGCATGACCCGCGACGTCGGGCGCAAGGTCGCGACCGTCGCCGAGGCGCGCGCGATCCTCGGGCTCGACGCGCTCGCCGCCCAGCCGTCGGCGTCCTCGCCGGAGACGCGGCGCGAGGCGGGGGCTTTGGCGTGAGCCGGTCCGCCCCGTTCACCAGGATCGCGGTCTCGGCCGGCGAGGGGAGCGGCGTCGTCACGATCCGGCTCGCGTACCCCGAGCGGAGGAATGCGATCGGCCCTCGGATGGCGAACGAGCTCCTCCACGCGCTCGACGAGGCGAAGACCGGCGGGGCGCGCGTCGTCGTCCTCGCCGCCGAGGGGAAGGTGTTCTGCGCGGGCGGCGACTTCGGCGACATGACGTCGCCGGGCGCGGCCGAGGGCGACCTCCCGCCCATGGGCGACTACGCGGACCTCCTGCTCGCGCTCGCGCGGAGCGAGGTCCCGATCGTGTGTAAGGTGCAGGGACACGCGATGGGGGGCGGCCTCGGGATCGTCGCCGCGAGCACGCTGGCGATCGCCGCGGAGGGCGCGCAGCTCGGGACGCCCGAGGTGGACGTCGGCCTCTTCCCGATGATGATCATGGCGATCCTGAAGCGCACCGTCCCGGAGAAGCGCCTCCTCCACATGATGCTCACCGGCGAGCGGATCGAAGCCGCCGAGGCGAAGGCGCTCGGGATCGTGAACGACGTCGTCCCCGCAGAGGCGCTCGACGCGCGGGTCGACGCGCTCGTCGCGAAGCTCGCCAAGGCGAGCCCGATCACGCTGAAGCTCGGGCTCCGCGCGCACCGCGACCACGACGGGATGCGCCTCGAGGAGGCGATCCCGATGCTTCGCGGGCGCCTCGCCGAGGTGCTCGCGACCGACGACGCGCGCGAGGGGCTGACGGCGTTCCTCGAGAAGCGCGCGCCGGTCTGGACGGGGAAATAGCGGGGCGGCGATCGCCCGCGATCGCGGGCGCGAGCCGAGGAGCGACGAACGCGACGAGCGCGAGGGCCGCGGCGAGCGGGCGAGATCGACGGAGGACGAGAGGCGATGCCGACGATGCGTGAGATGGTGGCGGAGCTCGAGGCGCGGCGCGAGGCGGCGCGCGCGATGGGCGGCGCCGACAAGGTGGAGAAGCAGCACCAGCGCGGGAAGCTGACCGCGCGCGAGCGAATGGCGCGCTTCTTCGACGACGGCGTCTACTTCGAGATCGGGACGCACGGGACGCAGATGGGGCTCGCGGCGGGGCCCGACGGGACCGACAAACCGCCGGCCGACGCGGTGGTCTGCGCGTTCGGCAAGGTGGACGGCCGGATGGTGTGCGCCGCGGCGTACGACTTCACGGTGAAGGGCGGGAGCATCGGGTACACCGGCGAGGAGAAGGTGACGCGCCTCCGCGCGATGTGCCTCCGCGGGCGGTGGCCGATGGTCTGGTTCATCGACTCGGGCGGCGCGCGGATCGACCCCGGCTCGAGCCACCCCGACATGATCTCGCTCTTCGCCGGCTCGGGGCACCTCTTTCGCGAGCAGGTGCTGATGAGCGGCGTCGTGCCGCAGGTCGCCGCGATGGTCGGCCCGGGCGCGGCGGGGACCGCGTACATCCCGGGCCTCGCCGACTACGTGCCGATGGTGAAGAACGTGGGGAGCCTCGCGCTCGGCGGGCCGCCGCTCGTGAAGGCGGTGACGGGGCAGGAGATCGGCGAGCAGGAGCTCGGCGGATCGAAGGTGCACTGCGAGGTGAGCGGCGTCGGCGACGGCGAGTTCGAAGGCGACGAGGCGTGCCTCGCGGCGACGAAGAAGTACCTGTCGTATTTCCCGTCGAGCTGCGACGAGGAGCCGCCCGTGATCGCGAGCGCCGATCCGATCGATCGGCGCGACGAGGCGCTCCTCGATCTGCTCCCCGAGTCGACGCGCAAGCCGTACGACATGTACAAGCTGATTCGCAGCGTCGTCGACCACGGCGATCTCCTCGACGTGAAGCCGCGCTGGGCGCGGAGCGTCATCACGTGCCTCGCGCGGATCGGCGGGCGCCCGGTGGGGATCGTCGCGAACCAGCCGATGTACCTCGGCGGGATCCTCGACGTGGACAGCGCCGACAAGGCGGCGCGCTTCATCCAGATCTGCGACGCGTTCAACGTGCCGCTCGTCTTCTTGCAGGACGTCCCCGGCTTCATGGTCGGCTCGAAGGTCGAGCACGCCGGCATCATCCGGCACGGCGCGAAGATGCTCCACGTGATGAGCGCGGCCACCGTGCCGAAGATCACCGTGGTCGTCCGCAAGGCGTACGGCGCCGGCTACTACGTCATGTGCGGGCGCGCCTACGAGCCGGATCTCATCGTGGCGTGGCCGACCGCCGAGATCTCCGTGATGGGCGCCGAGGGGATGGTCGGGATCGCGGCGCGCAAGCTGTTCGGCGGCGCCGATCCGCCGCCCGACGTGCGAAAGCAGATCGTCGACACGATCCAGAAGAACATCGACGTCTACAAAGTCGCCGGGTGGGGGCTCGTCGACGAGGTGATCGACCCGCGCGACACGCGCCGCGCGATCGCGTGGGGCCTCGAGCTCGCGCGCCACAAGCGCGTCGAGCGCCCCGCGAAGAAGCGCGGCGTCGTGCCGGTGTAGCGGCGGTCGTCTGCCCAAAAAAAGCGCGCGACCCGGGCTCTTCCGGATCGCGCGCGATGTCGGCTGTGACGCCGCGATCTCAGGTGTCGTCGGACGCGTCGGCGCGATCGTTCGCCTCGTCCTTCGGCGGCGAGCTCGCCGCGCGGCGGGTGGGGAGCGGCGGGGCGGCGCCGGACGCCGGCTTCGCGCCGGCGGGCGCCGCAGAGGCGCCGAGCGTCGCGGCGGCGGGGGGAGGCGTGGCGGGCGTGATGAGGACGCCGGGGAGCGCGCCGGGCTTCGGCGGCGGCGGCTTCGATCGCGACGGGTCGTCGGAGGACGTCGCCTCGGCGAGCTGGAGGCGCTCGCGCACCGAGGTGGTCTCGGCGAGCTCGTCCTGGAGGCGCGCGATCTCCTGGCGCCGCTCCTCGATCTCCCGCTGAAAATGGGTGATCGCCGTCTCGAGGTCGGAGATGTTCTCGCGCAGGAGGTCCTGCCGTTTGCCCGCGTCGGCCAGGATGTCGGTCACCCGGACGTGGAGCGACTCGAGCGTGTTCTTCACGACGCGTACGACCAGGTCGACGTTCTGATCGACCGGCAGCGTGCGCATCAATCGGATCGCGTCATCGATGCCGTACGCGGGCTTCGGAGGAAGCGCCTTCGGCGAGATCGACGGGGCCTTGGAGGGAGAAGCGGTAACGGGCGCGGCTTTGGGGGCGGGGGGCATGGTGGGGGAGGTGGTGGAGCCTTCTGCCGGTGCGGCCTCGTGGTCGGAGTCGTCGCTGTCGGAAGCCTGGTTCTCCGAGCTCTCCTTCGACGAGAAGAAATTCCAGAATGAGCTCATTGTCCCCCGGAGACTACCTCACAACGCGCCGAGCCCGCGTCAATCGTTCATCGAGGCGGGCGGAGCTTCACTTACACGCGAAAGGAGGGGCCGCACCGCCTGGTACAGGTGCGGATACGGCGCGAGCGACGCGACGCACGCCGTCACGCGCGCCGCGCTCGACGTGTACGGATCGTCGCCGAAGGGCGCCGCGCCTCCGTCGGAGGGGAGCATCGCCTCGAGCCACGCGCGGAGCACGGTCGGCAGCTCCGGCGCGGTGCACGAGCTGAGCGCGTGCGCGGCGACCGTCGGATCGGGCGCGACCGCGAAATAGGTGACGAGGCGGATCACGTCGCGCGCGCGGCCGCTCCGCGCGAGCACGTGGGCGAACATCGCGCTCGCGGTCGGGTGCGAGTGCACGCGCAGCATC
>Ga0105247_10003584_pt1 | contig 10075 bp, 8 predicted proteins | sample KBSS24metaG_FD_81519 | JGI IMG/M metagenome (GOLD analysis project Ga0105247, IMG submission 81519) | Switchgrass rhizosphere microbial communities from Kellogg Biological Station, Michigan, USA - KBS S2-4 metaG | ecosystem: Host-associated > Plants > Roots > Rhizosphere > Soil | place...
AGAATCCGTCCCCACGCGGTGAACAAGGTCGCGAACAGATCTTCCATCGATCCATTCTATGCGTCTATTCGACCTCTGGACTCGGACTAATCGATGCCGAAGGCGAGCAGCACGTTGCCCGCGCGGCCGACAAACCCGCCGTACCCCGAATTGACGTAGACCATTCCCCCGACGACGACCGGACCGGGGCCATCCATCGTTCCACCCTTGGCCTTCACACCGTTCACGGTGAGGAACTCACGGTTCGTGTCGAACTGCCAGACAATTGAGCCGTCTTTGGTCGAATAGGCCCGCAGCCCGCCATCAGCCGAGCTGGAAAGGACGACGCCCGGGATGACGGTGACGGCCGCGCCCTGCGCCGCGTTGCACTGTTGGGAGGTGCCGCACAGTTTCGGCGGCGGCGGCGAATACCAGGCGCGCGCGCCGGTGTCGAGATTCACCGCGTGCATGCCGCCGGGATTCTGCGTGAGAAAATCCGAGACTCCGAAATACGCCTGCTGACCATCGGACGCGGCCCCCCATTGGCCGCCGAGCCCGCTCCCCTGCCCGATGCGGTACTGCCAGACGAGCGCGCCCTCTTTGTCGGGATCCAGGGCGTACGCCATCCCCGACTTCTGCGGAAGCACGATGAGATCGCGGCCTTTCGCGCTCCTCGTCAGGAGCGGCGAGGCGGAGAAGTCGTAATCCGGCCCCTGCTTCGCGGGGCACTTCGGGTTGTCCGGATTCTCCGGCTGACATCCCAACATCCAGACATCGCCCGGCAGAACCTGGTTCACCCACTTGGTCTTTCCCGTCTTCAAGTCGAGCGCGATGACCGCATCCGTCGTTCGCTGCGGCGGATCGGAATAACCGTTACCCGTCGCGATGTAGATGGCGTTGCGCCTGGGATCGATCGTCGGCGCGGCCCAGATGCCGCCGCCCGCCGGACCCCACGTCTGCACTCCGTCTTTGGTCTTGGCTCGCGGCTTCGGCTCTTCGGCGATGCTGTAGGTCTTCCAGACCACGGCGCCAGTGCCCGCGTCGAGCGCCGAAACGCTGCCGCGGAACGTGCAGCATTCGTATCCCGGCCGTCCCCCTTGCCCTTCTTCGCCGATGCCGGCTACGGGCACGTACAACCGTCCGTCGTACAACGTCGGCGCACCGGTCACGACGGCTCCAGGATGATCGTCGGCCTTGCGCATCCAGATCTGTTGTCCCGTGTCGGCATCCACCGCATACACGTTGGCGCGACTGTCTCCGAAGTACACGGCATATCGCGTCGCTCCCGACGTGTTCTTGTACGGTCCGACGTTCGGGGCGGAGCGCACACCGGCCTGTGCCTTGAACGTCCAGTAGGTGCATCCGGTCTTCGCATCCAGCGCATACACGGTGCCGGTTTCGCTCGCGGCGAAGAGACGCCCCCCCGCCACAGAGGGCTGCGCGCGCGCGGCCAGCACTCCGGGAAAACCGAACGCCCATTTCAACGTCAGCTTCGGCACGTCTGCCGCCGTCAGCCCGCCTTTGTTCGCCGGCTGAAAGCGTGTGTTGGCGACGCCCGCGCCCCAGCCGTTCCACGACGATCCGGCGGCGGGATTGGACATCGGCGAGGAGGAGGCGCACAAGCCGGTCGACGCCGCGGATGACGTCCCCACTGCACGACCGGTGAGGAATTCGGCCACGTCACGGCGCTCGTCGTCGGTCAGCTTTTCGCCCTGAAGGCGCATGCTGCCGTTGGTCAGCGCGTTGACGATGGCGTCGGGCGCGAACTGAGCGAGCGCGGCCGGGTTCGGCGCCCGCGAATCCGCGGCGGGGCTCGCGTGACACGAGGCGCACGCGCGCTGAAAAACGCCCGGGCCGCCAGCGGGCGGCGGCGGAAACCCTGGCGGGGGCGGTTGCTGGGCGAAGGCTGGCCCTGCCGCCGCGAACAGGCTGACCGCTGTGATGACCGCAAGCCGCGCGCATCTCATGAGCACACCTTATCGGGAAACGTGTCTGAAGCCGTTGCAGTTGTTGGTCTGCGTCAAGGAAGGATAACATCGGCGGCGGCTGGATCACATGGCAAGGGGTCCTTCGTTTTCGAGGCGCGACTTCATGCGGGCGAGCCGCGATGCCGCTGCGCTGATCGCGCTCGGGGCGTTGCCGGCCTTCGGCGACGCGCGCGAGTTGCGCTTTCAATCCAACCCGTTCAGATTCGGCGTCGCCTCCGGAGATCCGGTTCCCGACGGCGTCGTATTGTGGACGCGTCTCGACGGCCAGGTGCTGGAGAGGGCCGGTGCACTGCGCCTGCACGTGCCGGTGCAATGGGAAGTCTCCGAAGACGAGCGCTTCCGGCGGATCGTTCGCAAGGGATCGCAGCTCGCGATTCCCGAGCTCGGACACTCGGTCCACGCGGAAGTCGGCGGACTGCGGCCGGGAAGGCATCACTGGTACAGGTTCACAGCGGGCGGCGAGGTCAGCGCGACGGGCCGGACGCGAACCGCACCGGCGGTCAACGCCGCGATCGATCGATTCCGGTTCGCGTTCGTTTCCTGCCAGAGCTACGAGAACGGCTACTTCACCGCGTATCGCCGGGTTGCCGAGGAGGATCTCGACCTCGTCGTGCACCTGGGCGACTACATCTACGAAACAGCCACCATGGGCCCGGAGAGGGCCGTGCGACTGCAGGAGGCCGGCGGCGAGCTGTTCACCCTCGATCAGTATCGCGCGCGATACGCGCACTACAAGACGGATCAGGATCTGCAGGCCGCGCACGCGCTGTTTCCTTTTGTCGTCACCTCCGACGATCACGAAGTGAAAAACGACTACGCGGGCGCCACGGAACTGAGCGGCGTTTCTCCCGAGCAGTTCCTTCTCCGCCGCGCCGCGGCCTATCAGGCGTATTACGAATTCATGCCGCTTCGCCGGGTGGCGATGCCGGCCGGCCCGAACATGCGACTGTTCCGGCGGCTGCACTTCGGCAACCTCGCCGATGTTCACGTCCTCGACACCCGTCAGTACCGGACCGGGCTGTCGTGCGGCGGCGGGCGGAAGCCGCAATGTGAAGAGGCGCTCGGGCGCACGCAAGAGATGATGGGGCCCGAGCAGGAAAAATGGCTGATGGACGGAATGCGAGCGTCGGGAGCACGATGGAACCTGCTGGCCAATCAGGTGCTGATCGCTCAGCTCGTGCAAATGGCCAACGACACGCCGACGTTTTCCATGGACAACTGGGACGGACATGTCCAGGCGCGAGCGCGTCTGATGAAATTCCTGGCGGAGGCCCGCCCGGCGAATCCGATCGTGATGACGGGCGACATCCACTCGAACTGGGTGGCCGATCTGAAGGTGGACTTCAACAATCCTTCGTCAGCAGTCGTCGGGACGGAACTGGTGGGCACGTCCATCTCGACAGGCGGCGATGGCGACGATTCCACGAGGCCGCAAGTGCTGGCGTTGAATCCGCACATCAAGTTCTTCAACAACCGGCGCGGCTACGTGCGATGCACGTTGACTCCGTCGTTGCTCACGAGCGATTACCGCACGCTGCCCTACGTCAGCCGGCCCGACGCGCCGGTTGAGACGCGCGCAACGTTTGTGGTGGAAGACGGCAAACCGGGCGCGACGGAGAATTAGGAATTTCGAATTCGGAATTTGGAATTCGTTGGGGCATTCCCAATCCCTAATCCCCAATCCCTAATTCCTAATCCCCGTAAGGGCGGTTCGCGAACCGCCCCTACCGTGGGTACGTCTTCGTAAACCCATTGCGCGCGTTGGTGACGGTGAAGGAACCGTCCTGTTGTGCGGAGACCTTGATCCAGTACGCCGTGCCGTTGTGAACCGGCGGCGGCGGCGCGCCAGCTCCTGGCGGCGGCGCGACGATCGCGGCGATTGGCATCGCCGCCGGCTGATCGTCCACCGTGTTCGCGATGAATATGCCGGGCACCGTGTATTCCTGCCCGCTCAACTGCGAGAAGTGCAACTGCCAGAGGTCCTCGAGCCTCGGCGCCGTGTGAATGATCTTCATCGCCTCGGGCTGTCCGCCCTTGCGCGTGCCGTTGTTGAGGATCGCCACGCGCGGCTGAATCGCATGGGCCAGGACTTCGGAATTCGAGATCGCCTGCCCGTGGTGCGACACCACCCACAGATCGACCATCCCCAGACGATTGGTCGGGCACATCAGATCGAACTCTTTGTTGACCGTCAGATCGCCCAGATGAAGCACGCGGAACTTTCCAAAGGTGACGTGACTGCCGACCGACTGCGCGTTCTCGGTACGATCGACTTCCTGCGGTCTGAACGCCGCACAGTACGGGTTGGGCTTTCCCGCGCCGGCCATCGACGCCTTGATCGCTTCGCCTCCCGAAGCGACGATGTGCCATTCGAGGCCGGCGATCGCGATCCTGTCGCCGGGTTTCACGACCGTATGCTTCGACTTCGCGTACAGCGACGGATATGTCTTCTGCAGAAAGTCGTCGGCCGGCGCGGCCGGTTGGACATTCCCGCCGTGGTCGATGAACTCGCGAATCGGAATCCGGTTCGCCACCTCCGCCATCGCACCAAAGTGATCGCCGTGCCAGTGCGTCGTGATCAAGTGGTCGATCTGGCGGAGCCCGGCGTCCTTCACCGCCGCCATGATCCGATCCGCGTCGCGCATCGCCGCCGCGCCGCCGTTCCCCGTATCGATCAGCAGCGACTCGCCCGAGGGCGACACGAAGAGCGTCGAGTTGCCGCCCTCGACGTCGACGAGATAGATGTCGAGCGGCTTCGCCGCTCGCGTCTGTGCGGACGGAAGCGCGGCAGTCAGCGCGGCCACTGATAAAGAAGCCGTAATGAACCTGGTGAATGTGCGCATGGGTCCTCCGGACGCGTATCAGGCCGGCTGGGCCGGCTGCGGCGTCTGGGGCGGCGACGAGGGCTTGGCGAGCTCCTGACGCAGGCCCGCGACGACCTCCCGGACGCCTTTCATCTGCTGCACGACGTTATCCGGCACGCTGATGTTGAACGTATCCTCGAAGGTGAAGATCAGATCCATTCCGTCGAGTGAATCGATGGCAAGTTCCTGGAAAGACGAGTCGAGGCTGATGGTCGACGGATCGACCTTCTTCTTCTTCGCAATAATCTCGATCACTTGCAGTTCGAGTTGGTCCATTCGTTTGGGGGCTCCAGAAGCAGGCTGTTGCATCCTAATACCTTCGGCCGCACACACTCAAGGACGAATGAATTAAGCTCTAAAGACGCATGGACCTTCTCGACAAGATTCGCGTGCTGGCGGTCCGCGCCATGCAACTGGGTGTGGGCCCCGGCGGTTATCCCGGCGATACGGTCATCGATGAGGTGCTCGGGGCCAGCCACGTCGTCATCGGCGGCAAGCGGACGCTCATGTTCGGCTCGAACAACTATCTGGGACTGACCTTTCATCCCGAAGTCATCGCCGCCGCGCAAGCGGCCATCTCGCGTTACGGCACGGCAACGACCGGATCGCGCATCGCCAACGGAACGTTCCGTCTGCATCGCGACCTCGAGCTCGAGTTCGCGCGGTTGTTTGAAAAACGCCGCGGCATGATTTTCACGACAGGCCACCAGGCCAACCTGTCGGTGATTGCCGGCCTCTGCGGGCCCGACGATGTGGTGCTGATCGATGCGGAGAGCCATGCGAGCGTGTACGACGGCGCGCGGCTCTCCGGCGCGCAGCTGCTGTGGTTCCGGCACAACTCGCCCGAAAATCTGGACCAGAAACTGAGTCGGCTGCCGAAGGGGGAACGGAACCGGCTGGTCGTCGTCGAAGGTTTGTATTCGATCCACGGCGACGTCTCTCCGCTCGCGGAGATCGTCGACGTGTGCCAGCGTCACCGCGCCTACCTCCTGGTCGACGAGGCACACTCTTTCGGGTTGTACGGCGAGCGCGGACGCGGCTGGGCGGAGGCGCAGGGGGTGCTTCCGCAAGTCGATTTCCTGGTCGGCACGTTCTCGAAAGCGCTCGCGGGCATCGGCGGGTTCTGCGTCTCGGATCACCCTGAGCTGCAAGGACTGCACTTCACCGCGCGCGCCTATCTCTTCACCGCGTCGGGACCTCCGGCGAGCCTGGCGGGCGTGCAGGCGGCCCTTCGGCTGATCTCACACGATTCGTCGTTCCGCGAGCGGTTGTGGGCGAACACGCGGCGGTTCCGCGCAGGACTCACTCGCCTCGGCTACACGATTGGCGCGGGCGACTCGCCTCTGGTGCCGGTGCACATGGGAACCGAACGCGCCACAATCGGGTTCTGGCAAAGCCTGATGGAACAAGGCGTGTACGTGAACGTCGTGCTGCCGCCTGCGACCCGCAAGGACGAGTGTCTGCTGAGGGCGAGCTGTTCGGCCGTGCACACCGACGCCGACATCGACGAAGCGCTCGAGGTTTTCGCCGCAGTCGGCGAGAAGACCGGCATGCTCGCCGCGACCTCGCGCTAGTGGCGTGTCTGCCTCATTGTCAGTGCGGGCATTGGCCACGAAGACACGAAAACACGAAGAAGAACCTATATCTCCGTGCTTTTCATCGCTGCACTACAGCCAGCCCTTTTCGCGATACCACGAGGCGGTTGATCGGAAGCCCTCGGTCAGATCGATCCCCGCCCGAAACCCGAGGGAGCGCTCCGCCGCGTCGACGCGGCAGGCGAAACCCGCGGAGGTCAACTCGGCGACGCGCTCGTCGCTCAATCCATTGAGGCCGACCCACCCGCCTGCGTGTAACAGCGCGACCGGAACCGGAACGGGACGATAGACGCGATCGAACGTCGAGGCGAGCGTCTTCAGAATGGTGTCGATCGACACGGGCTCGGCACGGGCGATGAACAGCGTCCCGCCTTCGCCGGCCCCGCCTGTGACTACGCGCTCAATCGCCCGTGCGACATCGTCGACGTGGACGAGATTCAGCGCGAACGCGGCCGCGTTCGGCAGCCGGAGAAAGATTCCGAGCCTGGCGAGGCGGAACAACGGCAGGAACTGCCGATCCCGGGGGCCGTAGACGGCGCCCGGACGCAGAATCGTCCAGCGCAGACCGGCAGTGCGCGTCACTGAGGTTTCCGATTCGCGCTTGCTTCGGCCGTACGCTGTGATCGGTGTCGGTGCATCCGCTTCGGTCCGCGGACGCTCGGCCGATGCAGGTCCGGCGGCGGTGAGGCTGGACACGTGTACCATCCGCGCGTGACACGCAAGTGCCGCGGCCGCCACCGCCCGGGTCCCTTCGACGTTGACGCGGTGGTACTCGCCGGCGGAGCGCGCGCGCGTAATTCCCGCCACGTGCACGATCGTTTCGGCGTGCACGCAGGCGTCCGTCATCGCGTCGGTCTCCAGAGCGGCGGTCACGCGCTCGACGCCGTCGGGAACGGCCTTTCGACTCTCGGGCCGCACGATTGCCTTGACGCTGCAGCCAGCGTCGCGAAGACGCTCGCAGACGTGCCAGCCGATGAATCCGGTCGCGCCCGTCACCGCCACGCGACGCGTCATGCTGGTGGCATATCTCCCTCGAAACTACCCACAAAACGATACTGCGAATGACGCAATCATCAAGCTCACCGCCGAAGCTGCCTGATCCCGTTGAGAGGGGCGACGGCCGTCGCCTTCAAGCCGAGGCGCGGCGAGCTCGGCGTGCTCTGAGGTTTCGTGTTCGTGGCGTTGAATCAGCGTGTTCGCTCCTCGAGCTCTTTTTCGTAGACACGATACGTCTTGTACCGGCGACCGCCCAGCGTCGCGATGCTGTCGTTGGTGAGATCGTTGTCTTCGAGTACCCACGACAGTTCCGCGCGCGTGTAGCGGCGGGCGGCTCGTGTCAGCAGATCGACGACGAGCGGCGCCGCAAGACCGGTCCCCCTCCATTCGGGCACCACGCCGAACAGCAGCAGCCGCACCTGCGTGACGATGCGCTTTCGCGCCAGGAGTCTGAGGAGACCCGTCGGAAACAGTCGCCCCCCGGTCCCCTTGAAGACCTGATTGAGATCGGGGAGGGCGATCGCACACGCCACCAGCCGGCCGTCCACCTCGGCAGCCGTCACAAGGTCGGCGTCCACCACGTACCTGAGCTCGGACGCGAGTTGGCGCGCCTCGGCTGTGGTCGGCTTGACGAACCCCCAGTTCTCCGCCCACGCGCGGCAGTAGACATCGACAAAGCGCTCAATCTCGGCTTCGAACGCCGACAGATTGACGGAACGAATCGTCAAGCCATGGCGCGATTTGAACCAGGCGACAACACGCGACATGCGCTCGGTATGGATGGCGCCCGGCAGGTCGATGATCCAGGCAAACAAGTCCTTGGCTTTGCGGTAACCGGCGCGTTCGATGAAGCCCGCGTACTCAGGGGGGTTGTAGGGCATCATCACCATCGGATCCACATCGAACGCGTCGATCAAGAGGCCGGCGGATTCGTTGAGCGAAGAATTGAGCGGTCCGCGAATCCTGGCGCGACCCCGCTCGCGCGCCCAGGCTTCAGCGGCGTCGAGCAGCGCCGAGGCTGCCTCTTCGCTCTCGGCTTCGAAGTGACCGAAATCCGCGAGATTGTCCCGATGGGTTTCGTTGTGTAACCGGTCGTCGATCGCCGCAATCCGCCCCACTGGACGGCCATCGGTCCATGCGAGGAACAAGGCCATGTCGGCGTGCTCGAAAAACGGATGCCCCGGCTTGAACCGGGCGCTCTCCATCAGGCGCGGCGGAGGCACCCAGTGCGGATGGCCGCGGTACAGGAGGTAGGGGAAGTCGATGAATTGCCGGCGACCGGCGCGGTCCCGAACCGGCGTAACCGTAATCACTTGGTCCTGTTTTTGGTCCTTAGTCCTTAGGCCTTAGTCCTTAGTCCTTAGTCCGCGCGGCCGCGGTCCTAGGTTCTTGGTCCTTGGTGCCTGGCCCTTCGTGCTGGGTACGTCGCTGGTCGTTGGTGCCGAGCCGGATGCAGAGTGCGAACCAGGGACCAAGAAGGACCAAGGACCAGGGACTACTTGTTGCCCCGCCTGAACGAAGAGGGTATCGTACGATCCAAGATCCCGTCAGTCATGGCCAACGCTTCACACGCGCAACCGCGCTCGGCTTCTGCAACTCAAACCGACACCTGGTCAAACGCGCCGCAGCGCTTTCCCCCCGGCCGTTTCGCGATCATCGAGCCGATCGGGCTCGCGATTCACGACTGGTCGCGCCCGCAACCCGGGCGGCCGCGGATGTTCGATCAGAACTTCCTCGAGTGGTTTTCACACATCCACCCGGCGTCGCTCATCGTCGTCTACGTGCCGGCATCGGTGTTTTTCTTCTGGCGAGGTCTGGCGGCCGGGTTGTCCGCAGGGCTCTCGGCGTCGCTGTTTGCCGCCGGCATGTTCGGCTGGACACTGCTCGAGTACTTGATCCACCGCTTTTCATTTCACTACACGCCACGCGGACCGATCGGCATGTTCTACGCGTACATGATTCACGGCGTGCATCATGCGTTTCCTGAGGACGACCGCCGCTGGCTGGTCCCACCTGTGATCAGCGCCGCGATCAGCACCGGTATCTACTTTGTCCTGCGCTGGCTGTTCGGGGGCCTGTGTCCGCCGATCTTTGCCGGGGGACTCCTGGGCTACCTGGCGTACGACCTCTCACACTATGCAATGCACCGGGGCCCCTCGCGGTTCGAGCTTTTCAACGTCCTCCGCCGGCGCCATATGCAGCACCACTACAGCACACCGGAACGGTGGTACGGCGTGTCGACGCCTCTATGGGATTACGTCTTCCGCACCACCGCGCCCGCGCGTCGCGACCCGGGCACCAAGTCGCGCTGACATCGTTTTCGCTGGTGTGTATTGCGTAATGCGTAGTGTCCGGCTTCCCGCCGTCGCTACGCTTCGGCGCGGCGCGCCGTAGCGCAAAGCGCGGAGGCGGCAGCCGGACCGTGGCAGGTCCGCCTGAAGGCGGACACTACGTACTTGTCTCAGCCATAATCTCGCAACGTGTTTCTATCTTCCGCGCGCGTGTCCGAGTCGGTGGCGATCGCGTATTTCGGCTACCTCGCTGTCGTGGCTCTGGCCAGGCCCGCGTGGCCCCGACGTCGACGGGCGATCGCGGCCAGCCTCGCTGCGGCAGTCATCGTCTATATCGTCTCGGTGCCGCCTCTGTGGCCGGA
>Ga0105247_10003591_pt1 | contig 10066 bp, 7 predicted proteins | sample KBSS24metaG_FD_81519 | JGI IMG/M metagenome (GOLD analysis project Ga0105247, IMG submission 81519) | Switchgrass rhizosphere microbial communities from Kellogg Biological Station, Michigan, USA - KBS S2-4 metaG | ecosystem: Host-associated > Plants > Roots > Rhizosphere > Soil | place...
GAGCGCGCGGAGCTCGTGGGCCGCCGCGCGCGCGTCGGTCACGTGCGCGAGCCGGGCGCGCCGCGCCCGCTGCGACTCGCGGTGGTTACCCACCGACTCGTGGAGGCGGACGAGGTCGTCGAGCACGCGGAGGTCCACGCGCGGCGCCGTCGGGGCCCGCGCCGCGGCCCGCTCGAGGAGGCCGATCGCGCGGCTCACGTCCCCGAGCGACTCGAAGGCGAAGGTCGCCGCGTCGAGCTCGAGGCGCGCGCACCGATCGCCGCTCCGCTCGAGGCGCGCCTCGACGTCGAGGAGGCCGACGAGCGCCGCCGCGTCGCGGTGGAGCGAGGCGTGACGGACGCACGCCGCGCGCACCGGGCCGACGCCCGAGTCGAGGGCGAGCGCGCGCTGGAGCGCGTCCCACGCCGCGGCGACGAGGCCGAGCCGCGCGTCGAGGAGGTGCGCGCGCTCGACGTGGAGCCACGCCGCGAGCTTCGGCTCGCGCTCCCACACGTCGGCCATCCGCGCGAGGTGCGCGGCGAGCGCCTCGACCTGCTCCTTGCTGACGAGCGACGTCGCGAGGACGCCGGCGAGCCCGGTGAGCCCCGCGGCGTGCGTCGGATCGACGGCGAGCACCCGCTCCCACGCCGCGCGCACGAGCTCCGGCTTCTCCTGCGCCGCGTCGAGGAGCCGCGCCCGCTCGGCGAGCAGGTCGGCGCGCGCGCCGTCGGTCGTCGCCGCGGCGATCTCGCGATCGAGGTGCTCGATGAGGACGCGCGGCGTCTGCCGCGTGTGGCGCACGCGGCGGAGGAGCTCGTGGGCCGCGACGAGCCCGGGGTCGGCCTGGAGCGCGGCCTGGGCGTGCGGCGCCGCGCGCGAGCCGTCGTCGAGCAGGTCGTCGGCGAGCGCGAGCTCGAGGTGGGCGCGCGCGAGCTCGAGCCTGTCCCCGCCGGCCAGCGCGGCGATCCGCGCGTTCAAGAGGCCGACCAGCGGGTCGACCGGCGCCTCGGGGCGCTCGCTCCGCGAGAAGACCGGCGGCGGCGACGAGGTCTTCGGCCCGACCTCGAACGGGCTCGGGAGCGAGAGCGAAGGGACGTCCGCCGGCGGCGGGACCGAGTCGCGCACGCCGCGCGCCCCTCGCGCGGGCGCGGCGGCCTTCCGCAGCGCGGTCCTCTCCTCTTCGTCCCACCCCTCGAGGAGCTCGTCCGGGCCGAGCGTCTCGAGCCGCTGCATCCGCGTCGGCAGCTGGTCGGACGCCGGTGCGCGCGGCGCCGCGGGCATGGTCGGCGCCGCGTGCGCGTTCGGCGCGGCGGGCGGGATCGGCGGCGCGGGCACGGTCGGCGCCGTGTGCGCCGCGGGCGCGGCCGGCGCCGCATACGCGGCCGGCGGCGCGGGCGACGCGGCGGGCGTGAGCCGCCCGCGGATCGACGCCGGGCCCGCGTGGGAGGGCGATCCAGCGAGCCCGGGGGGCGCCGACGGCGACGCCGGGGGAGACGACGGCTGCGAAGGCGGGAGCGACCGGGCCGGCGGACTGGACGGCGACGGCGGCGCGAGGACCGGCGGCGCGGAGAGCGGCCTCCCCGGCGAAGGGCGCGACGGCGTGATCAAGACCGCGGAGCGCGCCGGGGGCGCGGACGGGAAAGGCGACGCCGAGGGCGCCGGGGGCGACGAGGCCGGCGTCGGGGGGGTCGGCGCCCGCGGGCCCTGAGGTCGGTCGGGCATCGGGGCATCCTCGCACGACTGAAGACGGCGCGGAAACGCCGGATGCGCGCCGTCCGCGCGCGCCCTTCGCGCGGTATCACGAATCTTGGTTCGATCTCGCCGGCGCTTGCACTAGTGTCGCGCGCCATGCGGCTCTTCAGCGGACGGGTCTCCCCGATAGCGGTGGAAGTGGTGCGGGTCCTCACCGCGGCGAAGGACATCGAGACGGAGCGCTCGCGCGAGGTCGTCGCCGACGTGGAGTCGGTCCTCAAGTCGTACCTCCAGACGGAGAAGGAGGTGAACGAGCGGACGAAGGACCTCCTCGATCGCACCGGCCGCCCGATGACCGAGTACTCGCGCGTGCGCCAGCAGGTCGCCGAGTCGAAGGGGATCAAGGTCGGCGACGACGCGCTCGACTACCTGCTCGATCAGGTCGTCCAGATCTTCCACCACTCGGCCAACGTGGAGGAGATCTTCTGCGAGGACGTCGAGCTGCGCCGGAAGATGGCGCCGGTGTTCAAGCGGCACATGAACGAGGACGACGAGCTCGACGGCGAGGTCCGCGGCCAGATCAGGAACCTGGCGGAGGGATCGCGCGCCTGGGACGTCGAGTACGCGCGGGTCATGTCGGAAGTCAAGCGGCGCCGCGGGCTGTCTTAAAAAAATCTAGAGCTTTCGCACGAACCCCCGTAGGGTCGTCGTCAGGACATTTCGCGATGCGCAGCATGACCGGCTTCGGCGCGGGGGACTGTGCGATTGGGCTCGGCGGCGGGCGCCTTGGGGTCGAAGTACGCGCGCTGAACCACCGGTTCCTCGACGTGCGCGTCCGCGCGCAGCGGGAGCTCGGCGATCTCGGCTCGTTCGTCGAGCAGCTCGCGCGCGAGCGCCTCGCCCGCGGCCGCTTCGAGATCGCGGTGCGCGCCGACGGGATCTCGCTCGAGGCGACGGTGCTCGACCGCGACCGCGCCCGCGCCGCGTACCGCGCGCTGAGCGAGCTCCGAGACGAGCTCGCGCCGGGCACGGAGGTGCCGCTGTCGCTCCTCGCGTCGGTGCCCGACCTCTTCGTGTCCACGCTGCAGACGGCGTACGAAGAGCTCCGGGCCGCGGCGCGCAAGGCGTTCGACGGGGCGCTCTCGTCGCTCGACGAGATGCGCGAGCGCGAAGGGGCGGTCCTGTCCGACGACCTCCGGCGCCGCCTCGAGTCGGTGCGCGAGCTCGCGCGGCTCGTCGAGGAGCGCGCCCCCGGGCTCGTCGACGGCCATCGAAAGCGCCTGCGCGAGCGGACCGAGCGGCTGCGCGCGAGCATCGATCTCGTGATCGACGCCGGCCGGCTCGAGGCGGAGATCGCCCTGTTCGCCGAGCGGATCGACATCTCCGAGGAGCTGACGCGGCTCGAGAGCCATTGCGAGCAGTTCCGTAATCTGCTGAAGACTCCGCACGCCGTGGGGCGAAGGCTCGACTTCCTGCTCCAGGAGATGGCGCGCGAGGCCAACACCGCGGGCGCGAAGAGCCCCGACGCGCGCATCGCTCACGCCGTCGTGGAGATGAAGGCCGAGCTCGAGCGGATGCGTGAGCAAGTGCAGAATGTCGAATGAGACGCCCGAATCCATGACCCGCGAATCGATGGACACGTCGCCGGACTTCCTCCTCCTCATCCTCTCTTCGCCGAGCGGCGCCGGGAAGACGACGCTGACGCGGATGCTCCAGGAGAAGTTCCGCGACCTGCGGTTCAGCGTCTCGCACACGACGCGGCGCCCGCGGTCGAACGAGATCGACGGGAAGGACTACCACTTCGTCGATCGCGACGCGTTCGAGTCGCTGGTCGAGCGCGGCGCGTTCGTCGAGTGGGCCGAGGTCCACGGCAACCTGTACGGCACCTCGGCCGCCGAGATCGGCAAGGCGCGCGAGAGCGCCGGGTGCGGCGGGATGATCTTCGACATCGATTACCAGGGTGCGCGGCAGATCCGCGCGAAGGTGCCGGACGTGGTCTCGGTCTTCATCCTCCCGCCGTCGATGCGCGAGCTCGAGCGGCGCCTCCGCGGGCGCGCGAGCGACTCGGAGGAGGTCGTCCAGAGCCGGTTCCTCGCGGCGGTGCGCGAGATCGAGCACTACGCGCTCTTCGACTACGTCCTCGTGAACGACGAGCTCCAGCGCGCGTTCGAGACGCTCCAGGGGATCGTCTGCGCGGAGCGCGCGCGCCGATTTCGGAGGGCGTTGATCGCGGAAGCGCTTCTCCGCGGCGAGAAACACCGGTAGAAAACACCGGACACGGTCGGTCGCGGGGCGCGGGCGACGGAGCGAGGGGAACGCGTGAAATACGTACTCGGAGTCATCGGCGGGAGCGGCCTCTACGACATCGACGGGTTGACCGGCGTCGAGGAGCTCCGCGTCGACACGCCCTACGGCGCGCCCAGCGACGCCATCGTGAAGGGCGATCTCGACGGCGCGACGCTCCTCTTCCTCCCGCGCCACGGCCGCGGCCACCGCGTCCCGCCGCACCAGATCAACTACCGCGCGAACGTGTGCGCGATGAAGAAGGCGGGCGCGACCCACCTCGTGAGCGTGAGCGCCGTCGGCTCGATGAAGGAGGAGATCGAGCCGGGCCACCTCGTGATCGTCGACCAGTTCATCGACCTCACGAAGCGGCGCGTCTCGACGTTCTTCGAGGACGGCGCGGTCGGCCACGTCGGCTTCGCCGACCCGGTGTGCGATCTCCTCGCCGGCGCCGTCGCCGACGCGGCGGAGCGCGCGGCCAAGGCGATCGCGACCGCTCCGCGCCCCGCGAACGAGGCGCCCGCGAAGCCGTCGCGGGTGCACCGCGGCGGGACGTACGTGTGCATGGAGGGGCCGCAGTTCTCGACGCGCGCGGAGAGCCGCGTCTACCGCTCGTGGGGCGTGTCGGTCATCGGCATGACCGGGATGCCCGAGGCGAAGCTGGCGCGCGAGGCCGAGCTCCCCTACGCGACGCTGGCGCTCGCCACCGACTACGACTGCTGGCACGAGGCGGAAGAGGACGTGACCGTCGAGGCGGTCATCGCGGTCCTCAAGAAGAACATCGCCCTCGCGCGGCGCACGCTCGTCGAGCTCGCGAAGGCGCTCCCCGATCCGGCGAAGAGCCGCGCCGCGGGGGCGCTCAAGCACGCGATCATGTCGAGCCCCGAGGCGATCCCGATCGACGCGCGCGCGCGCCTCGCCTGGCTCTTGCCGAGCCTCGCGGGTTAGTCTCGTTCGAGGAGAGCGCGGCCGCTCTCCTCGAGCTCCTCAGCCGCACCATCTGGCTCTCTTCGTCCTCGTCTGGACCGGCGCGCCACTCACCGAGGTACCCCTTGAAGAACCCTGAAAGCATCCTCGTCGTCGGTTCGATCGCCTTCGACGACCTGGAGATGCCGAGCGGCTCGTTCCGCGACGTCGTCGGCGGCGCGGCCACGTACTCGTCGCTCGCCGCCTCGCTCCTCGCGCCGGCCCGCCTCGTCGGGATCATCGGCGAGGACTTCGCCGAGTCGATGCTGGCGACGCTGCGCGATCGCGGCGTCGACACCGAGGGGGTCGAGCGCGTCGCCGGCGGGAAGACGTTCCGCTGGCACGGCCGCTACGCCGCCGACCTGTCGAGCCGCGTCTCGCTCGACACGCAGCTCAACGTCTTCGCCGATTTCCGGCCGAAGATACCTGCAGCCTACAAAGGTTCGAAGTTCGTCCTCCTCGGCAACATCCACCCCGCCCTCCAGCTCGAGGTGCTCTCGCAGGTCGAGCGCCACGCGCCGCCGCACGGCCTCGTCGCCGCCGACACGATGAACTTCTGGATCTCGGGCGAGCCGAAGCTCCTCGGCGACGTCCTCAAGCGGATCGATCTCCTCGTCATCAACGAGGAGGAGGCGCGCGAGCTGTCCGGCATCCACAACGTCGCGCGGGCGGCGGCGGACATCCGCGCGCGCGGCCCGCGCCTGCTCATCGTCAAGCGCGGCGAGTACGGCGCGCTCCTCTTCGACGACGCGGGCGTCTTCTTCTGCCCCGGGTACCCGCTCGAAGAGGTGATCGACCCGACCGGCGCGGGCGACACGTTCGCCGGCGGCCTCCTCGGCTACGTGGCTCGTCACGGCGACGCCTCGCCGAAGACGCTGCGGCGCGCGATGTTCTACGCGTCGGCGCTCGGCTCGTTCTGCGTCGAAGACATCGGTACGCGGCGCCTCGCCGCCGTCGCCCCCGCCGAGCTCGCCGCCCGGATCGACGCGTTCTCGCGCATGGTCGATTACGGCGGTAGTCTCGCGATCTCGCACTGAGCACGCGCGGAGGAGACGGCATGGCGATCGGCAGTGTCACGAAGTTCGGGCTCCTCGGGAGCACGGCCGCGGCCGCGTCGATCGCGGTCATCGCGGCGTGCGGGCTCGATCCGCCGCCGAAGAACACCGCGCCGATCCAGCCTCCCGCCGGCGGCTGCGTCGCCGGACCGGGGACGCTCCCGGAGCCCAACTGCGACAACTCGGCGAACCAGTGCACCGAGGGGAGCTGCCCGATCGACGAGGCCACCTGCGGCTCCACGTCCACGTGCCTCCCGATCGGCGACAACAAGGGGAAGTCGGTGCTCGACCTCCGTATGCGCCGGCTGAACGTCGCGTGGCCGCCGACCCTGTCGCAGGCGATCATCGAGAAGTCGATCGTCATCAAGGGGATGGATCTCAAGGGCGCGTGCGGCGACAACGGCGACGGCGGCTTCAACTGGCTCATGCGCATCGACAAGGACGCCGGGACGCTCACCACCGGCGGCGCGCCGCCCGCGAGCGACCCGTTCGGCACGGGCTTCTGCTTCTACAACCACACGACGGCCAGCGGGATCGCGATCGCGCCGACCACGCTGAAGGTGCACTTCGACAGCACCGGCAAGACGTTCGACACCGATCCGGCCGAAAAGCTGAATATGGCCACGTTCCTCAACGGCGATCCGAACACGTTGATCGTCCTCCCGTTGACCAAGCCGCACATCACCTCGACCACCGTCGGCGAGGACGGAAACTGCATCGGCTCGTTCAACGCCGCCGCGCTCGACAGCACCTGCGCCGAAGACGCCACCCAGTGCTCGAAGTGGAGGACGAACGGCGTGATCAGCGGCGCGTTCACGCTCGAGGACGCCGACAAAGTGCCGGTCGACATCCTGCGCTCCAGCCTCTGCGTCCTCCTCAGCAAGGTGACCCCGGTGCCGGGCGCCGACGGGTACGGTCACTGTCCGCGCGGCAGCGACGGGAAGGTCGCCCTGCCCGAGGCGAACAAGGCCGACTACTGCTCGACGTCGGGCAAGGCGGGCGACTGCGCCGACTCGTTCTGGTTCGCCGCGACGTTCGCCGCGTCCGCGGCCAAGATCAGCGACACCGCGCTCGTGCCCGAGTGCGCGAGCGGCACCTCGAGGCCGCCCCCTCCGCCGGACGCGGGGAACGACGCCTCGTCCGACGCCGCGGGCGACTGATCCGTCCGGCGCCGCGGGCGGCTGCTCCGTCCGCGCGCCGATCCTCGCGACCTCACGAGGCTCGCGCTGCGCACGCGGCGGCGAGCTCGTTCGTGACTTGACCGACGCGCGGCGCGCTCGCGAGCGCCTGCGGATCGAGCCTGACGCGCCGCGCGCGCCCATGTCACACTACGCCCGAGACCACGCCGGGGGGAGGTGGGGCGGCATGAGCACGTCCGGCGTCTCGCGTCACGGAGGTCCGATGCTCCAGGTCATCTCGCGTCGAGCGGTGTCACTCGCGATCCTCCTCGTGGCGACGTCGTGCGCCGGCGGCGGAGGGTGCGGGGGCTGCGGGTCCCAGCCGATCGCCGGCGGCTTCCCCGCCGATCAGGTCATCCCGAACGGCGCGTCGATACGGATCACGCGGCCCGGGCTCGACGCGCTGGCCCAGAACCTCGGCGGCGTCGCGGCCGCCGCGATCGGCGCCGATCAGGGCGGCGTCCTCGCCGTGAATATCCCGAAGGTGCCGGACATCACCGGCACCGTCGCCCTCGTCTGCGACTACACGATCAAGGTGTGCCCGGCCGGGGCCGACCCGAAGGCGTCGCCGCCGACCTGCGGGATCGACGTCGGGCTCGCGCAGGCGAAGCTCCACATCGACGCCGTCACGCCGAACGCGCTGAAGGTGAGCGGCACGCTCCCCATTCGCCTGAGGGACCTGCCGATCAGCGTCGACTCGTGCCTGTGCAGCCCCGACATCGCGATCGGCCTGGGGAGCGGGAGCTGCTCGGGGAACACGCCGAACGTCGATTACAAGCCGTTCGCGATCAACGCCACGATCCCGCTCGTCGCCGACACGGACGCGCCGCGCAAGGGGTTCACGCGCCTCGACATCGACCACGCCGTCATCTCCGCGCCGATCTCGAGCGACGACCTCACGCTGTGCGGGAGCGGCATCTGCGGCGAGATCCTGAAGATCGCGAAGGGCGCCATCGCCGGCGTCATCAACACGCAGTTGAACGGCGACGGCGGCGCGAACAAGGGCATCCTCCACGATTTCTTGGCGAGCGCGCTCTGTACGAAGCCCGATCCGAACGCGTCGCCCCCCTGCCCCACCGGCACGCTCGTGACGAACGACGGGACGACGTGCGTCTACCGCGACGAGCCGACGAAGTGCGTCGCGTCGATCCTCGGCACGTCGGGGACGATCGACCTCGGCTCCGCGCTGTCGTCGCTCTCGCCGGGGACGCGCGGCGGCCTCGCGTTCGAGATCGCCGCGTCGGGCAGCGCCGACCCGGCGCCCGGGCTCCCCGCCGACAACAAGCCGTACGCGGGGCACACGCCGAACGGGCTCACGCTGTCGGCGCTCGCCGGGGCGCTCCCCGCGCCGCAGTCGTCGTGCGTGCCGATGGTGCCGAACCCGCCGCCCGCCGGCGTCCCGATCCCCGACGAGATGCGGACCGACAAGATCGCCGGCTGGCCGGCGGGCGACCCGGGGCCGCACGTCGGGATCGCGCTCGCGGGGCGCTTCCTCGACTACGCGTTCGGTGGAGTCTACAACAGCGGCCTCTTGTGCCTCGGCCTCTCGACCGAGCAGATCCAGACGCTGAAGAGCGGCCTGGTGAGCGCGCTCGTCCCGTCGATCCGAGACCTCACGTTCGAGCAGGCGAGCGAGCCCATCGCGATCACGACGCGCCCGAGGAGGCCGCCCGCGTTGAAGCTGGGCGGCGGCACCGACCTCAAGACCGACCCGCTCCTCACGGTCACGCTGCGCGACCTCGACGTCGATTTCTACGTCTGGTCGATGGACCGCTACGTCCGCGTGTTCACGTTCACCGGCGACGTCACCGCGCCGATCAACCTGTCGACCGCGCGCGACGCGAAGACGAACCCGACGGGCGGCCTCCTCCCGACCATCGGCCAGGTGTCGATCGCGAACGGCGTCGTGACGAACTCGGACCTCTTGACCGAAGACCCCGAGCTCGTCGCGGCGGCGCTCACGTCGGTCATCGGCGGGTTCTCGAGCCAGCTGATCGGCGCGGTGCCCGCGATCGATCTGTCGTCGTTGCTCGGCGCGTACGGGCTCGGCCTGTCGATCCCCGAGGGCGGCGTGCGCAAGCTGACCAAGGGCGACGACGACTTCCTCGCCATCTTCGGCGATCTGACCGCGGGCGCGCCGCCTTCGATCCGGGCCGACACGCGCGCCGAGATCCTGTCGAAGACGGTGCACCCGGAGGCGATGGGGATCGCGACCGCGTCGCGCGACAAGCTGCCGGTGCTCCACGCGCGGTTCGGCTCGCCGCTCGACGACGGCTACCACGCCGTCGAGTACGCGTGGGGGATCGACGACGCGTCGCGGAGCGGGTGGTCCTCGGCGCGCGACGTCGACGTCCAGACCGACTACCTGTTCTTCCAGGGGAAGCACACGCTCAAGGTGTGGGCGCGCCTCAAAGGCGAGGTCGCCTCGCAGGACGAGACGCCCGCCGAGGTGCCGTTCACGATCGACGTCCTCCCGCCGATGGTCGAGGTGACCGAGAGCCCGGCCGACGCGACCCGGGTGGCGGTGCGCGCGCAGGACTTCGTGAGCGGCGCGGACGCCCTCGTCGCTCGGTACCGCGTGGTACCGGCGGCCGGCGCGCCGGGCGCGTTCGGCGCGTGGCGCCCGCTCCGCGAGCTCCGCGAGATCGAGGTCGACCGCGCCGCGGCGTCCGTCGACGTCGAGGTCCGGGACGAGGAGGGGAACGTGAAGACCGTCAGCCAGGCGCTCATCCGCGGCCGCCCCGACCCGTCGCTCGCGACGGCGGGGTGCGGGTGCACGACGGCCGGATCGCCGGCGCCGCCGTCCGGCGCGCTGGGCGCGGCGATGCTCGCCGGGCTCGCGCTCGTGTGGCGATCGGCGCGACGGCCGCGCCGCGCCCGGTCTTCGCGATCGCGCCGATCCCGCGATCGACA
>Ga0105247_10003592_pt1 | contig 10066 bp, 13 predicted proteins | sample KBSS24metaG_FD_81519 | JGI IMG/M metagenome (GOLD analysis project Ga0105247, IMG submission 81519) | Switchgrass rhizosphere microbial communities from Kellogg Biological Station, Michigan, USA - KBS S2-4 metaG | ecosystem: Host-associated > Plants > Roots > Rhizosphere > Soil | place...
CGCCGGCGTCTTCGCCGAACAGGTGATCCGTCCGACCGGGTTGATCGACCCGGTCACCGATGTGCGGCCGGTCGAGTTCCAGGTCGACGACCTGCTGGCGGAGTGCAAGACCGTCACCGCGCGCGGCGGCCGCGTGCTGGTCACCACGCTGACCAAGCGCATGGCCGAGGACCTCACCGAATACAAGCACGAGCAAGGCATCCGCGTGCGCTACATGCATTCCGACGTGGAGACGCTCGAGCGCATCGAGATCATCCGCGATTTGCGGCTCGGCGCGTTCGACGTGCTGGTCGGCATCAACCTGTTGCGCGAAGGGCTCGACATTCCGGAATGCGCTCTGGTCGCCATCCTCGACGCCGACAAGGAAGGCTTCCTGCGCTCGGAGACATCGCTGATCCAGACCATTGGCCGCGCCGCGCGCAATATCGACGGCCGCGTGATCCTCTATGCGGATGGCATCACCGGCTCGATGGAGCGCGCCATGGCCGAGACGACGCGGCGGCGCGAGAAGCAGACTGCCTATAACGTAGCAAACGGGATAACGCCGGAAAGCGTGAAGAAGCACATCGGCGACATCATGGCTTCGGTCTATGAGCGCGACCACGTGCTGGTCGACGCCGGCGCCGGCTTCGGCGAGGACGAACAGGCGCTGATCGGGCACAATCTCGAAACCGTCGTCGCCGACATGGAGAAGCGCATGCGCGCGGCAGCCGCCGATCTCGAATTTGAGGAGGCGGCACGGCTGAGAGACGAGGTCAAGCGCTTGCGGCAGATGGAGCTCGCCGTCGCCAACGATCCCCTGGCGCGACAGGGCGAATTGGAGCGCTCGGCAGCAGAGGCTGAGGCGGTCGTAATGACGCGTCCGCACAAGCCGACACTCGACGAGATGGGACCACACAATCGCGAGATCCCGTTGAGGCGGGCAAAGCCGCGCTCGAAATCCGGCAAACCCGGCACCCACGCCTTCAAGGGCAAGAGCCGATGACGTTGCCCTTGAACCGAGCCGCCGCGAATTTGAATCGAACTGAATCTTGTTGGGGTATTTGACTCGCCTTTCTGTACGAAAGAGCACAGAGTCGATCATCGCCGACTGGTCTCGATGGGCGTCGGCGGCTGAGAGAGTTAAGTCGCGCTCCGGCCTGCATCCATGCCATGGGGAGCATCAGAATGTCCCTGCAAACCGAGCTCGACGTCTACAACCCCGAAACGCTTGTCGCCATCCATGAAGCCTTCGATGCGTCTTGGACGGCGCTGAGAAAGAATGATCCGTTTCCAACTTCGCGAAGGATGGAGAAATAAGGGCTCTTCTCTGCGAAAAGCTCTTCGCTCTCGCCGGCTATGGCGTAACCGATACCGGGCTTTGCCGACTGGCGATGGAAAGCTTGGCCCCCAAACGCTTGCGGTCGTGATCTCCGCCGCGAAACGGCTCGCAGCGGCAACCGGGCTGTAGCGGCCGAGCCGCCGATTCCCTAGCCGTCGCGAACCGCTATGCGAGTCACGAGCCCTTTTTCTGACCGCCGCCTTGGCCAGGCTTGCCGCGCTGATCGGTCGAGCCGATCGGCGTAGAGGGAACCGCCACCTTCTTCTTGTCCTGTTTCGGCTTCTTCTTCTCGCGATTGCTTCTCTGTTGGCCTTTGGCCACGACATCCTCCTCATCGGCTAAGTAGTGCCAGTGCGGCACTACCCCTACCCGAGTCCGACCTGTGCTTCTAACAAAATTTTGATCGGCAGCGGCCGGTCGTATCGTCGGCTGAAGCCCAGCTCGAGTCTGCGCCCGCAGCCGCTAGAAAGCGCCCGCAAACTCCGCCTTGAGAGGCGTTAACGTCGCTTGGATCGAGCCTGGAGCTTGGCAAAGCGCAAGGGTTTGGGCAATTCCCGGGTCACTTCCGTCGCCTTCTTGTCGGTCCTGATCCCGAGGAACACCGGGTGGCGCATCTCGCCGGCTTCGGTCCATTCGGTGAACTTCACCTCGGCAACGAGCTTCGGCCTAACCCAGGTGGTGATGCCCACGTCCGACACTTTCTGCGGAACCGGCTTCGTCTCGGTGACGAGCGGGAGCATCATCGCATGCAGCGAGCGCAAGGCTTCGGCATCGAAGCCGGTGCCCGCCCTGCCGACATAGGCCCAGCCTTTGCCTTCGCGCACGGCAAGCAGGAGCGCGCCAAAATATTTGCGGCTGCGCCGCGGCGCGGTGAAGCCGACAATCACCACTTCTTGCTCCTGGCTCGCTTTGACCTTCAGCCATTCGCGCGTGCGGACGCCGGAGTGGTAACGCCCGCTGGCGAGCTTGGCCATGACGCCCTCTTCCTGCGCGCGCTTCGCCTTCTTGAAGGCCTTGATGCCATCCCCCACGACATGGGCGCTGAAAAGCAGCAGCGGGCTCTTCGGCAGGATGCGCTCAAGCTCGGCCTTGCGTTCGAGCAGGGTCTTGCCGCGCAAATCCTTGCCGGCGAGATAGAGTAGATCGAACACGCAATAGAGGAGCCGCGTCGGCTCCCGCTCGGCGTTCTGCAACAGCTGGAAGCGCGAACGCCCGTCTTGATCCAGCGCCACAAGCTCGCCGTCGAGCACGGCCTCCTGCTTGATCGCGGCGAGGGCCGAACAGATCGAGGGATATTTGCGCGAGATCTCGTTGCCATTGCGGGAATAGAGCGTTGCATGACCCGGCGCGGCGACGGCAATGGCGCGGAAGCCGTCCCACTTGGTCTCGAACACCCAGGCGGGGTCGTCGAACGGCTTGTCAGTGAGGGTGGCGAGCATGGGGCGGAGATCGGGTCGCATCCTGGCACCGTCGGTGTGCTGCTCGCCTGCGCGGCTTGGTGCCCACGCTAGCATGCCGAAGCCTCCCGAACGACAGCCAGAAGAAACTGTCAGTATACGTCCCGACTCATGCAAATGTGACTTCCTCGGGTAGTGGGGGGGCGCAATCATGACCAAGATGGAAAGCATCATCGGCGACATTTACGATGCCTGGCGGGCTCAGGACCTCGACCGCCTGGCAAGCTACCTGCCTGACGATTTCAGCCACATGATCTACATTAGCGGCTCTTGTCCGGACCGCCCGCTCCCATGAACTGCATCATCATGCAGCGTCCGGTCGAGAGGTCGATGGTGACGTAGAATGGGTTCGGGAAGCCTTCCGCCGCGAGAGCGGTGCCGGCACAACCGACGACGAGAGCTGTGGCAATCAAAAATTTGCGCATGGTGGGAATCTCCGAAGGTGTTGGACAGGAGCTCTGGACCAACCGACCGACTCGACCGGCCCGGAGCTGCGCAAAACTAGAAGCTGGCTTTGCTGCTTCCCAATACCTTCTGGCTATCATCGCGTTGCCCAACGGGGCACTACTGGAAATTTCGTTCAAACTTGGCGTGCTGCGCAAAAAGATTTGCGGGCGCCTCGCATCGAGCGCGCCCGCAAGTTTTGAGAGAGAGAAGAGTCGCAGCGGCGACAAGCGCGCTTAGCGGCCGGCCTGGCTGTCGAACGGATTCGGGAAGCCTTCGGCCATGGCGGGCGCGGCGGAAGCGACGATCAGGGTGATGACGATGAGAAGATGTTTCATGATAAATCTCCTTTTTCTGTCGGTTGGCCTTGAGGAGTCAGAGCTACGACCGGATGGCCGTGAAGGTCTGTTCGAACGAGTGGAAGGTGGCGCGGATCGTCCCTTTCCGCTAATACCTTGTCGCTATCGAATGTGTGCATTTCCTGCGCGGAATAGCATTGGGCTATCGAGTCTAAAGCCAACCGGCATTTCCGTTACGCGTGGCTTCGGACGATCCTGCCGGCTATCGAAAGCGGCCGTTCCTTTCGGCCGACGCCCTAGCCCACAGGAGATAACGGAGATGTTTCTGTCAAAAGAGCGAGGCCGGTTCGGCCGCTATGCCATGCTTACCGGCGTCATCGCTTGCGCAAGCTTCGCCGCCACCGCAGCCCAAGCCGGCGGCTGCCCCGCCGATCAGACCAAGCCCGATCTGCGCCCGCCCGTGGAGCTCAAGCCGGTCGGCGTCACCGACACGGTCATTGCCATGATCGACGTCGACAAAGAGCAAGGCATCAAGGACCGCACCATGCGCATGCGCAAACTCGTCGTGGAGCCCGGCGGCGTCGTGCCGTGGCACAGCCACGCCGAGCGGCCGGCGATCATCTATATCATCGAAGGCGAGATCAACGAATATGCCAGCAACTGCGCCGTGCCGATCCCGCACAAGGCTGGCGATGTCGTCGCCGAGACCAAGGGCATTTCGCATTGGTGGAAGAATCTGGGCGACAAGACCGTGGTGTTGCTCTCCGCCGACCTGCTGAAGGATCCGAACGACCACACGATGTAAAGCTCCCTCCCCCCTCCAATGTGACGCCCTTCTCCCCCCATAAGGGCGTCACTCTTTTTCGCCTCGAGGAGCACGCGCCATGAACGATACGTCGCACGCCGTCGCCGCTCCGCATCCCGAGGCGCGTCATTCCACGGGGGCCGCGCTCCGCTATATCGTCATCGCCCTGACCGCCTTCCTCACCGTCGTCGATCTCTTCGCCACGCAAGCCATCCTTCCCTCCCTCACCAAGCATTATGGCGTGACGCCGGCGCAGATGGGCTTTGCCGTCAATGCCAGCACTCTGGGCATGGCCTTTTCCGGCCTGGCCGTCGGCTATTTCAGCCGCGAGATCGATCGCAGGAAGGGCATCCTGATCAGCCTTGTCCTCCTCGCCATCCCGACCGCACTGCTCGCGCATGCGCCGGACCTCACCACCTTCACGTTACTGCGCGTGTCGCAGGGACTGTGCATGGCGGCGGCCTTCACGCTGACGCTGGCCTATCTCGGCGAGCACTATACCGCCGCCGATTCGGCTGGCGCCTTCGCCGCCTATATCACCGGCAACGTCGCCAGCAATCTGATCGGGCGGCTGATCTCCGCCGGCGTCGCCGACCATTTCGGGCTCGCCGCCAATTTCTATTTCTTCGCCACGCTCAATCTGCTCGGCGCCGCGCTGGTCTATTTCACCGTCGAGAAGACCAAGCCCATGCACGACATGGGCAGCAGCATGAACTCGCATTTCGAGGCCTGGGTGATGCATTTGCAGAACCCCGCGCTGCGCGCGAGCTTCGCCATCGGCTTCTGCATCCTGTTCGCCTTTATCGGCACCTTCACCTTCGTCAATTTCGTGCTGGTGCAGCCGCCGCTCGGCGTCGGCGCCATGACGCTCGGCTTCGTTTATTTCGTCTTCGTCCCGGCGATGGCGACCACGCCGCTGGCCGGCCACGCCGTGAAGCGCTTCGGTACCAGGCCCACCTTCTGGGCGTCGTTGGCCGTGGCAGGCCTTGGACTTCCGCTTCTCGTCCTGCCAAGCCTGCCGGCGGTTCTCATCGGCATGGTGCTGGTCGGCGCCGGCACCTTCTTCGCGCAGGCCTGCGCCACGGGCTTTGTCGGCCGCGCGGCGACCTCCGATCGCGGGGCGGCAAGCGGGCTTTACCTCGCCAGCTATTTCTTCGGCGGCCTGATCGGGAGCGCCGTGCTCGGCACGCTGTTCGACATGTTCGGCTGGGCGGCTTGCGTGGGGGGCGTCGCCGCGGCGCTGATTGTGGCCGCGCTGCTTGCCGTCTTCTTGAGAACGCCGATGGCCCCCGAGGGCTTGGCGCATTGATCTCGATCAGCGCGACGATCCGATTCCCCCCGCCAGTTTTGATCCAGCGCAAAGAATCCGGGGCACCGCTGCTTAGGCGGCGGGCAGGTGGAACGGGCTTTGCAGTAGGTCCTCCCCTCCACCAGTGGCGTCCCGAACTTTGAGTCGCGAACGCATGGCAGGGGCCGCCGCGCCGTTTTCCTTGGGAGTTATAGTGGCAGGCTGCGCTAGGGCAGCCTGCCTGAGAAGCCCGGCCCCCGCGCCGGGCTTCTTGCTTTGGCGACGAGCGGTCTCTGACGAGCACGGTTCTAAAATGGTCCGCGCATTAACGCTTTCCTAAGCCTAACGCGCTCAGATGGGTGAAGTCTCGCGTACCGAATTGAGTGCCAGTACCAAGTAAAGGGATCACGCCATGCGCACTATCATTGCTCTCGCCGCCATCACCGCCTGCTTGGCGCTCGGGGGCTGCTTCCATCACTCTCAGCAGATCTACTCAGCCGAGCTGCCCCCGGAACCGATCTCCACTCCCATCAAGTAAGCTTGGCGGAAGGCCTCCAGGAGCGGCCGCTCCCTCAAGCGCCCTTCGCCGGTGGGCCGATCGAGATGGCCACGGAAGGACACGCCTGTTTCACAAGTTCCTGTCTCGCGTAAAAAAGCCCGGCTTCGCTGCCGGGCTTTTTCTCTTGGCTCAGCGCCGCGGCGAGGACAAGCGTCAGGCCCCGGCGATGGTGCAGCTATACCCCCAGAAGAGCAGCAGGATCGCGGCGCCTAGGGCTCCGGCTGCGACGAAGGCGTTGAGCCATGTCCGCTTCCTGAGCGCGAAGGCAATGTCGTCGCCATGCAGCTCTTGGGCGATCCTGACCCAGAACATTTCCAGCCAGACGACGATGATCAGATAGGTGGAGGCGGCGGCGAGAAGCTGGATCGCCGAGTTGGCGGTACAGGCGTTCATCGGACTCTCCTTCACTCCGCCGCGAGCTTGTGCGGGCCGCGGTCGGATGAGCCCGCCTCGGGCTCGCCCGGCTCCACCTCAGCAGCCGGCTCGGCGCCCGGCTCCGGCTCGTGCAGGATGACGCCGTCGAGCAGCCCGCACTCGCCGATCCAGGGCTGGCGCCACAACGCGCGCATCGTATCGGCGTAGCCGGCCTCCCAGCGTTGGCGGATGCCCTGGGGCGAGAAATCGATGTCCTTGGTGTGGGTCTCGTTGTCGAGTTTCGGGCTCAGCAGCCGCACCACGTGCATGCGCGTGTCGCAATGATAGCCGGCGAGTTCCCGATAGAGCGGATCGTTCTTTTCCTCCTCGGGCACATATTCGAGCAACTGGGTGATGACGTGGCGGAGCTTATGCGTCTCGCGCTGTCGAACGATGTGGCTGGCAATGCGGCTCGAATATTGGATGTCCTTGTGACGGTTGAGGATTTGCCAGATCGTCTCCGGCTCGTCGCCGATCGGATGCCACAGATGCACGGCGAAGATCAGCGAGTTGCGGCGCGGCTGGTCGTCGAAGATGCGCTCGGTCGGGGTGTTGGAGAGGATGCCGCCGTCCCAGTAAAGCTCGCCCTCGATGCGCACTGCGGGAAAGGCGGGAGGCAGCGCGCCCGAGGCCATCACGTGGCTCGGCGACAGCTGCATCTCCTTGGAATCGAAGTAATGCATCATGCTCGAGCGCACATGCGCGGCGCCCACCGTCAGCCGCGGATGACCGCGATTGATGAGATCGAAATCGACCAGTTCCTCGAGCGTCTTTCGCAACGGCTCGGTCGAGTAATAGCCGGCGTGGTCGGCGCCGAGATGCACGTGGGCGCCGAGGAAGGCGCGCGTATGCGGCTCGAAGAACCCGGAGATGCCCTTGGTTAGCGTCATCCATGAGGCCAGCGCATCGGCGACACCCGCCCAGGCGGGAAAAGAGCCCCAGAAATTCGCGCGCTCCACCCTGAACCAAAACTCCTTAAGTCTGGCGAGCCGGTCCTCCGGTCTATTGCCGGCGATGATGCCGGCATTGATGGCGCCAATCGAGGTGCCGATGATCCAATCGGGCTCGACACCGGCCTCGTGCAAAGCCTGATAGACGCCGCACTGATAAGCGCCGAGCGCCCCGCCGCCTTGCAGCACGAGCACGACCTGGCCGTTGTTGTTGTTGCGAATCTCGTTGACCGCATCGAGTGGCGTCAGCGTCTTTCTCTTGGACATGGTTGCCTCCCGGCTCGTTGTCTTTTCGCTCAGTGCGCCGTCCAGCCGCCATCGACCGGGATTGCGGCTCCGGTGATCGAAGCGGCGGCGTCCGAGCTGAGGAACACCGCAATGCCGCCGAGCTCATCGGTGGTAGCGAAGCGCTTGTTCGGCTGCTGCGCCAGCAATACCTCGCGGATCACTTGCTCGCGCGGAATGCCGTGCACCTTGGCCTGTCCCTCGATCTGCGCCTCGACCAGCGGCGTGTAGACATAGCCGGGGCAGATCGCGTTGCAGGTGATGCCCTGCTCCGCCGTCTCCAGCGCCGTCACCTTGGTCAAGCCGAGCATGCCGTGCTTGGCCGCCACATAGGCCGACTTGAAGGGCGAGCCGACCAGCCCGTGCGCCGAAGCGAGATTGATGATGCGGCCCCATTTGTTGGCGACCATGGACGGCAGCGCGAGCCGGGTGGTGTGAAAGGCCGAGCTGAGATTGATGGCGATGATGGCGTCCCATTTGGCCGCCGGGAATTCCTGCAAGGGCGCGACGTGCTGGATGCCGGCATTGTTGACCAGGACGTCGAGCCTGCCGAAGGAGTCGAGGGTCATCGTGATCATCTCGGCTATCGAGTGCGGGTTGGTCATGTCCGCCCCGGAATAGGCGACCTTCACGCCGAAATCGGCGACGATCGCGGCTTGGGTCGCCTTGATCTCTTCCGCCTTGCCGAAGCCGTTGAGGACGACCGCCGAGCCGGAAGCGGCCAGCGCGCGCGTGATCCCAAGCCCAATTCCGCTGGTCGACCCGGTCACCAAAGACACCTTGTCCTTGAGGAGTTGCGCGGTCGATCCCCTGCGCTCTGTCATGGCGATGTTCATGGCCGGCTACTCCTCGATCAGCGTGGTGACGCCAAGGCTTCTGTTGGCGAAGATCATGCCCGGGCCCGAGGGCTGATCGGAAATGCCCTTTGGCTACGGACTCGATAGGGTTGCGCTATGGCCGGCTAAACACTTGAGGAGACTTAAAAAAAAATGAGTTTTGCGCCGGTGCCCGCGATGTTCCGCCAGCCCAAAAGACGGGCTCGGCCATCAAATCATCTCGACGGGAAACCGGTCACAAGCGTACAACTCCGGTCACAACAACGGCGCGAACCCGGACTTTCCTTGTCGATGATCGTTTGCAGGGTGAGGAAACAGGCTGGACTCCATCCAGTCCGACCGCTGAAACGCGGACCTTGCTCCTATCCCGTGACCATGTCTCGTTCACGCATAGATTAGGCGGCGGAGCGCATCTCCCATGGAAATGCATCAGGTCCGCTACTTCCTCGCGGTGGCGCGAGCTCTCAATTTCACACGCGCCGCGGAGGAGTGCCATGTTGCCCAGCCTTCTCTCACGCGCGCCATCCGCCAGCTCGAGGGCGAGCTTGGCGGCGATCTCTTCCGGCGCGAGCGGCCGCAGGCCCAGCTCACCGAGCTCGGCCAGCGCATGCTGCCGCTGTTGAAGCAATGCTACGAAAGCGCACTCAGCGCCCGCTTGCTGGCTTCCGCCATCAAGAAAGGCGAGGTCGGCTCGCTGCGGCTGGCCCTGTCGCGCACCATCGATCCCTCGCTGGTGACCCCCCATTTCGTCGAGCTGGGCAAACTGTTTCAGGGACTCGAGTTGAAGTTGCTGCGGGGAACCGGGGTCGAGGTGCTCGAATATCTCAAGAAGGGCGAGGTCGAGCTTGGGCTCGCCGCACAGATCGGCGAGGAATGGGAGCGGCTCGACGCCTGGCCGCTGTTCACCGAAGAATTCCAGCTCACCGTCAACGGCATGCACGCTTTCGCCCAGCGTCCTGCCGTCGCGCTCGACGATCTCAAGCAAGAGCGGCTGATGGTCCGCACCTATTGCGAAACCACGCCGGCGATGCTCGATCTCCTGCGCCTGCGGGAGTTCGACGTGACGCGCTTCCACGAGGTGAGCGCCGACGGCGATCTCCTCTCTTTGCTCGAAGCGGGCCTCGGCGTCGCGCTCTTGCCGCGCAGCACGCAAGGTCCGGCCACCTTGGCGCGCATCGTCGTGCAGGACATCGACCTCAAACGCACGATCAATCTTTACGGCGTCGCCGGGCGCCAGCGCACCGCCGTGGCCTCGGCGATGATGAAGATGCTGCGGGCTTACGATTGGTCGCGCTACGCCGCGGGCTAGGGCCGACTCCGTCGTACCGGCGAAAGCCGGGATGACGAGTGCATGGCGCTGTTATCCCCGCATAACTTCCGCCTTCCGAACTGCGCTTATGATGCCCCC
>Ga0105247_10003595_pt1 | contig 10065 bp, 11 predicted proteins | sample KBSS24metaG_FD_81519 | JGI IMG/M metagenome (GOLD analysis project Ga0105247, IMG submission 81519) | Switchgrass rhizosphere microbial communities from Kellogg Biological Station, Michigan, USA - KBS S2-4 metaG | ecosystem: Host-associated > Plants > Roots > Rhizosphere > Soil | place...
CGGCGCGGGTTGTCGTTGGTGGTGTGCGGGTTCATCCGGTACGTGAACGCCTCGATGAGCGTCGGTCCCTGCCCGCTGCGCGCGTCGTTCAGCGCCTTGCGGGTCACTGCGAGGCAGGCGAGCACGTCGTTGCCGTCGACCCGCATGCCGGGGAATCCGTAGCCGAACGCTCGCCGGTACAGCGGCACGCGCGACTGCGTGGTGGACGGTGCGCTGATCGCCCACTGGTTGTTCTGGCAGAGGAAGACGATCGGCAGGTTGTTGGTAGCAGCCCAGACGAACGCCTCGTGCACGTCGCCCTGGCTGGACGCGCCGTCGCCGAAGAACGCGAGCACCGCCGTGTCGCGGGACGGGTCGCCGGTCCCGACCGCACCGTCGCGGCAGACACCCATGGCGTAGCCGGCCGCATGCAGCATCTGCGCGCCGATGACGATCGTGTAGTTGTTGAAGTTGTGCTCGGCGGGATCGAGCCCGCCCAGGGTCGTGCCGCGCCAGATCCCGAGCAGCTGCAGGGGATCCACGTCGTGGCACCAGGCGACGCCGTGCTCGCGGTAGGTGGGGAAGGCCATGTCCTGCGGCAGTAGCGCCCGTCCGGCCCCGATCTGTGCCGCCTCCTGGCCGAGCAGGCTGGCCCAGAGCCCGAGCTCGCCCTGGCGCTGCAGCGCGATGGCCTCGGTATCGATGCGCCGGACGAGGAACAGGTCGCGGTAGAGCGCGGCGATCTCGTCGTCGGTGATGTCGAGGGGGTACTCCGGGTGCGCGACGCGCAGACCTTCGGGAGTGAGGAGCTGGATCAGGTCCGGCTCGGGATGAACAGCGTGCACATGCTCGGTCACGGCGCACCTCCGCGGTCACGCCTGCCGCGGGGTCACCGTGTTCAGGCGGTCTGTGGATCAGGTAGCTGCATTGGTACGGGGGTGGTGTGCCACTGCGGATACCTAGGGGTTCCTACGATATGTGTGAGCCAGGTTACTGGCGAGACATCTCGTCCGGTAACGGGGTGTCGTGCAGGACGACCAAGCGGCTGACGGCGCGCGTCATCACCACGTAGAGGCGGCGCAGGCCGGCGGTGCGGCCGGCCTCACCGGCGACGATCGCCTCGGGTTCCAGCAGGATCACGAAGTCGAACTCGAGGCCTTTCGCCTCGGTGGCGCGGACGACGCTGGTACGCGCGTCGGTCTCGGTGTCGAGGGTGTCGGCCTGGATCCCGTTGTCCCGTAGGGCCTTCAGGGTCCCGGTGACCTCGGCGTCCGGGACGATGACGCCGACCGAGCCCTCCTCGGTGAGGCAGTCGCGCAGTTGGTCGAGCAGGTCGGCGCGGCGGCCCCAACGCAGGGTGTCCGGGTGCGAGCGGACGGACGTGGCGGGCGGGACGCCGACGGCGATGTGCGGCAGCAGCAGGTTCGCCACGTCCAGCACCTCGGCCGGGACGCGGTAGCCGGCGGTGAGCGGCCGGACGCGCGCGGCGGGCTGGCCGAGGTGCTCGAGGGTGACCGTCCAGTCGCCCGGGGCCCAGGGGGTGGTGGCCTGCGCGAGGTCGCCCAGGACGGTTACACTGCCGATCGGGCAGCGGCGGGCGATCACCCGGCACTGCATCGGGGAGAGGTCCTGAGCCTCGTCGATGACGGCATGGACGAACTGGTCGGCGGGGGAGATCAGCCCGTCGAGCTCGTCCAGCAGGGCGAGGTCCGCCGGGGTCCACCTGGTGGCCTTGACCGTGCGGGCCGGCTCGCGGTGCAGCAGCGTGCGTTCATCCGGTTCGAGGTTCGGGGCGCAGCGCGCGAGCAGGTCGGGGTCGGCGTAGAGCCGCGAGAGCAGGCCGGGGGCATCGACTGCCGGCCAGACCTCGTCGACGAACTGCTTGACCGCCTGGTTGCGGGCGACCTTGTTGGTCTCGGCATCACTCGGGGCACCGCCGGAGTCCTCGCGCTGGCGGCGGACGTCCTCGGCAACCTGCATCCGGAGCCGGTCGCGCGCGGCGTCCCACTTGATCGCCCCGGCGACGAACGCCCTGCGCAGGTCGTCGACGTAGCGGCGCAGGTGATGTCCTGAGACGCGGTAGCGCTTGGTCCCGATGATGATCAGCACCCCGTCCTCGGACGGCTTGGCGATGTGTGACAGGACGGCCCGCCGCAGCACGTCCGCCATCCGGGCGTCGCCCTTAAGCGTGGCGACGTCTGCGGACTCGTCCGTCCTGGCCTGCCACTTGATCAACTCGGCGACCGTGGCCTGCTGGATGCCGCCCTCGCCGAGTGACGGGAGCACCTGGGCGATGTAGTGCAGGAAGGCCTGGTTGGGTCCGACGACCAGCACGCCGGTGCGCTTGAGCCGTTCGGGATAGGTGTAGAGCAGGAAGGCGGCGCGGTGCAGGCCGACGGCTGTCTTACCGGTGCCGGGGGCTCCCTGGATGGCCATGCTGGTGTCGAGATCGGCACGCACCAGTTCGTCCTGATCGGGCTGGATAGTCGCGACGATGTCGCGCATCGGGCCGACGCGAGGCCGCTCGATCTCCTCGCGCAGCAGTTCGGACTCGAGCCCGAGCGCTTCGCCGAGGTCGAGATGCTCGTCCTCGTAGCTCGTCAGTGCCACTCTGCTCGCTCCGCGAGCCGCGCTCGGCGGCAGCTTCTTGAACCCGAAGCGGCGCCGCAGCCGGATGCCCTGCCGGTCGGACGCGGTGGCGCGGTAGAAGCCGCGGGCGATCGGCGCGCGCCAGTCGATGACGACCGGATCGCCCTTGCTGTCGCGGACGTGCCGCCGCCCGATGTGCAGCACCTCGGGTTCGGGGCGATCTTCGTGATCGCGGTCCGTCCGTCCGAAGAACGGCGGGGCGTCCGGGTCGGCGGCGAGGTGCTCGAGGCGCTGGGCACGCATCTTGCCGAGGGCGTGGCTGGTGAGCTCGTCCACCCCGTAGTCGGCGATACCGGCGGCGCTGTCGCGCATCTGCGAAAGGCACCGCTCGGCGAGGTCCAGATGCTCCCGTTCGGCGGTCAGTACGGGATCAGCGGTGCTCATTGCTCGTCCCCCGCTGGATGTATCCAGCTTTCCAGCGGGAGGTACCCCCACCGCAAGCGTCGCTCGGTCACAAGCAGAAAACGTTACCTGCGCGCGGCAACCGGTTTTGCCGGGCCCGGAACGGGAATGCGTCCTGGGACCGACCTTCCCGCAGAGAGGAGTGGATCATGGGTGGCTTCACCGACCCGACTGACCCGGACCAGGACGACCTGGAGGCGATCCTCGAACCGGACGAGCCGGCCGAGCTGGTACCGGACGCCGAACGCGAGGTGCCCGAAGACGACGTGGAGGAGTACGGGACCGATTACGACGTCGGCGCCGGATCGGACACCACTGGTGAGGGCCTCGGCGAGGGACTGCCGGGCATCTAGCTGCGTCCGCGCTGAGCGGTCCGCGCCAATGCTGCGCCGGAACGCCCGGCTGCTGCCATGATCGGACCGTGAACGACGGAATGCCCGCGGTGAACGAGGACGACGGCCTGTCCTGGAGGACCAGGGCCGTCATCGGCGTGGTCGTGCTGGCCGTACTCGTCGCCTCGTACTTCCTGTGGCGTGAGTTCGTCCCGCGCTGGTGGGGACAGCGGGTCGGCCACGCGGCCAAGGGCACTTTCACCTGGGGCATCATCTGGGGTCTTTTCGCCGGGGTGCTCTTCACCGCGGCGCCCCTGGCGACCGGTCTGCTCGCGTTCCACAAGCACTTCGCGTGGAAGACACGGCTCTGGTTCCTGCTCGGCGCGATCGTCCTCGCGGCACCGAACCTGATGACCGCGGGCATCGTCTGGGGCAGCAGCAACGGTGCGCACGCCGGCGACCGGATCATGGACGTGGACGCACCGGGCTTCCGCGGCGCGACGCTGATCGGCGTGATCGTCGGCGTCCTGCTTGCGGGCGCTGTCGAGGTCGGGCGGATGGTGCGGCGCAAGAACGCCTCCGAGCTGGCTGCGCTGCGCGCCGACCAGAAGGTCCGCGACGCCGACCTCTGACCGCCGCCGGTTGAGGTGCGAGCCTGCGAGCCTCGAAACCACTCAAGTTCCGCACAAGTCGGCTCCAAGTGCGTCCAGGCATCGTCCGGGGCATGAACACGAATCCGATTCGCACACTGATCACCGTGTGCACCGCCACCGCGATGCTCATGCTCGACATCGCCGTCATCAACAGTGCGCTGCCCAACGTCGCCGCCGATCTCGGCGGCGGCCTGGACGGCGTCCAGTGGGTCGTCGACGCCTACACTCTGGCGCTCGCCGCGACCGTCCTCACCGCCGGCTCGCTGGCCGACCGCTACGGCCGCCGCGGCACCTTCGTCCTCGGCCTTATCGTCTTCACGGTCAGCTCGCTGGCCTGCGCCCTCGCCCAGTCGATGCCGCAACTGGATGCGGCCCGGGCCGTCCAGGGTGTCGGCGCCTCCGCGATGTTCGCGACCTCCCTGGCCCTGCTGGGCAGCGCGTACCCGGACTGGGCTTCGCGCTCCAAGGCGCTGGCCGCGTACGGCGCGACGATCGGCGGCTCGTTCGCGATCGGCCCGCTGGCCGGTGGCGTGCTGACCGACTGGTTCGGCTGGCGTGCGGTCTTCCTGGTGAACCTGCCGATCGGGGTGTTCTGCCTCGTCGGTGCCGTCAAGATGCTCGAGTCGCGCGACCCGGCGGCGCGCCGTCCCGACTGGCTCGGCCAGGTGTTCGGGGGCGGGTCGCTGTTCCTGCTGATCCTCGCCCTGGTCCGCGGCAACATGGCCGGCTGGACGTCCACCCTGGTCGTCGGCTCGTTCATCGGTGCGGGCGCCTGCCTCGTCGCGTTCCTCGTGGCGGAGCGGACGGTCCGGGAGCCGATGCTGCCGCTGGACCTCTTCCGGTCCCGGACGTTCACCGGGTTGCAGATCGCCGCCTTCGCCATCTCGGCGTCGCTGTTCGCGATCTTCCTGTACGTGACGATCTACCTGCAGTCGATCCTGGGCCTCTCGCCGATCCAGGCCGGCCTGGTCTACATGCCGGCCACGTTCCTGAGCTTCGTGATGGCGGCCTCGACCGGTTCGCTGCTGAAGCGGGTGTCGGCCAAGACGCTGCTGGTGGGCGGGCTCGCCCTCGTCACGCTCGGTATGGCGGTGTCGCTGATCGTGGACGAGCAGTCGTCCTGGTGGATCGTCCTGCCCGGCCAGATCATCGGCCTCATCGGTACCGGCCTGTTCAACCCGGTAGTCAGCGGTCTGGTGCTGAGCGAGGCGCGTCCGGGTCAGGAGGCGCTCGCCGTCGGCATCAACGACGCGGCACGGCAGACCGGCATCGCGGTCGGGGTGGCGCTGCTGGGCGCCTTCATCCCGGTCAGCGCGGCGATGGGTTCCAACGGTGCGGCCGAGTACGTCCACGGTCTGCACAACGCGATCTGGCTCGGCGTGGCCATCGCCGCGGTCGGCGCCGTCGCCTCCGCGGTGCTGATCCGACCGCGGTCGCCCGGCGAGCAGACGGCCGACGCGCAGGCCGAGGTCGCCGAGCCCGCGCTCGCCTGAAACCCGTCGGTCCTGGCCGTCACCGTCCGGTGGTGACGGTCAGGGCGTCGGCGTGAGGACCGCGATCGGCAGGACGCGCGAGGTCTTCTTCTGGTAGCCGGCGAAGAAGGGGGCGAGCCCGGTCAGCTTCGTCCACAGTTCGCCCCGCTCGCTGCCTTCGGCGATACGCACCGCGACGTCGTGCTTGGCCGCCTTGACCTCGATCGTCGCCGTCGTCGTCGCCCGCAGGTTCCGGAACCACTGCGGCTCCGCTTCCTGGCCTCCGGCCGAGCCGCACACCACGTAGTTGCCGTCCTGCTCGAAGTAGACGACCGGAGTCGTGATCGGCTTGCCGGACGTGCGCCCGGGAGCGGTGAGCAGCAGGATCGGCATCTTCTTGATCGTACCCATCCGAGCGCCCTTGCTGCGCCGGTAAAGGCTGATGTTCACGTTCGAGACGGTGCGCAGCATTGTGTCTTTGACGCTCATCGCGATCTCCCTCGCTCACTGCTCTGCGTCGAACGCCTTGACCATCCTCCTCGGGGCGACGGCGCGCCAGGCATCGGTGAGGATTGCCCGTAGCTCATCGACGGTCAGCTCGCCGAGCCGGGACTGCTGGACGAGCACCGCGTTGTAGCCGTTGAAATGGTCGATGGTGAAGAACGGCGTATCGGGGTCATCGACGAGTTCGGCCTTGTCGGTGGGGTTGGCGGTGCGGATGACCAGCAGGTCGTCGTACGGGTCGCCGGTGGCCGGGTCGATCGCGTTCTTGTGCGGCGCACGGTGCAGGACGAACCCGCGCCGCTTGTCGCCAGTGTGCGGGACGGTATAGGTCGGACGGTCGCCCCAGGTGATGCCGAACTCGACCTCCGGGAGCGACAGGCAGATCGCCTCGACGTCCGCCGGTTTGGCCTTGCGTGCCTTGCCCATGCCGCGACGCTAAACCCGCGCCCCGACATCGACCATGCCCGTGCGGCACAATCTCCTGTGCAGGGCCTCTAGCTCAATCGGTTAGAGCTGCGGACTTTTAATCCGTAGGTTCCGGGTTCGAGCCCCGGGGGGCCCACCGCGTCCCTACCATCGGGTGAGGAGGTCGACGTGATTTCGCCCAAGCCTGCGCGGGTCGCGAAGTCGCTCGTCACCGACGTCGCCGAGGCGCTCGACCGTGCCCGCCGGATCCTGACCGGCGAAATTACCGAGGACGAAGCGCACGCCGAGATCGCAGCCAAGTACCGCCACAGATGAGCCTGGACGACAAGTACACCTACCCGGGCTCGGGGGGCGTCCTCGTCAACCGCTTCGGCATCAGAGATGCCGCGCGACTCGATCAACTGGTGAACGACATTCGGCCCGCTCTCGACGACCTGTTCGCGAATCTCGCTACCGAGGACTATCTCGACGAGCTCACGGCACCTCCCGGACCACGCCGGGCCAGCCGAGGCTAGGTGAGCGACTGTGCCTGTCCCCGGCGGGCTGCACGCTCCTCGCGGGTCGCAGCGGTGATCGTGTGGAGCTGTTCGGCATCGAGAATGACCAGGTTGCCCGGTGAGCCGTCGTGTGCGAGGCCCTGGACCTCGCAGGTGCCACCGCCGGGGAGTTCGAGGGTGGTGTCGTAGCGCTGGTGATAGTGGCCGTGGATGAGTGCTGCGGGGTGTACCTGGTCGACCACCCGCCGCAGTAGCGCTCGGTGCTGTTGTGCGGCTTCGATCTCGGCGACCGGCCAGGGATTGGGGCCGCCGAGGCCGGGGACGGTGACGCCGAGGGGTGCGTCGTGCGCGACGATCACGTCTACGGGTCCGGGGCGGGACGCGTACTCGACGTCTTCAGCTGTGAGGTGCTCCCCCGGCCACCAGTTGTAGCCTTCACGACGGTGCTGCCTGTCAACGGAGTGGGCTCCTCCGACAGCCATCCACGTGGCGCCGTGCCAGGTCCAGCGGAACCCACGGGGTAGGTGCCAGATGTTGTTGGTGATCTTCCGAAGCCCGGTGTCCGGATCAACCGGGAGGCTCGCCAGACGACTGTGGTCCTCGTGGTTACCGTCCAGCCACAGCAGGCTGATGTCGTGTTCGGCGAGGGTCTTGTTGACGGAGCCGATGTACCTGTCCGCCGCAGGGCTCGCCGTCCAGAACCCGAAGTCACCGAGCTGCACGATCACCGGCACCTCGCGCGCTCCAGCGCGCTGGATGCAGGCGACCGCCCAGCTGATCTGTCCGTGCCAGTCCCCCGCCAGCATCACCTTGCCCGGTGCAGGCAGGAGCGGGTCAAGCGGTTGATGGGGCACGCGTCCATCATCCCTGGTGGCGTCCGACGGAAATTCGCGCGGCAACGAACAACCCGGCTGTCGGGTCGGCGTGCCGCTGTGAGGAAGGCGTGGGCGACAGTGGTCGGGTCGATGTGTGCGGCGCGCCGTCGTAGACGAGCAGGTCCGCACCGCCCAGGCGGGAGCGGATGGGCTGAGCTATTCGCAGACGATGCCGTCGTGGTCGCGGTCCTCGTACCAGCCGTACTCCGGGTCGACGCCGCTGCGGTACGGCCCGTAGCCGGCCGCCTTGGCCGCGGTGCAGGTAGAGAATTGCGGATCGATCCCACCGCTCGTGCCGCCCGTGGTCCCGCCGGTGGTCGAATCGCTGCTCGAGGAAGCCTTCTTGACCACCGCGAGGTGCGTCGTGATGACCGGGTTCTTGCAGGTGGTCGCCCACGTCAGCAACAGTGCCTTCTCGCGCTTGTCGACGGTCAGGCCCCAGCGCACCTTCACGATGACCCAGGACGTGATGTACGCGCACCGTCCCTTGGCGGGCATCCACTTGCCGGGCTCGCGGTCACCCTTGGAGCGGCTCTTGGTCAGGGAAACGGCGATCAACGTGTGCGAGTCGGCCAGGTCGTTCGCGTAGGCCGTCCGTCGCGCGGCGCTCCATTTCTTCGCGCCGGACGACCACGCCTCCCGCAGAGGCACCACGTGGTCGATGTCCAGCTTGGACGCGCTGGTGTAGGTCCTGCCGTCGTACGCGGACTTCCATCTGCCGGTCTTGATCGTGCACGTCCCGGTCGTCTTCGCCTTCGACTCGGACCCGAGTACCTCGGCGCGCGTGTTGCGGCAGTCGCCGTCCTGGTCGGTCCAGAGCCGGAACTTGGCGCGCTTGTAACCGCTCGGCGCCTCGGTCGCGACCTTCAGGCTGCTGATCGCCGACTTCAGGCGCTGGTGCACGAGCTTGCCGTTCGTGGCATGCGCCGGCACCGTCCGTGCTTCGGCGACGGGGGCCACGGCAAGGCCGATCGACCCGGCGAGTACGGCGAGCACGACTACAGAAATGGCGCGATGCACCTGGATCCCCCTCGGACGAATTCCCTCGCTCACGGAGCCATCGGCAGGTCGACCGCCGATCCGAAGCGAATCCCCTGCCAGACTTGCCGGGTGACGCGACTTCCCGCCGAATGCTGGTTGACCGACATGGACGGCGTCCTCGTGCACGAGGAGCACGCGATCCCCGGGGCCGCCGAGTTCCTGGCCCGCCTGGTCGAGCGTGAGAAGCGCTTCCTCGTCCTGACCAACAACTCGATCTTCACGCCGCGCGACCTGTCCGCACGCCTGGCCGCGTCCGGCCTGACGGTCCCCGAGAAGTCGATCTGGACGTCCGCCCTGGCGACCGCCACGTTCCTGGCCGACCAGCACCCGAGGGGAAGTGCCTACGTCATCGGCGAGGCGGGCCTGACCACGGCACTGTACGAGGCCGGCTACGTCCTCACCGAGCGCAACCCCGACTACGTCGTCCTCGGCGAGACGCGGACGTACTCCTTCGAGGCGATCACCAAGGCGATCCGGCTGATCACCGGCGGAGCGCGCTTCATCGCGACGAACCCGGACGTCACCGGGCCGAGTGCCGACGGTCCGCTTCCGGCAACCGGCAGTGTGGCGGCGCTGATCACGACCGCCACCGGGCGCAAACCGTATTTCGTCGGCAAGCCCAACCCGATGATGTTCCGCAGCGCGATGAATCGCATCGAGGCGCACTCCGAGAGCACGGTCATGGTCGGCGACCGCATGGACACCGACGTCGTGGCAGGCATCGAGGCAGGTCTGGACACGATCCTCGTCCTCACCGGCTCGACCAGGGTCACCGACGTCGAACGATTCCCGTTCCGTCCCGGACGGGTGCTCGATTCGATCGCCGACGCCGTCGATCTGGTCTAGGACCCGGCGGCGGCGCGGGAGGCGACGATGGCAGCTCCCAACAGACCTGCCTTGCCTCCCAGTGGGGACAGTTCGACCGGGGGCGCGTCCCGCCAGATGACCCGGCGCTCCAGTTCGGCGCGTACCGGGTCCAGCAGTGCGGCGCCGGCACCCGCGAGCCCGCCCCCGAGCACGATCACCGACGGGTCGAGCAGCATCGTGTACGTCGCCAGCGCGATGCCGAGCGCCGAGGTGGCGTCGTCCCAGACCTCCGCGGCGTCCGCGTCGGACGAGAGACGGCCGGCGATAGTCGCCGTGCTCAGCGAGGCGCCCGTGCGGTCGAGGTAGGGCGTGATGCCGCCGAGGTGGAACGGCCAGCCAGCGCCGAGGATCATGCACAGGTCGAGGTC